>Ga0307374_10014068_pt1 | contig 10946 bp, 14 predicted proteins | sample OX3MG_FD_202532 | JGI IMG/M metagenome (GOLD analysis project Ga0307374, IMG submission 202532) | Soil microbial communities from Risofladan, Vaasa, Finland - OX-3 | ecosystem: Environmental > Terrestrial > Soil > Coastal area > Acid sulfate soil | place: Finland: Risofladan, Vaasa | collected... | reverse complement strand
ACGTCGCAAGGGCGACGTCCCTGCTCAGGGCGATGGGGTGTGCCGAACAGGTAGGAAAGACGCTGCATGAGCTCTCGCAGGGTGAGAGGCAGAAGGTCGCCATCGCCAGGGCTTTGATGGCGAGGCCGAGGCTCCTCATCCTCGACGAGCCCTGCGAGGGGCTCGACATCGCTTCGAGGGAGAGCTTCCTCGACGGCCTCGAGCCCCTCCTGTCGAGGAGGGGCGGCCCGTCTTTCATCGAGGTGACGCACAGGACGGAGGACATACCGCCGGGGTTCACGCACGCCCTCCTGCTGAGGGAGGGGCGGGTGGTCGGCTCCGGCGAGATCCGGAAGACGCTGACGAGCGAGAGGCTGACGCGCTGTCTCGGCACGGAGGTCGAGCTGAAGAGCTGGGGAGGCAGGTACTACATGGTGGCCGCGAAACGCTGAGCGCGGGCGGAAAATCGATGCTCTTTTATCGTGCGGCGCGGTCAGACCCCAGTCCAATGTGGGAGAGGCTCGAGGTCGACGTGAAGCCCGCCGTGGAGGACTCGGTCCTGCTCGTCGCACTGTCCACGATGGTTCCCCAGTACGAGCCCCTCTACTCTCACGCAAGGGAGCTCTCCAGGTTCTTGCTCCGGAAGATGGAGTTCAAGAGGTTCGCGACGCTCTACTCATCCTCACTCCCCGCCGACGTGGCCATCGAGGACGACGGCATCACGCGGCTCCGCTCGAACAGCTTCTATTCTTGCGCCGGGAAGAGACGTGTGATCATGCTGGCCGGGGACGGCTCCCCTTTCGACGACCAGCAGGAATACGCCCACAGCGTGCTCTCATACGCGCGCCAGCTGGGGGCCAAGGAGGTCGTCTCCATCGGCGCGCGGTGGTCCGAGTCTCCAGTCCCTCCCGGCGTCCCCCTGACGCCCGTCGGGTTCGCGACTGACGCTGCAGGGGTCAAGGAGCTCGAGGGGCTGGGCGTGACGATCACCAGGGGCGAGCCGGGCCCCTTCTTCCCCAACCTCGTCGTCGGGATGGCCGCCGAGTACGGGATGAGAGGGTACAAGATCGGGGTGGACCACGGAGAGCCCCGCCCGCACCCTCGGTCCCTTATCCAGATCGTCGGCGTGCTCTCGAAGATGCTGGGCTTCGACATCGACCTGAAGGAGCTGGTCGTCCGCGCCAAGGAGCTAGAGAAGGCAGGACCGGAGGAAGGGCTTCCGGAGGTCCGTCGCGAGCGCGGTGGGATATACGGGTAGGCCGACGTCAGCAAAGCTCTAAATAACTCCGAAAACGCTTCGTCTCTGTTATGTCCGCAGTCGAAGAGGTCGATCTGAAGGAGGTCCAGCGCCAGCTCGCGAAGGTCGTGGACCCCGAGATAGGCATGCCCATCGTCGAGATGAACCTCATCGACAAGCTCGAGGTCGCGGACGGGAACGTCGTCATCGAGTACCATGCGACGACGCCGTACTGCCCGCCCATCTTCGCACTGAAGATATCGCAGGACATGAAGAACTACGCCCAGCAAGTGAAGGGCGTCAAGGACGTCAAGGTCACGGTCAAGGGACACTACCTTGCTGACGCGGTCAACAAGCAGGTCAACAAGCCGCAGGCCCAGCCGCCCCCACAGACCCCCAAGTGACGCCGCGAGGCGCCTCTGCGGGCTCGACTCCCTCTACGCCTGTCCTCAGCCGGGACGTGCTGGCGAATGATGAAAAGAGTCGAGGACATTGAGGCCGCCTTCCTTCGGGTAAAGTCCTCCGCGGAGAAGGCGTTGGGAGGCGACGAAGCCTCCAAGGACCAGTCTTTCCAGGACATCTTCGCGCTCAACAACGAGATCGGGAGACTGGCGCGCGAACGGCCAGTCACCATGCCCAAGATGAAGGAACTGCAGGCCTACGTGAACATGATCACCGTGGGCATCAAGTACGGAAGGGCGAGCGACCTGCGCGAAGGGCTCTCTGTGACGGAGGAGTCGATCAAGGCCATGAAGAGTGAGCTCTCCTCGGCGCCGTAAGGATTTATAGGAAGGCCGAAGCCAATTCGCCGCATGACAGAGACGAAGGTGACCGATTTCGTCGCGGTCAAGGTCGCCGAGGTCGGGTTCGCTGACGAGGACGGCCTGGAGGGGCTCGTCCTCCTGAAGGCCCAGCCTGACGGGACTTTCACGATGCGCGCGTTCTCGGGCGAGACCGCGATGCACATGTCCAGGTTCGACAAGGGCGACCGCTCCTCGATCCCGTCCGTCTACAACATGATAGAGGAGTTCGCTGAGAAGGACGGCCTCCATCTCGCCGGTATCGAGGTCTACCCCTCTGGGAGCGTGCTGAGGTCCGACCTACAGTTCGTCGGGAGGGGGAAGGAGATGCTCCTGCGCGGATACAGGGCCTCAGACGCGATCGCCATCGCGCTCTTCTACGACGCCCCCATCCTCCTGCACCGCTCGCTCCTTGAGCCCTGAAGAAAGTTAAAAGCGCCGAGCGCGCGGTCGCCTGACCGTCTTGGTAAAAATTTCTTTCAAGCCCTACGAGGAGCTGATCGTCCACGAGCACCAGCGCTTCGCCCTCGAGGACATAATCAGGCTGAGGTGCACGGGGATGCAGGTGGGGAGCATAGCCCCGAACTTCCAGTGGGCCGACGGGCTCGTGATGTGGAGGGAGACCTTTCCGCAGAACGAGATGATAACGAAGGAGAACCTCGACGGGCGGGTGCACTGGCTCTGGGTCGGATACTCCGGGATGCCGGAGTACAAGCCCAGCCTCGCGTACAAGGAGACGAGCGTAATAATACCGGTGATAGACCTCAGCAATAACCCAGTCTACAGCGCTGCCGCCAGGTGGCTGAAAGAGCAGCAGAAGGGACAGCAGTAACCCGCGTTTGTCGGTCGACTTGAAAAAGGAAGAACTTGCGGGGCTCTCTCTGGGGAAGCTCCCGCCGGAGGTGATGGAGAGGTACCTCTTCGGGATGACGGGAGCGAGGTCGAGGAGGGTCGTCGTGGAGCCCTCTCTCGGGCTGGACTTTGGGGTCGTGAGGCTGGGCGGAGAGAGGACGAAGGGAAGATACCTGATAGTCTCGTCCGACCCGATAACGGGGGTCCGCGAGAGGGCAGGCTGGTACGCGGTCAACGTCAGCGCGAACGACGTCGCGACGAGCGGGAACAGGCCCGAGTTCATGCAGTCGGTGATACTACTTCCGGAGGAAGCGTCCGAGCGGGACGTGAGGCAGCTCTCCTCGGAGATGCATCGGACGGCTAAGAGGCTGGAGATCGCGATCGTGGGCGGGCACACTGAGCTCAGCCCGGGGCTCCACAGGCCCATCGTCGTGACCACCGCCTTCGCGGTGGCGGACTCCTACGTGACCGCCGCCGGAGCCCATGCGGGCGACGCCCTCATGATGACGAAGACCGCTGGCGTGGAAGGGACCGCCATCCTGGGGACGGACGCGCGCTTCAACAGTGGGCTGGACAGGAAGACTCTCTCCGGGGCGGCGAGCCACTTCGGGAGGCTCAGCGTGGTGGAGGAGGCCGTGGCCGCCCACCGGACGGGGGCAGTCCACGCCATGCACGACTGCACGGAGGGAGGGGTGCTCGGCGCCCTGTACGAGATGGCGACCGCCTCTGGGCTGGGCGTGGAGGTCGCGGAGGCGGACATCCCCGTCTCGCGGGAGACGAGGAGGATCTGCTCCGCGCTCGGGGTGGACCCCCTCAAGCTGATCAGCTCAGGCACCCTCCTCATCGCCGTCAAGAGGGGCGCGGAGGAGCTGGTCAGCGAGGCGGTCGCGTCCGTGGGATCGCGCGCCACCCCGATCGGGCGCTTCAAGAAGGGCAAGGTGCTCTTGACCCGGAGAGGGAAGGGGGAAGAGGTGACGGGGCCGCCGAGGGACGAGATCTGGAGGCTCCACGAGCAGTCAGGGGAGTCGCTCTGAGCCTTGGGCTTCTAGACGCTGGGCCCGCTGCTTTCTAGCGCGCGCATGGATTGCCGCCGGTAATACCGGTACATGACGTATCCCATGACGATCAGGATTACGCCGAAGAATCCGCTCACGAAGAGGAGCGTGAAGAGCCCGAGCAGCATCATGCCGATGCTCGAATAGCGGGTAAGCCTGTCGTGGTGCACCTTGACCTTGGCCATTCTTCGCGCTCGCTCCTCCCCAGTCGCGCGCTGCGTTAAACCTCTCGGACGCGCGCCACGGAGGTCGGCGTGAGGCGTGGCCTAGGCGCTGGCCGCGCTTACGGAGAAGATCGGTGGGAGCCCGTCAGCGATGAGGGCCCAACTCCCGCCTCCCCTCCTGCTGAAGTAGAGCTGCCCCGTGCCCGTCCCGACGTAGACGCCCGACGGGTCCTCCTCGTCGGTGTCCATCCCCTCCCTGTAGACCGTGTAGAACGAGCGCTTCGGGAGGCCGCTTCCCAGCGCCGACCACCTCCTTCCTTCGTCGTCGGAGGCCCACACGAGGAACCGGCCGTCGGGCGGCAGGCGCGCCGCCCCCGACTCCTCAGGGGCGACGTAGACCCTCTTGGGGTCGTTGAAGTCGACCGCGATGGGGAAGCCGAACCGAGAGGGCAGGTTGCCTACGATTTCCTTCCAGGTCTCCCCGTTGTCGTCGCTCCTGTATTCGCCGCAGTGGTTCTGCTGGTAGATGACGTCAGGGCGGGATGGGTGGCGGACGAGGTGGTGCGGGCACTGCCCGTACTCGGGGTACTTGTTGGGCAGGAACTCGGCCAGGAGGTTCCCGTTCTTGAACGACCACGACTCGCCGCCGTCCGTGGTCTTGAGTATCCCCACCGACGAGATAGCCACGTGCATCGTCTGTGGGTCTCTCGGGTCCACGAGTATCGAGTGCAGGCAGAGTCCCCCGGCGCCAGGGTTCCACTTCTTCCTGGTCTCTTGGTTGTAGAGGCCTTCGTTCAAGGCCCAGGTCTCGCCCCCGTCCTCGCTCCTGAACAGGGCCGCCGGGTCGACCCCGCAGTAGACGACCCCGGGCTCCTCCTCGGCCCCGGGCTCTATGTGCCAGACCTGCTTCACGCTCCAGTCCGAGCTTTTGGGGAACCTCGGCGGCCTCTTTCCTTCCTTCCAGGTCCTTCCGAGGTCGCGGCTGCTGGCGATGGTCGGGCCCTTGACGAAATTGTCGACGGTGGCGAGCATCTTCTTGCTCCTCGGGTCGAACGTCACGTGGTATATCGAAGTGCCCTTGAAGTGGGGGCCGGACGACTTCCAGGTCCTCCTGCCGTCTTGCGACTCGAAGACGAACACCCCTTTCTTCGTCCCAAGCATGACGAGGTTCCGCGCCTTCACCTCGTCCGACCCCCTTCGGATGACAACGAGCCTTTCCCGCCGGCTACCGAGGGGAGGATGTAGATAACGTCTCCATCCTTGGTCTTCGTCGATTCGCCGTCGAGGTCCCTGATGTCCTCCTCGTTGACGTAGATGTTGACGAAGGGCCGGGTCCGGTCGTGCTCGTCGAAGATCCGGTCCCTGATGTTAGGGACCCTCTCTTCGAGCCGCGCGATGACTTCCAGGATGTCCTGCGCCCCCTGGATCTCCAGCTCCACCGACCGCCCCGTGTAGTCCTTCAGGTGGCCGGCCACGTGTATCCTGATGGTCAACTCTCGCGCGTCGCTCTCGGTATGAGACCGCCGATTAGTAGCGCTTTCTGCTTCCGCGGGTCCGACCCCCGACCGACGGAGGCTTTCGGAATGCAATGCTTATCTCACCTTGTACCACGGCCAGAGCGTTTCTCTTGCCGAAAGAAGCAGCCTCAGCGGGGCCGCCCACCGACGACGCCGCATGCTGGCTCTGCGGAAGGACCTCGAGCGAGATCAACTCGGCTCTCAGCGGGGACACAGAGGACGAGATCAAGATCGCCAAGGACATGGCTGCGACCAAGGCCGCCAGAGACGCCTTGGTGTCGAACTCCGCGAAGTGGAGAGAGGGCGTCCCGGACGCCTTCAAGGAGTTCGACCTCGCGTTCGTGCTCCAGAACGCCGACCAGTTCAAGTCCATGCAGTTCCTCGGCGCCCTCATCGAGGAGGCGCGCAGCACGATAAGGGAGCTCGACGAGATCTCTTTCTCGGTCAGGAAGGGAGCGGTCATCCGCGTGAGCGGGACGCCCATGGACGAGTCGCAGAGGGCGCCGATCGCTGAGAGGCTGAACGAGTTCGAGAAGAGGACGAACCGCAAGCTGAAGAGGGAGAAGGACCTCCACGACGTGGAGTACCAGAGGCTGGGCTACATCGCAAGGCTCAGCGGGCTCAAGCTCGTCGACGGCATCGACTTCCTCAAGGAGGCGGCCGGATTCTATTACGACCTCCAGCTGGACGCGATGGATAGGGCACGGGCGACGGCGGCCAAGAGGAGGCCGACCTGGAAGCTCCGGTCCCTGAAGTTCAAGGACTTTCCCAAGGAGGTCTCGATATGCACGGTGTGCGAGAGGCTGATGAAGGAGTTCCGCCCGAGCGCTGAAGTCGTCGCTGCCCCGAAGCCGAGCGTCCAGGCCTGACCGGCCTGAGGTCAGGAACGCGCTGTCGTCGGTCCGCGATTCATTCACTCACTCTCAGGCTTGAGCGCCTCAGCATCGAGGCTGATACCGCGAGCATCCAAGCCGGCGGTCGCCAGAAGCGGCCAACGTGATCACACAGCTTCGTCGGCGAGATAGGCGTTCGATCCAGTGTCCGGCGCAGAGCTCCACGGACATCCTCAGGACCAGCTAAATAGCCAGACCATGCCCATCTGGCAAGAGTGTTGATTGGCAGAGGCTGACGGCGGCGGCGATCCTTCTGCGCCTTCGCCCCGGATAAGGATCAGGATAGAGTCGCTCTCGGACTTGGTCTTCGGGCTCGCGCTCTCAATAGGGTCGCTCATCCTCGCGGGGAAGGTGCCCCAGAGCGGCCAAGAGCTGGGGGTCAACGTCCTGCTCTTTGGGTTCGGCTTCCTCATAGTCGTGCTCGCCTGGCTGGGCTACTCGCGCACGATGGCCGTGCTCCCGGTGGAGGTCCCTTTCGCCCTGCTCACCAACATCGCGCTCCTGTTCATGGTCGCGCTCGAACCCTACCTCTTCTACGTCTTGCAGACCGTCAAGACCGCCGGCCTTGCGGATGCGGCCTCCGTCGCCTACGCGCTTGACGTCGGGGGGATGTTCTTCATGCAGGCCGCGCTTGCCTATCTTGTCGTGAGCGAGGACAAGGCCGGGCTCCACGGCCAAAAGCCCCTTCATCCGGCGGTGCTAGCGAGGTTCCGGAGGGTGGCGAGAGCGGACGCCGTGGTCGGCCTCGTCTTCGCAGTCTCGGCGCTGCCGTTCCTCTGGGTGGACACGCCGATCGGGTTCTTGAGGTTCTACCTTTGGTCTTCGTCGCTGTTGGTACCCGTGGCCATGCTCTCTGGGCGAAGGCCGGCCTCCAAGAAGAGCTGACACGTAGAACCGATGGCCTATCGGCCGCCCCGGCTCGCGGTCTCTGAAAGGTAGAGCGGGTTGCCGTCAGGGTCTGTGAAGAAGGCGAGCTTCGTCGGCCGATCGTCCACCACTCGCGAGAAGGTCACGCCCTTGGCCTTGAGGTCCGCCAGGGCGGCCGACAGACTCTCCACTCCGAACCCGACCGAGACGCTTCCGGACTTGCCTTGCTCCGAGTCTTCCTTCGTCACGGGATGGAGCCCGATCATCACCCCGGGTGATGCGACCTGCGCGTACTGGTCGCCGTAGTTCGCCTTCAACTCGAGGCCGAGCACCTCGACGTAGAAGCGGATAGACCTCTTCATGTCCGTGACCATGATCGTCACGTTCGCATCCTTGATCTTCATTCGACGGAGGGACATCCCGCTCAGGTAGATAAGATTGGCATAGGCGCAGGAGCGGAACGTCTACGCCGCCCGCGAGGCTCACGGTCGCCCCTGGCAAGTGTCGATTACAGTACATTTGGTGGAAAGCTTTATATCAGGAAAGTTCGTTTGTTAACGAAAAGTCGTGAATATGTCCTCCGAAGACGACCAACAGAGCCTCACGAATATGTCCTCCGAAGACGAAGAGCAGAACCTCAGGCAGGACGTGAACTATCTGCGATTCCTGCTCGAGTCTGGCCTAAGCGAGGAGGAGATAACGGAGATTGCGAAGGACAAGAACCCGAAGCTCGAGGTATGCTTCTCCGAAGAAGCGTGCATGAGCCAGTCGAAGACGCTAGAGCGCGGCAAGTTCATCGTCCTGATAAGCTAGTTGCAGACGGAGCGGCTGGAAGGGGGGACCTTTGCGGACCTAACCTGCGCCTTGCGCTGTAGCTCGGCTCATTGAGGGTTAGGGATATAGAATGACTCGATTCCCCTATAGCGGAACCGGCTCGCCCGCTTCCCCTCGATGGGGATCTTGTGGCCGCAGCCCCTGCAGCGGTAGTTCGCGTCCAGGTTCCAGCCGGTTATCATGAACCCATGCCTCTCGATCACCACTTCGTGGCACCCCGGGCAGTAGGTGTGCTCCTGCGGGCTCCCCGGCACGTTTCCGATGTATGCGTAGTTCAGGCCGGCCTTGACGGCTATCTCGTGGTGCTTCAGGAGCAGCTCGTACGGAGTGGACGGGATCTCCAGCATCTTGTAGTCGGGGTGGAACCTTGTGAACTGTATCGGGACGTCGGGTCCCAGGTTGTCGTAGAGCCAGTCGCAGAGCCTCTTCGCCTCGCCCAGATCCTCGCCGACCTGCGGGATGATGAGGTCGGTCAGCTCCGTGTGTATCTTCTGGGCCTTCAGCTCGAGGAGGGTTTCCTTTATCGGCTCGGCGCTCACCGTCATAGTCTGCCGCCTCTGGAAGAGCTCCTCCCCGCTCCCCTTGTAGTCGACCACGACGGCGTCCACGTATCCCTTGATCGCCCTGACCGACTCCGGGGTCCCATAGCCGTTCGTGACGAAGACGGCGTACTTGCCTTTCCGGTGGGCCTCCCTCGCGGCGTCGATGACGTATTCGACGAATATCGTCGGCTCGTTGTAGCTGAATCCGACGCCCTCGCAGTCGTTCTCAGCCGCTAGAATCGGAATCTGCTCGGGCGGGACGTCCTCGCCGTATACATCGGTCTCCTTGCTGATGGCGTGGTTCTGGCAGAAGAGGCAGTTGTGGACGAGTATTCCGTCTGCCACGTATGTGTGACTTGGGATGCACTCGAAGCCGTAGACCGTTGTGCTCTTTCCGGTCTTCTTCACGTCGAGTACTCGGACCCATTGCTTGTCGTTTACCATTTCGAGGTTCTTCAGGTGGGCAGTAACCAATTGTCTGATGTCGTCGGCATGGTTGTAGATTGACGAGCCGGATATGCGCACCACTCTCCAGCCGTTCAACTTGAGAGTCGCGTCCCTGATGGCGTCGCGCTTCTTGATTCGCTCATCGTTGTAGTGCCACCAACCATCCACCTCGAAATCGAGTTTAAGATCAGGAAGAGCGGCATCCAAGATGTATCGGGTTTGAGAGTCCGGGAGTAGATTGGTTGGTTTCAGAATGAACTCTGGTTCGTAGTCGATTCCCAGGTCATCGAGCACCTCGTACAAAATCAGCTGAGCTTTCGATGGATGCTTGTGAAGGGATGCTCGGAATCGCTCGATGTTTTTGTGTAGGCCATAGTTCGGGTCGGTTCGAAGCCTCATCGCAACGGTGGCCTTCATCTTCTCGACGGCCGCGGATTCCTTCATGGGGTTCCGAGTTTTCATCATCGCTCGGACTATCGCCCTTTGCGATTCGGGCATCACCTGCTGCTCTGCATAGCAGCTATTGCGATGGGTGGCCCATGCTTTGACACCGCCTACTGCGGCGCCGCATTTCTTGCATCTGAAATCTGACGTCTTTTGAGCGGCAAGCCTCTTTGTTGTTGCTTGAGGCCAGACCCTTAGAATGCAGTCGCCTGGCCTGAGTTGCGCGACCTGCTTCCAACCGTCTCGTGTCAGAACTGGATGGTCGCCCGTAATCAAGGTCTTCCTCTTTTTCTTCTTCTCGGTCGCCTTTTTGCCCCCCCACCACAGAGCCCAAAGTTCCGCCTGTCGTGTCCGAATCTCTGTTACAACGTTTGGCCTAGGTGTCGCCTTTGACATGTCCTCACCTGCCACATCATACGACCAGAGTGCGTCGCCCTTGGCGAGAGACTCTACATTTTTTTTCGAGCCGTCAGCTAAAGTGATTTGCGTCCCCGCGGGGTGGCAATGCCAGTTGCAGCTGACCGTCCCAACGGTGAAGACGTGCGTCCCCGGGTGGAAGTGGTTGAAGGGCTTCTTCTCTATCGGGTCGATCTGCATCGCCGCGAGCTTGCCGTAGGAGGCGAGGTAGAGCTTGCCGCCGACGTTCTTCCTCACGTAGCAGAAGCCGTGCGAGCCCTCAGGTATAGAGCACCTTCTGTTGCACGCGTAGCAGACTATCCTGCCGTCCTCCGCGGGATGCCAAAGGATCGCTTCCTTGTCCACCATGTGCAGTCCGGCTAGACGCGGCGGAGGGCTATAAGGCTGCGGCGCGGTCCCGAGGTAGCAAGTCTGGGCGACCTCGGACCCGTCGGCGCTACGGCGTCGTTCCGGATGTCACGAACGGCAGCCACCGCGGCGAACCCAAGCGCCTCGGAGATTGCGTTGACGGTGAAGGAGACCGAGCCTGAGGGAGGCGAGCACCCGGCGAGTAGTGCCCATTGCAGGGGAGACCAGGATCATCTCGCCGACCAGGTAGAGCGAGTGTCTGGCGACCGGGACCTCGAGGAGAAGAGAAGATTGGGGGGCGGTCCTAATCACTCGACGAAGCTGACCGAAGGATAGCCCACCACCGCTTCGTCGTCTCCCGTCACGTCGCCGCTCGTCGCGTAGGCGTTGACCCTTCCCTTGTTGAGGCCCAGGAGCCTGCATGCCTCCATCACCGTAGCGATGGCGCCGTACCCGCACGCCGTGATGTTCCTCCTCTCCAGGGTCGTATAGAAGGCGTCGATGTCCAGCCGCTGGACGTGCTTCAGGAGGGCCGTGTCCTTCTCCCTGG
>Ga0307374_10014067_pt1 | contig 10946 bp, 9 predicted proteins | sample OX3MG_FD_202532 | JGI IMG/M metagenome (GOLD analysis project Ga0307374, IMG submission 202532) | Soil microbial communities from Risofladan, Vaasa, Finland - OX-3 | ecosystem: Environmental > Terrestrial > Soil > Coastal area > Acid sulfate soil | place: Finland: Risofladan, Vaasa | collected... | reverse complement strand
GTGGCGGGGGCGGTGGCGGGAGCGGGCGTGGTGGGGGCGGTGGGGGCGGGCGGCGCCGCCGCGGCGAAGGCGGAGTCGGAGTTGGAGGAGCCGGTGCCGGTGAGGATGGCGCCCAGGTTGACGTTGGCGGCTTGGTTGGGCTTGAGGGCGCCGGTGGCGATCATGGACTGTTTGAGCAGGGTGTCGAGGCCGGGCGGGGGCGCCTCGGCGGCGAGTTGGGGCTCGGCGAGCAGGGGGGTGCCGACCTTGTCGGCGCGGGCGATCTCGTTGGTGGGCTTGCCCGACCACATGGCGGTGGCGAGGCCCAGGACGCCGGACATGCCAGAGGAGTGGGGCGCTTGCGTGCGTCCGGCGATCTCCTTGCGGTTGAAGGCGATCTGGGCGGGCGAGGGGGTGGGGATGGGGGCGTGCAGCGCGGTCAGCTCGGACCTGGCGTTGTTGGCCATGGGGCTGAGCGGGTAGCGCTCGATGAGGCGGGAGAAGTCGGCGATGGCCTTGACGCGGTCGGTGTTGGCGTTGGCGGCGTAGAGGTCCTTGGTCTGGGGGTTGACCTCGATGTGGGCGGCGCCGGAGTAGAGCTGGGAGGTGGTGACGAACGAATTGGCAAGCTCATCGAGGGCGATGTCGCCGCGGCTATAGAGCGGGTAGCGGGAGAGGGTCTCTTCCAGGCGGCTTTGGGCGGCGCGGTAGTCGTTGTAGACGCCGACGCGGGCGCGCTCGAGGTAGAACTGGGCAATGCGGTACTGGCCCTCGGCGAGCACCTCCTGGGTGTCGCGCAGCATTTGCAGGGCCTGGGGACGGAGGGGGCTGTCGGGGTAATTGATCAGGAAGGTGCGCAGCTCGGCCTGGGCGCTGATGGCCTGGGTGGGATCGCGGTCGGGCTTTTGCAGTTGGCGGTAGTGGATCTCGGCGACCTTGAGCTGGGCCTCGGAGGCCTCCTTCATGGCGGGGAAGAAGGTGATGAAGTCCTTGTACTGGGCCTCGGCCTGGGCCATGCCCTCGATGCCGCCCTCGCGGAACCAGGAGTCGGCGATGGCCATTTTGGCGCGGGCGAGGTACTCGCTGTCGGGGTAGGTGTTGAGCAGGGTTTCGAGGTTGAGGCGGGCGACGGTGTACTTGTTCTTGTCGAGATCGGCCATGGCGATGTCGAACAAGGTCTTGTCGGGCTGGTCGGACTTCACCTGGGCCAAAGGGTTGGTGTTGACGTGGTGCTGCACCAGGCAGCCGGCGCTGCCCAGGGCGAGCAGGGGGGCAAGCACGAGGGCGGGCGCCAGGGTCCGGGCCAGGCTGGGGAGGGACTTCGGCCGCATAGACATCAATGGCGCCATTTTAACATGGCGGGGGAGGGAGGGAGGCAGCTAGTCGGAGGAGGAAACGGCAGCCACCATGGGACGGCGGGAGCGGGTGATGCGGAGGAAGAGCCAGATGAGGAACAAGGCGAGGGCGGCGGCGCAGGTGTCGAGGACGACATCGTGGACGGAGGCGCCGCGGTTCTGGGTGAAGCCTTGGTGGAACTCATCGCTGGCGGCGTAAAGGGCGGTAAAGAGGAGGGTGCGGAGCGCCGCCGCCGGGCTGAAGGTGGGCCGGCCGAGGGCAAAGCCGCGATAGGAGAGGGCGCCGAGCAGGGAGTAGACGACGACGTGGGCGAATTTGCGGAAGGGGTAGTTGAGCAGGTGGTGGTAATGGGGGGTGTTGAGGCCGACGAGGGTGAGGATCCAGCCGAGGACCTCGTTGCTGTGGCGGGCGGAGTCGGCGTCCTGGGAGAACAGGAAAATGACCACGCACATGGCGGCGACGGGCAGCCAGGCTCGCAGCAAGCGGGGGAGCATGGCTTCATTGTACTTGCTTTGGCGCGCGATCAAGGTGAGGTTTTGGATGCGGAGCAGCGGGCGGGGGGATGTCCGTTAGCGGGCAGAGGCGGACTGGGGGGCGAGGGGGATGAGGCGGCCGAGGCGGCGGACGGCGGCGCCGACGCCGCGCAGCTTGTCTTCCAGGCGTTCGTAGCCGCGGTCGAGGTGATAGATGCGGTCAATGATGGTTTCGCCGTCGGCGGCGAGGGCGGCGAGGACGAGGGAAGCGCTGGCGCGGAGGTCGCTGGCCTGGACGGCGGCGCCGGCGAGGGGGCAGGGGCCGCGCACGATGGCGCGGCTGCCTTCGATGCGAATGCTGGCGCCCATGCGGTTGAGTTCGAGGGCGTGCATGAAGCGGTTTTCGAAGATGGTTTCGGTGACGACGGCGGCGCCTTCGGCCTGGGTCATGAGGGCGAGGTACTGGGCCTGGAGGTCGGTGGCGAAGCCGGGATATTCGGCGGTGGAGACGTCCACGGCGCGGAGGGGGCGGGCGCCGGCGACGTGGAGGGAGGTGGGGGCGGAGGTGATGCGGGCGCCGACCTCGCCCAGGCGTTCGATGAGGGCGGTGAGGTGCTCGGGTTGGCAATGGGTCAACTCGAGCGCGCCGCCGGTGATGAGGGCGGCGATGAGGAAAGTGCCGGCCTCGATGCGGTCGGCGATGATGGTGTGGGAGGCGCCGCCGAGCTGGTCCACGCCCTGGATGCGGAGGGTGGGGGAGCCGGCGCCCTCGATGCGGGCGCCCATTTTGACCAGCAGTTGGGCGAGGTCCACAACTTCAGGTTCTTGGGCGCAGTTGTGCAGGACGGTTTCGCCGCGGGCGAGCACGGCGGCCATCAAGACGTCTTCGGTGCCGGTGACGGTGATGCGGTCGAAGGTGTAGGAATTGCCCTGCAGGCGGCGGGCCTCGGCGACGACGTAGCCGTGTTCCTGGCGGAGGTTGGCGCCGAGGCGCTCCAGGCCCTTGAGATGGAGGTCAATGGGGCGGGCGCCGATGGCGCAGCCGCCGGGGAGGGAGACGCGGGCGGCGCCGGTGCGGGCGAGCAGGGGACCGAGCACGAGGGTGGAGGCGCGCATGGTCTTGACCAGCTCGTAGTCGGCTTGGGGATGGGTGAGGGTACGGGCGCGGAGGCTGATGCGGTGGTGGCCGCCGCTGCCTTCGGTCTCGACGCCCATGGCCTCGAGCAGGCGGCGGGTGGTTTGGATGTCGCGCACGTCGGGGATATTTTTGAGGGTGACCTCTTCGGCGGTGAGCAGGCAGGCGGCCATGGTGGGCAGGGCGGCGTTTTTGGCGCCACTGATGCGGATGGTGCCCTGCAGGGGTTGTCCGCCGCGAATCACCAGCTTGTCCATGATGCTCAGTCTACCTTTTGTCCGGCGATGTAGGTTTCGAGGACGGCGCCGCTGGGGGAGAGCACCAGGAAATCGGCGTCGGCGCCGGGAGCGAGGCGGCCCTTGTGGGTCCATCCCAGGAGGGCGGCGGGGTTGAGGGAGGCGAGGCGGAGGGCGGGGGCGAGATCCCAGCCGGCGAAGGCCATGACGTTGCGCACGGCCTGGTCGAGGGTGAGGACGCTGCCGGCGAGGCGGCCATCGGCGAGGCAGCGGCCCTGGGCGACCTCGACCGCGATGGGGCCGAGTTGGAAGCGGCCGTCGCCGCAGCCGGTGGCGCTGATGCCGTCGCTGACCAGCACGGCATGCTGAGGACCTTTCAAGCGGAGGAACAGGTCCACCAGGAGCGGGTCCACATGGATGCCGTCGGCGATGATCTCGGCGGAGAGCTGGGGGTTGGCGAGTGCCTCGCCGAGCAGGCCGGGGTCGCGGTGGTGGAGGGGGCGCATGGCGTTGAAGGCATGGGTGACGTGGCGGGCGCCGGCGCGGACGGCGGCGCGGGCCTGGGCGAGGTCGGCGTCGCTATGGCCGAGGCTGACCTCGATGCCGCGCTGGCGGGCGGCGGCGAGGAAGGCGAGGGCGCCGTCGAGCTCGGGGGCGAGGGTGATGAGGCGGAGGCGGTCGGGGGCGCGCTGGCGGAGCTGGTCGAGGCGCTCGAGGGTGGGGAGGAGGAGGTCGTGGAGGGGATGGACGCCGGGGCGGAGGGGGCTGAGGAAAGGGCCCTCGAGGTGGAGGTCGCAGCCGAGGGCGGCGAGGCGCTCGACGGCGGCGCAGGTGGCGTCCCAGGGGGCGGAGACGGTGGTGGCGAGGAAGCTGGTGACGCCGTGGCGGGCGAGGTGGCGGCGGATGGCGGCGAGGGCGCTGGCGTCGGCGGCCATGAAGTCGAAGCCGGCGCCGCCGTGGACGTGGAGATCGAGCAGGCCGGGGGCGAGGAAGACGCCGCCGAGGCGGTGGAGGCGGGCGTGGGCGGGAGGGGTGAAGTCGGCGCGGGGAGCGGCGGCGAGGATGCGGCCGTCTTCTACGGCCAGGACGGCGGCCGGGATGGCGGCGAGCGGGGTGAGGAGGCGATCGGCGAAGAAGACGTCGGTCATTTGGTGGGCGCGGCGTCTTTAATGGGCGCGGGCCCCTGCGCGGCTGCGCCACGCGACCCGCTTGTGCTCGCGCCGGCTTGGGGGCCCGTTGCCCCAAGCCGGCGCTGCGCGTTTATGGGCGCGGGCCCCTGCGCGGCTGCGCCGCGCGACCCGCTTGTGCTCGCGCCGGCTCGGGGGCCCGTTGCCCCAAGCCGGCGCTGCGCGTTTATGGGCGCGGGCCCCTGCGCGGCTGCGCCGCGCGACCCGCTTGTGCTCGCGCCGGCTTGGGGGCCCATTGCCCCAAGCCGGCGCTGCGCGTTTATGGGCGCGGGCCCCTGCGCGGCTGCGCCGCGCGACCCGCTTGTGCTCGCGCCGGCTTGGGGGCCCATTGCCCCAAGCCGGCGCTGCGCGTTTATGGGCGCGGGCCCCTGCGCGGCTGCGCCACGCGACCCGCTTGTGCTCGCGCCGGCTTGGGGGCCCATTGCCCCAAGCCGGCGCTGCGCGTTTATGGGCGCGGGCCCCTGCGCGGCTGCGCCGCGCGACCCGCTTGTGCTCGCGCCGGCTTGGGGGCCCATTGCCCCAAGCCGGCGCTGCGCGTTTATGGGCGCGGGCCCCTGCGCGGCTGCGCCGCGCGACCCGCTTGTGCTCGCGCCGGCTCGGGGGCCCGTTGCCCCAAGCCGGCGCTGCGCGGTGGTGGGGGCGGGCCGCGGCGCGGGTGCGGCGCGGGGCGGCGTGCTGGGGCCGGCGAGGGTGGGCTTGGCCGCCAGATGGCGTGGCGCCTTGAGGGACGCCGGGGAGCCGGCCTGGCGCGCGCGCAGGAGGGCTTTGATGCGGCGGGCGCGCTGGCGGAGCTTGGCGTTGGTGGGCTGGACGCCGACCATGAGGTTGTCCACGACGCGGCCCGAGCGGGCCATGAGGGCGGTGGAGAGGAGGTTGAGCACCATTTTCTGGGCGGTGCCGGCCTTGAGGCGGGTGGAACCGGCGAGGGCCTCGGGGCCGGTGAGGGGTTCGATGGCGAGATCGGCGGCGGCGGCGAGGGGGGAGTGGGGGACGTTGGCGAGGGCGACGGTGAGGCAGCCCTGGCGGCGGGCGAAGGCGAGGGCGGCGAGGGTGTAGGGGGTGCGGCCGCTGGCGGCGAGGCCGACGACGGAGTCGTGGGGGCGGAGGCGGAGGCGGGCGAGGTCGTGGCGGGCGGCGGCGGGGTGGTCCTCGGCGCCTTCGACGGAGCGGGTGAGGGCGCGGGCGCCGCCGGCGATAACGGCGCGGACGCGGGAGGGGGAGATGCCGAAGGTGGGCGGGCACTCGGCGGCGTCGAGCACGCCCAGGCGGCCGCTGGTGCCGGCGCCGACGTAGACGAGGCGGCCGCCGGCGAGGAAGCGGGGCAGGAGGGCGTCGAGGACGGCGGCGATTTGGGGCAGGGCGCGGCGCACGGCGGCGGCGACGGTGGCATCCTCGCGCTGCAGGGTGCGGAGCAGGGCGCGGGTGGACATTTGGTCCAGCCCGTGGGTGCGGGGGTTGACGGCTTCGCTGGGCAGGGCGTCGAGGGCGGCGGCGGGTTGGCGTTTGGGGTTCAGGGGTTTGACACCTTGCGGCACTTCCGTCTATAACACAGAAGCAAGCCACTCTGCTCGAAACCCCCAGGCGCCCGACCTTGCCGACCTTGACGCTGCCCCCTTGCCGCCGCTTGTTTTCGATGGTCCTGCTGGTGCTCGCGCTGGCGGTGGCGGCGCTGGCCGCGCCGCCACCGAAGCTGCCGTGGTCGCGGATTGATGCCATCGTGCAGCGCTCGATCGCGGCGGGGGAGATGCCGGGGGCGGTGGTGGTGATCGGGCACGGCGGGCGGGTGGTGTACCGCAAGGCGTTTGGCGAGCGGGCGGTGCGGCCGCGGCGGGCGAAGATGACGCTGGACACGATCTTCGACTGCGCCTCGCTGACCAAGGTGATCGCGACCGCGCCCGCGATCATGCAACTGCTGGAGCAGGGGCGGTTTCGGCTGAACGATCCGGTGGCGAAGTACCTGCCGGCGTTTGCGCAGAACGGCAAGGAGCAGATCACCATCCGGGAGCTGCTGACGCACTACTCCGGGCTGCCGCCGGACATTCCGCAGCGTCCCCGGTGGAGCGGCTACGCGGCCGGGATCGAGAAGGCGATGGCGATCGCGCCGGCGCGCCCGCCGGGGGTGCGCTTCGTCTACAGCGACATCAACTACATCGTGCTGGCGGAGCTGGTGCGCAAGCTGACGGGGGAGCGGATTGACCGCTACGCGCGGGAGCACCTGTGGCGGCCGCTGGGGATGGGGCACACGCGCTTCCTGCCGCCGGCGAGCTGGGTGAAGAAGATCGCGCCGACCGAACCGGACGAGCGCGGGCGCTACCGGCCGGGGGTGGTGAACGATCCGACGGCGCAGGCGATGGGGGGGGTGGCGGGCGACGCGGGCATGTTCAGCACCGCCGACGACCTGGCCAAGTTCGCGCAGATGCTGCTCAACGGGGGAGTGGGGGCGAACGGGGTGCGGGTGCTGTCGCCGCTGGGCGTGGCCAAGATGACGACGCCGCAGACACCCTACAACAACCCGGACGTGCGGGGGCTGGGGTGGGACCTGGACACGCCGTTTTCGAGCAACCGGGGGGATTACCTGCCGATCGGCTCCTACGGGCACACCGGCTTCACCGGCACCTCGATGTGGATGGACCCGACCTCGGACACCTACATCATCATTTTGTCGAACGCGATCCACCTGCCGGAGCGGCCGCCGCTGAAGTCCATCCTGGCGATGCGCTCGGAGGTGGCGACGGAGGTGGCGGAGATTCTGAGCCTGAACCAGCCGCAGACGTTTGCGCGGGTGGAGTCGGGGTTGGAGCGGATCACCGGCTACAGCGATGCCAGCGCGGGGGCGCGGCGGACGATTTACCGCAACGGCGAGGTGGAGACGGGGCTGGACGTTTTGGCGGCGCGGCACTTCGACCTGCTGCAGGGCAAGCGGGTAGGGCTGATCACCAACCCCAGCGGACTGGACCGGGAAGGGAACCGCAACCTGGACGACATGCTGGCGGCGGGGGTGAAGGTGACGGCGGCGTTCAGCCCGGAGCACGGCTGGTCGGGCAAGCTCGACACCACGGTGGACGACAGCCGCGACGCCAAGACCGGCGTGCCGGTCTACAGCGCCTATGGCGAGGGGGCGGACGGGAGGATGCTGCCGGAGGCGGGGCTGGCGAAGGTGAACCTGCTGGTGTACGACATCCAGGATGTGGGGGTGCGGTTCTACACCTTCGAGACCACGCTGGCGTACACGCTGCAGGCGGCGGCGGCGCACCACATCCCGGTGGTGGTGCTGGACCGGCCGGACCCGCTGGACGGGCTGGACGTGGAGGGGCCGCCGCTGGCGCCGGCGGAGAAGAGCTTTGTGGGCTATTTTCCGGGGATGCCGGTGCGCAACGGGATGACGGTGGGCGAGCTGGCGCGGATGTTCAACCAGACGATCGGGGCGGATCTGCACGTGGTGCGGATGCAGGGCTGGCGGCGGGGGGACTACTACGACGAGACCGGGTTGACCTGGGTGGATCCATCGCCGAACCTGCGCAATTTGACGGAGACGGTGTTGTATCCGGGGGTGGCGCTGGTGGAGGCCACCAACGTGAGCGTGGGGCGGGGCACCGACACGCCGTTCGAACTGTTGGGCGCGCCCTGGATCAACGGCATGCAACTGGCGGAGGCGCTGAACGCGCGGCGGCTGCCGGGGGTGCGCTTCATGCCGATCCGCTTCACCCCGAGCAGCAGCCATTACGCCGGGCAGCTTTGCCACGGGATCAGCCTGATTGTGACCAACCGCGAGTTGCTGGACGCGCCGGAGATGGGGGTGGAGATCGCCTCGGCGCTGGCGCGGCTGTACCCGCAGGGCTGGGACAGCAGCAAGATGCCGCAGTTGGCGGGGAGCGTGGACTTGGTGGGGCAGATCCGCAGGGGGGAGGACCCGCGGCGGATCGAGCAGAGCTGGCAGGCGGAACTCGAGGCCTTCAAGAAGTTGCGGAAGCAATTTCTGCTGTATCGCTGACAGGCGCGCTGCGGCGCATGTTGCTCGTGTCGTGATATAACACGCTCGCCGGCTTTGGGATGCACCCCAGCCTGGGAAGTTCGAAAATCTGGAATTCCGCGGGCCAACCCCTTGATTCGATTGGGAAAGGCGTTCCACTCGGCGGGCGTGGGGGCGCCCGCGCGCCGCGCGGCCACGCCGAGCGGAGACGCCAAGCCTGGGTTGGCGGAATTTCGCGGCCTTTCGCGCCGATTTTGCCAGCGGGCAAAGCGGCGCGACCCCCGCGAGAGGCGACGGGCGCAGAGACGGCATGAGGGTGGGATGCGGCCGGGGGGGCGCGCGCGCGCGATTTTATTGTTGCGGAATAGCGACGGCGGGCGGGGGCGGGGCCGCGCCGGATCACGGGGTCGTGGCGGCGAGGCCGGCGCCGCGGCGGCGGTCGGGGAAGTTGACGACGACCAGGCCGAAGCGCTGTGACGCGGCGGCCGCCGTAGGCGTTGGCGGCGATAAAATCGAGCGGCTGGCGGATGGTGGCCATGTCGGCGGAGGGCGGGGAGGCGTGCGGCTCTTCTTGGGGAAAAGCCCTACCCCGGGGGCGGGACGAGGCGGCGGCGATCCTGGAACCGCTCCCGCGCGGTGGGGTGCGGGCGGGCATGGGCGGCTGGGTCCTACTGGAATCCAGCTGGCGCGGCCGCGCCGGATCGCCCAGTGGCGCGTTCCCCGTCACCATCGCGCAACTATTTTGTGACAATCTTGTAGCAAGTTATTACCTTTTGCGCGCGCCCCGCATTTTTTGCTTGACATCGGCCTCCCTGGCTCGAGTAGCCTAACCGCGCAGTGGCTCACAGGGTGATGGCGATGCGGATGGCACGGTACTTGCTCTCTCTCTCTCTCTCTCTCTCTCTCTCTCTCTTAGCTCTCGCTAGCGCCGCCTTCGGACAGGCGGCGGCGCCCGCCGGGCTCGACGCCACGACCGCGGTGCTGCTGGCGCGCGGCGCGGGCCTGCTCGGCGCCAGCCCGCAGGCCGGCTACGTGGCCCGCGGCACGGCCACTTTCAACGGCCCGCGCGGCAGCGAGAGCGGCGCCATCGAGGTCGAGGCTTGGGGCGCGAGCCACTGCCGCGTGACCGTGGATTTCTCGCGTCCGGGCGAGCCGCGGCGCTGGGTGGCGGTGCTCGACGGCCGTAAGCGTCAAGCAAAACCACTCTTCCCTGGCGGGCGCGGGCGTGTTCCAGTAGCGGGATGAAGCCAAGGAGTTGGGCGCGGCGCAGCCGCGAATCGGCGCTGGAATTGGCGCGATCTTTTGAGGCGAGCGGGCTGTCGCGGGGCGAATTCGCGGGCCGGGCGGGCATTTCCACGCGAACCCTGGACCACTACCGCAGACGCGCGCGCGCACAGGCGCGCCCGGGGCTGGTGGAGGTGGAGGTGACGGCGCCGATGGCCTGGGGGCGGGGGAGCGGGTTGGCGCTGGTGTTGGCCAACGGGCGGCGGATCGAGGTGGGCGCGGGGTTTGGGGCAGAGGACCTGGCGCGATTGCTGGCGGTCGCCGAGGGCCGGCCGTAATGTTCGCGCTGGGACCGGCCACCCGCGTCTATCTGGCCACCGGGGCGACGGACATGCGCAAGGGCTTCGACGGGCTGTACGGGATGGTGCGCGACCGGTTGGAGTTGGACCCGCAGAGCGGGCACCTTTTCTTGTTCTCGAACCGGCGGCGGACGCGGCTGAAGCTGCTGTGCTTCGATGGCTCCGGACTCTGGGTTTGCGCGAAACGCTTGGAACGGGGCAGGTTTCGGTGGCCCGAGCCGGCGGCGGGCGAGCGGCGCCTGCAGTTGGGCGCGCACGAGCTGGCGCTGCTGCTGGGCGGCATGGACCTGGCGGCGGTGCGGCCACGGCGGTGGCACCGGCGGGCGCCGAGCGCGGCGTAAAAGAAAGTCGCGGCGGGATGTAACCTTCAGGGGGCCAACCCGCTCCCAGTGTGGGTGAGCGCGATCCCCAAGCCACTCTCGACCCCCACCGCCGCGCTGCTGGAGAGGCTGGAACCACACCTGCCGGAGGAGCTGCTGCGGGCGGTGCGGCTGGAGCTGCAGCGGGGAGCGCTGGCGGCGCTGAAGGTGGAGCTGCTGGAGGAGAGGCTGCGGCTGCGGCGGATCGAGAAGTACGGCCCCGGGAGCGAGCGGCTGAGCGCCGGCCAGTTGGAGCTGCTGGAGCTGGAGCCGGGGGTGAGCGGGGCTGAAGTGGCGGCGGAAGCCGGGCGCGGGGCCCCGGCGGCCGCCCCGCCGCGGAGCGGGGGCAGTGCGCACCCGGGGCGGCAGCGGCTGCCGGAGTGTCTGCCGCGGGTGGAAACTGTTCTCGCCTGCGCGCCCGAAGCCAGCGCCTGCCCGGGCTGCGGCGGCGCCACCACCGTGATCGGCCACGACGAAAGCGAGCGGCTGGAGGTGAGGCCGGCGGAATACTTCGTGGCCGTGACCCGGCGCGAGAAGCGCGCCTGCAGCCGCTGCGCCGCCGGCGGCGTGATGCTGGCGCCGCTGCCGCCGGCGATCATTGAAAAAGGCCTGGCCAGCGACCGCATCGTGGTGGACACGGTGATCGCAAAATACTGCGACCACCTGCC
>Ga0307374_10014066_pt1 | contig 10947 bp, 14 predicted proteins | sample OX3MG_FD_202532 | JGI IMG/M metagenome (GOLD analysis project Ga0307374, IMG submission 202532) | Soil microbial communities from Risofladan, Vaasa, Finland - OX-3 | ecosystem: Environmental > Terrestrial > Soil > Coastal area > Acid sulfate soil | place: Finland: Risofladan, Vaasa | collected... | reverse complement strand
GCCGGCGTCGGGCGGCTCAGCTTGACGCGGATTTCCGCCGCTTCCGGCTGCGCGCCGCTGCTGCGGACGATGAACATCATGGCGTTGGCCCCAATGGCGTTGGCCCCAGAAACTGCGCCACCTGGTCGATGACGGCGCGCGGCTGCTCGAGTTCGGGGTGGTGCCCCGCCGCCTCGATCAGCTGGAACCGCGCCCCCGGGATCAGCCCGCTATAGGCGCGGCCGTATTCGGGCGTGACGATCTGGTCGGCGGCGCCCCACAGCACCAGCGTCGGGACCGCGATGCGGCGCAGCCAGTGCCTCAATTGCGGGTTGTACATATGCGGGCGCCAGCCATAGAGGCACAGCGCATCCCAGTTGCGGGCGAGCCGCACCAACTCGGCATCGCTCATCTCGTCGTCAATGCCGGCCTGCCAACCGAGGCCATAGACCCCGGCCGGCCGGGCGGCCGGATCGTGCCAGGCGCGGCGGTCGAGTTCGGCGGGCGACGTATTGAAAAAGTGGACGATGTCGCGCTCCTCGCGGCCGCCCAGCTTGATGCCGACCGGATCGACCAGGACGAGGCGGTCAAGCTTCGCCGAGCCGCTCGCCGCCACCTCCGCCGCGATCCAGCCGCCGAACGAGAGGCCGATCATCACGGCCTTGTCGGGCAATGCGTCGAGCACCTCGAGGTAGAGATGCACGAGGTCGTACATCGAGTCGAAATCCTCCGGCAGCGGCGAATCGCCGAAGCCGGGATGCGACGGCGCGATGACCTCGCCATGCTCGGCGAGCAGATCGACAAACGCCGCCTTGGGGCTGACCGGATTGCTGCCATGTACCAGGAGGATCGGCCGGTGTTGCGCCCCGTTTGGCCCGCGTCGCATCACCTCAAGCGCCAGCGGTCCGACCTGCAAGCGCTGGCTCATTGCGCTGCCGCTGCCGCGGCGCGGCGCGCTTCCCAGGCGGTCTCCTCGGTGTCGATCGGCGGCAGGTCCTGCAGTTGCGGCAGGACGTCCCGGGCGGCCAGCGTGAAGCTCTTTTCCGCTTCGGCATGGGTCACCAGGCCCTGCCGGGTCATCATGATGATATGCTCGATGCCGCCGACCCGCCTTCGGAAGTCCTTGATCTGGCGCGCCACCGTATCGGGGTTGCCGGCGAACATCTGACCCTGGCCGATCAGCACCTCGGCGTCGAGATTGGTCGGCCGCGGCCGCCGCGAGACGCCGGCGCGCCACGCCGCCGGCGCCATCTCGGGCGCCACCGCGCCGGGCTGGAACTTGGCGAATTGTGCCGCGCTCTTGATGCTGACGGTGAGGAACCAGGCGATCTTCTGGCCGATCCGCAGCGCCTCTTCGTCGCTGTCGCCGACATAGGCGAACGCCATCGACGAAAAGCGGTCCTCGCCGGGCGGGCTCAGCGCGGCCGCTGCACGCGCCTCCTTGTAGGCGTTGAAGGCCTGGCGGGTGCGGTCGTAACCGCCGAACAGCAAGGTGTTGATGATGTTGCGGCGGCCCAGTTCGGCGCAGGTCGGCAGGTCGCTGGTCGCCGCCCAGAATTCGGGGCGCGGCTCCTGGTAGGGGCGCGGCCAGATGTTGACGTGCGAGTGGGTGAAAAACTTGCCCTCCCAGCTGAACGGCCCGTCCCGCGTCACCAGTGCCTTTTCGATGAGATCGATTGCCTCCCATTCGCGCTCGCGGATGCGCATCGGGTTGGCGTCGCCCGACACCATCTCGGTGGCGCCCGATTTGACGAAGCCGATTTCCAGCCGGCCCTTCGACATGACATCGATCGTCGCATATTCCTCTGCGACGCGGACCGGGTCGGGGCGCACCGTGATCAGCGTGCCCAATGACAGGATGCGCACGTTCCGGGTGAGCCGCGCGACAACGCCGGTGATGACCGGGCTCGCCGCCCACAGATTGTTGATCCCGGAATGGTGCTCGTTGGTGACGATATGCAGCCCGATATCGTCGCACAGCCGGTATTCGTCAAAGACCTCGTCGTAGAGCCGCGCCGCGATCTTCGGGTCGCAATAGCGGTTGGGCAGGCTGGCGCGCACCGAGGGGGCCTGGTCGAGCACCTCGGCCGGGACGAACGGGTAGGGATTCTCGCAATGGTTCCACAACTGCATGCCGGCACTCTCCGGGGATCACTTCGCGCGCCATTCTAGGAGCCGCTCCAGGGCGGCGCCACCCCAACCGGCTCGGGGGTGATCAGCGTTTGCGGAAGCTGTCGAGGGTAACGACTTCGCCGGTCGTCTTGTCCGCCGGTGGCGGCGGTGGTGCGGGCGCGATCGGCGCCGGGACGCCGGCGGATTTGCTTTTGTCCTCTTCCGGCATGGCGAATTCGAGCGCGAAATTGACCGACGGATCGGCAAAGCCACGCACCGCGGCGAATGGGATCACCAGCCGTTCGAGCTGCTTGTGGAAACTCAGCGTGACCGAAAAGCTCTCCTCGCCGACCTTGAGATCCCAGAACTGGTGCTGCAGCACGATCGTCATCTCGCCGGGGTATTGCCCCCGCAGGTGGTCGGCAAGGACGACTCCTGGCATCCGCGTATCGAAGCCGATGTAGAAATGGTGGGCGGCACGCAGCCCCTCGCGAGCCGCGCGCTTGAGCGCATCGCGCACGACGCCGCGCAGCGCCGCTTCGACCATCTTCTCGTACTGGAACAGATCTTGTGCCATTCGCCCTCGCCGACCGCAGCGCCACCGCGGGGAAGCAAGTGAGGGGCTTCTGTTGCCCGGTGCCCCTCGGACCGCGAGTTGTTTACAGCATCACCCCGTTAAGGGTTAGGCCGCAAGCGCCTCTGTTGCGAAGTTATCGTTCGCAGTTGAGTTATGACCCGATAACGGTGGTATCATGCCGAGCGAAGGATCTCACCTTTACTACGCGCGTCGAGCCTGTTTCGCCCCCTTAGAGCCGCCGGTCTCGACCGGTCACCGGGACCGAGCCGAGGGGCCGGCGGGAATTGGTGGAGGCGCCGGGTACCGCCCCCGGGTCCGCAACGCCTATTCCGCAAGCCGTTTATCGCCATAGTCGGTTGCCCGACCGGCAAGATATAGGACGCCGAGAGCGCGAAGGCAACCGCGCTGCCGCTGGATCGACACAGCGCCTCCTTCGAGACAGCCGCGCCGCGCGCTCCTCAGGATGAGGCTTCTTTCTTTGTGCCGTCCTGGGTAATCCCTCATGCTGAGGAGCGCCCGCAGGGCGCGTCTCGAAGCACGCAGGATACGGATGCCGCGATGCCATTGAACCCGGAACAACAGGTGGAAGTCGCTCAGGCGCGCGGAGCGACGCACGAAACTCGGCGCGCCACCGTGCCGGCGCTCGAAGAAATCCTCTACGAGCCGAAGAAGGTGCTCGACCACGGCTTTGTGCGCGTCGTCGACTACATGGGCGATGATGGCGCGATCGTGCAGGCGGCACGGGTCTCCTATGGGCGCGGCACCAGGCGGGTCAGCGAAGACCAGGGCCTGATCAACTACCTGATGCGCCATCGCCACACGACCCCGTTCGAGATGTGCGAGATCAAGTATCACGTCAAGCTGCCGATCTTTGTGGCGCGGCAATGGATCCGGCACCGCACCGCCAACGTCAACGAATACTCGGCGCGCTATTCGATCCTGGACAACGAGTTTTATATTCCGGCGCCCGAGCACCTGGCGACGCAGGCCACGACCAACCGCCAGGGCCGCGGCGACGTGATCGAGGGCGAGGCGGCCCGACATGTCCTCGACCTGCTGCGCGCCGATGCCGAACGCGCCTATGCCGGCTACAGCGACCTGCTCAACGAGGATGCAGCAGGCGCACCGCGCGATCCGGCATGGCCGGGTCTCGCGCGCGAACTGGCCCGGATGAACCTGTCTCTCAACTTTTATACCCAATGGTATTGGAAAACCGACCTGCACAACCTGCTGCATTTCTTGAGCCTGCGCGCCGACCCGCATGCCCAATACGAAATCCGCGCCTATGCCGATGTGATGCTTGAGACTGTGAAACGTTGGGTACCAATGGCTTATAAGGCATTCCTCGAATATCGGATGAATGCGGCGCTGATTTCCGCGACCGGCCTTGCCGTGGTCCGCCGGATGCTGGCCGGCGAGGCGGTCGAGCAGGCCGCCAGCGGCCTGTCGGCGCGCGAATGGCGCGAATTGATGGCGGTGCTCGGCCGGCCGGGTGCGTCCTGAATCTGATCGGCTGCCCCGGTCGAAAACTTTAGGTCGAAAACTTTAGGTCGAAAATTTTAGGTGGGGCGATTGACCGAGATCAACCCTCTCCCGCGGATCAAGCCCTATTCTTTACCCGCTTGAGCGGCCTCATTGGTCGCTGACAGGCGGCCGAGAGCGAAGCCGCGCCGTCACGCAGGTCGCGGGTCGCGGGTCGCCAACATCTAGAAGGGAGTATCGCCATGACTATTCCCCACCCGCTTACCATCGCCGCGTCCTTAGTGTGCTCAGTCGCGATCGCGGCGCTGCTCGGCGCCACGCCGCTAGCCAGTCCGCTCTCGGCGGCGCGAGCCGATACCGCCACCAACGGAGCAATCCAGTTGGCGCAGGCCGGTAAGAGCCCCGCCGGCAAGCAAGCCACCGAGTCGAAGGGGGAGACTGTCGAGCAGCGGATCGCGGAGCTTCACGCGGCGCTTAAAATCACGCCCGCAGAGGAAGCGAAATGGGACGAGGTAGCGCAGGATATGCGCGAAAATGCCGCCGCGATGGACAAGCTGATCGCCGAAACCCGGAAGACGCCCCCGCAGGACATGACGGCAGTCGCCGATTTGCAGATGTATCAAAAGTTCGCCCAGACGCATGTCGACGGGCTAAAGAACCTGCTGTCACACTTCGAGGCGTTTTACGCCGCGATGCCCGATGCCCAGAAGAAGATCGCCGACGAGGTGTTCAGGTCTACCGAGCGGTGACGATCGCTCTCCGACCATGACGCCACGCTCATCAGAGGAGGTCGCGATGACCGAAACCATAGACACTGCGTCGAAACGCCGTTTGTCGGCGAAGCTGGCGGCAGGGCTCGCAATCTCAGCGATGCTCGCCCTCGGAACTTCTGCAGTACCGGCTCACGCGCGGGCCTATCACCATTACTATAACGGCGGGTATTATCGCGCTCCGCCTGTGGTCTATGGTTCGCGCTACGGCTATGGCTACTATGGCTCGCCGTACTACGGTGGATCGCCCTACTACTACGCCCCACCGTTAGTTTACGGCCCCAGCATCGGCATAAACTTGCCGGGCCTCAGCATCGGTATTCGGTAAGCATCAGCTCAACCAGAAACGGCGACGGCCGGCATTGTTGCCGGCCGTTTTGCCGAGCGATTTTGGGAAGTCCTGCAGGGTGCCATCGGCCGCGGCGGCAGCCGATGCCGTTGCAGAGGAGACATGGTTCATGGAACTGATCCTGGTTATCATTCTGCTGATCCTCTTGGTCGGAGGCGGCTTTGGATATTATCGCGGCGGCTACTATGGCCGAGGCGGTGGTTACGGCATCGGCGGAATCCTCGGAACCGTCCTGATCGTCGTGCTGATCATCTGGCTGCTGCGCGGCCATTTTTAGTTTCTCGATCAGAGAGGAGCCAAGCTTATGCCCCACACCTTCAATCTGTTGCTGTTGCAACCCATCGTCGCCCTGATCGCGGGCGTCCTGATTCTCCTCGTTCCGCGACTCTTGAATTACGTCGTCGCCATCTATCTGATAATCGTGGGTGTGACGGGGTTATGGCCTCACCTTCTTTCCGGCCTCCCGCATTAGCGGGTGCCTGCGCGCGGATGATGACCGCGCCGGGCGCATAAAGACAGGGCAGGGCGATGCGGATAGGCTTTGTCGGCACCGGGACGATGGGGACGCCGATCGCCCGCTGTCTCGTCGCCGCCGGTCACGAGCTCACCATCTACGACCGTCGGGCGGAGGCGACCGCCGTGCTCGGTGCCGCCGGAGCGCGTCCGGTCGACAGCGCCTTTGCCGCGGCGCGCGACAGCGCGGTCGTGTTCACCTCGCTGCCCGGCCCCTCCGAGATGGAGGCGGTGGCGCTCGAGCCGCAGAGCGGTATTCTCGCCGGGCTGGCGTCCGGTTCCGCCTATATCGACCTGACCACCAACGCGCCGGCGACGATCGCCTGCGTTGCCGCGGCGGCAGCCGCGCGCGGCGTCGCCTTTCTCGACGCGCCGGTCAGCGGCCGGCCGCCCAACATGACGGTGATGGTCGGCGGCGCGGCGGCTGATTTCGCCCGTTGCCGCCCGCTCTTCGAGGCGATCGCGGCCAATGTCTTCCATGTCGGGCCGAGTGGCGCCGGGGTTGCCGCCAAGCTGGTCACGCAATATCTCGGCTACACCAATTTCATCGCCGCGCTGGAAGGGCTGCTGATCGCCGCCAAGGCCGGCATCGACCTCGGAATCCTGGCGCAGATCGTGCCGGTCAGCGCCGGCCAGAGCCGCACCTTCGACAATGCGGCGCACTCGGTGCTGAGCCGCGCCTTCGCCTCCGCCGGCACGCTCGATATTGTTGCCAAGGACATGGACCTCGCCGTTGCATTGGCACGCGAAGTCGGGGCGCCGGCGGCGCTCGGGGCGCTCGCCTCCGACGCGTACAAGCGCGCCCAGGCGCAAGGCTGGGGCCAGGAGGGCTATCCGATCGTCGCGCGCATTCTCGAAGCGATGGCGGGCGTGCAGCTGGCGGGTGTGGAGCGGGAAGGATGAGCGAGCGCGAGGACCGCATCACCCGATTGCTGCTGGTGCAGGAGGTCGCCGACTTCCTCTACCGCGAGGCGGAACTGCTCGACGGGCGGCGCTACGATGCGTGGCTCACGCTGCTCGCCGACGACATCCGCTATTGGATGCCGATGCGGCGCAACGTCAAATTCGGCGAGGGCGAGCGCGAGTTCACCCGCGCCGGCACCGATATCGCCTGGTTCGACGAGGGCAAGGATACGCTGACCCGGCGCGTCAGGCAGATCGAGACCGGCATCCACTGGGCCGAGGAGCCGCAATCGCGCATCTCCCACCTCGTCTCGAACGTGCAGCTGGTCGAAGCCTCACCCTCGGTTGGGGAGGCGCAGGAGGTCAGCGTCCGCTGCCGCTTCCTGATCTACCGCAACCGGGTCCAGACCGAGACCGACCTGTTGGTCGGCAAGCGCGAGGACCTGCTGCGCCGAGCCGGCGCGGGCTGGCAGATCGCGCGGCGCAAGATCATCCTCGACCAGAACGTGCTGCTGAGCAAAAACCTGACGTTCTTTTTTTGAATGAATGAATTATCGACTCATTCCCCGTAATCGTCATCACCGGGCCTGTCCCGGTGATCCACGTGGATGGCCGGGACAGGCCCGGCCATGACGGCATAGGGGGTACGCGGAGGAGTGCAATGACGACGGCACGCACCACCGGTTACCGCCCGGGTCTCGTCGATCTGGCGAGCGGGCAGATCAGCCGCGAGATCTTTGTCAACGAGGAGATCTACGCCGAGGAGCAGGAGCGCGTCTTTGCCCGCTCGTGGCTGTTTGTCGGGCACGAGAGCCAGATCCCCAACCCTGGCGACTTTTTCGTGTCGTGCATGGGCGAGGAATCGGTGCTGCTGTGCCGCGACCGCGCCGGCGCGGTGCATGTCTTTCTCAATTCGTGCCGCCATCGCGGCATGAAGGTGTGCCGTTACGACGAGGGCAACACGACCGTCTTCACCTGCCCCTATCACGGCTGGAGCTACGGCACCGACGGGCGCCTCGTCGGGGTGCCGTATTTCCGCGAGGCCTATCATTCGACGCTCGACCGCGCCCAATGGGGCCTCGTCGAGGTCGCGCAACTGTGCGTTCACAAGGGTTCGGTGTGGGCCACCTGGGACCGCGAGGCGCCGCCGTTCCTCGACTATCTCGGCGATTTCACCCGCTATCTCGACCAGACGCTCGACAGCTGGGACGGCGGCGACGGCGGCACTGAAATCCTCGGCGGCATCCAGAAATGGCTGGTTCCGTCCAACTGGAAGTTTCCGGCGGAGAATTTCAGTGGCGACAGTTACCACAATATCAGCCACCGCTCGGTCGATCTGGTCGGCGTCGGCCCGTCCGGCAGCGGCCGGCGCGACATGCCGGAACTGCAGCTGGCGCGCAAGCTGCACATCGCGATCCCCGACCGCGGGCATCAGACCACCGCCTATCTGCTGCCGCGCGAGCTGAGCGTGCCGCCGGGCTACCAGAGTTCCTCGGTGGTGGCCGACTACTTTCGCCACTGCGAGGACGTGCGCCGGCAGAGGCGCGGCGATTGGGGCCGGCTGATCACCCTGGTTGGCGAGGTGTTCCCGAGCATGGCGTTTCTTGCGCGCCAGCCGCGCACGATCGCGGTGTGGCATCCGCGCGGGCCGCACCAGACCGAGGTGTGGCGCTGGTTCCTGGTCGACAAGGCGGCGCCGCAGGAGGTCAAGAACTTCCTGCGCGACTACTACATCCGCTATTCGGGCCCCGGCGGCATGACCGAGCAGGACGACATGGAAAACTGGAACTACGCGCACGCCGCCAGCCGCGGCACGATCGCCCGGCGCTATCCCTACAGCTACGAGCAGGGGTTGGGCCACGAGGTCGCGAATTACGAATGGGAAGGGTTCCGCCTGCCGGGCAGCGTCATCGACCTGACCAAGGCGAATTCGAGCGAGCACAATCTGCGCAACCTCTATCGCCGCTGGGCCGAGTTCATGGAAGCCGACAGCTGGAACGACCTCGCGACCTGGCGCCGCCCGAGCCGCGCCGCCGCGGAGTAGCGGTTCGGATGAGCGAACCGATCAACATCCGCGCGCTGCGGCCCGGCACGCGCGTCGCGCTGGCCGACGGCGCCATCGCCGAGATTGTGTCGAACCCGGCCGACGGCGTCTGGCTGTTCGCTCGCTACCTCGAAGCGCCGCGCGACCCGGCCCTCATTGGCCAGGAAGACATGATCTTCGCGCAGGACGTGATCGAGATTCGATCTTAGCGCGGCCTCCGCTCACTCCCGCGCGAGGGCGCAGGTATGGTCCTGCAGTTCTTCGCCGCTGGCGCGGTCGCCGATCGCCAGGTTGGCCTGGTCGTTGAGCAGGATGAAGCCGGGCCGGCCGCCGGCAAATTCGGCGCCGGCGACAACCAGCGTTTGCTGCCCCATCGCCGCCCGCGCGCCGGGCTTGCCCGCGGCGAGCAGGTGGAACGGATCGGCGCCGCCGAGCTCATCGCCGAGCACGCGCATCGCCCAATAGCGGTGGCCGGCGAGCGTGGCGGCGAGCGGCGCCCAGGTGTCGCCGATCGCGTGCTGCTGCCGCCGCAAGGCGGCCCGCACATCGCGGCGCAGGCAGTCGATATGGATGTGCAGCTGGTTCTGCGAGCGCGCGAAGGGCGAGTTGACCGCAAGGCTCCAGGCGTCGCGCGGCAGCTTGTGCGGCACCGCGCGCTCGCTGAAGGCGCGTTGCTGCCAGGCGGCGGCGAAATAGTTCGGCATGCCGGGCCGCAGCAGCTTGGGGTCTTCGATGCCGGTGACCCGCGCGGTCGGGATCACCAGGTATTGCGTCGTGCCGCGGATATCCTTGAGGACGACATAGCCGGCGGCGACGCCACGGTGCAGCTCGACCAGCGCGCACGGCGCCGGATTATCGTGCTGCTGCTGGTCGGGGACGCAGGCGCCATGCACCAGCTTCCACAGCGCGGCGGGATCGGCGCGCGCCGCCGGCGCCGCCATGAGCCCCACGGCGACCGTCAGCGCCGCCGCGACGATCGGGCCGAGCCCCGCGGCAGGTCTGCCCCCGACCGGCACGTTCGCTCTAGTCGACGACGATCCTCGGCGCCGCGCGGCGGGCCGGGGTCTCGCCCGAGACCTTCTGCCAGACCCGCGCGGCAATGTCGCGGAAGGTTTGGGCGTAGGCCGAATCCGGCTGCGAGATGGTGATCGGGCGGCCGTCATCCGAGGTTTCGCGGATCGCCAGATCGAGCGGCACCTCGCCGAGAAAATCGCAGCCGAGCCGCTCGGCTTCGCGGCGCGCCCCGCCATGCCCGAAAATGTCGCTGCGCCCGCCGCAATGCGGGCACAGGAAATAGCTCATGTTCTCGATGATGCCGAGCACCGGCACATCAACCTTCTTGAACATGTTGAGGCCCTTGCGGGCATCGATCAACGCGATATCCTGCGGCGTTGAGACGATGACCGCGCCGGCCAGCGCAACCTGTTGCGCCATCGTCAATTGCGCATCGCCGGTACCGGGCGGCATGTCGACGATCATGATGTCGAGTTCGCCCCAGGCGACGTCGCGCAGCATCTGCTGCAGGGCGCTCATCACCATCGGCCCACGCCAAATCATCGGCGTGTCCTCGGCCACGAGAAAGCCGATCGACATGCATTTGACGCCGAAATTCTCCATCGGCTTGAGAATCTTGCCGTCGGCCGAGGCGGCGGGGCGCCCGGAAATCCCCAGCATGCGCGGCATCGAGGGCCCGTAGATGTCGGCGTCGAGCACCCCGACCGAGAGGCCGTTCGCCTTCATCCCCAGCGCCAGATTGGCGGCCACCGTCGACTTGCCGACGCCGCCTTTGCCCGAGGCGACGGCGACGATCGCGCGCACGCCGGGCGCCAGCGCGCTCTTGCCGCCAGCGGGACCATGTGCCGGGCCATGCGCCGCCGCGGGGCGCGGCGGGGCGGCGGCAGCGCGCGCCTCGGCGGTCAGGACGGCGGTCACCGAGAGCACCCCGGGCAGCGCCTCGACGGCCTGCTCGGCCGCCTTGCGCAACGGTTCGAGACGCGGGCCGCGCTCCGGCTCGACCTCGATCGCGAAGCCGACATTGCCGTCGCGCACGACAACGCCCGACACCATGCCGAGCGAGACGATGTCGCCGCCCTTGTCCGGATCGCGCACCGCGGCGAGCGCGTCGAGCACCTGTTTCTCGGTAATCGCCATCCGACGCGTCCGTGCGGGGGAAGAAGTCTGGGCATTTAGGCGCGGCCCCGACACTTGACAACACCCT
>Ga0307374_10014065_pt1 | contig 10947 bp, 8 predicted proteins | sample OX3MG_FD_202532 | JGI IMG/M metagenome (GOLD analysis project Ga0307374, IMG submission 202532) | Soil microbial communities from Risofladan, Vaasa, Finland - OX-3 | ecosystem: Environmental > Terrestrial > Soil > Coastal area > Acid sulfate soil | place: Finland: Risofladan, Vaasa | collected... | reverse complement strand
CAGGTGGTCACGCGTGAGATCGACGGCAAGGTGCACGAGCCGGTCGAGCGGGTCGCGGTGGACGTCCCGGACGACTACCTCGGCGTGGTCACCCAGCTGCTGGCGCTGCGCAAAGGGACCATGGTGGAGATGGTCAACCACGGCACCGGCTGGGTCCGGCTCGACTATCGGGTCCCGGCCCGAGGCCTGGTCGGCTTCCGCACCGAATTCCTCACGGAGACGCGGGGGACCGGGGTGCTGCACCACGTCTTCGACGGCTGGGAGCCGTGGCACGGCGAGCTCAGGACGCGCCGGAACGGGTCGATGGTGGCCGACCGCCGCGGGGTGACCACCACCTACGCGCTGATGAACCTGCAGGATCGCGGCACCCTGCTCGTCGGGCCCGGCGTCGACGTGTACGAGGGGATGGTGGTGGGCGAGAACGCCCGGATCGACGAGATGGACGTGAACCCGACCAAGGAGAAGAAGCTCACGAACGTCCGCTCGTCCACTGCCGACGAGCTCGAGCGTCTGACGCCTCCGCTGAACCTCTCGCTCGAGCAGGCGTTGGAGTTCATCGCCGACGACGAATGCGTAGAGGTCACACCGAAGCAGGTCCGGCTGCGCAAGGTCGTGCTCGACGGCTCGATCCGGGGCCGGCTCCGAAGCCGGGCCCGCTCGGCCCGCGAGGGGGCTTCCTGAGCCGGGTGGGCTCGGCCCGGTCTCCCCGTCGGCCGCCGCCGGGCGGGCTTGGCTAGCCGACCGCCAACAGCTCCTTCATGCGGGCGGTCAGGCCCGCCGGGGTCAGGGGTTTCGCCAGCAGGGCATCGGCCCCACAGCGCTCGAGCTGGGCGACCATCTCGGCCGAGGTGTACGTGCTCATGATGGCGATTCCGAGGCCGGGGTGGGCTCCGCGAGCCGCTGACGCGAGCTCGAGCCCGGACATCCCCGGAAGCTGGGCGTCGGTCAGCATGGCGTCCCACGCCCCCTGGGTCAGCACCGGGATCGCCTCCTCGCCGCTCCCCACATGGGTGGTGGTGAAGCCGGCTCGGCGGAGCACCCTGGTCGCGAAGGTCCCCATCGAATCGTCGCCGACGATCAGCAGCCGTCTGACGGATCGTTGGGTTGGCGCCAGCATCACGGGTCCTTGCGTCCTTCGCTGGTCGACCAGCTCGTGGGGACACGATGCCAGGCCCGAGGGGCCGCCCCGGTTTGCCGGAGGTTGCCGTCCGGTAGGAATCCCCGGCCCGATCAGCCCCGGACAGGTCGGTAGCGGTAGCCGAACCCCCGCACCGTCTCCACCGGGCTGTCGTGGAGGTCGGTCCACCCCAGCTTCCGGCGCAAGCTGAGGATCGTGAACTTCACCCGGCCCGGGCCGGTCCGGGTCGGGTCGTGCCACGCCTGCTCGAGCAGCTGCCCGTGCGAGAGCACCTGCCCGGGGTGACGGACCAGGGCGGCGAGGAGGCGGAACTCCGATGGCGTGAGCAGGACCGGCTGCCCTGCGGCCTCCACCGTATGGCGCGCCAGGTCGACCCGGATCGCCCCGTCCTCGAAGACCGACGGCTCGGACCTGGTGACGGGTGAGCGCCGCAGCAACGCGGCCACCCGGGCCACCAGCTCCTCGTTGCTGAAGGGTTTCGTCAGGTAGTCGTCGGCGCCGCCCAGGAGGCCCCGGACCTTGTCGGTCTCGAGCCCCCGGGCGGTGAGCAGGATGACCGGGATCTCGCTGTGGTCACGGATCCGCTCCAGCACGGCCCAGCCGTCGAGCTTCGGGAGGCCGACGTCGAGGATCACCAGGTCCGGATGGTCCTCGCGCAGGCTCCGGAGCCCGTCGGGACCATCCGCCGCCCACAACAGCTCGTAGCCGGCCCGTTGCAGCAGGATCTGCAACGAGCGCCAGATGTCGACGTCGTCCTCCACCACCAGGACGCGAGCGGTCACGAGCTGCTCTCCGCCAGCGGGGACGGTGGGAGCGAGGGCCGGGCGGCCCCCCGCAGCTCGACGGTCACGGTCGTGCCCCTTCCCTCGACGCTCCTGACGTCGATGCTGCCCTGGTGCAGCTCGGTGATGCGCAGGGCGATGAGCAGCCCGAGACCGGACCCCGACGCCGACGCCTGGCGGGCATTGGAGGCCCGGTAGAACCGCTGAAAGAGCTCGTGCTGCTCGTCCATCGGTATGCCGATGCCCGTGTCGCTCACCACCAACCGCCACCCGTCAGGCGTGCGCGACACCTCGGTCCGGACCTGCCCTTTGGTCGGCGTGAACTTCACCGCGTTGGCCAGCAGATTGTCGATCAGCTGACCGAGGCGGTCGACGTCGCCGACCAGCGGTGGACCGGAGGCGGACTCGCTCACCAAGGTCACCCCCTTCTCGTTGGCCGCGGGGCGGATCGACGACACGGCGATATCGACCAGGGACGGAAAGTCCACCCATTCGTTGCTGACCTGCAGGCTGTTGGACTCGAGCCGGTCGAGCAGGAGGAGATCGTCCACCAGCCGGAGCAGTCGGTCGGTGTTCCGGGTGATGATGTCGAGGAATTCGGCCTGGTCCGCCACGCCGTCGGTGCCCAGGCCGTCGCGGAGCAGGTGGGTGAAGCTCACGATGGAGGTGAGCGGCGTCCGGAGCTCGTGGGACACCGAGGCCACCAGGTCGGACTTGAGCGAGTCGAGCTCGGTCAACCGGGCGTTCTGCTCCTTCTCCATCCTGAGCAGGTACTCGCGTTCGGCGGCGACGGCGATCTCGTCGGTGAGGTCGCGGTAGAGCCACAGATGCCCGCGGTAGGCCCCGTCGTCGAGGATGGGGACGAACGAGCGGGACAGGGTGCGGCCGTTGGTGAGCTCGACCCGCTCCTCCATCACCACCCGACGTTCGACCACGATCTCACTGATCCGTTCGAGCGCGTGCAGGTCACGGTGGAGCCGCTGCAGGTGGGCGCTCAACATGCCACCGCTCATGCGGATCAGCCGTTCTGGCTCGCCGCCGAGCCCGAACATCTGGCTGGCCGCCCGGTTGGCGAAAATGAGCTCGTCGTGCTCGTCCGCCATCATGACGCCGACGAACAGGTTGGATACCAGCGAGGTCAGGCGGCTGGCCATCGAGCTGAGAGCCTCGGCCGCCTCGTGCGACTCCGTCACGTCCCGTGAGTGGAGCACGATGCCCCCGAGAGCCGGATCGTCCACCAGGTTGACCCCGCGGGTCTCGAGCCACAGCCACCGCCCGTCGGCACCCCGGACCCGGAACTCGAAGCGCTCGCCGAAGGACTGATCGGTCCGGCGGGCCAGCTCGCCGATGGCGCGCCGGACCGAGGGCCGGTCATCGGGGTGCACCGCCGACATCGGGTCCCCTTCGCCGGTGAGGCCGTCCCCGGAGAGACCGTCGGGAAGCCCGTCGGGAAGCCCGAGCAGGTTGCTGCCGCTCGTCCTGGCGGCACGCCACGAACCGTCAGGGTTGAGGACGGTCACCGCGTCGGCCGAGTTGTCGAAGATGCCGAGCAGCCGGCGCCGGCTCTGCTCGAGCCCGCCCCCCGCGACCGCGTCCCCGGGAGGCTGGTGCCCCCCCTCATGGGCCACCAGCAGCCAGCCGGAGGCCTCGTCGCCATCCGCCAGAGGGGCCATCTCGAGGCGAACCGGCCCGCACCTTCCGTCCCGCCCAGCGACGCGGGACTCGAACCTTCGGGTCGTGGCGGAGCCAGGCCCGGGACTCCCGAGGTCGATCCCGGCGACCTCGGGTCCGAGGATCTCCTCCCATCGCGTGCCGAGCACCTCGTCGCGGGAACGGCGTACGAGCGCGCACCAGCGCTCGCTCGCGGAGCGGAAGATCCCCCGCTCGTCCACCACCGCCGTCGCGACGAGCCTCTGCAGCGCTCGAGTCTCCTCGGAGCCGGGCCAGCCGGATCGTCCGTCTTCGCCTGTGGCGACTTCGTCGATCATGTCGGTTCGCCATCCCTGCTGTCGTTTTCCGGCAGGTTAGCGCCGCGCATCCGCCGGATCGGGGACTGGCCGGCGCGGGGATCCGAGCACGGACCCGCCGGGGGACCAGGGCCGGAGCTCCACCGGCAGGAGGATCCCCGGGCGACGGTGGGTGCCGCCCGTCGCGTACCCTTGGGCCCCGGGCCGGCCCGGGGCCGGCCCGGCATCCGGAGGGATGGCAGAGCGGACGAATGCGCGGCTCTTGAAAAGCCGTGGGACGCAAGTCTCCGTGGGTTCGAATCCCACTCCCTCCGCGACCACGCCCTCCGCGACGAGGGGGTGGCGTCGCCCGTCGAGGTCACTCATCCGGCAGCTTCCGACCAGGAGGCGCCCTCCTCCCCGCCCTCCACCCGGACGCGGCTGTTACCGTGAGGTCTGCCGAAGAGAGCAGGGGCAAGGGGGCTCGCCGTGGGCGTCGTGATCGTCGACACCGAGCGGTCCGTCCGGTCGGCGCTGTCCTCGGGGAACGATCCCGGTGGCCCGCCAGCTCCGGCGATGGCGATCGATCGGGTAGAGGGACGAGAAGTCGTCGGCCGCGCCTGACGGCCCCGGGCTCGCTCCGCTACGGCACGGCCGAGGCCCGGTGGGTCCTCGCCGCGGCCGTGCTCGGTTCGGGCGTCGTCTTCCTCGACGGCACCGTGGTGAACGTCGCCCTGCCGGCGATCGGCCGCGACTTCCATGCCCCGATCTCGACCCTGCAGTGGACGATCGACGCCTACCTGGTCACCCTTTCGGCGCTGATCCTGCTCGGCGGGAGCCTCGGGGACCGCTACGGCCGGCGGTCCGTCTTCGTCGCCGGCCTGGGCGGGTTCGTCGCCGCGTCGTTGCTGTGCGCGATAGCGCCCACCTCCGGGCTCCTCGTGGCGGCGCGAACGGTGCAGGGGGTGGGCGGTGCGCTGCTCGTCCCGGGCAGCCTCTCGATCATCTCGACCACCTTCCATCCCGATGACCGGGGGCGGGCCATCGGGATGTGGTCGGGCCTGGCCGGTGTGGTCAGCGCCATCGGCCCGTTCGTGGGCGGCTGGCTCATCGACACGGCCACGTGGCGCCTCATCTTCCTCATCAACGTGCCACTGGCCGCGCTGGCGGGGTGGATCGCTCTCCGCCACGTGCCAGACACCCGCTCCCACGAACCCGGCCCCCCGGACTGGCTCGGTGCGGCGCTGGTCAGCCTCGGCCTGGCCGGTCTCGCCTACGCCCTCATCGAGCGGCACGCCGGCGTCGTTGCGGGCGGCATCGGCGTCGCGGCGCTGGTGGCGTTCGTCCTGCGCGAACGGAGGGCCGCCCACCCGATGTTGCCGCTCCGCCTCTTCCGCTCACGGCAGTTCACGGGCGCCAACCTCACGACCTTCGCCGTGTACGGGGCCCTCGGCGGCGCCCTGTTCCTGGTGGTGCTCCGCCTGCAGGTGTCGTTGGGCTACTCGGCCCTGGCCACCGGCGCCTCCCTGGTCCCGTTCACCCTCCTCATGCTCCTGCTCTCACCGGCGGCCGGCCAGCTCGCCCAGCGGATCGGCCCCCGCATCCCGATGACGGCCGGCCCGCTGGTCGCATCGGTCGGGCTCGTCCTCTTCGCCCGGATCGGTCCGGGCAGCACCTTCCTCGGGACCGTGCTGCCTGCGGTGACGGTGTTCGGCCTCGGGATGACCATGACCGTCGCGCCGTTGACCGCCACGGTGCTCGCCGCCGTGAACGACGAGCGCGCGGGGACGGCGTCGGGGGTCAACAACGCGCTCGCCCGTCTCTCCGGCCTGATCGCCGTGGCACTCCTGCCGGCGGTCGCTGGCATCGGGGGCGCCTCCCTGGCGGTCGGGCTCCGGCACGGCTACGCCACGGCCATGTGGATCTCCGCCGGCATGTGCGCGGCGGGGGCCGCCGCCTCGTTCCTCCTCGTGCGGGACAAGGTGCCCGTCCGGCGCGGCGTGCGGCCGGACATCCTCCTCCCCTGCAACGATCCCCTGGTCAGCCGGTAGCTCGACCCTGCCCGCTCAATCGATCTGCTCGCGCAGGGAATCGATCCAGCGATCGGCGGCCCGCCAGGCGCGGTTGGCCTGGCGCCGGCGGACCGCCCCGTGCGCACCGGCAGCCGGGTACGAGCCCAGGAACTTCACCCCGGCCAGCTCCGCGTGCAGGTCCCGCAGGCAGTCGGCGATCACCTCGTCGGCCAGGTGGCCCGCCAGGTCGATGACGAAGCAGTAGTCCCCGAGGCCGCGCTTGGTCGGCCGGGACTCCACCTTGGTGAGGTTGATGTTGCGGGCGGCGAACTGACCGAGGATCCCGTGCAGGCTGCCCGGGCGGTCCGCCCGCTGGAAGCACACGATGCTCGTCCGATCGTGCCCGGTGGGGGCGGGCACGCCCCCCCTCGCCAACGACACGAACCGGGTCTGGTTGTCCGGATGGTCCTCGACGTCCTCGGCCAGGATCTCGAGCCCGTACAGCTTGGCCGCCAACCGGGGGGCGATCGCCGCCACGCCGGGCTCGGGGCGCTCCCCGAGGATCCGGGCCGCGTCGGCGGTGGAGTTGGCCGCCACCTGCTCGGCGCCCCTGAAGTGCTCGGCGAGGAACGCTCGGCACTGCGCCAGGGCGACGGGGATCGACAGGACGCGCCGGACCTCGCCGACGGAGGTGCCGGGAGGGGCCATCAGGTGGAGGTGGATGTCGGCGACGACCTCGCGCTGAATGAGCAGGTCGTGGTCGAACACCAGGCCGTCGAGGGTGGCGCTCACGGTCCCCTCTATCGCGTTCTCGATCGGGACGAACCCCAGGTCGACCCCGCCCCTGGCCACGATGTCGAGGACGTCGCCGATCATGTTCATCGGCTCGAGCGCGGCCGAGGCGTAGTCCGGCTGGCTCAGGAGGGCCTCCTCGGTGAACGTCCCCGCAGGGCCGAGGTAAGCGACCGAGGTCGCAGGAGGGGTCACTCCCGGGCAGGATAGTGAACAACATGGACGAACCCGCGCTCCGACAGCTGCTGGCCGACGTCGCCGACGGGACCTGCCCGCCCGACGACGCGGTGGCCCGGCTCCGCCGCCTTCCTTTCGCCGACCTGGGCTTCTCCCGCGTCGATCACCACCGGAACCTCCGCCAGGGACTGCCCGAGGCGATCTACGGTCCGGGCAAGACCCCCGAGCAGTGCGCCGCCATCGTGGTGGAGCTGCTGAGCGAGCCGAGCGGCCCGGTGCTCCTCACCCGGGCGCACGCCGCGCAGGTGGGGGCGGCAACCGGCGCGGCGGCCTCGGCCGGGCACCACGGGAACGTCGTCCGGTGCGGCACGCACCACACGGTGGTCTGGCGACCGGCACCGCGCCGGTCGGCGCGGGTCCTCGTGGTCACCGCCGGCACCGCGGACCTCCCGGTCGCCGACGAGTGCCGGGCGGTCCTCTGCGGTCTCGGGCTCGACCCCGAGGTCCTCGCCGACTGCGGGGTCGCCGGCGTGCACCGCCTGCTCGCCTCGGCCGACGAGCTCGCCCTTGCCGACGCGGTGATCGTCGTCGCCGGCATGGAGGGGGCGCTGGCCAGCCTGGTGGGAGGCATCACCGGAGCGCCCGTGGTGGCTGTGCCGACCAGCACCGGCTACGGCGCGGGGTTCGAGGGGGTGACCGCCCTTCTGGCCATGCTCACCTCCTGCGCGGCGGGGATCACCGTCGTCGGCATCGACAACGGGTTCGGTGCGGCCTGCGCGGTGGCCCGGCTCCTCCCATGAGCGGCGAGGTTTCGATGCCGCGTGGGCGGACCGCCACCGTCGCCTGGTTCCACTGCTTCGCCGGGATCGCCGGCGACATGGCCCTGGGCAGCCTGATCGACGCGGGGGCCGACGTCGACGAGCTGCGATCGCTCCTGAGCAGGATCCCCCTGCCCGGGTGGGACCTGGCCGTCGAGCACCCCCTGCGGGGCGGCATCACCTGCACCGCGGCGATCGTGTCGACCACCGGTGACCGGACGGCGCGCACCTACGGGGACATCGTCTCTCTGATAGAGAGCGCCCGCCTACCCGAGCGGGTCGCCGATCGGTCGCTGCGGACCTTCCGGCTGCTCGCCGACGTCGAGGGCCGCCTGCACGGCCGGCGCCCCGAGGACGTGCACTTCCACGAGGTCGGCGGACACGACGCGGTGATCGACGTGGTCGGCACCGCCGCCGCCCTCGAGCTGCTGGGCGTCGACCGGGTGACCGCCTCGGAGGTCGCGACGGGCACCGGGACGGTGATGACGGCACACGGAGTGCTTCCCAACCCGTCTCCCGCGGCGGTCCGGCTCCTGCACGGCATCCCCGCCTACGGGAGGGACACACGGGTGGAGCTCACGACCCCCACCGGCGCCGCCCTCCTCGCCGCCCTGTCGACGTCGTTCGGGCCGATGCCGGCGATGCGGGTGACGGCCTCGGGCTTCGGGGCGGGCCGGGGCGAGCTGGACGAGCTGCCCAACTGCACCCAGGTGGTGCTCGGGAGCGTGGCCGCCGACCCGGGTGGCACCGACGGCGCCGACCGCGCTCGGGGACAACCGGTCCTCCTGCTCGAGGCCAACCTCGACGACGTCACCGGGGAGCAACTGGCCCACGCGATCGGGGCGGTGCTCGATGCGGGCGCCCACGATGCGTGGCTCACGCCGGTCCTCATGAAGAAGGGCCGGCCCGGTCACACCATGCACGTCCTCGGCGATCCGGCCCTGGCCGAGCGATTGCGCGCCGTGCTCCGGTCGACGACGGGCACGTTCGGCGTCCGAGCCGTCCGGGCGGAGCGGTGGCCGTTCGCCCGGTCGATGGCGGGCGTGCAGGTCGACGGGGAGCAGATCGGGATGAAAGTGGGGCGGGACCGGGCGAAGCCCGAGTTCGACGACGTGGCCCGCGCCGCCGATCGAGCCGGTGTCCCACCCCGCGAGATGGGTTCGCGGGCGGAGGAGGCCTGGCGGAACCGTCAGCCTCCCGGGTGAGGTAGTGGCCTGGCGGAACCGTCAGCCTCCCGGGTGAGGTAGTGGCCTGGCGGAACCGTCAGCCTCCCAGATGGCTCGCCAGGAACTGCTCGCTCATCACGAACGCCTCGGTGGGCACCTCGCCGTGCCCGCCCATGCTGGCGAGCAGCCGCTTGTCGGAGGTGCCGAGGAGGTCGAACAGCTCGGCGGCCGACTCCCGGGAGAACAGCTCGTCGTTCCACTGGGTCAGGAACAGCACCGGGCACCGGACCCGGGGCGCGTCGGCGGCGATCCGCTCGCGCGACGGGCCGGTCAGTCCCATGAGGCCGAGGACGGCCGCGGTGATCCGCTCCTCCGCCGCCACCAGAGGCAGGCCCAGGATGGTCCCCATCGAGAGCCCCCACCACCCGACCGGTCCCTTGCCCACTCCCTCGACGGCCTGCAGTGCGTCGAGGGTGTGGGTCCAGTCGGCCACCATGCCGTCGGTCATGGTGGGATCCCCCGACCAGACCTGCGAGAACTCCAAGAAGGGGAGACCCGGCACCGCATCGCCGTCGCTTCGACGGTCACCGTGCACTGGCCCGTCGATGGCCGCGGCGGCGAAGCCCCGGTCCCGGACCAGACGGCGGGCCAGGGCGAGGACGTAACCCTCGCGCTTGTTCCCCGAGGCGCCGTGCCCGATCAGGACCAGCGGCCGCGATCCGCCCGCGCCGGGCGGGGTCCACAGGATCCCCGGAACCGACCGGCCGGCCGGGTGGAGCTCGAACCACCTCTCCTCCACACCGTCCGCGACGGTCACCCGGCCCCAGTGCACGCTCCGAGCGTAGCGACGGCACCGATGTGACAAGGTGCGAGCCGGGGAACGAGAGAGGGAGGACGATGGGCAGCCCGATGTTCTCGTACGACGCGCATCTGACCGATCTCGTCTTCGACTACTGCCGGGACCGCCTGGCGCTCGACCCGGTGTCGTTGGACTTCGGGGGCGCCACCGGCACGGCCCTCGACGCCGCACTGGCGGGCCTGCTCGGCGAGGAGGGGCACGATCCCGAGCAGCTGCTGGAGCTGTTCGCCCAGTCCCTGGCCACCGCGGTCATCTCGTGCGACAGCCCGCGCTTCCTCTCCTTCATCCCGGCGGCGCCCACCAAGGCCGCGCTGCTGTTCGACATGATCGTCTCCTGCTCCTCCCTGAACGGCACCTCGTGGTTGGAGGCGGCCGGCGCGGTCGCGGCCGAGAACCAGGCCCTGCACCTGCTCGCCGGTCTGGCCGGGTTCCCCGAGCACGCAGGGGGGTGCTTCGTCTCGGGGGGATCGATGGGCAACCTGTCGGCGCTGGTGGTGGCCCGGGACGCCCGCGGGCTCCGCGGAGGGGGCACCCGGCCGGGCAGGGTGCGCATCGCCGTGAGCGACGAGACCCACTCCTCGGTGGGGAAGGCCCTGCACATCATCGGCGTGGAGCCGTTGACGGTGCGCACCGACGATCACCGGATGACGGGGCCCGGCCTCCGGGCCGCCCTGGCCGCCGACCCCGACCCCGAGGACGTGGTGGCCGTGGTGGCGACGGCGGGGACCACCAACGCCGGGATCATCGACGACCTGGCCGGCATCGCCGCAGTGGCCGCCGAGCGATCCTTGTGGCTGCATGTCGACGCGGCCTACGGGGGCGCCGGCCTGCTCGCACCGTCCGTCCGTCACCGGTTCGAGGGGATCGAGCGCGCCGACTCGTTCATCGTCGACCCCCACAAGTGGCTCTTCGCCCCCTTCGACTGCGCTGCTCTCCTCTACCGGGATCCCCGGCTGGCCAAGGCGGTGCACACCCAGGACGCCTCCTACCTCGATGTCATCCACCCCCCGGGCGTGGAGGTCTTCAACCCGAGCGACTACGCGTTCCACCTCACCAGGCGCGCCAGGGGGCTCCCTCTCTGGTTCTCCCTCGCTCTGCACGGGACGGCCGCCTACCGGAGCGCGGTGGAAGCCGTGCTCGAGACGGCCCGGCGGAGCGCCGAGCTGATCACCGAGCTGCCCCACCTCGAGCTGGTGCGCGAGCCGGAGCTCTCCATCGTCCTGTTCCGCCGCACCGGCTGGGGGCGGGCCGAGTACG
>Ga0307374_10014064_pt1 | contig 10947 bp, 9 predicted proteins | sample OX3MG_FD_202532 | JGI IMG/M metagenome (GOLD analysis project Ga0307374, IMG submission 202532) | Soil microbial communities from Risofladan, Vaasa, Finland - OX-3 | ecosystem: Environmental > Terrestrial > Soil > Coastal area > Acid sulfate soil | place: Finland: Risofladan, Vaasa | collected... | reverse complement strand
GCCGCCGTCGCCGGACGCTGGGCCGTCACCCTATCGACGGAACGCGAAGAGTCGGTCGACTCCCAGAATGCCTGGCAGATGCCCCGATGATGCAATCCGATCACGCAAATGGTGGATGACCCGGAATCGACTTGAGGATACGGTCAGATCGACCCCACCGACGCCCGCGTCTGGACTGCGCGGCCGTCGCGTGCGCCAGGCAGGGACCCGAGTTCCTCGAGTTCTCCGACGCCGAAGAGACGACCCTTGGCCCACGCGATCCACTCCGAAGCGGCACAGCGGCGGAGAAGCCGGCGCGCTCCGTGGTCGGTCGTATTGCTCGCCGCACTGGGGACGGTCGCGGGCGGGACGGTCGTGACACTGGCGAGGCCCGAGACGGTCGACGCGGCGGTGACACCGCTGGTCTCGACCGCGACCAGCGAATGCGGTGGGCACTGCGCCGGGACCTCGCTAGCACCCGGAGACGCGCTGTCCGTGACGTTCAACGAGCCCGCGACGGTCACGCCTCCCTGGACGCTCACCCTGACCGACGGAGCGAACGAGGTCACGCTCTCGAGCAGCGACGCCGGTGCGCTGACGACCTCGACCGCGGGCGGCTCGACGGTCGCCTTCACGGTCGGCACGTTCTCGGGCACGCCGCCATCCCTCGTCAACCTCGAGATCCTCGGCTCGACGGGGATCTCTGCGAACGGCGCGCCCTGGAACCTCGTCGCGAGCGGCCAGGCGTCCAAGCCCTACCAGGTCGCCAGCTGTTCCGAGATCGCCACCCCCACGACGTACTCCAGGGTGTTCGGCGGCCACAACTGCAGCATCGGGTTCGGGAACGCGGGTCCCTCGACGCCAGACATCTTCGACGAGATCGCCCTCCCCACCTCGGACCTGGTCGGACCGCCGGACGACTCCGCTCCCGAGGTCATCACGTACTGCAGCAGCTCGAGCGGCACCGATACGGCATACGACCTGGCCACGGCTGCGCAGCTCGGGAACGCCCCCTGTGGCACCTCGAAACCGGGTGAGCCGGCGCTCGGCAACACGTACGGCCCGAATCTCGACTACATCCCGACGCCTGCGCTCGCCTCCTACGAACCGGTCGGTGTCATCGAGACCATTCCCGGCACGCGCTACGTGAGCGCGACGGGCGTCGGACCAGAACTCACCTCGATCGACATCAGCGGCAACACCGCGACGATGAACTTCTCCGTGCCCGTGTACTGCCAGGATCCCGGCAACAGCCCCCAGACGGCGGCTTCGTTCCACCTCATCTCGCCATGGTGGTCGACCGACCCCGCGAGCTTCACGTACGGAAGCTCCATCATCTGCCCGTCGGCGACCTCTCCGTCGACCTCGATCGCGGTCACGTTCGCTCAGGCGATCCCCACCTCGGGCGTCGCCTTCAAGTACGACAAGTACGGGTCGGGGTACGACATCATCGGTGCGAACGGATCAGCGCTCCCGGGGGAGGCGGCGGTCTCCCAGAGCGCCTACCAGGGTCCGAACCCGGGAGCACCCACCATCTCTTCATTCACAGGGCCAGGGACGGTGCCGTCCTCCGGCGGCGCGGCCACCCTCGACTACGCCACGACGAACGCCACCCAGTGCACCGTAAACGTCACACCGTCGGGCACGACAACGGTCGAGATGCCCTTCGCCTACCTCAACCAGAGCAACAACCCCCTGGCACCCCTGTCGAACGTGGCACCGTGCCCGGCGGCCAGCGCCACCGTGCTGGTCAACCTGCCGCCCAATGCTGGGTCACAAGCGGTGAGCTACACGTTCACGCTCACCGCGAACGGTCCCGTAGGCCTCAACGGGGGATCTAGCTCCAAGCAGGTCGTCGTGACCGTGGCCGGATCCCCGTCGGGCTCGACCCTCCCGTCCTCGACGACCACCTCGACCCTGGCGAGCACCACGACGTCGACGACGACGGCCTCGACCCTGCCGAGCACGACGACAACGACGGCCTCGACCCTGCCGAGCACGACGACGACGACGACGGCCTCGACCCTGGCGAGCACCACGACGTCGACGGCGACATCGGGCCCGGCTGGGACGTTTACTGTCACCTCGCCGACCACCGCGAATGTCGCCGCGGCCACGACCACACCCGGGCCGGTGATCTCCCCCGGCCCTGCCACGATGACCCGCACGATCATTCCGCACGTCGTCCGGCTGACGCCTGCCAGGGGGTCCGCCAGGGGTGGTGTCCGCGTCCTCGTCATCGGATCTGGCTTCACCGAGCGAGTAACGGTGCGTTTCGGATCCCACCATGCCCGCCACGTGCGCGTCCTCTCCTCCACCAGGCTCATCGCGTGGTGTCCCCCTGGCACGGGCGTCCAGTACGTCACCGTCCACACCGCTCGCGGAACCAGCTCGCCCCTCCGATCGGCGAGGTTCCTGTACCGAACACTCCTGCCGACCGGTCGCCCCTGACGCGACGGTCGCCTGGGCCACTCGGGCGGACGGCAGCAGTCCGGCGCGCGCTCGACGGGGCGGAAATCGGTGTCATCCGATCCGCGGCCAGCAGGCGTTGCGGCCCCGCGACGACATGAGCGCGAAGCCTGTCGATACCCGGTGACGCGCGGTGGCGTCTGACGACGCCGGAAGTGGACAGCGCGCCGAGCAACGAGGCCGCCACGGCACCCCGCGGCTCGCGGTCGAGCGCCGCTGGCGCAGGTCCGGCCGGACCCGTCGCACGTCAACTTGGGCCCTTCGGCACGGTACAGAAGGGCAGCTAAGTGGGTACGGTCCATCCATGGCCGCACGACCACCGTCTCGAGACGGGCAATGTTCGAAGACCTGATCGTCGCGTACCGAAAGGATCCGGCACTCCACGGGGTACACGCCCTCGAGCTCATTCTCTATCAGGGCCTGTGGGCGATCTGGTCGTACCGGTTGGCGCACGCGCTCTGGAGTGTCCGTGTCCCCCTCCTGCCGCGACTCATCTCCCAGATCGCACGGTTGCTCACGGGGATCGAGATCCATCCGGGAGCAGTGATCGGCAGACGGTGCTTCATCGATCACGGTGCGGGCGTCGTCATCGGCGAGACTGCGGTGATCGGCGACGACGTCATGCTGTACCACGGCGTGACACTCGGCGGCCATGGGTGGTGGGCCGACGAGAAGGGCGCGAAGCGTCACCCCACGATCGGGAGCAACGTGACGCTCGGCGTCGGCTGTTCGGTGCTCGGTCCCGTGGTGGTCGGCGAAAACAGCCGGATCGGCCCACACGCGCTGGTGGTCGACGACGTTGCACCGGGCTCGGTTGTCGTCTCAACGCGGGGCCGCTGCGTGACGGTGGGCGGCGCGCGAGTCGAGCATCCGGCGAGCGAGGAGCACCTCCCCGCCGAATGGATGAGGGGCGACGCCAGAGGAGAAGCCTGATGGTTGTGCACGACGATGTGACGGGGCTCATCGGCCGGACGCCACTGGTGAGGCTTCGCCGCTACGCAGCCGACGTCCCGGCATCCCTCGTGGCCAAGCTCGAGAGCGAGAATCCCGGGGGAAGCGTCAAGGATCGCATCGCACTCGCGATGATCGAGGCCGCGGAGGTGTCCGGGGACCTCGAGCCCGGTGGCACGATCGTCGAGCCGACAAGCGGCAATACCGGCATCGGCCTTGCCATGGTCGCTGCCGCCAAGGGCTACGCCTCCGTCTTCACCATGCCGGACAGCATGAGCGTCGAGCGCCGGCGGCTCATCGCCGCGTACGGGGCCCGCATCGTTCTCACGCCTGCCGCCGAGGGCATGCGTGGGGCTGTCGAAGAAGCACGCCGGCTCGCCGCCGAGCACGGCTGGTACCTCCCTCAGCAGTTCGAGAACCCTGCGAACCCGGATGCGCATCGCCGCACCACCGCCCTCGAGATCCTCGATGGCCTCGACAGCGAGCTCGGCGCGTTCGTTGCCGGCGTCGGAACCGGCGGCACCGTCACCGGCGTGGGGCGGGTCCTGAAGGACCGCGTCCCGACGGTCCGGGTCGTGGCCGTCGAGCCAGCAGAGTCACCCGTGCTGTCAGGTGGCTCCGCCGCGCCCCATCGGATCCAGGGGATCGGGGCGGGATTCGTCCCAGCGATCCTCGACACGACGGTCTACGACGAGGTGATGACCGTCAGCGCGTCGGACGCCGCCGCGGCCGTCCGGAGGTTGGCCGCCACCGAGGGCATCCTCGCCGGCATATCGAGCGGCGCGGCGTTGAGCGCGGCCACCCGGCTCGCCATACGATCGGAGATGGCGGGCAAGACGATTCTGGTCATGCTCCCCGACACCGGCGAGCGTTACCTGAGCACGGGCCTGTTCGACACCGAGACCGACTGACCCCGCTGGACCCTCGCCGGCCGGCCGGTCCCAGTGACCCCGAGCCCTGGCGGTCGGCCTGCCTCGGGAGTTGCTCGAGCGTCGCCTCGGCTGGAATCACGACGCCGGCACCGTGACCTCGAGGTGGGTCCGGCCGCCACCGCGGCGTCGCGCCGGCGACGCGGGCCTGGGGCGGACCCGGCCCGGGTCCTCAACTCCCAGGCGACTGCGCGGGCAGATTCCAGTGCGTCGGGTACGGCGCGATCCCGTCGACGCTCGCCGAATACGACCTCGATTCCTACGACCACCTCGCCTTCTACGACGTCAGCATGGTCGACGGCTCCAACCTGCCGATGTTCATCAACACGCAGCACGCATCGACGAAAGACCGCATCAGCCCGGACGGCTGCTCGGCGGCAGGCTGCACCAGGTCCGTCGTCTGCCCACGGGTGCTCCAGGTCCGCTCGCACGGCGCGGTCGTCGGCTGCCTGTCCGCCTGCGCACGTTTCGGCACCGACCCCAACTGCTGTCGCGGGTCGTGGTCGAGCCGGGCGGCCTGCATCCCGTCGAGATGGCCCGCCGACTACGCGGCGGTCTTCAAGCGGGCCGAGCCGTTCGCTTACTCGTACGCCTATGACGACGCGACCAGCACATTCACCTGACCGGTGGGTGCGACTACCGGATCACCTTCGGCGTCACTCCGTGACGGCGCGATGCGGGCCCGGCCGCTTCGTCCGCCCCGTCTGCGTTGGGCGCCCGAGCAGATCCGGGCCGCCAACCGACCATTGCGCACCGGCGGACGGGCCGAGCCCCGACATGCAGGATCGGCGAGATGCCAGAGGCGGCGGGACGCCCGGTTACGTAGCATGCCGCCGTGCGCGGCACCGCCGGGCGTGGTCGTGACGACGAGGAACGCGAGCGGGGAGACATGGGGCCCATGACGACGAGCGCCGGCCTCTCTCGGGAGCGACTCGCCCATCTCCAAGCCGTCGTCGAGCGAGACGTCGAGTCCGGCCTCTACTACGGCGCCTCAATCAAGGTGGCGCGGCACGGGCAGCTCGCGCTCGACCTGGCAGTCGGCTTCGCGGACGCCGCGAAGACGCAGCCGATTCGGCCCGACTCGGTGTTCAGCATCTTCTCCCTGACCAAGACGTTCATCAATATCTTGACCTTGCAGGCGATCGAGCTCGGGCGGTTCGCGTTGACGACGAGAATGGTCGACCTCGTGCCGGAGTTCGCCGGCGCCCCACGCGATCGCGCGACGATCTTCAACTTCTTGACCCACACGACGGGCATGCCGAGCGTCTGGGAGGCCAAGCCAGAGATGTACGTCGACCGCCTGAGCGAGATCGTCGCCGCGGTGTGCGAACACGTCCACGGTGTTGTCGAGCCCGGATCGCGCTGCGACTACTCGCCGATGGCGAACCACGCACTCCTCGGCGAGGTGCTGCGGCGCACCGATCCGAGCCGGCGGACGATCCATCAGATCCTGGAGCAGGATCTCCTCGTCCCGCTCCGGATGACCGACACGTGGCTCGGCGTGCTGCCTCATATGCGGGACCGCCACGTCGTCCCGGACATGCGCGGCCTCATCCCGGTCAAGGCCTTGGCGCGCGGAGCCGCCGGGGACAACGGCCTGTACCTCGCCGAGTCCAATGAGGCGACCTGGGTCGGCGCCGCCTCGACGACCGGTGATCTCTTCTCCGTCGCCGAGATGCTGCGGAACGGCGGCACCCTCGCTGGCGCCCGGATCCTGAGCCCGCGATCGATCAGCGTCGCCCGCAAGAACTGGACCGGCGAGCTCGCGAACGAGCTGTACCGAGCGGTGGCCCTCCGCGCGGGATACGCACCACCTCCCGCGTACATCGGCTTGGGCTTCAATGTGCGCGGCACACAGATCGTCCGCCATCAGCTCGGCACGCTCACCTCCCCGGAGACGTTCGGCAACTACGGCGCGGGCAGCGCGCTGTACTGGGTCGATCCCGAGCTCGACGTGACGTTCGTCGCGCTCACGGCCGGGCTGCTCAGCCAGGCGCGCAACATCGACCGCTTCCAGCGGCTCGCCGACATCGTCGTCTCCGCGGCGCTCTGACGCCGGCCCGAACCGGCCGCTGGCCCGGATTCGGGCCACCTTCGTCGGCGCGGCACGAGCGGCGTCTTCGGTGTCCGCCCGCGCCCGTGCCCCCCCCCCGGGGGGGGGCGTCGGTCGAGCGCCAGCCGAAGCGTCGGTCCGGCCGTCGCGTCGCCGGACACAGGCGCGTGAGCTCGACATCGCGGGCAACCTCGCCGCCGTGGCGACCGGTCAGGCGCGATCCGCTTCCTGGCAGCCCTCCCGGTGGGTTCCCCCCTCGAGGACGACGCCGCATTCGGGGCAGAGGAGTCCGGCCCAGCAGGCGGGATCGCCGCCTTCGTCCGCTACAGGCTGGTCCGGCGGCACGACATCGGGGGCGGCGCCACCTCGGCGACGCTCGTCGACGGCGAGAAGCTCGACCGAGAACGAGACCGGGCCGAGCGGTCGGACGTGGTGCTCGACGTCCGGCGGGATGGCCTGGGTCGAGCCCGGGCCCAATACAAGGTCCAGCCGTGGCTCCGTCGACGCGACGAACAGCAGCTGTCCACGATGCACCACGATCCGTCCCCATCGACCGCCGGCGAGGCGACGGGAACGCCGCAGGCCCGGCGGGATCGTGCGATCGTCCAGCTCCTCGCCGGGCCGAAGCAGCCGGAGGCCGTCGGGCAATTCGGCACGGTCGCACAGCGGACAGTCGAGCGGGGCCCCGATCCGCGCGGCCCGACCCGCCTCGTCGACCACCCACGGCCTCCTCTGGAACGGGGGCCGGTGACGGACATGCTGGTTGTGGCCGCACGCGAGCTCCGCGATCCACTCGTCCACCTCGTCGCGGTGGTAACCGACGATCGGGCGCCTCACGGGATTGGAGCGTAATCACGCGAGGACGGCAGCGATCGCGCGGCCGACTTCGAGATGACCGGAGGAGTCGGCCCGCGGCGTCAAGCACCGAGTAGCGCCGGCCTCGGTCAGGGTCTCCGATCGCCGCTAACTTCAAGCACATGTCGAGACACCACCGCCTGTGAGGAAGACCGCTGAGCAACGCACGACCGGAACGGTGTGCAACGTCGCGGTTCGGACGGCGCGACGGAGCCAATGTTCGCCAGCGGTCATGGGGTGTCCGTCGACCGACGCAAGACCAGCGAGTCCTCACCTGACCACGCGGCGAAGCGATGCCGCCGGGACCGCCAGGCCGGGGCATCGACCTCTGGTCCCAGCCGACGAGGTGCTCGTGCTCTGCTCAAGTGGGAGGCGCTCTCGTCGCACGTCCGCCAGGTGCCGGTGCCGCGCCTGCCGCCGGTGAACGCGAGACAAGGTCTGTCGAGCCGGTGTGGAGCCGGAGCCACCGTGGCGCGTGGTTCACGATGACGTCACTTCGCGTCGTCGTCGTCGGCGGAGTCGCCGGTGGCATGTCGGCCGCGACGAGGCTGCGGCGTCTCGACGAATCGGCCTCGATCACCGTCATCGAGCGTTCGGGCCACGTCTCCTACGCGAACTGCGGGCTTCCGTACTTCGTCGGGGGCGTGATCGAGGACGAGGAGGACCTGTTCCTGCAGACGCCCGAGCGCCTCTTCGAGCGGTTCCGCCTCGACGTACGCGTCCACGCCGAGGTCGTGGCGATCGACGCAACCGCCCACGAGCTGACGGTTCGGTCCACCCTCAACGCGGTGGCGACGACGCTCCCCTACGACAAGCTCGTCCTCAGCCCGGGCGCCGTTCCGCTGAGGCCCAAGATCCCCGGCTTTGACCGTGTCCGACTGCTCCGTACGGTCGAGGACGCCGAGCACCTCGCTGACGATGTGACGACCAGGCCGAGCAGTGCCGTGGTGATTGGGGCCGGGTTCGTGGGCCTCGAGACGGCCGAGAACCTCTGGCTGAACGGGATCAAGGTCGCGGTGGTCGAAGCAGCCGATCAGGTGCTCACCCCTCTCGACCCCGAGCTCGCGGTCCTCGTCGCCGCCGAGCTAGTGAACCACGGAGTCGCAGTCGAGACGGGCGCCGCCGTGACCGAGGTGGCCGACTCGGGTGTGGTGCTCGCCGGCGGCCGCAAGATCTCCGGTGAGCTCGTCGTCGGGTCCCTCGGTGTCCGCCCGGACGTCCGCCTCGCGGAGATGGCCGGACTCGCGCTCGGCCCGAGCGGCGGCATCTCGATCGATCACGCCTGTCGGACGAGCGACCCCGACATTTACGCCGTCGGCGACGCGGTCGAGAAGGAGGATTCGGTGAGCGGCGCAACGTCACTGATCGCCCTCGCCAACGTCGCCAACCGTCAGGGGCGGCGGGCGGCGGACGACATCTGCGGCCACCCCGCCCACCCGGCACCGTCGCTCGGGACGGCCATCGTCAAGGTGTTCGGGCTGACCGCAGCCATGACGGGCTGGAACGAGAAGCGGCTCCGATCGGCGGGGCGGCGCTTCCGGGCGCTTCACTCGCACCCTATGAGCCACGCCGCCTACTACCCCGGGGCGGAGCCGATGTCCCTCAAGCTCCTCTTCGACCCCGACGACGGGACAATGCTCGGCGCGCAGGCGGTCGGCGGCGACGGGGTCGACAAGCGGATCGACGTGCTGGCGACCGCGATGGCAGCTGGGATGCCCGCCGAATCGCTCGCGGATCTCGAGCTGGCCTACGCGCCGCCGTTCTCGTCCGCAAAGGACCCGGTCAACATGCTCGGCTACATGGCCGAGAACGTCCGCTCCGGGGAGTGCGACGTCGTCGAGCCCCATGAGGTCGACGCAGCGATGGCCTCAGGCTGGGTGCTCCTCGACGTCCGCACCGCCGACGAACACGCCGACGGAGCCATTCCCGGCAGCATCAACGCGCCGCTCGACACGCTGCGCGAGGACCTTCCGCACCTCGGCACCGGGCCGTTCCTCGTCTACTGCGAGGTCGGCCAGCGGGGGCACACCGCGACCTCACTCCTGCACAAGCTCGGGATCGAGGCGCGCAATCTCGACGGCGGTTACCGCACCTGGTTCGCCGCCGATGCCGCCCGCCGGGGTGAGCCTGGGCGCCTCGCCAAGTCAACCTCGTGAGCAGGCCGTCGACCCCGCCGCGGGGCGGCAGGCGCGGTCATTGCGAGCGGTCAGGCACATGGCCAGCCGCGGGCGTCGGCGTGGCCCGAGGTTCAGTCCCGCACCGCCCGCCCGATGATGTGGGGCGCCGCGGGGGCTGACACCGCACGGGGCTGGAAGTCGAACCGCCTGCAGGCCTCGATGCGAAAGCCGCTGCTCGCGATGGCGGCCTCGGTGTCCCGGTTCGGATGGCAGCCTCCCAACAGACGCGACCAGATCCAAGCGACACGGTCCTGGAGACGAGCCCGTCGGGGGTCGCTCGACCGGACATGCTCGTAGAAGCGCAGCTCGCCGCCCGATCGGACCACCCGGCGGATCTCGGCGAGGGCACGCCGCTGGTCGGGCACCGAGCACAGCACGAGCGAGGCGACACAGGCGTCGAACGCCGCATCCCGCGCCGGAATCCGATCGGCGAACCCCTCGACGACCCATATCGGGACACGAGCGCGGGTCGCGGCACCCCGGGCGATCCTCCGCATGTGTGCCTCGGGCTCCGTCGCCAAGACGTCGGTCACGGCGTCGGGGTAATGGTCGAAGTTGAGCCCGGTACCTGCACCGACCTCGACCACGCGGCCGGTGAGCCCGGCGAGCAGCTCGTCGCGGTGCTCGGCGACGCCCGCCCGCTCCGCGGCGCCGGCCAGCCGCGCGTACATGCGAGCGAACAGCGGATGATGCACCTCGGTCATGAGCGAACGCCTGCCAAGCCCCGGAACCGGCCGCCGATGCAGTTCGCGTCGGCCGACGGCCGGGGCTGCGGGGCGGGGGTCGACTCGCCCGCGGTCGATGGCGACCCGGCCGTCGTCACGACCTCGGCTCGCCCGCGGCGGGCGGACGATCCACCGAGTCGGTGCCGCTCGGCCCGTCGTGGCGATGTCGGCTCCGTCGATGCCCGGGGTGACCGGTTGGCTCGGCACGAGAGGACCTTCCGAGCGGTCTCGCAGCGCGAGTCGAGGCTCACCATGAGGCCGAACGCCGCGTTCAGGCGGAGGCGGGGGTCGGCGCCGGATCCTGGCCCGACAGGACGGTCGCCTCCAGCTGCTCCACCAGCTGGCCCACGAGCTTGTTGCTGACGTCGGCGCCGGGCAGGCATCGTGGGATGCGCTCGACGGCCGTGAGGATGTCCCAAGCGTCGTCGACGGGCACGTTCACCATGAACTGGTTCGTCAGCTGCACCGTTCGCGTCCTCCGAGCGATCCGTCCGGTCGACGCTCCGGAGGTTACAGCGCTCGCCGGCCGCGAGATCGAGCGGCGGTCAGACCCGTTCCACCCGTGCTCCGAGCCTCGGTCCTCACGGGTCGCTGCTCGCCGTCTGCGCCACCGGGCCCCGGCTCGAGAGGTCGCGCTCCTTCGTTCGCCGCCATCGCGTCCGCCGTCGCATCGGGGCGGCCATCGGCGGGGTCGAGGTCGTGCGCTCCACGACGACTATCCGGAGCGCTCCCCGTCAACCCGCGGGGCCACGGCGGTCTGCCTCATCTGCTCACGACCTCGGCGAGCGCCTCGAGCGAGGCCAGGGAGT
>Ga0307374_10014063_pt1 | contig 10947 bp, 10 predicted proteins | sample OX3MG_FD_202532 | JGI IMG/M metagenome (GOLD analysis project Ga0307374, IMG submission 202532) | Soil microbial communities from Risofladan, Vaasa, Finland - OX-3 | ecosystem: Environmental > Terrestrial > Soil > Coastal area > Acid sulfate soil | place: Finland: Risofladan, Vaasa | collected... | reverse complement strand
ACGGCTGGGCCGGAGCGCAGCGCCGCCCCGGCCAGGCCGACAACGAGATTTGCGCGCCGCGCGGCCTGGTGCCGCGCTTCGCCGAGCGCCGCGCGCAGGCCGATGCGGCGATGGCAGCGCGAAACATTGGCCGCGACCCGCAGCGCAAGGGCCAGATCCGCCATCTGGCGATGGCGGTGCCCGATCCCTGGGCGACGGCCGAATTCTACAAGACCATCTTCGGCTTCACGGTCGTCGGCGAAACCGATTCGAGTCTCGCCGAAGGCGTTTTTCTGTCGGACGGGATGTTCGGGCTGGCGCTGCTCGACTACAAGACCGAGGAGGCTGCGCAAGGCAAGGGCAAGGATTTCGTCGGCCTGCATCATTTCGGCATCTGGGTCGACGACGTGAACGAGACCCATCGCATGATCGAGCGCGCCGGCGGCGAATGGCTCATGGGCGAACCCGACTTCCGCCACAACGCCGCCTACGAGGTCAAGTTCCACGACATCAACGGCGAGATCCTGGACCTCGTCCACAACGGCTGGGCCGGCACGCAGCGGTTCCCCGGCCAGGCCGAGAACCAGGTCTGCGCGCCGCGCGGCCTGGTGCCGCGCTTCGCACCGCGACGCGAAGCGGCGGCGCGCACGCACGCGGATTTCGTCGGCGCCTGAGCGCGTCTTCAGGCGCGGCGCGGCGTTACGGTCGGGTTGGCGAGGCGAAGCGTGGCACCACGCTCGTAGGCGACGATCTGCTCGAACGCTTCGGTAAAGTACTGCTCGAAATTGGTCCATTCCGCCCAGCCGAGATGCGGCAGGCACAGCGCGTTTGGCAGCGCAAGCAGCGGATGGCGGCCGTCGATGATCGGCTCCTCCTCATAGACATCGACCGCCGCAAAGCCGGGCCGGCCGGCCCGCAAGGCGGCGACGAGCGCGCCCGGCTGGATCAGCTCGGCGCGGGCGGTGTTGACGATGAGCGCGGTCGGCTTCATGCGGGCGAGTTCCTCGGGGCCGACGATGCCGCGCGTCTCGGGCGTCAGGCGGACGTGCAGCGACAGCACATCCGAGCGCGCGAAGAATTCCTCCTTGCTCGCGGCCGCGGCATAGCCGGCGCCGCGCGCCTTCTCGAGCGTGCCTTGCCGTCCCCAGGCGAGAACGTTCATGCCGAGGCCGCGCCCGGCCGCCGCCACCAGCATGCCGATCGAGCCGAGCCCGAAGATGCCGAGCGTGCTGCCGCGCAGCCGGTGCGACAGCGTCGCAGGCCAGAGTCCGCGCCGCATGCGATCCGCCTCGACCACGATATTGCGGCGCGAGGCCATGATCATCGCAACGGTCAGCTCCGCCGGCGCTTCCGGCGAGTTGCTGCGGCCGGTGGCGACCATGACCCCAAGCTCGGTGCAGGCGGCGAGGTCGAGCCGGCTCGAGGTTCGCCCCACCAGGGCGACAAGCGCGAGCTTCGGCAGGCGCTCGATCAGCGCGCGCGAAAAGGCGACACGCTCGCGGATCGATACCACCACATCGGCGTCGCGCAGGCGTTCGACGAGCTGATCGAGATCGCGCGCCGGCGCGCGGTATCGCGTCACCTCGTGGTGTCGGATGAGATCGAAGCAGGCGAGCCGATCGACCATGTCCTGGTAGTCGTCGGGGATGACGATTTTCATGAAAAATTCCGGGAATTATCACCTTGCCTGCACACGGTATCCAAATACCATAAGCGACGACAGGCCGGCGTTCCCAACATCATACCCCATCCCGTCAGCATCGCACGCATCGTGCGGCGCTGGCGGGAGTGGAGGCTGCCGAGGGACGATCCATTATCGGGCTTGTGGGGACGGCCTGTGACCGGCGCAACCGCCCCTAGGTCGTTGAGGGACTCGTCCCAGAAATGCGGAAAGGCTATCGTAGGGCATCCTGCTCTAACAAAGCGCCGCCGCATGTTTCATGTTCAGGTCGCCAACTTTAGGTGTTTTTACGAACCGCTCGCGCTGGAGGTTTTGCCGGTCACATTTCTTGTGGGGGAGAACAGCGCCGGGAAAACGACATTCATGGCGGCCGTTCGGCTCCTCGTGGAGAGTTTCCTTCGATCCCCCCAGAATCTATTCAATCGCGATCCGTATTATCTCGGCGGGTTCGATCAGATCGCGCACTATCGCGGCGGCGTGAGAGGGCGCGCGAAGCAGTTCTGCTTGGGGATCACGGTTCCTGCTAGTGAAACAACTGGCGCGCGCGGAAAGAAAATCCCGGCCACCACGCACAAGCTGACGTTTGTGAAGGGCTCATCACCTCAGCCGGAATTGAGCCTATATGAATTTTCCACTCCTGACGCAAAAGTAATTCTGAATCTTGAAGACAAAAATGCTTCGGTAAAACTTATCGGCCAGGGGAAGGAAAAGGTAAGGCCTATTACGCCGCCCCGTCTGCCGCCGATAGCTCTCTTGCGCAAGGACCTGTCATATTTACGCTATGTCTTTGACGACATCGCTTTCGGATCGAGACAGACTGAGAAAGAGTCAGGCGATCCAGACGCCAAGAATGGGAAGCCACGACAGGCGCGCTGTTAGATTGCTATCGGTCGTCAATCCGTATTGTTCAGCGCCACGTCTTTGCCTCTGCGCCCGTCCGAACCCAGCCGTTGCGGACATATACCCCCTCTGAAATTGAGCCGTCGTCAGAAGGCGCCCACGTGCCGTTGGAAATGGCGAGGCAGAAAATAAGCTCTCCGGCAGAATGGGATGGCGTACATCAGCGACTGAAGAATTTCGGCCAGCGCTCCGGTCTTTTTGAAGACATTGATATACGGCTACTTGGGAAACGGGATGGAGACCCATTTCAGGTAACGGTTAGGGGCAATGGCCCGCCATTTAATTTGGTTGATGTCGGCTATGGCGTAAGTCAGGCATTGCCGATTATCTATCAGCTAGAACAGTCCAGACAGCACGACACATTCTTGTTGCAGCAGCCCGAAGTTCATTTGCACCCTAGGGCGCAGGCGGAGCTTGGCAGTGTGATCGCAAGGCTCTCCAAGCAGCGGAGTGCTTCTCTGTTTATGGTGGAGACTCATAGTGATTACATTATCGACAGTGAGAATGGAAATTGCAGCGGGGAGGCTGGACCATCGCAATGTCACCATCATTTTTTTTGATAAATTGCAGCACGAGGTCGCAGCCACTAACATCTACCTTTCCGAGAAGGGGGAAATCCTTAGCCCCCCGGCTAATTTCAGGGCATTCTTTTTGGAAGAACATTCTCGTCTGCTGGGGCTTTGATGTGCATCATCGTAGATGCTAACTCTCTGCATAATTTGACCGGCCCGACGGAAAACGGGAAGCCCGTTTTGCAATGGCTTTTGCGTGGGCGTGGCGGATTGATTGTCGGAGGCAAACTCAAGCGTGAGCTTGTGAGGGGAGGATTCACAGAAACAATGATCGTGCTTGATCAAGCTGGGCGCCTAAAGAGGCTCGACGATGGCAAGGTGGACGAGCTAACTAAGAAAATTCAGGCTGAGGGGAAATGCTGTTCTAACGATTTTCACGTGATAGCGGCGGCAATTATTTCGGGATGCCGCCTTCTCTACACTCGCGATAAGGCGTTGTAAGTGCGCTTGATGGCAAAACGAAACCGAACGAAGCACTCAGATGGAAGATAACTTTAGCGACGAAGAGGCCGCGCGCCGGCGCGACGAGGTAATCCGCCGCATGGCGAACACCCCGCCGCAGCATCGCGCTGCTCCGGTTCATCCTAGAAAAAAGGCAAGCACAACTGCCGCGCGTCGGAAATCTCCGAAGCGCGGCGGCGCTCCTCAAAAATCTTAGTGCGAGGTTCCGACTTGGTTGCGGTTAGTTCCTTGATAGGTCACTCGCTTACCGACAACGCCGCGCACGGCTTTGACCGCGCGCTCTGCGTCCGTCACTTCAAGCGCGCTGCGCTCGTTGTATCTGAAATCGAACTCGCCGAGGTAACGCTTCAAGTGCTGCTGCGAAACATGGTGGTACGTGCCCATCATCCCGCGCTTGAAGGTGGCGAAGTAGCTTTCGATGGCATTGGTGTGCACGTCGCCGCGCACATACTCACCGATGGAGTGATTGACCGTATCGGTGCGATAGCCGCGAGCCGAATACCGCGTCGTATGGTTCGCGTCCGAATAAACAACGGTCTTGCCGTCGATCTGCGCGCGGACGATTTCGCGGAGGTTCGCGCCCGTCACTTCTGGAACGTGGAAAGAGCGCACGCGCCCGTCACGTTCCGCCAGCGCAAAGACAGGCTCCTTATCGTTGGTTGGCCCGCTGCCCTTCACGGGGCGCTTGTTGGAATGCTTGTTCTTCCACGTGCCGCCAACGTACGTCTCGTCAATCTCGACCGTCTGCCCTTCGCCACCCATCGGCGCCGGGCTCAACTCGCGCATCCCCTCGCGGATACGCATCGCCATGAACCACGCTGTTTTGTACGGCAGGCCGAGCATCCGGTGGAGCTGGTGCGCGCTCATGGCCTTCTTGCTGGCGCACATGAGGTGCGTCGCAAGAAGCCACTTGGTCATCGGAATGTGCGACCGCTCATAGATCGTGCCTACGGCTGCCGTGAACTTCTTCCGGCAATCCTTACAGTGATACCAGCCCGGCCCCATGCTCTTGCCGCCCAGTGCCGCTACGCGCTCGCCCGTCACGCCACAGAACGGACAGTAGGGGCCATTCGGCCAGCGAATAGCCTCAAAGTGCGTACGGGCGGCATCAAGATCGGTGAAAATCGGGTTCGTAAGATCGACCGGGCGAGACGTGTTTGGCTCCATCAATGGCCTAATCATGCCAAATCCGGAACGTTCAGTCAAGGTGATAATTCCCAAAATTCCTGAGACTCGACGCCGGCCGTCCTGCCGCCAAGCCCGCACGCCCGGCGCGATGGCCGTGTCAGGCCGTGGTGGTTTGCAGGATCTTGTCCTTCTTCGGCCGGAAGTGATAGCGCGGGATCGCGTTGAGATCGGTGCCGGTCACCCGGATCACCAGCGCCCCGTGGGGATGGGCGGTCGAGTGAATCACGCCCGGCCCATAGGCGCGGGTCTGGCCCGGCTCGAGCAGATAGCGCTCGGTCGCCTCGAGCACGGCGTGGTCTTCATCCTCGGGATTCACCCGCCGCCATTCGGTCATCTCGGTCGTGCCGCGCACGTTGCCGTAGACCGCCCAGGACGCGCCATGGCTGTGCGGCCGGCCGCTCTTGCCCGCTTCCTGGACATGGGCCAGGACATAGGCATCCGAGTCGGCATCGTGGTAAAGGACGCGCTGCGGCACCGGCGCGCCCGCAAAGGTCGCGGCCACGAAGCCCGGATCGACCAGCAGGGCTTTCAGCTTCTCGGCGATCTCCGGCAGCCCGGCGAGCCCCTTGGCTTTGAGCGCGTTGTGAAGATCGGACGAGAACGCGTCGAGGCCATAGGTCATTGCCTTCTCCTTTATCCGCCCCGCATCACCAGCCGCGCCGGGCACGTGCCGGCATCATCGATCACGCCTTGTCACGCCGCAAGAGGGGCGTTCCGTCGCTGACAAGAGAAGCCGGCCGCCCGCGAACGGCGATGACACGGCCGCGCGGGCGGGCTACCGTGCGGCGGTGCCCCGGATGGGTCGGCCGCGATATGCCGAGCCGGTGAAGGGCGGATGGAAGACCCAGCGCGGGAGAACGGGCCGATGCCACAGGCCGGGACGCCGGAAGCGGCGCAGGCGAAACAGCGCCTCCTCGAGATCGTCAGGGCGAAGTCCCTGCTCCGGGGAAAATTCACGCTCGTCTCGGGCGCCGTCAGCGACTACTACCTCGACATGAAGCCGACGACCTTCGACCCGGAAGGGGCCGCGCTCGTGGCGGATATCATCTTCGGCCTGCTCAAGAGCGAACCCGCAGTCGAGGGGATCGGCGGGCTCGAGCTCGGCGCGGTCCCGATCATCGCCACGGTGTGCGCGCGCAGTTGGCCGGAGCGGCCGATCAACGGCTTCGTCGTGCGCAAGGAGCGCAAGGATCATGGCACCACCAAGCGGATCGAGGGGAATTTCCGCGCCAATTCCACCGTCGTTCTGTTCGATGACGTGACAACCAAAGGCGGCTCGGTGATGCAGGCGGTGCGGGCGGTGCGCGAACAGGGCGCCACGGTCAAGACCGTCATCACGATTGTCGATCGCCTGGAGGGAGCCGCCGAAAACCTGCGGCGCGAGGGGATCGATCTCGTCCCTATCTTCACCACCCGGGACCTGCTCGGTTAGAGGCATCGGCCATGCTGCGCCACGAAGACAGTGAACGCCTCGCCAGAGTCGGGCCCGGCACCCCCGCGGGCGAATTGTTCCGCCGCTATTGGCAGCCGGCGGCGCTCGCCGCGGAACTCGCCGAGCGCGACGGTCCGCCGCTGCGCGTCAGGCTCCTGGGCGAGGACCTGATCGCCTTCCGCGACAGCGCCGGCCGCGTCGGCCTGGTCGATGCCTTTTGCCCGCATCGGCGCGCGCCGCTGTTCTTCGGCCGCAATGAGGAATGCGGGCTGCGCTGCGTCTATCACGGCTGGAAATTCGATGTCGCCGGCGCTTGCGTCGACATGCCGTCGGAGCCGGCCGACAGCCCGCTCAAGGCCGAGGTCCGGCTCAAATCCTATCCGACGGTCGAGCGCGGCGGCATCGTCTGGGCCTATCTCGGGCCGCCCCGCGCGATGCCGGCCGAGCCCGACTATGAATGGACCCGCGCGCCGGCAACGCACCGCGCCGTGTCGAAGTCGCATCAAAGCAACAACTATCTGCAAGCGCTCGAGGGCGGGCTCGACACCGCGCATGTCTCGTTCCTGCACAACAACCGGATCGGCGACCGCAACAACCTCTTCACCCGCGACGGCGCGCCCAGGATCGAGGTGTTCGAGACCGATTACGGCTACCACTACGTCGCCACCCGCAAGATCGATGCGGCGCAGAATCTCGTCCGCGTCTACCAGTACATTCTGCCGTTCCAGCAGATGCGCCCGAACGTGACCCAGACCGGCCTGTCGTCGAATTTCAAGGTGCCGCGCTATGACGGGCATATCTGGGTCCCGATCGATGACGGGGAGACCGCGGTCTACAACTGGATGTGCGGCTACGATGCGGCTGCGGCGCTCGATCCCGACTATGTCGAGCGGCTCGAGGCCGGCTACGGCCGCGGCAGGGACGACTACATCCCCGGCACCGATCGTCTGAAGGCGAACGCAGCGAACGACTATTTCATCGACCGCGCGGCCCAGAAGACGACGAGCTTCACCGGCATCACCGGCATCAACACCCAGGACATGGCGGTCCAGGAAGGCATGGGCGCGATCACCGACCGCAGCCGCGAATATCTCGCCAGCTCCGACCGCGCGATCACGGTCCTGCGCCGGATGCTGCTCGAGGCGACGCGCGCGGTCGAACGCGGCGAAACCCCGCGCGGCACCGATCCCGAAACCTATCGCGCGGTCCGGCCGCATGACGGACTGGTGCCGGCCGGTGGCGACTGGCGCACGGCCTTTGCCGGGGCATCCGCCGCGCAATGGTAGCGCGCGCCCGCGCTCGCTCGTAAGGCCGCGGCCGAGGGGAGGAACTTCATTGGCGACGCACGACGACCACCACTGGGTCGGCACCTGGACCACGACACCGGCGCCGACCGAGGGCATCGCGCTCGAGAACCAGACGCTGCGCATGATCGCGCGCATCAGCATCGGCGGACGGCGCCTGCGCGTGCGGCTGTCGAACGCGTGCGGCACGCGCAAGCTGCCGGTCGGCGCCGTGCAGGTGGCGCTGCGCAGCGAGGGCGCGGGCATCGTCCCCGACACCGCCCGCGCCCTGACCTTTAACGGCGCGCCCTCCGTCACCATCGCCGCGGGCAGCCTGGTGGTGAGCGATCCGATCGAACTCGAACTGCCGCCGCTCGCCGATTTGGCGGTGAGCGTTCATCTTCCCGGCCCGGTGCCGGAATCATTGCCGATCACCGGTCACGGCAACGCGCACCAGACCAACTATATCTCGCCGCCCGGCAATTTCACGGCCGCCACGACGATGCCGGTGCAGGAGACGACGGAAGCCTTCGTCATCGTCAGCGCGGTCGAAGTGCTGGCGCCGCGGGAGACCGGCGGCATCGTCACGCTCGGCGATTCCCTCACCGACTGCAATATCTCCAAGCTCGACGCCAACAATCGCTGGCCTGACCAGCTTGCGCGCCGCCTCGCCGCGCGGCGCGGCGGTGGCATGCTGGGCGTGATGAACCAGGGCATCGGCGGCAATCGCATCCTCCACGACATCCGCGGCGACAGCGGGCTCAAGCGCTTCGACCGCGACGTGCTGGCGCAGAGCGGCGTGACCCACGTGATCGTGCTCCTCGGCATCAACGACATCCGCAACCGCAATCAGAAGCCGGACGAGGAGGTCACGGCCGAGGACATGATCGCGGGCCTCAACCAGTTCGCCGTGCGCGCGCACGCCAAGGGCCTCAGGATTTTCGGCGGGACGCTCCTGACCTTCGAGTACGAGACCTTCAACCCGGGCTTCTACACCGAAGCGGGCGAGGCCAAACGCCAGCAGGTCAATGCCTGGATCCGCAACGGCGGCGCCTTCGACGCCGTGATCGATTTCGAGAAGGCCCTGCGCGACCCCGGCCACCCGACGCAGATGCTGCCGATCTACGATTGCGGCGACCATCTGCATCCGAGCGATACCGGCTATCTGCACATGGGCGACGCGATCGATTTGTCCCTGTTCGAATAGTCACGTCATTGACACCGCGCCGCGGTTGGACGAGCCTAACGCGGCTTCGGCGGAGCGGTGGGAGTATCTCACTCTCGTCTTGTCAGCTCAAGGAGCGCAGGCATGGACATCGTTGGCGTTGATCGTGCGGTCTTCGGCGTCGAAGACCTCGAGGCCGCGCGGCGCTTCTGCCGGCAATACGGCTTCACGGAGATCGAGCATGGCGCCGCGGGCGCGCATTTCGAGACGCTCGACGGCACCGGGGTGATTCTCCGCCATGCCACGGACCCGTCGCTGCCGCCCGCCAATGTCGCCGGCGCCACCGGCCGCGAGACGATCTGGGGCGTGCGCAACAAGGACGCGCTCGAGCAAGTCGGCGCCGAGCTGAGCAGCGACCGCCAGGTCCGCCGCGACGCCTCGGGCGTGCTGCACACCACCGACGACGACGGCCTCGCCATCGCCTTCCAGGTCACGACGCGCCATCCCTACGACGCGAAGCCGGCGCCGTTCAACGTCACCGGCCTGCCGCCGCAGCGGCCGATCAACAGCCGCGTGGATTTCACCACTCGCGGCAATCCGCGCTCGATCGGACACATCGTGTATTGGAGCGACGACCCGGACCGGAGCATGAAGTTCTACATCGACCGGCTTGGCTTCCGCGTCACCGACCACGTACGGAACAAGATCGGTGTGTTCGCCCGTGCCGCGCGATCGCGCGACCACCACAACCTGTTCTTCATCGGCAAGCCCGGCACGCCGACCAGCTTCCAGCATCTCGAATGCCACTTCGCCGACTTCCAGGAAGTGATCGTCACCGGCGCCTTCATCAGCAAGCAGGGCTGGAAGACGGCGCGCGGGCCGGGCCGTCACGTGCTGGGCTCGAACTACTACTGGTATTTCGTGACGCCGATGGGCGGCGCGTTCGAGCTTTCCGCCGACATCGATCAGCTCGACGAAAATTGGGTGCCGGGCGACTGGGAGACCTTGAGCGAGGTCTCGGGCTGGCAGACCACAATGGTCGGCGAAGTGCATCCGGCACCCGTCGGCTGAACCAGGCCGCGTCGGGGCCGACTTCCGTTCGCGCGCCAGAAAGCGCCGCCGGCCTTGCCGCGACCGGTCGAGGCGTGAGGGTCCGGTGGCTGGTCGCGGCGGTGATCGCGTTCTTGGCCGCCGCCGCGCCGGGCATGGCCGCGGACGGGCCCGTTCCACCCTGCGGCACCGCGCCCCTGCCCGGATATCCCGCCGCCGGCGCGCCGCCGCACGACGCGGTGTGGGAGAGCGGCGATCTGGACGGGCATTGGCAACCCCCGTCCTGTACCGGCTGGGACGGCACCGACTTCACGCTGCTGGTGGCGCTGGCCGGCCGTTTTCGCTTCGCCGGCTCGCGCGACGCCCTCCTGGCGCGCATCGGCGCGATTTCGGCGCTGAAGCGCGTGCGCTACTGGTCGATCAGCGACGGCCGATGGAACCGCCTCTATGACCGCGCCTATGCGCTCGCGGGCAAGGACGGGTCGCATCCGCGCGGCGATTTCACCGCCGCCGAACTGGAGCATGGCGGCGACTTCTACTTCGACCAGGCGGATAACCGCACCGGCGCCAACGTCGTTTACCGGCTGCGGGTGCGGGCTGCCGAACCCGACCACCTCCGCTTCGACCTCGACAACGTCACCGCCGCCAAGTGGCTGTTCATTCGCGTCGCCGATCCCGGCGACCTGCAATCGATGTTCGTTCTCGACAAGGCATCGGCGCGTGAATGGACTTTCTACAGCCTGCTCCGGGTGCGGAATGCGCCGCCGCTGGCGACGCTGTTCATCCGCACCGGCTCCTATGTCAACCGCGCCGTCGCGCTCTATCGCCACATCGTCGGCATTCCGACCGACGCCGAGCCGCCAGCGGTGCGTTGACCGCGCTGTCAGTCGCGTCGATGGGCGGCGACCGCCTCGCGGTCGATCGCGATGCCGAGACCGGGGCCGGTCGGGACCGGGAGGCCGCCCTTGTCCGGCCGCACCGGGTTCGTCGCGAGCCGATCGCGCAGCGGGTTCTCGCTCACGTCGTACTCCACCAGCACCGGGTACGGCACGTGATCGGTATGCGGCCATACCGGCAGGCTCGCGGCGAAGTGAACGGCGGCGGCGAGGGCGATGGCGCTGCCCCAGCATGGCGGCGAGACGCGGAGATTGTTCATCTGCGCCAGGAGCGCCACCGCCTTGGCCTGGCCGAACCCGCCGCCGGTCGTGACCGACGGCTGCAGGATATCGACGGCG
>Ga0307374_10014062_pt1 | contig 10947 bp, 10 predicted proteins | sample OX3MG_FD_202532 | JGI IMG/M metagenome (GOLD analysis project Ga0307374, IMG submission 202532) | Soil microbial communities from Risofladan, Vaasa, Finland - OX-3 | ecosystem: Environmental > Terrestrial > Soil > Coastal area > Acid sulfate soil | place: Finland: Risofladan, Vaasa | collected... | reverse complement strand
CCCGCGGCGGCGAGCCGGAAACCCTGGGCGTGCACCAGGACCCCCGCGTCGCGCGCGAGCGTCGCCGGGTCGCACGACACGTAGACGATGCGCCGCGGCCAGGCCTGCGGCAACGCCTTCGCCACCTCGATCGCGCCTTGGCGCGGCGGATCGATCAGCAGCTTGTCGAACGGGCCCAGCGCGGCGAGCCGCCCGGCATCCAGCGCCCACAGGTTCTCGGCTGCGAACGTCGCGTGCTGCGCGAGGCCATTCGCCGCAGCGTTGCGCCGCGCTCGCTCGAGCAGCCCTTCGCTTGCCTCCAGGCCGAGGACCGACGCGCCGAGGCGCGCTATCGGCAGGGAGAAGTTGCCCAGGCCGCAGAACAGGTCGCCGATGCGCTCGCCCGGACGCGGATCGAGCAGGCGCACCGCCCGCGAGACCAGTACCCGATTTACCGCGTGGTTGACCTGGGTGAAATCCGTCGGTCCGAAGGCGAGCCGCAGACCGAACTCCGGTAGCGCGTAATCGAGCGCCTCCCCGCCTGGCGGATAAAACGCATGTGCGCTGTCCGGGCCGCGGGGCTGCAGCCAGACCCGGACCCCCGCCTCGACCGCGAAGGCGCGCAGCCTGGTCTCATCCCCGGGCGTGAGCGGCTCGAGGTGGCGAAACACCAGCACGTCCGCGTCCTCGCCCGCCGCCAACTCGATCTGAGGCAGGCGCTCGCGTATGGAAAGCGTCTCGACCAGCGCGCGCAGGCCCGGAATTAGGCGCGAAATGCGCTGCGGCAGGATCTCGCAGCGCGTCATGTCGGCGACGTAGCTCGAGCGCCGCTCGTGAAAGCCCACCAGCACGCCGTCCTTTTTCGCGACCCGGCGCACCGTCAGCCGGGCGCGATGCCGGTAGCCCCATTCCTCGCCGTAGATGATCGGCAGAAGCGTCTCGGGCGTCACCTTGCCGATGCGCCGCAGGCTGTCTTCGAGTCCGCGCTGCTTGGCGGCCATCTGGGTGCGCGCGTCCGCGTGCTGCGTGGCGCAGCCCCCGCAGACGCCGAAATGCGGGCAGCGCGGCGCGCGCCGGCCGCTGCACTCGCGCAGCACGGCCAGCGTGCGCATCAGGTCGAACGAGCGCCTGCGCTCCAGCAGCTCGGCCTCGACGTGCTCGCCGGGCAGCGCCCCCTCGACGAACACCACCTTGCCCTCGGGAGTGCGCGCGACGCCGCGGCCATCGACGTCCAGCGATTCGATGGCGAGCCGCAGGCGCGGCGCGGCCGGCGCGCGCTTCACGCCCGCGTCACCCGCGCTCCTGCCAGCCGGCGAGGAATTCGCGCCAATGCGGCTCGTCCTGCTTTTCCAGCAGTGCGCGCAGCAGCCCGCATTCGCGCCGATAGTGCTCGGCGCTGAACGCGCCGCGCAGAAGCTGGAAGCGCAGGTAGAGTAGATAGGTGTTGGCGCAATCGGCCTCGCAGTAGTTGCGGATGCGCTGCACCTCGCCTTTGCAGAACTGCTCCCACACCGCGGAGCCTTCCATTCCGATCTTGCCGGGGAAGCCGGCGATGCGCGCCAGATCGTCCAGCGGAGCGTTGTTGCGCGGCTGGTACATGGCGAGCACGTCCATCAGGTCGAGATGGCGGGTGTGATAGCGGTTGACGTAGTTGTTGTAGCGGAAATCGCGATCCTCGTCGCCCCACTCCCAGAAGCGCGCGGCGCTCACGCCGTGCGCCAGCCCGCGGTAGTTCAGCACTGGAAGGTCGAAGCCGCCGCCGTTCCAGGACACCAGCTGCGGCGTGTAGCGCTCGATGCCGTCGTAGAAGCGCTGGATCGCCGCGCGCTCGTCCTCTTGCGGCTCGCCGATCGACCATACCCGGATCTGCTCGGCATCGCGCAGCACGCACGAGATCACGATCACGCGCTGCAGGTGCGGCGGCAGGAAGTCGCTGCCGGTCTGGGTGCGGCGCTTCTGGAACGCGATCGCGGCAACGTCGTTATCCGGCAGCGATTCTGGCAGCCCGTACAGTCGCCGGATGCCGGCGCAGTCGGGCACGGTCTCGATGTCGAAGGCGAGGATGGAGGTCATCGCAATGATGCGTACCGGAAGGTTCCTCAGATGCTCGAATCACGCGCAAATAAGAATCCAAATCCGGCACCCTGCTGGGCGCACCGCACCGCCCCATCACTCCGGAAACACGCCCGATGACAGGTAGCGGTCGCCGCGGTCGCAGACGATGCTGACGATGACCGCGTTTTTCAGCTCGCGCGCGATGTGCAGCGCCACGTGCATCGCACCGCCGGAGGACACCCCGGCGAAGATGCCCTCCTCCCGCGCCAGCCGACGCGCCATTTCCTCGGCGTCCGCCTGGCTCACGTACTCGATCCGGTCGACGCGGCGCTTGTCGTAGATCTTCGGCAGGTAGGCCTCGGACCATTTGCGAATGCCCGCGATCTGCGAGCCCTCCTCGGGCTGACAGCCGACGATCTGGACCGCGGGGTTCTTTTCCTTGAGGAAGCGCGAGCAGCCCATGATGGTGCCGGTGGTTCCCATTGAGGAGACCAGGTGAGTGATCCTGCCACCGGTGTCGCGCCAGATCTCCGGGCCCGTGCCTTCGTAATGGGCGAGCGGATTGTCCGGGTTGGAGAACTGGTCGAGCATGATGCCCCGGCCCTCGCGCACCATCTTCTCGGCGAGGTCGCGCGAACCTTCGATGCCGCCCTCCTTCGGCGTCAGGATCAGCTCGGCGCCGTAGGCGCGCATCGTGCGCTTGCGCTCCGCGGTCTGGTTCTCGGGCATGATCAGCACCATACGGTAGCCGCGCAGTGCCGCGGCCATCGCCAGCCCGATGCCGGTGTTGCCGCTGGTCGGCTCGATGAGGGTATCGCCCGGCTTGATCGTGCCGCGCTGCTCGGCGCGGCGGATCATCGACATCGCCGGCCGGTCCTTGACCGAGCCCGCCGGATTGTCGCCCTCGAGCTTGGCGAGGATCGTGTTGCCGTTGCGCCGGTTGTCCTCGCCCGGCAGCCGCTGCAGGCGCACCAGCGGCGTATCCCCGATGAAATCCTCGATCGTCCTTTGCATCGCTGCTCCTCAGCCGCGCGAGGCGAGCAGGCGCTTCGCGTACAAGCCGACGCCCGCCTCGACCGTGTAAAAATCGCCGCTATAGCCGGCCGCCCGCAGTTGCGACAGATCCGCTTCGGTGAAGCTCTGATACTTGCCGACCAGCTGGGGCGGGAATGGGACGTACTGGAGCTGCCCCTGCGCGACCAGCTGCGCGAGCGAGAGGGCGGACTCGCCGCGCGCCTCGCGCACGGTGTTCACCACCGCCGCCGCGACGTCGTTGAAGCTCTGCGCGCGCCCGGTTCCGCAGTTGTAGATCCCCGACACCTCGGGGTGATCCAGGAAGTGGAGATTGACGCTCACCACATCGTCGACGTGCACGAAATCACGCCGCTGCTCCCCGTCGCCGAAGCCGTCCGAACCGACGAACAGCTTCACCGCGCCCTCGGCCAGGTACTGGTTGAAGGCGTGCAACGCCACCGAGGCCATGCGGCCCTTGTGCTGCTCGTTCGGCCCGTAGACGTTGAAGTAGCGGAACCCGGCGATCTGCGCGCTGCGCCCCGCAAAGCGCCGGCGCACGTGCTCGTCGAACAGGAATTTCGAGTAAGCGTAGATGTTGAGCGGCGCCTCGCAGGCGCGCTCCTCGCGGAACTCGCGCCCCGCGCCGTACACCGACGCCGACGACGCGTACAGGAACGGAATCTCCTCGTCCTGGCACCAGCTGAGCAGCGAGCGAGAGTAGCGGTAGTTGTTGTCCATCATGTAGCGGCCGTCGGTCTGCATCGTGTCCGAGCAGGCGCCCTGGTGCAAGATCGCCTCGACCGCGCCGTCGAACTGGCCGTCCCCCAGGCGCTCGAGGAATTCGCGCTTGTCGAGGTAGTCTTCGAACTCGCAGTCCACGAGGTTCCTGAACTTGTCCGCATTCTGCAGGTTGTCGACCGCGATGATCTCGCTCACGCCGGCGCGGTTGAGCGCAGCGACGAGCTGCGATCCGATGAAGCCGGCGGCGCCGGTAACGACGTAATACACCATGATTTATCCGAACAGTTCCTCTCGCGTGACCGGGGCGGTGCCGAACTTTCCGACCTTGATTCCACCAGCCAGGTTGGCGACGCGCACCGCCTCCTCGAGCGGCGCGCCGGAGCCGAGCATCACGCCGATCGACGCGATGACCGTATCTCCGGCACCACTCACATCGTACACTTCGCGCGCCTCGGACTTGAAGTGCGTCGCGCCGCTCGCCCGGAAAAGCGACATGCCGTGCGCCCCGCGCGTCAGCAGCAGCGCATCGAGGCCGAGCCCGGCGCGCAGCTCCTGCGCGTGGCGCTCGAGGTCGGCTTCGTCGCCCCAGCGCCCGACCACCTCGCGCAGCTCCTCGACGTTCGGGGTCACCATGTTGGCGCCCCGATAGCGCGTGTAGTCGTCGCCCTTCGGATCGACCAGCACCGTTTTGCCCGCGCCGCGCGCTGCCTCGATCATGCGCGCGATGTGGGTGAGCCCGCCCTTGCCGTAGTCCGACAGGATCACCATGTTGCACGCGGGCAGCGCCGTGTTGAAGTCGGCCAGCTTCGAGGCGAGCACCTCGTGCGAGGGCTGGGTCTCGAAGTCGATGCGCAACAGCTGGTGCTGGCGCTGACCAATGACCCGCAGCTTCACGGTGGTCGCCATCGAGGGGTCGCGCTGCAGGCTGGCGCGGATACCCGCCTCCTCTAGCAGCCGCTGCATCGTCGTGCCCGCCTCGTCGGCACCGACCACAGACAGCAGCTGCGTGCGCGCCCCGAGCGCCGCGCAATTGTGCGCGACATTGGCGGCGCCGCCGAGCATCAGCTTTTCCTTCTGGAACCGCACCACCGGTACCGGCGCCTCGGGCGAAATGCGCGTGGCGTCGCCGAACCAGTAGCGATCGAGCATCACGTCGCCCACCACCAGCACGCAGGCTTTGGACGTGTCGGGCGCCTTCACGCGCCCCTCCCGATCGGGAAATACTCGATGCCGAGCGCATGCAGCGCGGCGGCCTCGTACAGGTTGCGTCCGTCGAAGATCGCTGGCGTCCTGAGCGCGAGCTTGAGCGCCGCGAGGTCCGGGCTGCGGAACTCCTGCCATTCGGTGACCACGGCGAGCGCGTCGCAGCCCTGGAGCGCGTCTTGCGCCGCCTCCATGATCTGCACGCGCGGCTCACCGGCGAAGATCTTCGCCGCCTCGCCGCGCGCCACCGGGTCATAGGCCCGCACCGTGGCGCCCGCGGCGAGCAGGTCGGCGATCAAGGTGAGACTGGGTGCCTCGCGCATGTCATCGGTGTTCGGCTTGAACGCGAGCCCCCACACCGCGAAGCGCCGGCCCGCGAGGTCCTTGCCGAAGCGCGCGGCGATCTTCTGGGCCAGTACGTGCTTCTGCGCTTCATTCACCGCCTCGACCGCGGCCAGCACCTGCAGCGGCCGTCCGGCCTGCTCGGCAGTGCGCTGCAGCGCCTTCACGTCCTTCGGAAAGCACGATCCTCCGAAGCCGGCGCCCGGATACAGGAAGTGGTAGCCGATGCGCGGGTCCGAGCCGATGCCGCGGCGCACCTGCTCGATGTCGGCACCGAGCGCCTCGGCGAGGTTGGCGAGCTCGTTCATGAACGAAATGCGCGTCGCGAGCATCGCGTTCGCCGCGTACTTGCTCAGCTCGGCCGAGCGCACGCTCATCGCGATCACGCGCTCGTGGTTGCGCTGGAACGGGGCGTAGAGCTCGCGCAGCCGCTGCATGGCGCGCTCGTCCTCGGCGCCGAGGATGATCCGGTCCGGGCGCATGAAATCCTCCACCGCCGCGCCCTCCTTGAGAAATTCCGGGTTGGACACGACGCCGAAATCGTGACTCACGCCACGCCGCGCGAGCTCTTGCGCGAGCGCCTGGCGCACCAGGTCGGCGGTGCCCACCGGAACGGTCGACTTGTTCACGACTACCCGGTAGCCGTCCATGTGACATCCGATGGCGCGCGCGGCGGCGAGCACGTGCCGCAGGTCGGCAGAGCCGTCCTCGCCGGGCGGAGTGCCGACGGCGATGAATTGCAGCTCGCCGTGGGCGACGCTCGCCGCGACATCGGTGGAGAACACGAGGCGTCCCGCGGCACGGTTGCGGCGCACGATCGGCTCCAGCCCCGGCTCGAAAATCGGCAATCGGCCGTCGTTCAGCGTCGCGACTTTCGCCGCGTCGACGTCGAGGCAGAACACGTGATTGCCCATGTCGGCAAGGCATGCGCCAGTGACCAGGCCCACGTAGCCGGTGCCCACCACCGTGACCTTCATATCCTTCGCTCTCCGGATTCAGTTGGCATGTGTGACGGGGTCCTGGTCGCGGCGGGTGTCACGGCGCGAGGTCGAACTCCTCGCTGCGCCGCGGCGGATAGGTGCCCCAGCCGCCGCAGGCAGGGCATTGCCAGTGGAACTGCCGCGCCTTGAAGCCGCAGTTCTCGCAGCGGTAGCGCGCCAGCCGGCGCGTATGGCTGTGCACGAGGTTGCGCACCAGCTCGAGGTCGCGCCTCCGGTCCGGGTTCGCCGCGCCGACGATCTGCGCCTCGAGCAGCCGGTCCAGGCCGAGCAGCGTCGGGTTGCGGCGCAGCTCGTCGCGCACCAGCTTGTACGCCGCCTCCGCACCCTGCGCCTCCAGAGTGTACTGGAATACGGTGTCGAGCAGATCGAGCGACGGATAGTGCTCGAGATAGCCCGCGAGCAGTCGCAGGCCGTCGTCCAGCCGTCCCGCGTCGCGATGCGCATCGAGCAGGCGCTGGGCGACCAGGGCCAGGTAGGCCGGATCCTGCGACTCGACTCGCTTCCAGTGCTCGATGGCGTGCTCCAGGTTTCCGGCCACGCGCTCCAGGTCCCCGAGCTGCAGGCTGGCGCGCACCGATTTGCGGCTCGCCTCCAGTGCGTCCTCCAGGTGCTGGCGCGCGGCTTCCGGACGCGAGTGGGTGACCTCGATCGCGGCGAGCTCGCACAGAAATTGAGAGATCTCCTTGCCGCGCGACTCGCCGCTTTCGGCCTCGATGCGACGCGCCATGTCGATCGCCTTCTGCCAGTCCTTCTCCTGCTGGTAGATCTCGAGCAGATGGCGCCGCGCCGCGGCGGCGTGCGGGCCGCCTTCGGACAGGCGCTGGAACGCCTCCTCGGCCCGGTCCAGGATTCCGGCTTTCAGGTAGTCCTCGCCGAGCTCGAACTGCGCGCTGACGCGCTGCTCCTGGCCGAGGTCGGCGCGCTCAAGCAGGTGCTGGTGCATGCGAATGGCGCGGTCATACTCGCCGCGACGCCGGAACAGGCTGCCCAGGGCGAAATGCAGCTCGACCGTCTCACGGTTGACCTTGACGACCTCGATGAAGGCTTCGATCGCCTTGTCCGGCTGCTCGTTGAGCAGGAAGTTCAGCCCCTTGAAGTACGAACGCGGCAGGGCGCGCGACTCGGAGACCAATTGCTTGATGTCGATACGCGCCGCCAGCCAGCCCAGGCCGAAGAAAAGCGGGAAGCCGAGAAGCCACCAGTACTCGAATTCCATACCCGGGCCGCCCTAGCCGTCGACCACCGGCGGCAGCTCGGGACCGGGGGACGCGACGCTGCCCTCGGCCGCGCCCCTCCTGCGGGCATCGCGCCGGAGCTGCAAGATCTCGCGCCGCTGCCGCAGCAGGGTCGTGAGCATGGCCAGGAGCCCGAGCACGGCTCCCCCGGTAAAGAACGCGAGCAGCAGCACCACCAGCGGCGCCTGCCAGGCCAGGTCGAAGTAGAAGTGCAGGGTGACCGGCTCCGTGTTCTTCGCCGCGAACGCGACGAGGACCAGGAAAACGACCAGCCGGAGCGTCCAGTTGAGGAAGCGCATGCTCGGGTTGGGCGGAAATTACGGCGCCCGCAGCACTGCCGAAGGCCTATCGAGACGCCCGCGTCGCGGCCGGAACGCGCTCCGGCTGCGGCGCAGACTCCTCCTCCTCCGCATCGACGCGCTCGCGCAGCTCCTTGCCGGCCTTGAAGTGCGGCACGTACTTCTCCGGAACGTGCACCTTCTCGCCGGACTTCGGATTACGCCCCACGCGCGGCGGACGGTAGTTCAGACCGAAGCTGCCGAAGCCGCGAATCTCGATGCGATTGCCGCTCAGCAGCGCGTGCGTCATCGCATCCAGAATCATCTTCACCGCGTATTCGGCGTCCTTCGCCACCAGCTGCGGATAGCGCTGGGCGAGGCGCGCGATCAGTTCCGACTTCGTCATAGCAACCCCTCCCCCCTGTGCACGGGTGCGACCCGCTTATTGCGGCTGGTTGCGGTTGTCCAGTTTCGCCCGCAGCAGCGCGCCGAGGTTGGTGCTACCCGCCGCGCTCGCTGCATTTTCCGTGCGCAGTTGCTTCATGGCCTCGGTCTCCTCGGCCATGTCCTTCGCCTTCACCGACAGGTTGATCGAGCGGTTCTTGCGGTCGATGTTGATGACCATCGCGCTCACCGCGTCGCCTTCCTTGAGGTGCACGCGCAGGTCATCGACGCGGTCGCGCGAGTACTCGGAGGCGCGCAGGTAGCCTTCCACCTCCGCCGACAGCGCCACCACGGCGCCCTTAGCGTCCACCGATTTGACGCTGCCTGTCACCACGCTGTTCTTGTCGTAGCTGGCGACGAAATTGGTGAACGGGTCGCCTTCGAGCTGCTTGACGCCGAGCGAGATGCGCTCGCGTTCGACGTCGATCGACAGCACCAGCGCCTCGACCTCGTCGCCCTTCTTGAAGCGCTTGACGGATTCCTCGCCCGCGTCGCTCCACGACAGGTCCGACAAGTGCACCAGGCCGTCGATGCCGCCCGGCAGCCCCACGAACACGCCGAAGTCGGTGATCGACTTGATCTGGCCTTTGACGCGATCGCCCTTCTTGTACTCGCGCGCAAAGTCTTCCCACGGATTCGGCATGCACTGCTTCATGCCGAGGGAGATGCGGCGGCGGTCCTCGTCGATTTCGAGGATCATCACCTCGACCTCGTCGCCGACCTGCACCACCTTCGAGGGGTGCACATTCTTGTTGGTCCAATCCATCTCGGACACGTGCACCAAGCCCTCGATGCCCGACTCGACCTCGACGAACGCGCCGTAATCGGTAAGGTTGGTGACCTTGCCGAACAGGCGCGTTCCCTGCGGGTAGCGGCGCGAAATGCCGACCCAGGGATCCTCGCCCAGCTGCTTCAGACCGAGCGAGACGCGGTTTTTCTCGGCGTCGAACTTGAGCACCTTGGCGGTCACCTCGTCGCCGACGCTGAGCACCTCGGAGGGGTGCTTGACGCGCCGCCAGGCGAGGTCGGTGATGTGCAGCAAACCATCGATGCCGCCCAGGTCGACGAACGCGCCATAGTCGGTGATGTTCTTGACGATCCCCTTGACCACCGCGCCCTCCTGCAGGGTGGAGAGCAGCGCCTCGCGCTCCGCGCCCACGGTTTCCTCGAGCACCGCGCGCCGCGACACGACCACGTTGTTGCGCTTGCGGTCGAGCTTGATGACCTTGAACTCCATCTGCTTGCCCTCGTAGGGCGTGGTGTCCTTGACCGGTCGCATGTCGACCAGCGAACCCGGCAGGAAGGCGCGGATGCCCTTGGCCATCACGGTGAGGCCGCCTTTCACCTTGCCGGTGATGACGCCTGCGATCTTCTCGCCGGTCTCGAGCGCCTTCTCCAGCTCGAGCCAGGCCGCCAGGCGCTTGGCTTTCTCGCGTGACAGACGCGTCTCGCCGTAGCCGTCCTCCAGCGCCTCGATCGATACGGATACGAAGTCGCCGGGCTTGACCTCGACTTCGCCGGCGTCGTTCTTGAATTCCTCGGTTGCGATCAGGCTTTCCGACTTCAGCCCCGCGTTGACCACGATGTAGTTCGGGTCGACGCGCACCACTTCGGCGGTGATGACCTCGCCGACGCGCATCTCCTTGCGCGTGAGGCTTTCCTCGAACAGCGCGGCGAACGACTCGTTGGCGGAAGGGCTGGACACTGCGGGGGAGATGCTGGACATGTAAGAGTAAAGACCTTTGTCGGCCGCCGCTCCACGGGGGAGGCGACGGGTCAGGTTGCACACACGGGTGCGGCCGCTACCGGCCACGCCCACCTTTTCGGGCCGAGGCGCTCTCGCGCCTCCCACCCATGCGCCGATGAGAGCAAATTCCTTTCCGAATCAAACGCTCACGCCCTGCGCCCGATCCCGATACCACGCCAGAATCAATGCTACGACTTCATCGACCGAAAGATCGGACGAATCAAGCTGCAACGCATCAGGCGCGGGCACGAGCGGTGCCACTGCCCGTGCCGCGTCGCGCCTGTCGCGTTCCTCGAGGTCCCGGGAAAGGGATGCAATGCTAGCATCTATTCCTTTTTGTTTCAACTGCTTATACCTGCGCTGGGCGCGCACTGGAACGCGAGCCGTCAGAAACACCTTGAGCGCCGCATCCGGAAACACGACCGTGCCCATGTCGCGGCCATCCGCCACCAGGCCAGGAGCCTGGCGAAACGCACGCTGGCGTGCGAGAAGCGCCGCGCGCACCGCGGGCAACTGCGCGACCAGGGACGCGCGGTTGGCGCAGTCCTCGGCATGCAAGGCGTCCGTAACATCCTGTCCTGAAAGAATTGTTTTTCCATCCACGAAGCACGCGTCGAGCGCGGTCGCGAGCCCCGCCAGACGCGCCTCATCCGCGGCGGGCACACCCTGGCGCAACGAATCCAGCGCCACCAAGCGGTATAGCGCGCCGCTTTCGAGGTAGCGAAATCCCAGGCACCCGGCAATGCACTGCGCAATAGTGCCCTTGCCCGAGGCTGACGGCCCGTCGATGGCGATGACCGGAGCGCTCACGGCGTTGCAAGCCCCGCGAAGACCTGGAAGTACTCCGGGAAGGTCTTGGCCACGCAGTCCGGATCGTTGATGCGCACCGTCACGCCGCCGAGCGCGGC
>Ga0307374_10014061_pt1 | contig 10947 bp, 8 predicted proteins | sample OX3MG_FD_202532 | JGI IMG/M metagenome (GOLD analysis project Ga0307374, IMG submission 202532) | Soil microbial communities from Risofladan, Vaasa, Finland - OX-3 | ecosystem: Environmental > Terrestrial > Soil > Coastal area > Acid sulfate soil | place: Finland: Risofladan, Vaasa | collected... | reverse complement strand
TTCCGGTACCCCTGTTCCAGGCCGTCGAGTGCCTCGCGGTGTTCGGGGTCGCGCTGTGGGTCGAACGCCTGGTCGTTCACCGCGGCGGTCCTGCAGGCCTCGTCGTGGCGGTCGTCGCCGGCCTGTGGGGGCTCACGCGGTTCTTCGACGAGTACCTCTGGCTCACCCACGACACGGGCTCGCTCGCGGTCGAGATCGGCGGCCTCGCGATGTTCGCCGTCGGGCTCGCCGTGTCGATCCGGCTGCTCGCCGGGGCGCGCGCGGATCGCCGGCGGCCCGACGCATCCGGTGCCCTGTCCGGCGAGGACCGGCTCCCCGCGGGGCGGTGACGCTCCGATGAGGGGGGCGACCGGCTCCGCGGCGACACGTCGCAGCGACGTTGCAGGGTGCCCGGCCGGCGGCGCGAGCCGCGGCTGGGCCCGCGGTCGCACCGCTGCAGCAGTCACGGCCTTCGCCGTCTCGGCCTTCGCCGTCACGGCCTTCGCCGCCTCGCCGGTCGCCTCGGGCCAGGCCGTCGTACGGGGCGCGGCCCTCGTCCCGGGCCGGGCCGTCGGGCCGGGCCGGGACGTCGGAGGGAGCAGTGGCGGGATGCGGCCGCGGAACCGGCCGGTCCCGCCGTTCGCCGCGCAGTCGAGGAAGGTCACGAGCGCCGACGTGCGGTACCTGTGGCACCCCGGCTGCCCGGTGGGCGCCTCGTCGCTCCGCATGCTCCACATGCGCTACTGGGGCTTCGACGCGCGGGCGCACATGGGGTGGATGCTCGTCAACGAGGCCGTCGTGCCGGCGGTGCTCGTGGTGTTCTCGACCCTGTACCGCGACCGCTTCCCGATCCGCCGGATGGTCACCGAGGAGGCCTTCCGCGGGAGCGACCCGGCGGCGATGGCCGCCGACGACACCTCGGGATTCAACTGCCGGGCGGCGGTCGCTCCAGGCCCGCCGCAGTGGTCGGTCCACGCGTACGGGGAGGCGATCGACGTGAACACGGTCGAGAACCCCTACGTCGAGGGCGGCGCGGTGCAGCCCGCCGCCGGCGCCGCCTACCTCGACCGCGCCGACGTCCGTCCGGGCATGGCGGTGGCCGGAGGCGTGCTCGTGCGGGCCTTCGCTGAGGTCGGCTGGAAGTGGGGCGGCCGGTGGACCGCGACTCCCGACTACCAGCACTTCTCGGCGACAGGTGGCTGAGCCGGGCGGCGGCACGGTCGGGCGGAGCCGCACGGCGCGCCCGGGGCGCGCCGTGCGGTGGGCGGGAGGCGCCCTCGTGGCCGCCACCGGGGCGACGTGCGGCTGCCTGCCGGCCGCCGCGACCCCCGCGGCGCGCGCGCGGGGGTCGGTCCTCGCCGCACGTGCACCGGCCGCTCGCTCGGCGCGGCGCGCCGTCGGCGCCCACCACGCCCCGGCCGGCGGTGCGGCCGCCCGGCGGTGCGCCCCGAACCTCGCGAACCACCTCGCGCGCGACGCCGGAGCCGGAGCCGGAGCCGGAGCCGGAGCCGGGCAGATCGTGACGGTCGAGGCCCCGAGCTACTCGGCGACCGTCGCGACGCTCACCGCGTGGCAGGACGTCCGCGGCTGCTTCGTGCGGGTCGCCGGTCCGTGGCCCGCGCACGTCGGCCGGTCGGGGCTGTCGGACCACCACGTCGAGGGTGACGGGACCACACCGACCGGCGCGTACGCGATCGGGCCGACGATGTACGGCACCGCGCCGAACCCGGGCGTGCGCTACGCCTACCACCGGCTCCGCTGCGGGGACTGGTGGGACGAGGACCCGGCCTCTCGCCGGTACAACACGTTCGAGCACGTGACCTGCGGCACCACGCCGCCGTTCGGCGGGGACAGCGAGGCGCTGTGGACCGAGGTCCCCGCGTACGTCCACTTCGCGGTCGTCGAGTACAACGCGCGCCCCGTCGTCGCCGGACGTGGGTCGGCGATCTTCCTCCACGTGTCGACCGGCACGCCGACCGACGGCTGCGTGAGCCTCCCGCTCGCCCGGCTCGACCTCGTGCTGCGCTGGCTCAGGCCCGGGCTGCACCCGATCGTCGCGATCGGGACCGCGGCGGGGATCGCGAGCCTGTGAGCGGGCTCCCGCCCGGGAGCGCGTCGCTCCGGCGGCTCACCCCGGCCGCGCCGCGGACCGGTAGGTGCCGGTCACCGAGCGCGTGTTGCCGGCCCGGTCGGTCGCCGTCGCCCGGTAGGTCGTGCGGGTGCCGACCGACGTGCGAGTGAGGACACACGACGCCACTCCCGACAGCGCGTCACGCGCGCGGCACACGGGGACGGGCGCGACGCCCGCGTAGGTCGCGCCGTCGCGCACGCCGGTCACCGTGACGGTCGGCCCGACGAGGTCGAGGTCGATGTTCCGACGGACGACGGTGGCCACCCCACCGTCCGTGGCGAGGATCGTGCGTGTCACCGACCGCCCTGCTCCACTTCGGGTGAACCGCACGGGTGCCGGGCACCGGCCGACGAGCGGCGCGCCGTCGGTCGTGCAGCGGAAGGTGACGGTCACCGGGCTCCGGTACCAACCGAAGCGAGACCGCGCGTACTTCGAGCGCACGACCGCGGTGATGCGCGGATGGTGGCGCGCGGTCGACGCCGACGACCCCGCGAAGTTCACGTCGCCCGCGTACACGGCCGCGACGTGCTGCGTGAGCCCCGGAGGGACCGTGAACGCGAGCGTCGCGCGCCGGCTCGCGAAGCTCGCCCGACCGATCGACCGGCCGTTCAGGCTGAAGACGACGGCCCCGGTCGCGAAGCCCGCACCGGGAGCGACGGGCGCGACGGAGGCGACGACCGACGCCCGCCGGACGGTGAGCGTGAGCCTGGTCGCCGACTTGTCGACGACGTGGGTGGCCGACGCCGTCGAGCCGACGTAGGCGCCGAGGTCGTCCGGCATGAACGTGGCCGTGACGACGTGCTTGCCCGGCGCGAGCGGCCCGCCGACCGCGGCGCTGAGCGCGGGGCTCGTGACCCTGCCGCCCGCGACCGGGCGAGGCGTGCCGAGGCCCGCTCCGTCCACCGCGAACTGCACGCGCCCCGCCGGGGCGCCGCGCGTCGCGGTCACCGTCGCGGCGGCTTCGACCGGTCGGCCGTACACGCTGCGCGCACCCGCGATCGAGACGCGAAGCGAGGTCGGCGCCGGTGCCGGCCGAAGCGTCGGCGGTAGCGTCGGCGACGGCGACGGCGACGGCGACGGCGACGGCGCCGGCGCCGGAGCCGGAGCCGGCGGGAGCGCCGGCGGCGCGGGAGCGGGCTGCTGCGGCGCAGCCTCGACGGTCATCGACTGGAACACGGGGGTGGCGGAGGCGAACGTGTCGTCCCCACCCTGCTCGATGCGGACCACGCAGGTGCCGCCGGCCATGAACTGGACGGTCGCGCCGGCGACCCTGCACGCTCCGGACGTCGAGGAGCTGTCCACCGAGACGGCGACGGGCAGGTTCGAATCAGCGGTCGCGACGACCGTGTAGGTGCTGCCGACAGTCACGCGCTCGAGCGGGACCGACGTGACCGCGATGGACTGGTGCAGAACGTCGAGCGCGGTGGGGACGGTCGTGACGTACACGCCCGCCCAGCTCTCGGAGGTCACGGGGTCGAGCATCGATGCGCCGATGACGAGCCTGCGGCCCCGGAAGCCGTCACGCTCGAGGCCGACGGCGGTGACGGCCGAACCGGCGGGCGCCGCGGGGTCCACGGACGTGCCCGGGGCCCCGGTGGCCACGGCGGTGACGATCCGCTGCTCGGGGCTCGGTCCCTCGGCGAGGTAGATGCCGGAACCGCCGGTCACCGGCGTCGCCTTGAACGCGGCTTGGAAGGTGCCGTCGGCGAGGCCCGACACCGCGACGAAGGTCGACGACCTCCAGCGGGCGGGCTCGGAGACGACTTCCTCGCCGCTGCCCGTGCCCGGCGGGCGACCCGAGAACACCCAGAACATGAGGTCGGAGAAGCGGGACCCGGTCGTCGCGACCGTGTGGAGCGTGTGCGTCGTCGTGTCGAAGACGAATATCCCCTGGTGGCCCGGGATCGTCGTCGTGAACCCGAGCGGGTAGCTCTGACGGCAGAAGGCGAGCAGGTCCGTGTTCCCGTCCGTCGGGCACGCGAGCGTGATGCTGCGCTGCTCGCTCCCCCACGTCGCCGAGAACGCGACGAAGCGCCCGTCGAACGAGAGGTTCTCGCCGAAGTTCGTGAAGCGGTCCGCCGCAGACATCCCGGGCACCTGCTCGCCGATGCCGGCGAGCGTCTCGATCTCCGGGCTCGGTGCGGTGTTCGCGAGGTACACGCCACCGAGCGACGGCGCATTCTCGTTGTCCCAGCCGACGAAAACCGTGCGCCCGCCCGCCGCGCTCGGCGGAGCGGTCGCCCCGAAGGTCACGGTCCCCGCCGCCGGCTGGTTGGGGATGCGCGTCGCGTTGTTGGCGATGAGACCGACGGCGGCACCCGAGACCCCCAGGTCACGGAAGTAGTCGCCGGTCTTGCTGATCCCGCCGTCGGTGTAGTTGCCCTTGAACACGATCGTCGAGCCGTCGACGGCCGGTGCGCCGGGGAACTGGTCGAAGCGGGTGCCGGCAGGTGCTCCCGGGACCGAGTAGGCCTCCATCGTCGGCACGTTCCCGAGCAACGACGCACCGGTGGACAGCGCGCCGCCGACGGTCGTGTAGACGCCGCTCGTCCCGACCTTGGTGTCCGTTCCGTCGAGCGAGTAGGTCCACACGGGAGTCGACTGGCCACGGATCGCGATGACCGGAGGGCCGCTCGTTCCCATTCGCGGGAAGGCCGGGAAATCGTTGAATGTCCCGTCGCTGTTGTTGGGATCCGGGACCCTGCCGCCTGCGAGCGCGACGGTGTCGAGCGGGGCGCCGGGGGCGCTCGTGCCGCGCGAGAACACACCACGCACCGGCGACGCGGGCCCCTGCGTGCGGGCGATGAACGAGACGACACCGGAGTCGTCGATGGACGGCTGGCTGTAGCTGTTGAAGTGGTTCGCCGACCCGGCAGGGGTCTCGCCGTTGTCGACGACGGTCGACCAGGAGAGCTGCGTGGCAGCGGCTCCTGCCGGGCGAGCGCCGGCGAGCGACTGGGCGATCCCGACCGGGACGGCGGCGAGCAGCGCTGCGAGCGGTGCCAGACGACGCGCCGTGGAGCGACGATGAACCATGCGCCTACTTCCTTCCCGCCGAACTGCACGCGTATTGATACGAACGTGCAAGTACCGCGTGACCATACGGACGCGACCCGCTCGCCGACAGGGCCGATCGGCCCGATCCGCCGGCGTGACGCGCTCGACGGGGCGCGCCGGTCGCCGCGGCGGACGCGTCCACGCGCACACGACCTCGCGGCACGGCGGTGGACGCCCCCGGCGCCGCCCGGGTCAGCAGGCGTGCGGTGGCGGCGTGCGCCGGCTCAGGCGGTGAGAGCCTCGACTGCCGAGGCCAGCACGTCGAGGCTCTCACCGAGCAGCGCCTCGTCGATCACGAGCGGCGGGAGGAGGCGGACGACGTTGCCGAAGGTGCCGCACGTGAGCACGACGACCCCGGCGGCGTGGCACGCGGCGGCGACCCGCTTCGCGGCGGCCGCGTCCGGATCCCCCGTGCCCGGCCGCACGAATTCGACGGCCTGCATCGCGCCGCGCCCGCGCACGTCGCCGACCGCGGCGCTCGAGGCCGCGAGCTTCGCCAGGCGCTCGCCGATCACCGAGCCGATCCGCCGCGCCGCGGCGGGGAGGTCGAGCGCGCGCATCGTCGCGATCGACCCGAGCGCGGCCGCGCACGCGACGGGGTTCCCTCCGTAGGTGCCCCCGATCCCGCCCGGATGCACGCCGTCCATGACCTCGGCGCGACCTGTCACGGCCGCGAGCGGCAGGCCTCCCGCGAGCGCCTTCGCCGTCGTGACGAGGTCCGGAACGACCCCTTCGTGGTCGCACGCGAACCAGTCGCCGGTGCGGGCGAACCCCGTCTGGATCTCGTCGGCGACGAACAGCGCACCGTGCTCGGCGCACCAGCGGGACAGCGCGGGAAGAAAGCCCGGGGCCGGCACGACGAAGCCTCCCTCGCCCTGGATCGGCTCGACGAGCACGCACGCGACGTTGCCCGCGCCGACTTGCGCCTCGACGGTCTCGATCGCGCGCGCGGCCGCTTCGGCGCCGGTCATCCCCGCCGGATCGCGGAACGGGTAGGACATCGGCACGCGGTACACCTCGGGGGCGAACGGGCCGAACCGGTCCTTGTACGGCATGTTCTTGGCCGTGAGGGCCATCGTGAGGTTCGTGCGCCCGTGGTACGCGTGGTCGAACACGACCACGGCCTGGCGCCGCGTCACGTGGCGGGCGATCTTCACGGCGTTCTCGACGGCTTCGGCCCCGGAGTTGAACAGCGCCGAGCGCTTCTCGTGGGAGCCGGGGGTGAGCGCGGCGAGCTCCTCGCAGACCTCGACGTACCCCTCGTACGGCGTGACCATGAAGCACGTATGGGTGAAACGCGCGGCCTGCGCGCGGACGCGCTCGACGACCTCACCGGCCGCGTGGCCGACGCTCACGACCGCGATGCCCGCGCCGAGGTCGATGAGCGAGTTCCCGTCGACGTCGACGAGGACGGCGCCCGACGCCCGCTCGACGTAGACCGGGAGCGTGCTCGAGACGCCTGCGGCAACGGTGGCCCGGCGCCGCTCCTCGAGCGCGCGCGACCTCGGACCCGGGATCTCGGTGACGAGCCTGCGCTGCTGGGCGATCGCCGCCTCGTCTCCATGGGTGGTCGTCACGTCCCGCTCCTCGCCGGCGGGCACCGGGACGTCCCGCCGGCCGCAATGATCGCGCTCGGCGGCGTCCGCGGCGAGGGCGCCGGCCCGCGAGACTGGTGGGGTGACGCGTGCCGGCTACCGCTCCGTGCTCGGCGCGCCGGGAGTCCGCTGGCTCATGGCGACCTCGCTCGTCGCCCGCCTCCCCGCGGCGATGGCCGGCCTCGCGATCATCCTGCGCGTCTCGCACGGGACCGGCTCCTACGCGAAGGCGGGCGCGGTCACCGCCGCGTTCGTCGTCGGCGCGGCCCTGGTCGGCCCCGTGCTCGGCCGCCTCGCGGACCGCCTCGGCCGCCGCCCGGTCCTGCTCGCCGCATCGGTCGCGAACACCGCCGGCCTCGTCGCGCTGAGCCGTGTGCCGACGCACGACACCGGGACGATCCTCGCCGTCGCAGCGCTCGCCGGCGCGAGCTCCCCTCCGGTCGCCGCGTCGGTCCGGTCGCTCTGGCCGGCGCTCGTGGAGGTCGCGCGGCGTGACGCGCTCTACGCGGTCGACTCGACCCTGCAAGAGCTCACGTTCGTCGTCGGCCCCGCGCTCGTCGCGATCATCGGCAGCGCGTTCGGCGTGTCCGCTCCGCTCGTCGCGAGCGGCGCGTTCGGGCTCGTCGGGACCGTCGCGCTCGTGAGCCACCCGGTCATCACGACCGGTGCCGAGCACCGGCCGCACCGTGACGCGCGGGTGCTGAGCCGCCCGCTCCTCGTGCTCATCGGAGCGATCACGCTGCTCGTGCTCGCGTTCGGCTCGCTCGAGATCGGCGTCGTCGCGTTCGCCGCCACGAGACACGCCGCAGGCCAGGCGGGCCTGTTGCTCGGCGTGTGGAGCGCCGGGTCGCTGCTCGGCGGCGCGCTGTTCGGCACGCGTGCGACCGCCGGCGGCGCCCGCGTGCTGCCCGGGCTCCTCGTGGCGTGCGCGGGGGGCTTCGCGCTGCTCGCGGGGACTCCCGACGTCGCTGCCCTCTACGCGCTGCTGCTCGTCGCCGGGCTCGTCATCGCTCCGAGCCTCGGCTGCATCTACGGGCTCGCGGGACGCCTCGCGCTCCCCGGCGCGGTCGTCGAGGCGTTCAGCTGGGTATCGAGCGGCATCCTCGTCGGCGCCGCCACAGGGTCCGCCGCGGGCGGAATCGTGGTCCAGCACTTCGGCAGCCGCGTCGACTTCCTCGCGTCCGCGCTGGCGAGCCTCGCCGCCGCGGCGACCGCGGTCACGCTCAGGCGCCACGTCGCGACGCGGCGGTGGCCGGCCGGCGGCGGGCACGAGGCACCGCCCGCCGAGGCGGCCGCGCGGCTGGGCTCGTAGCGACGTGGGCGCGCGACAGGAGCTCCCGCCGGTCGTCGACCGCGAGTGGCTCGGCGCGCACCGGGCCTCGGTCGTCGTCGCTGACGTCCGCTGGTACTCCGACGGGCGGTCGGCCGCGCACTCCTACCGCGACGGCCACATCCCCGGAGCGGTCCGCGTCGACCTCGACCGCGCGCTCGCCGCCGCTCCGTCGGACTCGGCCGGCCGCCACCCGCTCCCGCCGCCCGGCGACTTCGCCCGCTCGATGGCCGCGGCCGGCATCGGCGACGGTGACGTCGTCGTCGGCTGCGACGACGCGGGTGGCGTCATCGCGGCGCGCCTCGTCTGGATGCTCCGTGCGACCGGGCACGACGCGGCGCTCCTCGACGGCGGGGTCGGCGCGTGGCCCGGTCCGCTCGAGCGCGGCGAGCGCACCCGGGCACCCGCGTCGTTCTCCGCGCGCCCGTGGCCCGAGGAGCTCCTCGCGTCGATCGACGACGTCGCGTCGCCGCCCGACGGCACGGTCGTCGTCGACGCGCGCCCGCGCGACCGCTTCGAAGGCGCGCCCGACGCGCTCGACCCTCGCGCGGGCCACATTCCCGGCGCGCGCAGCCTGCCGTGCCGCGAGCAGCTCGACGCGTCAGGAGCGCTGCTCGCACGCGACGAAATCGTCGCGCACGCCGCCGCGGTCGGGATCCGCGCGGGGACGGCCGTGATCGCGACCTGCGGATCGGGCGTCACCGCGTGCCACGACCTGCTCGTCCTCGAGTGGGCGGGCGTCGGCCGGGGGCGCCTGTTCCCCGGCTCGTGGTCCCAGTGGAGCCGCGACGCGAGCCGTGCGGTCGCGACCGGCCCGGACCGCTAGCCGACCGCCCGCCCTCCCGACCGGCCGGTCGCCCGGCGATCCTGCGGAACGGCGCCACGCCTGCCCGGCGCGGGTGCTTCGGATTCCCTTGCGGCGGGCTCGATGCCCGCCGCGCGGCGCAGCTCGCCGTAGAGGGCCGCGAGCTGGGGCAGCTGGTAGTGCGCCTGGAGCCCGCTCGGGTTCGGCAGCACCCAGAGCGTTGCGCCGGCGAGCTCCTCGTCCTGCCGGCCGACGACGGCACGCGGGCGGCCGAACGCGACCCGGTAGGCCTGGACGCCGAGCACCGCGACGTGTGCCGGGGAGCACGCCGCGACGGTCTCCTCGAGCGCACGCGCACCCGCGCGCAGCTCGCCGGCCGAGAGCTCTGCCGCGCTCGCCGAGCAGCGCCGGACCAGGTTCGTGAGCCCGACGCCGAGGTCGACGAGGAGCCCCTGCTCGCTCGGCCGGAGCACCCGGTCGGTGAAGCCCGCCGCGTGGAGCACGGGCCAGAACCGGTTGCCCGGACGGGCGAAGTGGTGCCCGACGCGCGCGGACATGAGCCCGGGATTCGTCCCGCACAGCAGCACCGTGACGCGGGGCCCGACGAGGTCGGGAAGGAGCAGCTCGCCGGGGGCCCCGGGGCGCGCGCCGGTCGACATCGACCGAGCATCGCGCACCTCGCGCGCGCACGCGCCGCGGGCGTGGGGGCCGCAGCGCTCCTCGCGCGCGTCGCCCGGGCAGCGAGGCCGGCGCCGGGCGCGGTCGGTTCGAGCGGCCGGTTCTAGCGGCCGGTTCTAGCGGTCGGTTCGAGCGGCCGGTCGTCCTAGGTCGCGCTGCCGGCGCGTGCCGTGCTCGCGCGGACGACGAGCTTCGGCTGGATGACGATGCGGGTCGCCCCTCGCGTGCCCGACGCCGCCTGGGCGACGAAGAGCTCCATGCAGTGCCTACCGGCGTCGTCGAAATCCTGGCGGACCGTCGTGAGCGGCGGGATGAAGTACTCGCACTCGGGGAGGTCGTCGAAGCCGACGATGCTGATGGAGCCGGGGACCCTTCGCCCCAGCTCGTGGAGGGCGCGCAGCAGGCCGAGCGCCATCGTGTCGTTGGCGGAGAAGACGGCCGTCGCCCCGTCGTCGAGCAACTGCCGGGCCGCGTCGAAACCTGCCTTGGCGCTCCAGTCGCCCCGGACGATGCGCGGGATCGGCCGCTTCGCGGCTGCGAGCGCGCTGCGCCAACCGACGATGCGCTCGCGCGCCTCGGTCCAGTCGCGCGGCCCCGCCACGTGGTGGACCGTGCGATGCCCGAGCTCGAGCAGGTGCTCGGTCGCGAGGCGCGCACCCGCTTGCTGGTCGACGGTCACGGCCGGAAGCGCCGCCTTCGGGTCGCCCTCGACGACGACGAGCGGCAGCTGCTCGGGCAGCTCGGCGAGCGCGTCGAACGCGGGCGGCAACGGCGCGATGAGGATGACGCCTGCGACCGCCTGCTCGTTCAGCCTGCGGAGAGCGTCCTGGAGCGACGTGAGGTCGTGGGCGCGAAGGCTCACCACGCTCACGTAGTAGCCGGCGGACCGCGCAGCACGCTCGATCCCGTACAAGGTGGCCACGGGTCCGTACAGGGTCGAGTCGAGCGTCACAAGCCCGATCGTGTGCGACCGTCCTGTCGCGAGCGCGCGAGCTGCGGCGTTCGGGTGGTAGCCGAGCTCCTCGATCGCGCTGAGCACGCGCCCGCGCGTCGCCGCGCTCACGTACGGGTGCTTGTTGAGCACGCGGGAGACGGTCTGGTGCGAGACGCCGGCGAGCCGCGCGACGTCGGTCATCGCCGGGGATCTCTGGACAGCGTCGGCACTCATCTGCAGCTCCTTCGAGCGGCGGGCGGCCCTCACACTAAGCCGACGGACCCGGCCCGGGACAGCGGACGCGCCGCTCGAAGCGGCGAACTATTCCGGCGGGCCCCTTGACCTCCGGCTCCTTGCGTCGGTACTGTCGCCGCCAATATGTGAGCGCTCTCAGACCCGACCCGCTTCAGCGGGCGTCACGCGCCGCCTCGTGAGGGC
>Ga0307374_10014060_pt1 | contig 10948 bp, 12 predicted proteins | sample OX3MG_FD_202532 | JGI IMG/M metagenome (GOLD analysis project Ga0307374, IMG submission 202532) | Soil microbial communities from Risofladan, Vaasa, Finland - OX-3 | ecosystem: Environmental > Terrestrial > Soil > Coastal area > Acid sulfate soil | place: Finland: Risofladan, Vaasa | collected... | reverse complement strand
CGGCAGGACCTCCAAAAGAGTCTCGCGCAGGCATCATCGGCAATCGTCCCGAAGGCCATCTACGTCGTCGAAACTAGCAACGTCCGCACCAAGGGTGTCGAACCAAGGCCCGTGGCGATATGGCGCACACTGGTCAATCTCTGCAAGGTGTCGCCGGAGAACATAGCCGTCTGCACCAACACCAAGGAGCTGCCCAAAGATGCCGTCAGGGTCCAGACCATCGAGCAGCTTTCCGAGGATTTCACGCACATCATTTTCAACAAGAAGCTTCAGGAAGGCTGGGACGACCCCAGTGTGTATGTCTGCTACTTCGACGGCGAAACAGAATCAGCGACCCGCATCCAACAGGTGCTTGGCCGCGCAGTCCGGCAGCCGGACGCGAAGCACTTCAACAACGAGGATCTCAATACCGCTTATTTTTTCTTCAACTGCCCGAACGAGCTACTGGAAAAAATCACCGACCAGCTTAAGGAAGAACTCCGCATCTATAAGGGCGACGAGCCCGATTTCGAGCCGTTCGAGTTTAAGGAAGAACGCAAGGCCATTCCGAAAATTCCGCTGAAGGAAGAGCACGTCGGCAAGCTCACCGTTTCCAATCTTCAGCCTGAAATGCCGCCAGGCGACAGGCTCCGGAAGGCGATCAGCAAGAAGACCTTCGATTTCAGCGAGGAGGACCGGGCCGCGCGCGGGCAGGCGCTCATCAACATCGTCGCCGTTGCCACCGGTGAGGTTTCCCAGGCGAAGCGCAACCTTTTGGAAGATATGCGCGTGCGCTGCGGGGCGTTCTTATATGAGCAAATTCGAATACTCTCAAAAAACTGTTGCAGCGCGATCCACCCCGACGCCTTTTCCAGCCCGCAGCTCGACAAGAGCGCCTGCTACAATTCAAAGGCTCTCGAGCATTACCGCGAACTCGCCCGCCAGGTCGTGCAGGAATACGAAAATCACGTCAAGCTGACCAAACTCGCCGACTCCGATGGAGAGCAGCATGTCGTAGGGCCGTATCAGCCTTCCGGCAACGTGGAAAAACCGTTCACCAACGCAGGGCACCCGCACTATGATTCAAAGGCCTTCAGGCCCGATGAACTCGACGTTGCCAAGGCCCTCGACAAGTACAGCGAATATACGTGGGTGAGAAACAAAGACCGCCTCGACTATGGGATTCCGCTGCCCATCAAGAGCGGGTCGTCCTCGAACTTTTACCCGGATTTCCTCTGGTGGGTGAAGGATACGGTCTGGGCCATCGATCCCACCGGCAAATTTATCCTGATGGAAAAGGTCCGCACGAAGCTCCTTACCGTGCCCCCGCCGTTGAAGATCGCGCTCCTCACACGCGGACACCTCAGCCCGACCTATGCCGCCACCCACGAAACCGGTTGGTCGCTTCTTCGCTTCCGCACGGGCAACGCCGCGCCGGAGAACTTCAACACACTGGAGGAAATGTTCACTGCCATGGTGGACGAGAGCTGAGTTTGCCAGCCAAACTTCGGTTTTTTGGGGTCTCGAGATTGACCCTGCGACGCGCCGGTCGCGTAGCTACTGCTCCAAGCTCCAAACTAGGGCAAGAATATACTTGACAACTCCGCGCAAGTCTGCCCAAATAATAAGCAATCGCGAGGTGTTCCGCTATGAACCTCGCATGGAGCTTTATGGCGTGGGCTAAGCCGGACTATTCAAAAGGTAAAGTGGACGATGCGGGCGAAGCGTTGTCGCGGGCCGAATCAGCGAACTCTTTGGGCCTAGTTGAATACTCTAATGCACTGTCAGTTCTGAATAATTGGCGGTCTGCGCATAGTTATCCTTTACAGGTCTTGAAGATGACCCTGCTTACACGCGCCAGAAACGTAAGCTCGGGTGCGATCATTGCGCAACGCCTCAAGCGACTCTCCTCGATTACGCTCAAATTATCCGCAGAGCGAAACCAACACATGAAATTATCGCAGATGCAGGACATCGGAGGCTGCCGCGCGGTAATGCCGACTGTGCGCGAAGTTCGCGCCCTTGAGCAACTCATCGAGAAAAGTGTTGAGAAAAATCCTTCGCGGAGACCCGAGCGTATTAAAAAATACGACTATATTGCCAACCCTAAGAAAGATGGCTATCGTAGTATCCACTTCGTTTTCAAATATCGCACCATCTCCAAACATAGAGAAGTGTACAATGGTCTAAGAATCGAGGTTCAGCTACGTTCCAGGTTGCAGCACGCGTGGGCAACGGCGGTAGAGACCGTATCCACTTTTACCGGACAAGCATTGAAATCGAATATTGGGACCGATGAATGGAAACGGTTTTTTGCTCTAATGGGTAGCGTAATCGCCCTCCGCGAACGTCAACCGCTCGTACCAAATACTCCATCGGACAAAGGACTGTTGATCGCAGAATTGACAACTCTAGTCAGACGACTCAGAGTCGAGGAAGTTCTAGCGGGTTGGGGCTATGCGGTCAGGCAGATCACTAACGATGTACAGAATGCAAGCGCATATCTTCTTGTACTCGATACTAAAGCTAAAACTATCCGAATCTCGGGGTTTAGAAAGACTCAATTGGCAAAGGCGTCTGATGAGTACCTAAACACTGAAAGAACCACTGCTGATAATCTGGATATACAGGCGGTTTTGGTCTCCGTAGAGTCCGTTGCCGCGCTTAAAAGTGCATTTCCAAACTATTACTTGGACACCACTGCGTTCCTAAAGGAATTGAAGCGCGCGGTCGGTGAGCAACCAAAGACAAAGGAGCAAGCAGCGTGATGCGCTCAGATAGCGCGGTTAATGGTGTTCGGATGATGAAAATCTTTTACCCTTACGCTTCGCGCAGTCGATTGGAACGATGAGCGCGATGCGGGCACAAAGCGAGGAGTGGACTTTGCAAGATCGCCGCTTGCAGATCCCGATTGAGATTATGCGATTTACCTTGATTTACGATGCCGTGTTGCCATCTGCCGCGAATTCTAATCGCCTTAAAGAGAAGTGGGCTATCCGGGATAAACTGCACCCACAACTACAATTGATGTGGGGCGATCATCCAGCCGTTTCTGGATGGTTAGCGGATTATTCTAAGGCTGAAGAAGACGCGACAAAGCCAGATGCAGAAAAAGGGGGAATATTAAGCGTCTTTGCGATAGGCGAAGAGCGCTTTGTGCCGCTTGTGACTCGGCGGTTAGATATGACTTGTTATCTAAACATCTTATTCCTGCGCTGCGCAAGGCCGGGCGGTCTGGTGGGTGATGGCGATATAGATAATCGACTCAAAACACTATTCGATGGCTTACGGATGCCGCACAGTGAATCTGAGTTGATACAGACGAGATCGGCATTGCCGAAACCATACTTCTGTCTGTTAGAAGATGATTCGCTGATTTCCGGCTTTCAGGTTAAAACCGAACAATTATTTTACCCAATCCCAGAGTCGTAAAGATGCAGTTCGACTGACCATAGAGGTGCAGATTCAAGTGCAGCGTGCGCGTTATGGCACGCTAAGTTTATTCGGAGACTGACGTTTTCGCCGTTCCCTAATTTTTGCCGAACTTTGCGTCTCAACTTATGAAGCACAAACTACCCACATCTGAATTCGACGCCTTTACGAAGCTCGTAGATCACGTGCTTTCTGTCCCGCACACCGAGATTCTTCGACGTGAGCAAGAATATCGAAAGTTAGCGGACGAGAATCCTAAGAAACGCGGTCCGAGGCGGAAGATCAAGCCTTCCGCCGTCGTCCACGAACCAAACGGAGAGGACTAGTTTTGCGTTTCTCCAATCTTACCAGTCAGTTCCGCATAGGTTACTCGCTTATCGATAATGTTACTGACCAATTCGCTGCATCGTTCCCAGTCTCCGCCCTCCGCCTTGCGAGTGTTGTAGCGAAAGGCTTGCTCGTCGATGTAACGGAACAAATGGAAAGGTTCGACACTCACGTAAGTTCCTTTAAGACCGCGTTTCAGGAGACTCCAAAAGTTTTCAATACTGTTGGTGTGCACATTGCCGTTGACGTATTCGACCGCATGGTTGATGACCGCGTGCCTATAGTCAGCATCGAGTCCATCATAGGATTGCAATTCGTCGCTAAAGATCACAGAACCGGCCTCGACGTGTTCGCGAACCTTCTGTTGAAGTTCTTTCTTGGTTCGATTCTCTACCACAAAGGCGCAGACGCGGCCGCCGCGTTCGACCATACCCATCACGGCAGTTTTGTCCTTACCTCCAGTGCCCTTAATGACACGCTCGCGCTTGTCTTTGTGCATGAATCGAGAAAGACCGCCGATGAAACTTTCATCTACTTCTACTTCACCCTCAAGCTTGCCAGCATTCTTGCCCTGCATGGTAAGTCGGATACGGTGGAGCATGAACCACGCGGTCTTCTGAGTGACGCCGAGAGCGCGATGAATCTCCCGAGAGCTAATGCCGTTCTTACAGTTGGCGATCATCCACATAGCGGTCAGCCACTTATCGAGACCAAGTGGAGAATCTTCCCAGATAGTTCCTGTCTTGACGGTGAACTGTCGCCGTTCGTGGCGCTTATTACACTGCCAACGGCTGTACTTTTCTTGAAAAGCTACACTCTCGCTTCCACAGCGCGGGCAGATGACGCCTTTAGGCCAACGGCGGACCATAACGTATTCGCGGCAATTGGCGGGACTGGAGAAGTAAACGATTGCTTCCTGAAGTGTCGCGGGTTCCATAGGTCTCAGTATGCAGGAATCGCATGGAGTTGTCAAGTATATTCTTGCCCAAACTAGGGCCGACACTCCTCAAGGACAATTCCGAGCGGCCCGATACCCCGCCTGCTCCGCCGCGTCGCGACTCGGAAACAACACCCGGTTCTGCGGCGCCATCCTGTCGTAACTTCCGCATCCTGGCCAAGCGTAAATCTTGCTGCGCCGATTGCCGACGATTTGTCCGGTGACGGTCCTAGATGAAAGCACCTGAGCCGGGGCGGAATTCTTCGCGTGCGTCACATCGATCAGGCTGATGGGCTGCGTCCAGATTTCGTTCAAGAGACTCGCCAGCCTGAATCCGGCTTTCGCGAGCTGATGGCCCGCAACCGCGGCGGCGTGATCCATATACGCCGGGCTCAGAGTGACCTTGGGTTCATTGCTGCACAGGGCGGCCGGAGGGTCACACGGCTCGACTGGAGTCTTAAGCGCAGCATAGATATCGGAACGCGCGATTTGATCAGACTCCCACGCGATATCGTCGGTGCGTCCCGGAATCCATGCGTCGAGCACTTTCTCGCTCGCGTATGTTTGTTCCACATTGCGGACCGTCGTGTTTGGTTCTCCGGAACCGATGCTGCCTTCTAGACGCCACACGATGGTGTCGTCCCAAGCGTAGTGGAGGTTTTTGGCGTACGGCTGCGAATCGACCTTAATGCAATTGCCTCCCTCGTCCGCGTCGTTCGCCGCGTGCAGAGGTTGATGGACATCGCCGACGAAGTGGATCAGGAACGCCAGATCACCGGCGGCACCCCATCGGTCGTAGTCGCGTTCTTTCAGGCGTCTCGAGTATTCGTCGATTTTATCGGTGACGCAGTTGCCGCCAGGACATCGCTTGGGGATATCCGCTCGCGTGTCTCGCAGACAAATGTCGATGAAATGCCAGGGCTTGGACGAAGGATCTTTTTCGCGGAACTCCCAATCCGGACGCACAGAGGCCGCTTCCATCGCGGATGCGATTTGATTCGAGGGCACGCCAAGGACATTCGCAACGTGGCCTTGCGCAGCCGGTGTTAAGTTGTCCGCCGCAATGAGTGCGACGATTTTGTGCCCGTCATTTCCCCAAGCCCATGCCGATACGGGGCAGAGCAAAACCGCCAAAACTATATTCGCGATGCGAGCAGCGGCTGACCCCATCGCTGTATTTTGATATCTCAAGAACCGGAACACTATTCTCTCAGCACCCACTCACAAATTGACGCGGCCCAAAACAAACCGCAAACCGCGCGCCAATTCCGGCGACGCTTTCGCCCCGTCAGCCGAACAACCGATCTTTCAGGCCGATGCAGAGGCCGAGAATCTGCGCGTGACTTTAGAGCAAACAACAGACGACATGAATTCGAGCACAGGATCCGAATTAAGGATTTTCAGATTTGGTTGGGGTCCGCTCCCACTCCCACAGAAATGGCGCTGAACCGCCGTCTGCGGGAAATTCTAGAACGCTAGGTCTCAAATGCCCGCTGCGTTCTGTTCCAACGTCTCTGAGGACTTGTTGAATCCTTGGGAACTCCAAGTCTGTCATTGAGAGTGGCGTCAATCTTAGGCCAGCTCTTGGAAAGCCGCAATAGCTCGTTGGTGGCGTTATTCATATAGTAATTGAATGTCCAATTCCTTGTGCTTCGATCCTGGGGATATGTTATCGCGTTGTCTATGAGCATCTTTGCCAAGAAGGTTCGTGCGTCGGCTTGTACCTCGGATCTCGTAGTTGTCTTGTCTGCGAGAAATGCCCCCCTCCATAAGGAGAAACATGCCGCCACAAGGTGCTTAGCTTTAGGTGAAAAGTCTCTACTCTTCATTTGCTCTGCATGTTCACTCAATAGGGTAAAGAGCTTTAACGCCGAGGCCTGGTGTGCGGTCCTACTCGCGACAAGCCAGCGCAGATGGGACGGACTGAGATCATCTGTTTTTTACTCCAGAACCCGACGCGTGAGCTGAAACAGTTTACGGCTGTTTGTTTCAATCTGGCGACACCTCAGGGTACTGGCTGAATTAAGCCACTCGGGGCGGGAAATTAAGACAGTCCTCAGCTTGACTTCGGAGTAGCGTCCGCCCTAAATTTCGCGCTACTATTTAGGTGAGTCGCTTATGGCTGATTAGCAGAACAAGTTCAAATTCAAGGCGTGTGGGTCGAAGATCCCAACATTCCTGTTTACTTCGCTAATGCGTTCGCTGTGCAGCCGATCCAGAACGAGTTTGTCCTCACATTCGCCGTGGCCGCGCCACCAATCTTCACGACGGCGATCACGAAAGAGGATGCAACGAGATTAAAGATTACGATTAAACCGACAGTGCGGATCGGCATGACACCAGATCGCGCGATCGAGCTAATTCAGCTTCTGCAAAGGCAATTGAACGCCTATAGTCAAGCGACTCTGAGAAATTAGGTGAACTGAAATGCAACCTCAAGAATTTACGGTGCCCGGCATCCGGAACGAAAGCGGGTCGGCTGGATGTTCACCTTTGCGCTGGCCGCTTACAACCTGGTCAGAATGCGCAACCTGCTGCCCGCTCCCGCATGAACCCGCTTTTTTCAGCACCCTGCTAGAACTCAATACGAGCGGATAACAACGGCCTCGTATAAATGAGGAACGGGACCACAGTCGATATGTCAGTTAGCTGATTCGAGCCAGTTGTAAGCAAGTTCAATTGAACAAGGGAGCGGTAAAGCCAGCCTAACCAGAGGATGCTAATCCACCACGGAGACCTATTGTGGCACTAACACAATGCAACTACTGTGGACATCGAGTATCAACTACAGCCCCTCGCTGCCCCGGTTGCGGAATGCGCCCCACAGCCGCCGCACGCCCAAGCTGTCTGCGGCGATATTGGATGTGGCTCATCGTCATGATCCTCCCATATGCTATATGGGTCGGTTATAGGGATTACATATCGCAGAGTGTATTCAACACCCCACAGTTCGCTTTGACAGTCCAAGCGGACCGGCAACAATATACTGGCGGGCTGACCCTCAGTACGGGCACTTATACGCTCGAAGCAACCCTCACTGCCGGCCATGCAGTCCTACAACGAGTTGTTATCAATGGGCGCGAGGGTGACGAACACTGCGATTTGCTACTCTCAAAATCGGCTGGCGAGGAACGTGATCGGAGGATCGCGGCGGCGCAACGGGCCAACGACGAAGCCATTAAACAGCAAGACCGAGGCGAACCTGTCACAACGCCTCCTCCCCTAATTGACTCTCCCTTCCCTCGTGGCGACGCAACCAACTTCAACGACGACGGCGCGGTTCTCAACACTGGCGACAAATGGTCCCAAAGCATAGCATGCGGAGACAGCATTGTGACCGTCCGTCTTTACACTGACCAGGGCGACGTTGAGTATCGGTTCAACCAAAGTAACTGAACCCTGGGACGGATTGCCCGAAACGAACACCCTCCACACGACCGAGCTAAGCTAGTTTTTTCGCCGACACAGACGGAATAAAGCTCGAACTCTTGTGCCTGCGCAAAACACCATCTCGTGTGAGATTGTGGGCTGCGGCGGGTACTGTGCGATGAAACGCATGAACTAATGCCCGATCGCGCGGGTCAGTCCGGGTAGTTGGTCTTCGCCAGCGGATTCTTGCGCGCGATGGCATGGCTTGCCACCAAGGGCCAGCGTCGGAGACTGCGCAGTCCTCGAAAGCGGATCAGGCAGCGAGGCGTTGGTAGCGATGATGCAAGCCGCCGAGGTAATGCCCGAATCGCTGTTGGAATTGAGTAGCGGCTTGATAGTCATTTAGGCGGCCTGCTTAGGATTATCAACCCTACGATTAAGCGTGGCGTCATGCGCGCGCAGCGCGGCATCGAGTTTTCCGAGCGCCCCGGACTTGAAGCTAGGGGAAACTGTTGGTTGGCCAACAGTTACTACGATGCTTCTAGCACCGTCTGCGTCTGAGTTCAGAGCCCAAAGGGTTCTTCACATGTGGCGTCGTTATCCGAACAAGAGTGGAACAAACTTTTCACATCTGTGCACGAAAAATTGTCCAACTTTTATCGTTCGATTGGCACGCCAGTAACTTTGACCGAGGATGGCCAAATTCATCTCTCCGAATATGCGATGATTCCTGAAAAGCCTTATGTTGTCCGGCTCGGAGAGGACACCTATGAATTCGTTCGTCAGGCAGACGGCTCAATCGTAATGTCAGAGCTTCTCATTTCCGAAAAATAAAAGATTTGATCTCATGCCTTTTCCCATCAAACTTCCTAAGGTATGGCCGTTCAAGCTTACTTATACTGCCAAGCGGCAGATCGCGATCATTCAAAAGAACGAATTCAAAACTTGCCAACCTGCCACTAGCGAAGTCTCCGAATGGCTCGGGTTTACTCGGCCTCAAACTAAGCCATTACCCACCTCAGGTCGAATTTGCGCAAGCGCGCTAGACCAGATATTGATGAGATTTATCATTATCGGTGGGCATTTGTACCAAATAGCATGATTTGAAGACAAGTTAGATGGAGGGGTTGCCATTGGAGACTCCTGCTTTCCCGGTTACAGAACGAGTTTTGGCTCAATTGGACGAGTGGTTGAGTGAACTCGCTGCTCCATTACCCCCCTTGAAAAAGGTTCCGGCAGGCCCTCCCGAAGCCAATGGTTTCCGATGGGCCTTCCGCGAGGAAACGGAACGAGCGCTTGTCATCGGTAAATCTGTACGCATGATCAGCGCGATAAAAGGTGCGTTTATTCTTGTGGATGCGGAACTCTTCTTAGGACCGTGTCCGACTCCTCAAGCGAGATAACCTCCATAACCGAAGGGGTTAGAAGCGGCGCTCCGACGGCGGCCCAGAATAAATTCCTTGAACAATACTTTACGTCGATTCCAGAAGATCCCGGCGAGTATGACGCTCAGAAAAAAGAAGAATTTGTGACGCGCGATAAGTTGCTTTCTGCTCACTATCGTTTGGCGGAGGAATCGTATAACGCGAACGTGAAGGATAGCCCGAATCCCGACCGTGTTCGTAAGGTAATTCGTTATCTTGCGCATATGTATGACAAATTTGTGCACGGCGCCTATATCACGGCCATGGAGCTATACAACGGGGATACCGGGCGGTTTATGGTCTCTCGCCATGAATCAGTGGAGTACAGAGTGGTGTGGAAAACACAGGCCGCTAGCAAGTTGCATGAAGCAATATGCGCACTGCATATGGTTGCGGTAGGAATGGGAATGACCGGGCTTGCTGAGAGGATTCAAAGGGCGCAGAAAGAGCTTTATGAATCTGGTGAGATGAGCCCGAGTTAGTCAACTGCCCACTGTATCAGGGGAAGGCGAATGACGCTAGAGCGCCGCCCAGGCCCATCCAAAATGCTCGATTCTCGGATTCGCCACGTCGGCGGATCAACGAACGGCGGTGAAGTCGAAGGGGGCGCTAGCAGGTGGTGCGCAAAAGGAACTCGGGGAGAGCCAGATATCTATCCCATAGTCAAACATCTTATCGATGTGCGCTCTGACAGTTACCCCTCGCTCTTACTGACAGCCGATGGATCCATTTCCAGAACTGGTTGAGATACGGCATTGCGTACTTCAGGCAGCGGATCAGTTTCGGCAATTGCCAACCAACCCTTTACTCCAGGTTTATCGGCGAAACCTACTTTCGTCATTGCAACAGCCAAGCGTATGCAGTTTCTACGAATAACCGGGATCTCGAACTTTTGAAGTCCCTCAGAAGAGCGTGCATAACTAGCCTCTACTAGGAGACATTGAAGCCCATGTTCACAACTGTCGACAAGTTGTTCCCAGTAGTCTGACAGGCCTTCGGTGAACACGTAGGTGGCCAGTTGTAGCGCTTGCGCTAATATGCTCCGGCGTCGTGCCGCGATAGCGAACCCGACTTCTCGAACCAGTTCGGTAGCGGGTGGTCTCACCCCGAGGGACTCGGTCTCTGCTGCGTTAATCCATCGGTACAGACCAAGCGCGGAGCGCGCTGCCTTCTGCTGATGCTCCGAGAGGAGTCCCCTTAGCAATCGGGAGGTCAACAGCTCGATTCTGTCCGGATAGATTCGGGCCAGCGCGGGAAACATAATATACCCAGCAAACTCATCTCCATCAGCGTCTTCCATGTTCGCAATCTTCCGCCAGACAGTTTCGGCTGTCTCTCCAGGAATATCTTGAAAAAGAAGGATTGTGGCTATCCCTTCGAGCACTTCGTACTGGGCCGCTGCGCCCTGCTGGCGCAGCGCCCGAAAGGGATCTTTGCGTTCGTCGGGCTGCTCATCTGACCACTCACGGATCATTTGCGC
>Ga0307374_10014058_pt1 | contig 10949 bp, 7 predicted proteins | sample OX3MG_FD_202532 | JGI IMG/M metagenome (GOLD analysis project Ga0307374, IMG submission 202532) | Soil microbial communities from Risofladan, Vaasa, Finland - OX-3 | ecosystem: Environmental > Terrestrial > Soil > Coastal area > Acid sulfate soil | place: Finland: Risofladan, Vaasa | collected... | reverse complement strand
GGCTCGATCTCCCGCCGGGTCACCGGCGTTCGCGAGCAACTCGACGAGGGCACCAAGGCGGAAGACGTCGATTAGGCGCCCGCCCGGCCCGTGCGTCAGGATCGGCCCGTGCGTCAGGCCCGTGCGTCAGGATCGGTCGGCCGCCAGCCAGCCGCCGGAAGTCAGCAGGCGCAACACGGCGGCCACGGCCTCCTGCTCGGTCAGCAGCGACGTGTCGATCACCAGGTCGGCGTCGTGTGGCTCCTCATAAGGGTCAGAGACCCCCGTGAACTGGCCGATCAGGCCCGCCCGGGCCTTGGCGTACAGGCCCTTCCGGTCGCGGGTCTCACACACCTCCACGGGCGTCGCGACATGGATCAGCAGGAAGTCGCCTACCTCGCTGACCATCTCCCGGACCCGCGCCCGCGCGCGGGCGAACGGCGCGATCGGGGCGCAGATCGCGATGCCGCCATGGCGGGCGATCTCGGCCGCGACAAAGCCGATCCGCGCGATGTTGAGGTCCCGGTCCTCGCGGGAGAACGTCAGGCCCGCCGAGAGCAGGTGCCGGACGAGGTCGCCGTCCAGCAGCGTGACGCGCCGGTCGCCGCGTTCAGTGAGGACGTCGCGCAGATCCCGGGCGATGGTGGACTTACCCGAGCCCGAGAGCCCGGTGAGGAACAGCACGAAGCCGCGGGCCGACCGCGGCGGCCGGGCGCGTCGCAGTTCGCGCGCCACCGCGGGCGGGGTGAACCACTCGGGCACCGGCGCGCCGGCGTCCAGCAGGTCGCCGAGCTGGTCAGCGGATAGGTCCTCCTGCTCGGCGCCGGCCTCGATCAGGGCGAGCGGCCGCCATACCTCCGCGCGCGGGTCATAGGCCCAGTCGCCCGACGGCAACACCAGGATCGGTGCGCCCGGAAGCTGGTACCCGCCGGCCACCGTGGACAGGCCCGTTAGCGCCCCGGTATCGGCCATCAGGTGCGTGGCGCCGTACGCGGCAGCGATCCGGGCCCGGATGGCGAGCTCCCGGATCTGGCTCGTGGCCGCCGGCATCCCGGCGCGCTCGCGCGGCGCGAGTGGGACCGGAATGACCCGCGAGTCGGCCGGCAGGCTGGCCGCGGCGGCGAGCGTGGCTCGCACCAGTGCCTCCGGCCTGGTCACCACTTCGGCCGGGCCGGCGACAAGAGGCAGCACGAGCAGTCGCGCCTTGAGCTGCCCGGCCAGGTGCCGGAGCTGCCCGATCTGGCGGCGGTGCAGCGGCCCGCGGCCCGCCCAGGCCAGCACGGGGCCATCGGGAGCCTGCGCCTTCGCCACGGCCGGGGTCTGCATCAGCCGCCGGAACGGGCCATGCTCAGGAACGCGCCGCGCGGTGACCGGGCCGGCCAGCCGGACCAGTCCCGAGTCGGCGGAGCCCGGCCGGCCGGGCAGCCCATCCAGTGAGCCGGCCCCCGCGCCAGCTCCCGGCCCGGGCCCGGCGGGCAGCGGGGTCTGTTCCGTTATGAGCAGCACCGCCAGCGGCGTGCCCTCCGGATCGGTGAGGGCCAGGTGGCCGGCGTCCGCCGAGATCGCGTCAGCCGGGATATCCAGGGTCACCGGTACCGGGAACGGCGTGCCGTCAGCCAGCTGCCAGGACTCGGTAACGGCGGCCACATCGGCGGCCGTCATGTACCCGGCGAGTGGCGCGAACGCGCCCGACAGCAGCAGCTCCAGATCGGCCAGCTGCGCCTTGCTGAGCATCCACGTGGGCATCGCGGCGAGGTCACCGCCCGGGCCGGTCGCGGGCTCGTCGGTCGGCCCGGTCGACGAATCAGCCTGGGCTTGCGCAGTCACGTGAATTCTCCGTCCACCCCGCGCCCGAACGCGGCGCACCATTACGCTTCCGGTACTCGTCCAGATGTCAACGGCTCGGCCCGCAACGGGGCTGCTGCCATGACGGCCTGCTCTGGTCCTGCTCGTTCCGGTTCTGCTTGATCGGCAGGTTCCCGCGGCCGGGCCGCCTGCGGGAACTTGCCAGTCGGCCGTGATTCCCCAGTCGGCCGCAATTCTCAGTCCGCCACGCCTGTCAGGCAACCACGAGGCTACACGCGAGCGGGAGGTGGCTTACAGCACGCGAGCGAACCTATCTTCCGGCTTGCGGATGACATAGCAAAGCTCATCGTGCGCCGCAGTCAGCCGGCCGCGGGTGGCCCCGGCCACCAGCTTGCGGGCAACGCGAATGACTGGCCGTCGGCGGCGGCTGTCGAGCCTGCTGCGGGCTTCCCGGCGGGAGATCACCAGGCCGTGCCGGGCCGCGAACAGCTGGATCCCGCGGGCGGAAGTCAGCTGCTCGTAGGCGGCGGGGTAGGGGCCGGGCTCGCCGGGTCGCAGGCTCTGCCAGGCCAGCCTGCGAAGCGAGCGCGGCAGCACGCGGTCCAGGAAGCCCGCCGCGGTCTCCCGGTCGGCAGTCCGCAGCAGCAGCAGGCCGCCGGGCCGCAGCGCGTCCACGAGGCGGCTCAGCACTATCTCGGCGTGACTGATCCGGTCGAGCAGGCAGCAGTGCACGATGTCGGCGGAGCGCGGCAGCAGGGGCACGGCCCGCAGTTCGCCGAGCACCGCCGAGCGCAGGTCCGGCCGGCCGGCCACGGCCGCCCTGGTGACCTCGTTGTCGTCGTCCAGCATCGTGAGGGTCACGTCGCTGCCGCTCGCGCGCAGGGTGCCGAGATCCAGGTCGCCGCCGGCCGTGGCGCAGCCCGCCTGCAGGATCACAAGGGCCGGCGAGGGCCGGTGCGCGGCATACTCAAGCGCCGACCGGGTGAAGAGCATGGCGTCGGCCGTCATCGGGCCGCTGCCCGCCAGCCCCGTGCCCGCCAGCCCCGTGCCCGCCAGCCCCGTGCCCGCGACGCCGCCTCCGCGATACCTGCTCCCGCTTGCCACGATTTCAGATCGTAGCCCTCCGATTACCTCTAGTCGCAGAATTGCGGAGCCGTCATCCGAGATCCGTCGGCGTTTAGCCTCAGCGCGGCCGAGCCCGTAAGCTAGGGGTATCCCGCCGCTGGTCCTGCCTGCTGGCGATCCTGGTAGCCCCGCAGGCCAGCTCTCGCGCCGGTCGCGAGCCCGTCCTCGCGCCGGTCGCGAGCCGTTCACGCTGCCCAAATGCTGCTCAGGTAAGGACGTTATGAGCCTCTCCGGTCTGCTCGGGGCCATCAGCGATGACCCGCAGCTCCGTCACGCCCTCGAGCATGCCGCGCTGCGCGCGGCCGGCGGCGGCGACCTGATCGCTGCGCCGGCGCTGCGGCCGTTGCTGGCTGCCGCGCTGACGGGTCACGGCGGCGGGAGCCAGGCGGCATCCAGCGGCCGGTTCGTCCTGGCTGTGACCGCCACCGCCCGCGAGGCTGAGGACCTCACCGCGGCCTTGAGCTCGCTGCTGCCGCCGGAGACGGTCGGTTACTTCCCGGCCTGGGAGACTCTGCCGCACGAGCGGCTCTCGCCCCGTTCGGACACCTCCGGCCAGCGGCTGGCCGTGCTGCGCCGGCTGGCCCATCCCGAGCCCGGCGATCCGCGGACCGGCCCCCTGCTCGTGGTGGCCGCGCCCGTGCGCAGCCTCCTGCAGCCGATGCCCGGCGGCCTGGGCGACCTGCTGCCGGTGAGCCTGGCCCCCGGTCAGGAAGCCGACCTGGAAGAGGTCGTCACCCGGCTCGTCGAGATCGGCTATGCCCGGACCGACCTGGTGGAAAAGCGCGGCGAGCTGGCGGTGCGCGGCGGGATCCTGGACGTGTTCCCGCCGACCGAGGAGCATCCGCTGCGGGTCGATTTCTGGGGCGACCAGGTCGAGGAGATCCGTTACTTCAAGGTCACCGATCAGCGGAGCCTGGAGATCGCCGCGGACGGGCTATGGGCGCCGCCGTGCCGCGAACTGCTGCTGACCCCGGCCGTCCGGTCGCGAGCCAAGGAGCTGGCCCTGGAGTGGCCGGGCCTCGGTGAGGTGCTCAGCAAGCTGGCCGACGGCATCACGGTCGAGGGGATGGAAGCATTCGCCCCGACTTTGTGCGACCGGATGGAGCTGCTGCTCGACTACGTCCCGGCCGGCGGTCTCGTGGTCGCCTGCGACCCAGAGCGCATCCGGGCGCGCGCGGCTGACCTGGTCAGCACCAGCCAGGAGTTCCTTGAGGCGTCCTGGGTGAACGCGGCGGCCGGCGGCCAGGTGCCGATCGACCTCGGCGGCGCGGCGTTCCGGGCGATGACCGATGTTCGCAAGTCGGCGGCTGACCTGGACATTCCCTGGTGGACGATTACCCCCTTCGCGGCCGCCACGGTGGCCACGGTGGCCGCCGCCGCCCATACCGCCGCCTTGCGCGATGACCTGCGCGGTGACCTGGAGGACGAGGCCGGCGATCGGCCGTCGTTTCGAATCGAGGCGGAGCCCGCCGACTCTTATCGCGGCGATACCGGCAGGGTGCTGTCCGACGTCGGCCAGTGGCTGTCCGGGCAGTGGCGGGTCGTCCTGGTCACGGAGGGCCACGGACCGGCCCAGCGGCTGGCCGAGCTGCTGCGCGCCGAGGGCCTGGGCGTGCACGGATCCGGTACCGGCGACCTGAGCGACGAGCCCGAGCCGGGCCTGGCCAGCGTCGCGACCGGCCTGCTGGAGGCCGGCTTCGTCTGGCCGTCGGTGCGGCTGGCGGTGCTGGCCGAGGCGGACATGGCCGGCCAGCGGTCAGGCAGGCGCGAGAACCGGCGGATGCCGAGCCGGCGCCGTGGCGCCGTCGACCCGCTGCAGCTCACGCCCGGCGACTACATCGTGCACGAGCAGCACGGCGTCGGCCGGTACGTGGAGATGACCAGCCGCACCATCCAGGGCGCGACGAGGGACTACCTGGTCATCGAGTACGCGCCCAGCAAGCGCGGCCAGCCGCCGGACCGGCTCTACCTGCCGACCGACCAGCTGGACGAGGTCACCAGGTACAGCGGCGGCGAGGCGCCCGCGCTGCACCGGCTCGGCGGCGCCGACTGGGCGAAGGCCAAGGGCCGGGCCCGCAAGGCGGTCCGGGACATCGCGGCCGGCCTGATCCAGCTTTACCAGGCCAGGATGGCCTCGCCGGGCCACGCGTTCGGGCCGGATACCCCCTGGCAGCGCGAGCTGGAGGATGCCTTCCCCTACGTGGAAACGCCCGACCAGCTCGCCGCGGTCGACGAGGTCAAGGCCGACATGCAAAAGCCGGTCCCGATGGACCGGCTGATCTGCGGCGACGTCGGCTACGGGAAGACCGAGATCGCGGTCCGGGCCGCGTTCAAGGCCGTGCAGGACGGGCGGCAGGTCGTCGTCCTGGCCCCGACCACGCTGCTGGCGGCCCAGCACTTCGCCACCTTCAGCGAGCGGTACGCGCCGTTCCCCGTCGTGGTCCGGCCGCTGTCCCGGTTCCAGAGCGACAAGGAGGTCGCGCAGACCCTGGCGGGCCTGGCCGAGGGCAAGGTCGACGTGGTCATCGGCACGCACCGCCTGCTCTCCCCGGAGACCCGCTTCGACCGCCTCGGGCTGGTGATCATCGACGAGGAGCAGCGGTTCGGCGTCGAGCAGAAGGAGTACCTCAAGCAGCTGCGCACCGAGGTGGACGTGCTGGCGATGTCCGCCACCCCCATCCCGCGCACGCTGGAGATGGGGATCTCCGGGATCCGCGAGATGTCCACCATCTTGACCCCGCCGGAGGAGCGGCACCCGGTGCTCACGTCCGTCGGCCCCTACGACGAGAGGCAGATCGGCGCGGCGATCCGGCGTGAGCTGCTGCGGGACGGCCAGGTCTTCTTCGTGCATAACCGGGTGTCGTCGATCAACAGGGTCGCCGCCCGGATCGCCGAGCTCGTGCCGGAGGCGAGGATCGGCGTGGGGCATGGCCAGATGAACGAGCACACGCTCGAGAAGATCATGGGCCAGTTCGTGGAGCGCGAGTTCGACGTGCTCGTGGCCACCACGATCATCGAGTCCGGGCTGGACATCCCGAACGCCAACACGCTGATCGTCGACCGCGCCGACGTCTACGGGCTGCCCGCCCTGCACCAGCTCCGCGGCCGGGTGGGACGGAGCCGGGAGCGCGGTTACGCCTACTTCCTGTATCCGCCGGAGAAGCCGCTGACCGAGACCGCGCACGAGCGGCTGTCCACTATTCAGCAGCACAGCGGAATCGGGGCCGGGATGCACATCGCGCTCAAGGACCTGGAGATCCGCGGCGCGGGCAACCTGCTCGGCGGGGAGCAGTCCGGGCACGTCGCCGCCGTCGGCTTCGACCTGTACGTGAAGATGATCGGCGAGGCGGTCCGGGAACTGCGCGGCGACGGCCCTGCGCAGCGGCCCGAGGTCCGGATCGAGCTGCCCGTGGACGCCCATATCCCGCACGACTACGTGACCGGGGAGCGGCTGCGCCTGGAGGCCTACACGCGGATCGCGGCCATCGACACCGCCGCCGATATCACCGCGGTCCGCGAGGAGCTGACCGACCGGTACGGAACGCTTCCGACCCAGGTGGAGAGCCTGCTCAGGGTCGCCCAGCTGCGGGCCCTGGCCCGGCGTGCCGGCCTGACCGACATCACCGCGCAGGGTAACCACATCAGGTTCTCGCCGGTCGAGCTGCCCGATTCCAAGCAGGTCCGCGTGCAGCGGCTGTACCCGCGGACGCTGCTCAAGCCGGCAGTGCGTACGATGCTCGTACCGGTGCCTAAGGCAGCGCCCGGCACGCGCGCGGGATCGGGCAGCACGCGGGCCGGCACCGGGCAGACCGTGTCACTTGGCGCTCCGCCGCTTCGCGACACCGACCTCCTCGCCTGGTGCGAGGAGCTGATCGAGTCGGTGCTCGGCGAGACATCCGAGCGCTCAGCGTAGGGAGGAACGTCGTCGTGCGCCGCACCTCGATGCAGTTGGCCGCGGCGGTGCTTGCCAGCGGCCTGGCGGTGGCCGCCTGCGGGTCGATCAAGATGGGCGCCGCGGCAATCACCGGCCAGCAACGGATCAGCTCGGCGACGCTATCCGATCAGGTAGCCAGCCTCACCACGGCCTACCAGGCCGACAACCGCAAGGGAATCAAGCCGCAGCGGGCCGTGACCCAGATGCCGCAGCAGGTCCTGACCTGGCTGATTACCTTCCGGATCTACGACGAGCTCGCGGCGCAGCACGGCATCAGCGTCACGCCGGCGGCCGTGCAGAGCCAGCTGAACGCCCTGGCCGCGCAGGCCAGGCAGCAGAAGGTCAGCACCGCTACCTACGTCTCGGCGGCCGGTGCCGTGCCGCCGGACCTGGTGCCCCAGATCGGCCGGTACTTCGCGATCCTGTCCGCGTTCCAGCGCCGACTCGACGGCGGCAAGCCACCGACCGCGCCGGCCAGGCAGCAGGCCCTGCAGAACCGGATCTCGCACGCGCAGTGCCTGGCGGCCAAGAACCTGGGGATCACGGTCAACCCGCAGTTCGGCCAGTTCGACTACACCACCTTCTCGGTCGTGCCGGCGCCGAGCCAGCTGGCCGCGTCGCCGTCGCCGTCGCCGTCGGCCAGTGCCAGCGCCAAGCCGCGGCTCACGCCGCCCTGCTAGGAGCCGCGCCCCAGATGGATGAGCTGGCTCCCGGCGCGGGATCCGCCGGCGAGGCGGAATCCTCCGGCGCGGCGCCTGGCGCGGCGCCGGGAGCCCGCGTGCTGGACCTGGTTGAGGTGATGGACCGGCTGCGCACGGGCTGCCCCTGGGATGCTCAGCAGACCCACGAGTCCCTGGCCCCGTTCCTGCTGGAGGAGACCTACGAGGCGCTTGAGGCGCTGGATAGCGGGGACGCCGCGGCCATCCGCGAGGAGCTGGGCGACGTCCTGCTGCAAGTGGTCTTCCACGCCAGGGTGGCGGCCGAGCGCACCGACGGCACCGGCTACACCATCGATGACGTGGCCGACGGGATCATCGCGAAGCTGACCCGCCGCCATCCGCACGTGTTCGGTGACGTCACCGTGTCCGGAGCCCAGGAGGTGACCGCCAACTGGGACGCCATCAAGGCCGCCGAGCGGTCGGCCGCCAGCGGCGCGCCGGGCTCCGCGCTCGACGGGGTGCCGATGAGCCAGCCCGCGCTGTCGCTGGCGGCGGCGCTGCAGCGGCGGGCGCAGCGAGCCGGGGCGCCGGCCGAGCTAGCCGACCTGTCCGCCCCTGCGGCCGGCCCCGGGCTAGACCCCGCGCTAGACCCCGGGCTGGGGGAGCCGCCCGGCACCGGACCTGGCACCGCGGTCAGCGAGATCGGCGCCGGGCTCTTCGCCCTCGCCGGCCGGGCCCGCGAGGCCGGCCTGGATCCCGAGCTGGAGCTTCGCTCAGCCGCCCGTGCCTACCGCGACCGCGTGCGGGCCTGGGAGAAGGCCGGCCGAGGCTGACCAGACATCCACGCGTCAGGTTCGGCAGCGGCGTGGTCAGTGCGGCTGGCGGCCGCCGTTCTACTAGGCTCGTGCCGAAACCCTTGTGAGCCGTGCACCGCCCCCCGGTGCCACCGTCAGGAGCTAGTAACTGTGGCCTCCATCGAAGGCATTTTCGCCAGGCAGATTCTCGATTCGCGCGGTAACCCCACGGTCGAGGTAGAGGTAGTTCTCGATGACGGCAGCCTCGGTCGCGCTGCCGTGCCCAGCGGCGCGTCCACGGGCGTCTTCGAGGCCGTCGAGCTGCGCGACGGCGGTGACGGCTACAGCGGCAAGGGCGTGACCAGGGCCGTTCAGGGAGTGATCGACGAGATCCAGCCCGAGCTGCTGGGCTACGACGCCGATGACCAGCGGCTGGTCGACCAGGAGCTGATCGACCTGGACCGCACGCCGGACAAGTCCAGGCTCGGCGCCAACGCCATCCTCGGCGTCAGCCTCGCGGTCGCCCGCGCCGCCGCCGAGTCGGCCGGCCTGCCGCTGTTCCGTTATCTCGGCGGTCCCAACGCCCACGTGCTGCCGGTGCCGATGATGAACATTCTCAACGGCGGGGCGCACGCGGACACCAACGTGGACATTCAGGAGTTCATGATCGCGCCCGTGGGCGCGGCCACGTTCAGCGAGGCGCTGCGCTGGGGCGCTGAGACCTACCACGCGCTCAAGGCGGTGCTCAAGCAGCATGGCCTGAACACCGGAGTCGGGGACGAGGGCGGTTTCGCGCCGGACCTGGAGAACAACAGGGCGGCGCTGGACCTGATCGTGGAGGCCGTCGCCAAGACGGGCCTGACGCTGGGCCAGGACATCGCGCTGGCCATCGACGCGGCCGCGAGCAGTTTCTACTCCGAGGGCGGATACGCCTTCGAGGGCGGCAAGAAGACCGCGGCGGAGATGACCAGCGTCTACGCCGACTGGCTGGGCGCCTATCCGATCGTCTCGCTGGAGGACCCGCTCGCCGAGGAGGACTGGGACGGCTGGCGGGAGCTAACCGCCGAGCTGGGCGGCCAGGTGCAGATCGTCGGCGACGACATCTTCGTGACTAACCCGCAGCGGCTGCGCCGGGGTATCGAGGAGAAGACCGCCAACGCGCTCCTGGTCAAGGTCAACCAGATCGGCACCCTGACCGAGACCCTGGACGCCGTCTCGCTGGCCCACCGCAGCGGGCTGCGCTGCATGATGAGCCACCGGTCCGGCGAGACCGAGGACACCACGATCTCCGACCTGGCGGTGGCGGTTAACTGCGGTCAGATGAAGAGCGGGGCGCCGGCCCGGTCGGAGCGCGTGGCCAAGTACAACCAGCTGCTCCGGATCGAGGAGATTCTCGGTGACGCGGCCGCCTATGCCGGCCGGGCAGCCTTCCCGCGCGCGGCGCCTGGCGGGAAGTGACGCGACAGCAGATGCCTGACACGGCCGGCGATAACGGGGCTGCCCACCCGCGGCCCCGGTTCACGAGCCGGGCCGCGGTGCTGGTCGTGGTCGTCTGCGCCATCGCGCTGAGTCTGGCCTACCCGGTGCGCGAGTACATTGCCCAGCTCCGCCAGATAAGCCAGATGCAGGCCGAGCAGGCGCAGGTCACCGCGCAGCTGCGCCAGCTCAGGGCCGAGAGCCGGGCGCTGGCCACCCCGGCCTACGTCGAGCAGCAGGCCCGCGACCGCCTGCACATGTGCCTGCCGACCCAGACCTGCTACATCATCATCAACGGGACCAGGCCGCCGGCCCGGGCCGCGGTCGTCCCCGGCGCCGCGGCGACGCCCTGGTACGAGCGGCTGTGGTCATCGGTGCACCAGGCGGACAAGGTATCCGGCCGGTGACAGCGCCCGGCCCGTCCCAGGCGTCCCAGGCGTCCCAGGCGTTCGCAGCGCCTAGCCGACGCGATCTGGCCGCGGTCGGCCGCCAGCTCGGACGGCCGCCCCGCGGTGTGACGGCGATCGCCCGCCGCTGCCCGTGCGGACTGCCCGATGTCGTAGAGACCGCGCCGCGGCTGCCCGATGGCACGCCGTTCCCGACCCTGTACTACCTGACCTGCCCGAAGGCAGCGGCTGCCGTCAGCCGCCAGGAGGCGGCGGGGGTCATGCGGGCGATGACGGCGCGTCTCGCCACCGATCCCGCCTTGCGACAGGACTACTTGGCCGCGCACGAGGATTACCTGGCCCGGCGGGACGCGGCGGCGCGCGAGGCGGGCCTGGAGCCGCTGCCGGCCACCGCTGTCAGCGCCGGCGGCATGCCGGACCGGGTCAAGTGCCTGCACGCGCTCGTCGCCCACGAGCTCGCGGTGCCGGGATCCAATCCGCTCGGGCGGGAGGCGCTGCGTGCCGCCGGGGAGTGGTGGGCGGGCGGCCCCTGCGTTTCCGGCGATGACCTGACCAGTGCGGCCGCGGGCGGGGCGGTCGGCGGATCGGCTGACCGCGCCCGCAGGGTGGCCGCTATCGACTGCGGGACCAATTCGCTGCGGCTGCTGATCGCCGACGTCAGCCTGGCCCGCGGTGAGCTGACCGATGTCCAGCGCCGGATGGAGATCGTCCGGCTGGGGCAGGGCGTGGACGCGACCGGCAGGCTGGCGCCCGTGGCCCTGGCCAGGAC
>Ga0307374_10014057_pt1 | contig 10949 bp, 6 predicted proteins | sample OX3MG_FD_202532 | JGI IMG/M metagenome (GOLD analysis project Ga0307374, IMG submission 202532) | Soil microbial communities from Risofladan, Vaasa, Finland - OX-3 | ecosystem: Environmental > Terrestrial > Soil > Coastal area > Acid sulfate soil | place: Finland: Risofladan, Vaasa | collected... | reverse complement strand
CCCCATCCCCCCGCAGGCTCTCGCCTCTGCACAAGCTCTCGCCCCGACTACCCCCCCACAGGCACCGGCAACGGTGGCTCACGCATCAAAGGGGCCGGTCCCGGCCCCGGCCACCAGAGCAGCCGAAGCGATCCTCGCCCAGACCGACGCCTTGCCCCCCGGCCTGATCCACGAGTTCCCCGACAGCAACGCCTGGGCCGCCAACGGCCCGGTAGTCGCCGGTGCGGCGTCGATGCTGGCCGGCGACCCGCACCTGCCGCAGACGGTCCCGTCGATCTGGTACCAGGCAGCCCTGTCCGCGCCGGGCCTGTCGGTGACCGGCGTCACGGTGCCGGGCCTGCCAGGCGTCCTCATCGGGCATAACGCGCACATCGCCTGGTCGCTCACGGACACCCAGAACCAGGCCACGCTGTTCTACACCGAGCGCACCAGCAAGAGCCGCCCCGGCCAGTATTTCTGGCGGGGTGCCTGGCGGCGGATGCGGCAGGTGCACTACTCGATCCCGGTCCGGGGTGGCAGCCCGGTGCCGCTCACGGTGGACCTCACGGTGCACGGCCCGGTGATGACGCAGGCCGGCCAGACCACGTCGGTCGACTGGATGGGCAGCATTGCATCGCCCGACATCGCGGTGATGATCGGTGTGACCCACGCGAGCGATTTCGCGCAGTTCCGGGCGGCGCTGGCGAACTGGCGGGCGCCGTCGCAGAACTTCGTCTACGCCGACGACCGCGGGCACATCGGGGCGATCTCGGCCGGCTACTACCCGCTGGTCCGCCACGGCGACCCGTGGCTGCCGCTGCCCGGGACCGGCGCCGACGACGTCGCCGGGGTGATCCCCTACCAGGCCGTCCCGCAGGTCTACGACCCGCCCAGCCACGTGGTGGCGACGGCGAACCAGCGCCCGGTGGGGCCGTCTTATCCGTACTACATCGGCACCAGCGCGGACTTCTTCGACCCGGGTTACCGTGCGAGCCAGATCTACGCCTCGGTGCGGGGGCAGCACGGGATGGGGCCGGCCGGCTTCGCGTCGGTGCAGCTCAGCGTGACCGACCCGCTGGCCAGGCAGATTGTGCCGCGGCTGCTGGCCGCGCTGGCGGCCGGGCGCCCGAGTCCGCAGCAGAAGGCGGCGGCTGGGCTGCTGCGGGGCTGGAACGCCACGATGGCTCCGGGCTCGGCTGCCGCGGCGCTGTGGTGGACGTTCTGGGGCGACTACCTGAACGCGGTGTTCCAGCCCTGGTGGAAGACGGCCAACGTGCCGGTCCACAAGGACCGGAAGGGTCTGGCGATCTCGCCGCAGCAGTTCAGCCTCGACGAGGTGCTCGCCGCCTGGACCACCGGCGACCCGGCCAATCCCGCGTTCAGCCCGCCCGGCGGCCCGCGGCGGACCGCGCCCGCCGTGATGCGGGCCGCGTTCGCCACCGCGGTGGCGCACCTGTCCGCGCTGCTGCACGGGGCGCCGTCGAGCTGGGCCTGGGGCCGGCTGCACAGCCGCCAGTTCCCGTCGGTCACCCAGGCTGCCGGGCTGGGTTACGGGCCGCGCGCTTCCGGCGCCGACTCCTGGACCGTGAACGCGGCCGACGGCGGCCTGGTCTCGCACCAGGGCCCGAGCTGGCGGATGATCGTGGCGTGGACCGGGCACGGGACTGCCAGCGGCGAGGGCGTGTACCCGGGCGGGCAGAGCGAGAACCCGGCCTCCCCGTGGTACACCGATCAGATGGCGGACTGGTGGAACGGCCGGTACCTGGCGATGCCCCCCGCCAGCGGGGATGCGGCCGGGCCGGTCCGGTGGAGCCTGCGGCCATGAGCGGCCGTGCGCCGATGGCGGAGGCCTGGCATGGCTGACCTGCGCAGGCTGGGCAAGCGCGGCTCCTACCGGCTCGGCCGGCTCGGGGCGCCGTCGGCGGCTCCGGTGGCCCCGTCCGCCCCGCATTACCCGGTCTGGGTCGACCGGCACCGGGGGCCGGCCGTCCTGTGGCTGCTCGCCTGGCTGGTCACCGTGGCGGTGCTCGCGGCGGGCGCCCTGGCGGGCTGGTGGTTCCTGCCGTTCGTCGCCGGCCTGGCCGCGGGGGTGGCGGCCCACTACGGGCGCTGGCGGCTGCGGGTCACGCTCCCGGCCACGGTGCTGGGCGCCGCGGCTGGCTGGGGAGCGGCGCTGTGGTGGCTGGTGCGGCGCGGCCTGCCGGAGGGCCCCGTCGCGCGGGAGATCGCCGCGCTCGCGGGCCTGCCCGCACAGGCGCTGGCCGCCATCGCCGTCACCTTGCTGGTAGCGGTCATCCAGGCGCTGGCGGGCCTGTGGCTGGGCCGTGCCCTGACGCCGGGGCGCGGATCCCGGTAACCACTGGTCCCGCCGGGCCGGGACCTTCGCCCGCGGTCCCGCGGGCGGGTGAGAGCGAGAATGGGAACGTCCCCATGAGCGGGACGGAGGTGGGGGCATGGAGGAAGCGGCGTTCACCAGCCGCGCGGACCACCGCGGCCAGACACGGCCGGCCAGCGTATTCGGCGGCAGGTATCTGAGCATCACCAGCTTCCGGCGCGACGGGACGCCGGTGGCCACGCCGGTATGGTTCGTCCAGGAAGACGGCGCCCTGCTGGCCGAGACCGACGGCGGCTCCGGGAAGGTCAAGCGGATCCGGCGCAACCCGCAGGTGCGGGTCGCTCCCTGCACGGCAAGCGGGCGGCTGCGCGCGGAGCCCGTCGGGGCCCGCGCCGAGGTGCTCCCGGCCGCGCAGACCAGCCGGGTGCACGCGCTGCTGGCCCGCAAGTACCGGCTGGACCTGCTGGTCATCGGGCCGCTGCGGGCCGTGCAGCAGGCGCTTCACCTGGGCCACCCGCGCGGGACGCCGGTGATCCTCAAGATCATTCCCGGCTGAGCCGGGCCGGCGACACTCCAGCGGCGAGGGAGGACGGGCCTCATGTCCGCAGCGCGGCGCTCCCGCGCGGTCGTGACCATCGTGGGTGCCAGCGGCCAGGTCGGACTGGCCACCCGGGGCCGCCTGGCCCGCGAGCGGGTGCAGGTCCGCCCGCTGGGACGGGCCGATGATCTGGCGAGCGCGGTCAAGGACGCCGATGTCGTCGTTCACCTGGCCGGCACCCTGCTGCCCCGGCGTCCCAACACCTACCAGGCGGCCAACCGTGACACGGTGGCGGCCACCTGCGCCGCGCTGGCGGACTCATCGGCCCGCCGGGTCATCTTCCTGTCCTTCCCCGGGGCCGCGGCCGGGTCCGCCAACCCCTACCTGCGGTACAAGGGGGAGGCTGAGCAGCTCCTGCTCGGCACCGGGATTCCGGCGGTGATCTTGCGGTGCGCCCACATCTACGGGCCGCCGGAGCGGCCGGGCCCGACGGTGTCGGCCCTGCTGGCCGGGCGCCGGGGTGTGGTCAGGGTGCTCGGTCCCGGCACCCAGCGCTATGCCTGGGTGGCGCTTGAGGACGTGGCCGAGATCCTGGCCCGGGTGATTGTGGACCGGGCCACCCCGGAGGGCGTGTTCGGGCTGGCCGGGCCCCGCGCCTACCCGCTCGACGAGCTCGTGCGGCACATCAACCCGGGCCAGGTGCGGATCAGGCATCTGCCCGGCTGGGCGGCCAGGCTGGCCGGGCACGTTGTCCCGGCCCTGCCGTGGCCGCTGACCGACATCATGCTGCGGGACTGCCTGCCCGCCGACGACGCCCAGGACGCGGCAGGCCTGCTTGGTGTCCGGCTGCACGAACTGGACGAGATCTGGCCGCCAGCCGGTCAGCCGGACCGGGCATAGAGGATGAGCCAGACGTTGTCGCCTACGCCCCAGGCACGGACCAGATGGAACGGCAGCCCGCGCAGGGCCGGGATGAGCCCGGCCGGCTCGCTGCGGAGGATCTCGGGCACCCAGACCCGGCTCGCGCCGGCGAGACGGCGGCGGATCAGCGGGAGCGGCGCGTTGGTCCCGCCGATCGTGCCGGCCTGGGCGGGTGCCTGGCCGAGCGAGACATCGCGGACTCTGGCGAGGCCGTAGGGGTAGGCGGCGGCGAAGGCCCGCAGCCCGCCGTCGCCGGCGTAGACAAGGACGTCGCCGGGGCGCTGCTGGGTGAGGAGGATCTGGTCGAGCTGGCGCAGCCCGTCGCCGTGGCCCGCGGGCCCGCGCTCGGGCAGCTGCGCGGGCAGGCCGACCAGCACGATGAGCAGCATCGCGGCGGCCGCCGCGGTCCGGCTCAGCGCGGCCAGGGCCATCCCGGCCAGCAGCGCGCCCGCCGGGATGCAGAACACGATGTAGCGGAACGTGTAGACCGGCTGCAGCTGCGACACGGCCATCAGGATGACGGGCGGCAGGATCAGCCAGGGCAGGCACAGGGCCAGCAGCCGGGCCGGCCACCGGGCCCGGAGTCTGGCCCGCCCGCCCAGCGCACTGACCGCCATCGCGCACGCCGCGATGAGCGCGATAGCCGGGGCGAGCGCTATCGAGCCGAGCAGCCGCTCCAGGGTCACCGGAGCGGGCATTCCCGCCACCTGCAGCCAGGCGATCTGGCGGCGTTCGGTCCAGTCGAGCAGCCCGAACGGGAACATGACGATCGCTGCCCCGGTGACGGCGATGAGCCAGCCACGCAGCAGCGCCCGGTCACGGTGGCGCCCCCACGCGGCGAGGGTCACCGCATGGGCCGCGATCAGCAGCAGCCCGAACAGGTTGGCCAGCCCGAGCAGCACCAGCACCGCCATGTACCCGGCCAGCCAGCGCCGCCGCCCGGGCCGCCCGGACTGGAGGGCGCGGGCAAACAGGTAGCTCGCCACACAGGCCAGCGCGGTCTCCATCGCGAACGGCCGGGCGTCCTGGCCGAACCAGCTGACCGGCGGCAGCACGGCGAAGACCAGCCCGGCCGCCAGCCCGGCCCGTGCCGACACCAGCCGCCGGCCCAGGACCGCCACCACGCCCGCGGCGGCTGCCATGGCCAGCGCCGAGGGCAGCCTGGCAGCCAGCTCACTGGAACCGCCGAGCCGGATCACCGCCCACATCAGCACGTAGTAGGCGCCGTGCACGGCGTCCTGGTGGCCGAGCAGGCGGACCATGTCCAGGAAGGGGCGCTGGGTGGCGGACAGGGTCGCGGCCTCGTCCCGCCAGAAGGAAGGAACCTGGATCTGCCAGAGCGTCACCGCCAGCGTGAGCCCGGCGGGCAGCAGTGGTGCCCACCGCCGGGCTGTGCCCGGCAGCCGGGCAGGCCGGCCTGCCCGGCTGGTGTCCCACAGCGGTGGCCGCGGCCGTACCACGTCCAGTTCGGCTACCGGGCTCCCCTGCCGTGGCAGGTGAGAAGGGTCGAGCCCCACGCTGTCCCTCCGGATGGCGCCGGCGCCACCAGCGAACGGCTGCGTGAGGACGGCCCCGGCAGGTGTGACTACAAAGAGTTACAGACAGATTACCGAGAGAAGCGATCCTCGTGCGATCACCGCCGGTGTTCCGCCTGCCGTCCCCACGGTCCCGGCACTGTCCCCGGTGCTGCCGGTGTGACGTGAGGGCATCCCCGTCACAGGATTTCGGGATATTTAGGCTTATCTATTCCTAATCCATTCAATCCTTTTCAATCCCGCCTAAAGGCCCGCGTGAAACAGCCGGGCCTCTTGACGGCCCAAAGCCCGCGAGGTACGGACTTAATAGGGCTGTTCGGCTGGCATCTGAAAAGAAGATCATGAAGCGGGATTGATGGTGACCACCGGCCGGCTGGCGAACCGCGTGGGGATTGACGAGGCCCCGCCCCGGGGCCTGGGGAGGCCGGACAGATGCCGAAACGATCGCTGCGCAGGGCCGGATACGTCCTGGCTGCCGGGATGCTCGCGGCTGGGGGGCTGCTGGCGCTGCCGGCCACCGCCCTGGCGAGCCTGCCCGGTGCCAGCTCGGAACTGACCCGGGCGCCGTGGCTGACCGACCTGACCACCTCGTCGGTGCAGGTGAGCTGGGCTACCACGACCCAGAACAAGGGGACGGTCGAATACGGCCCTACGGGCAGCTGCACCGCGAATTCGGTAACCTCGTCCACCCTCGGCACGCCGATCACCGTGAATGGCGTCACCGAGTACCTGAATTCGGTGGCGGTGACCGGTTTGTCGGCCAGCACGGCATATTGCTACCGGATCACCGACGGGTCGGTGGACCTGCTGGGGTCGAACGCATCGCCGCCGTTCACCACCGTGCAGGCGGCTGGCGGCACCCAGCCGCTGACGTTCGACGTGTTCGGTGACTGGGGCGACACCACCAACAGCAACGTGAACAACGGCGCGGTCAACACCAACCAGGCTGGGGTGGACGCCGGGCTGGCTGCCAGCGGCGCCCAGTTCGCGGTCTCGGTGGGGGACATCGCCTATCCCGGCGGCACCCAGACCGAGTACGGGGATCTCAACCAGAGCGGGGTGAACATCAGCGGCGTGTTCGGGCCGTCGTACTGGGCGATCCCGGGCCAGAGCCTGCCGGTGTTCCCGGTCAGCGGCAACCACGGGCAGAACGCGACGTTCCTGCAGGAGTGGCCGGAGGCCGCCACGGTCAGCGGCTCGAGCGGCGTGTACACGATGGTGAGCTATCCCTCGATCGACGGAAACGCACCCGCCAGCTACCCCACGGACTATTACGCGTTCTCCACCGGCGGGGTGCGGTTCTACATGCTGGACGCGTCGTGGGGGAACAACAACGTCGGGAGCGCCACCGGCGGCGCGTGCGGCAGCCCGTGCGCCAGCTACCAGGTGGACCACGACGCGCACTGGACGGCGTCGTCACTGGAGTACCAGTGGCTGGCCGCCGACCTGGCCGCCCACCCCGGCGGGCTGAAGTTCGCGTTCTTCCACTTCCCGCTGCACTCCGACGCCACCGGCGAGCCCACCGACCCCTACCTGGACAACACTCCGGGCAGCAGCGGCAGCCTGGAGCAGCTGCTGCATGACAATGGCGTCCAGCTGGCCTTCAATGGCCACGCCCACGACTACCAGCGCACCATCGCCACCCCCGGCGGGGTGACCAGCTACGTCACCGGCGGTGGCGGCGCGTCGGCCAGCGCGGTGGGGCTCAGCCAGTGCTCGACCACCGACGCCTACGCCGTGGGCTGGTACTACGCCCAGAGCAAGGGCACCTCGTGCGGGGCGGCATCCGCGCCGGCCAGCGACTCGCAGGTCTACCACTTCCTGAAGGTGACCGTGAACGGCACGAACGTCACCGTCACCCCGACCGACTCCAAGGGCAACACCTTCGACGTCCAGACCTACAACTTCGCCCCCGACACCACCCCGCCGTCCGCGCCCGGCAGCCTTACCGGCAGCCAGGGGAACTCCGGCGCCGTGACGCTGAACTGGACCTCGGCCACCGACAACATCGCGGTCAGCGCGTACGACATCTACCGCAACGGCACCTACCTGGCCACCGTGGGCCCGGGCGTGACCAGCTACACCGACTCCACCGCCACCAGCGGCACCGGCTACACCTACCAGGTCGAGGCCCGCGACCTGGCCGGCAACACCACCGGGGCCAATGTGCCGGTCAACGGTGGGTCGGTGCTGTTCTCCGACGGGTTCGAGACCGGCGACCTGTCCAACTGGACGTCGGTGACCGGGGCGATCTCCGTGCAGTCCAGCCTGGCGCACTCCGGCAGCTTTGCCGCGCAGGAGACGAGCACCGGGTCGGCCACCTATGCCCGCCGGACTCTGGGCGGCAGCTACACCGAGCTGTGGGCGCAGGCATGGGTGGATGTGGTCAGCCACTCCACCTCGGGTGCGTTCTTCAGCTTCCGCACCAGCAGCGGGTCCTCGATCGTCTACGTGTACGTCAACTCCAGCGGGAAGCTGGCTCTGCGCAACGACGTGGGCAGCGTGACCACCTACAGCACCACCGCCATGCCCACCGGCAGCTGGCACCTGGTGACCCTGCACGCATTGATCAACGGCACCACCAGCAGCCTGGATGTATCCCTCGACGGCACCCAGGTGCCGGACCTCACCCTGACCGGGCAGAACCTGGGCACCACACCGATCGCCATGGTCCAGCTCGGTGACAACGTCACCGGCCGCACCTACACCATCGCCCTCGACGACGCCGACGTCAGCCAGACCAACCCGCTGCTGGACACCACCCCGCCCGGCGCTCCCGGCGCTCCCACGGTGACCAGCCTGACCAGCTCCAGCGTCGGGCTGACCTGGACCCCCGCCAGCGACAACGTCGGCGTGGTCCGCTACGACATCATCCGCAACGGGACCGACATCGGGTCGACAACCGGCACCAGCTACACCGACTCCACGGTGTCGGCGTCGACCACCTACACCTACGCGATCACCGCCTACGACGCGGCCGGCAACCACACCACCGGGAACACCACGCAGGTGACCACACCGGCACCGGGAGCGCCGCTGTTCTCCGACGGGTTCGAGACCGGCGACCTGTCCAACTGGACGTCGGTGACCGGGGCGATCTCCGTGCAGTCCAGCCTGGTGCACAGCGGCACGTACGCGGCCGAGGAGACCAGCACCGGGTCTGGCACCTATGCGCGGGTGAGCCTGGGCGGCAGCTACACCGAGCTGTGGGCGCAGGCGTGGGTGGATGTGGTCAGCCACTCCACCTCGGGTGCGTTCTTCAGCTTCCGCACCAGCAGCGGGTCCTCGATCGTCTACGTGTACGTCAACTCCAGCGGGAAGCTGGCTCTGCGCAACGACGTGGGCAGCGTGACCACCTACAGCACCACCGCCATGCCCACCGGCAGCTGGCACCTGGTGACCCTGCACGCATTGATCAACGGCACCACCAGCAGCCTGGATGTATCCCTCGACGGCACCCAGGTGCCGGACCTCACCCTGACCGGGCAGAACCTGGGCACCACACCGATCGCCATGGTCCAGCTCGGTGACAACGTCACCGGCCGCACCTACGACATCGCCCTCGACGACGTCGCCGTCAGCCAGAGCAGCCTCTGATCGCGCGCCCACCCGGCCGCCCGCGGGCCGGGCCGGGCGTGGATCATGACAGGGTGACCCTGGACCAGCTGCGGCGCGAGGCGCAGGCGCACGGGGTGGCGACCTCCTACCGGGACTGGCACGGCCGGTGGGTCCAGGTAGGCGAGCCGACCCTGCACGCCGTCCTCGCCGCCATGGCCGGCTCTCCCCGGCCCCGTCCGCCTGGCGGGGCGCTGGGGGCCCGCCAGGCGGGGCCCGCCACCGCCCCGCCACCCCCGCCCCGCTCCTGGGGGTTCACCGTCCAGCTGTACTCGCTGCGCTCCCGCGCGTCCTGGGGCTACGGCGACCTGCGTGACCTGGCCGACCTGGCCAGCTGGAGCGCCCGCGAGCTGGGCGCCGACTTCGTGCTCATCAACCCGCTGCACGCGGGCGAGCCAGCCCCGCCGCTCAGCCATTCCCCCTACCTGCCGATGAGCAGGCGCTTCATCAGCCCGCTGTATCTGCGGGTGGAGGACATCGGCGAGTACGCCCAGCTGCCGTCCGCGCAACGGCGCCGGATCGACTCCCTGGCCGCCCCGCTGCGCGCCGCCAGCGCCAGCGGCGGCCTCATCGACCGCGACGCCGTCTGGCAGGCCAAACGCGCCGCCCTGGAGATCGTCTACGCCCAGCCGCTGAGCCCGGCCCGGCTGGCCGCCTTCGAGCGGTTCCGGGTCGGCGAGGGCCAGCCGCTCGCCGACTGGGCGGCCTGGTGTGCGCTAGCCGAAACTCACGGGCCCGACTGGCGGGAGTGGCCGGGGCCGCTGCAGAGCATACGTTCTGCCGCTGTTGCGAAGGAACGGGAGCGGCTCGGCGGGGAAGCGAGGTTCCACGCCTGGCTGCAATGGATCGCCGGCGAGCAGCGCGCGGCCGCCCAGGGGGCGGCGCGGGCGGCGGGCATGCGGATCGGGATCATCGCCGATCTGGCCGTCGGGGCGCACCCGGGCGGCGCGGACGCCTGGGCCTACGCGGACGTGCTGGTGCGGCAGGTCAGCGTGGGTGCGCCGCCCGACGAGTTCAACCAGCGGGGCCAGGACTGGGGCCAGCCGCCCTGGCACCCGGGCCGGCTCGCCGCGGCCGGCTACCAGCCGCTGGCCGGCCTGGTCCGGGCTGCCTTCGCCAGCGCGGGCGGGCTGCGGGCCGACCACGTGATGGGCCTGTTCCGGCTCTGGTGGGTGCCGGCCGGCATGACCCCGGACCGCGGCACCTACGTCCGCTACCCACACGAGGCCATGACCGGCGTGTTCACCGGCGAGGCCGCGCGGGCGGGCGCGCTGGCGATCGGGGAGGACCTCGGCACGGTCGAGGACTGGGTCCGCGACTACCTGGCCGCCGCCGGCGTGCTCGGCACCTCCATGCTCTGGTTCGAGCGCGGCCGGGACGGCCGTCCCCGCCCGCCCGGGCAATGGCGCCGCCGCTGCCTGGCCACGGTCGGCACCCACGACGTCCCGCCGGTAGCCGCCTTCGTCACCGGCGAGCAGGTCACGCTCCGGGCAGGCCTGGGGCTGCTCACCACAGACCCAGCTGCTGAACGCGGCGCCGCGCAGGCGGCCATGCTGGCCTGGCGGGACGCCCTGGCCGCCGAAGGGCTGGCCGGGCCGGGCCTGGCGCGGGACCCTGCCCGGTTCACCGTGGCGCTCTACGCCTATCTCGCCCGCACCCCGGCCGCCCTGGTCGGGGTCTCGCTGGCCGACGCGGTCGGCGAGCGGCGCCCGCAGAACCTGCCCGGCACCACCACCGAGTACCCGAACTGGCGGATCCCGCTCGGCGACGGCGAGGGCCGGCCCGTGCTGCTGGAGGACCTGCCCGGCCACCCCGGGGTGCGGGCCGTTGCCGCCGCGGTCAGCCCGGCCAGCCGGGCCGGCGGGGCCGGCGGGGCCGGCGGGGTCAGCGGGGTCAGCCTTCCTGGCGGTCGCGTTCCTGGCAGCGCAGGGCCCGCTCCGCGCCGTCCCGGCCCTCGGTGAGCAGGCGGCGAAGCGCGGCCGGCGGGTCCTCCCGCTCCATCAGGGCGTCGGTCGCCTCGATCACC
>Ga0307374_10014056_pt1 | contig 10950 bp, 5 predicted proteins | sample OX3MG_FD_202532 | JGI IMG/M metagenome (GOLD analysis project Ga0307374, IMG submission 202532) | Soil microbial communities from Risofladan, Vaasa, Finland - OX-3 | ecosystem: Environmental > Terrestrial > Soil > Coastal area > Acid sulfate soil | place: Finland: Risofladan, Vaasa | collected... | reverse complement strand
TCCAGTTTACGGTCGCGTTCGATGGCAGGCACAGGCAACACGTTCGTCCCGCGGTTCGATGGCTAGGTTCACGATATAGGAAAAGAGAATTTTCTGAAGGGGAAGAGTGGCTGACAGATTCCGGCAAAAGTGGTGGCGACTATTTCTTTTTGCGGACTGGCTTGGTTATGGCCGCAGTCGATCCGCGAGCAATCAAAGTAGGCTTCATCAGGTGGCTGTCGCCGTAGGGCTGCGTTCCATCCTCGCGCCGATGGGCAAGGTGCTTCAGGATGTAGTCGGCTGCGTATTCTCCCATTTCTCTCATCGGCTGTTGAATCGTCGTCAAGCCAGGAGTGCTGAGAGCGGACGGTGGAACATCATCGAAGCCAATCACCGAGCAGCTTTCCGGTACACGCCGGCCCGCCTCGGATAAAGCGCGAATCGCGCCGTAAGCTGTGAGATCGTCGAAGGCCAGAATTGCTGTGAATTTCTCGCTGGACTGGATCAGCTCATTCGCAACCTTCAGGCCGCCTTCAAAGCTTGAACTGGAATCCATCGTGCCGGGCAAGTCACGGATCAGGGCTGAGTTCAATCGAAGTCCCACATCCGTCGCGAAACGTCGAACGCCTTTCCATCGCATGCGGCTGTCGGCCATGCGGCGTGGGCCGCGCACGAAAGCAATCTCACGATGCCCCAACTGGTACAGATGTTCCATGGCTGCATATCCGCCTGCTTCGTTGTCCACCAGCACTGAGTTTATGGTCGGCGATTCAAGATCGCGGCCAACCACAAGCGTGGGAATCTGACGGTCGTCGATATCCTCCAACACCGTGATGTCGAACAGCAGCCAGTTCGCCACCGTGATCAAGCCTTCCACTCTGCGTTCGATCATCATCTCCACATAGCGTTCCAGCTGCGCCGGTTGATTGTGTGCATCCATCACGATCGGCAGATAGGTCGTAGGCAACAGCTTCCGCTCAACCCCCTGCAGGATGAGAGTGCAGAAGGGATCGGCAAGGTCAATCACCAGCACACCGATCATCTGACTGCGCTGGCTGCGAAGCGAGCGGGCAAAGATGTCAGGCCGGTATCCCAAGCGCCCGACGGCATCCAGGATCTTCTGCTTGGTCTTTGCGGGGATATAACGCGCCAAAGGCGCCTCATTCAAAACAAGCGACACGGTGGACGGCGAAAAGCCGCTCGCTCGGGCTACATCCATCAAGGTCACGCGCCGGCGGTTCAAGCTTATCCTGGTCATTTTCTTCCTGCTATGGTATTGGTTCGATTTAATATCATCTTCTGCAATCCCAGTCAACATCCATAAATTTTATGGGACGGAAGATATAAAAACGTTTTAATAGTTGACACCTACTTGCATGAGATAGTACAAACCATGCAATCGCTATTAAAAGCGAACATTGCAAGAAGTCTCTGGGGGAGCCGCATATGAACGATGAATTCCGCTTTGTACCTTCGGCCTTAGCGTTGTCGATTTCGGACAAGGCCGATCATCACGAGGGTCGCATTGCCACGCATTTGCAAAAGGCGAAGCCGAGGCACGCGAAAGTTTTCGCGCGCATAGTTTCGATCGTTTGTGTGGTGGTTCTAGCACTGCTCTCCGCACCGCAACTGACGGCACAGATTGCAACGGGTAGCCTGACCGGCACCATCAAGGACGCGAGCGGTGCAGTACTGCCGGGCGCCAAACTTACGCTGACGAATACTGGAACGAACGTCGCACAGACGGCAATCTCGACCTCGACCGGCACCTACGTGTTTGATTCCGTAAATGCAGGCTCCTATAACCTGCAGGTTGACCACCCCGGGTTTGAGACATACATCTCGAAGGACGTGCAAATCCACGTGCAGCAGGTCCTGAGTATTAACGTATCTCTTGAAGTTGGCGCGCAAAGCCAGCAAGTAACTGTTACCGCTGCGTCGCCATTGTTGCAGGCGGAAGATGCGTCGATCGGGCAAACGATTCAGGGCAAAGAGATCAACGACCTTCCACTGGTCAATCGAAACTGGACATCCCTCGCTCAATTGTCTGCGGGCGTAACGACGGCCAACGGCAACTTTGGCGCGTCTCCCGGCAGTTCTTATTTTCAAATCAACGGCAACATACCTTGGCAGAATGATTTCCGTCTCGATGGTATCGACGACAATATTGAAGTGTATGGTGGGTTCGGAGCAAACATCACGCCTCCGCCAGATGCCATTCAGGAATTCAAGCTGCAAGCCGGGGACTATAATGCGGAATTCGGCCACTCCACAAGCGGCGTGATTAACGCCGTTATAAAGTCCGGCACGAACCGCATTCATGGGGATCTATGGGAATACTTAAGAAACGACAAGTTAGACGCCAACGATTATTTCAATAAACTGTATGGAACCCCGCGATCTGCCTACCACCAGAACGACTTTGGAGGCACTGTAGGTGGACCTGTATGGATTCCCAAGATCTACGATGGGCGCAATAGGACCTTCTTTTTCTTCGACTATCAGGCCAACCTGATCAACACTCCACTGAACTACACCGAGACAGTACCCACGCCGCTGATGCAGAGCAGCGGGTTCACCAATCTTGAAGATCTGATTACTTACAATGGTGGGACGAAAACGGACGCACTCGGACGTGTGTTTCCGTATGGCACCGTGCTCGATGAGGCTACTACTCGAGCTGTAGGGCCTGGCGGTCTGGATCCCGTCTCAGGGCTGACAAATCCGACCAATCAAACAATCTATGTTCGCGATCCCTTTTACACTGGCGGTAGTATTGCGGGCATCACTGACTTCACATCAAACCCGGCAATGCTGAACCAGATTCCCCAGTCGCGTATCGATCCTACCGCAGTGAAATTGATGAGCGTCTATCCCGCGGCGAATCGTCCGGGAAGGTTGCAGAACGATTATTTCCAAAGCCCTGGGCAGAAAAATGATACGTACCAATACGACGTGCGCATCGATGAAAATCCAACGCCGAACGACAGGATATTTGGTGTATATGACTGGAGTCACGATGATCAGGTAATCCCCAGCGCTCTGCCGGGAATTGCGGATGGAGATCAGTATGGGACAGGTGTTCTGAACAACCCAATCTATATGATTGCAGCGGGCTATACACATGTCTTCGGTCCGACGCTGACAAATGACTTCCATGCCGGGTTTAGCAACTATAACTACATCGGTTATCCTACCTACGCCACTACAACGGGAATTCCCCAACAGTACGGCATCCCGGGCATACCAGTGGTCCCAAATTACGGCGGCTTGCCGGGAATCCAGATGGGCGGCTTGACCTACCTGGGGTCTTCCGAACAGACATTGTCCTCCATTCGAGTGCTGGAACTGATGGACAATGTGACTAAGATCCACGCTAACCATTCATTTAAATGGGGAGGGCAATTCAATCGCCTTGGTTCGAGCATTATTCAATCACCCACGCCCCTGGGCCAGTTTAGCTATGGCGGTCAGTGGTCGGATGTTCCGAACGCGAATACTGGCCAGTTGGGCGTTGCTGACCTGTTAATCGTTCCTGGTTCGACAACGGTTCCAAACGGAATCAGTGACTTGGGAGGATTGCAAAACTGGCAGGGGTCGAGCGTTGCGCAGACAGAAGATCTTCGCTATTACATGGGCGTATATTTCCAGGACGATTGGAAGGTGACGCCGACGCTGACGTTGAACCTGGGGATACGGTGGGACTACACCACGCCGTACGCCGAAACACATGGGCGTCAGGCCAACTTCATTCAGTCAGGGGGCGGAGATGGATCAGGGCCCGCAACCTTCTATATGCCTAAAAAGGGTTGCCAAGTACCACGGTCGGCTGCCTTTGATGCACTTCTTGCGTCCAGCAACATTACCCTGGACTGTACATCGAACAACGCCGTTGGGCTCACGCAGAAAGGGAACTTCGCACCTCGAGTGGGGTTTGCCTACAGCGTTCAACCACGAATCGTCCTGCGCGCGGGCTACGGAATTGCCTATGGTGCACTGGACAATATCGGCTTCTACGGCAACTTAGGGAATAACTACCCGTTCTCCTTCGGTCAGTCGCAATTCAGCGAAAACTCGCAAACGCCATTTCTGAATAGCCTGGGACAGCCCTACACGTTGGAAACCACCTTTAACACCATCAACCTGGAGAACGCAACCGCGATCAGCGGCGAGGGTGTCATGCTGAATGGACGTGTGTACAATTTCCAGACACCTTATACCGAAACTTTCAACGTTGCCGTGCAGGATCAATTCACGAATCACGATGCACTGCAGATCGGATATGTCGGGGTGTTAGGACGTCATCTGGATGTTTTGACTTCACATAATGTGCCGAACATTATGTTGCCACCCGGCGCCAACCCACAACAGTACGCACCTTTTCCGGCATTCAATTATTCGAATAGTCAATGGGAAGGTACGAATGGATCCAGCAGTTACAATGCTTTGCAAACAACATTCGAGCATCAAACCAGCTATGGTCTGAACCTTCTCGCGAACTATACATGGAGTAAGTGTTTTTCAGACCAGAACTATAACGGTAGCGTCGCCACTTATCGCGCATACTGGTTGAAAGGCTTCGGGATCAAGGGTGACTATGCCCTTTGCGATGCAGACACAGCCAATGTGGTGCACGTGTCCGGGACATATCTACTGCCGGTGGGCCGCGGAACTCCTTTCCTGTCGAGTGCCAACCGCGTCACGAACGCCTTCGTAGGAGGATGGTCTCTCAACTACATCTACACCTTCCAATCTGGCAGCCCAGTCAATATTCCGTGCCCGATCGCGACCACGGCGACTTTTGGATGCGCCGCAGATGTGGTGGCAGGACAGAATCCTTATGCGGGTGGAAGAAAGCAGGCGGAATGGTTGAATCCGAAAGCGTTTGCTCAACCGCCCATGGCGACCGCCGTCGGGCAAACTGACTTTGCGCCTCTCGGCGGTCCGGTGTATGCGGTTCGGGGCCCAGGCTTCCAAAATATTGATGCCTCGTTATTCAAAAGCTTTCTCTTGGGGCCTGTCGGCAGGCTCGAGTTCCGAGCAGAGGCTTTCAATGTCTTGAATCACGAGCAGTTTGGCCAGCCAGGCAACACGGGCGGGTTCAGTAACACGAATGCAGCAAATACGAACGGATTCAGCACGATTACCTATTCACGCAACAGTCCACGAATCTTGCAGCTCGCGTTGAAACTGTACTACTAACGAGTCGCTGGATTCGGAAAAGTGAGGGCTCTCCATGCGCACTCATGGAGGGCCTTCAATTTTGCTATCAAGTGTGCCGCAAGCCGTTCCTGGCAGCGCGAAGAGGGGGTATCGTGGATATAGTGATCGATTCATTTGGAGGGAATCAATATGAGTAGTGATTTTTCGCGTCGCAAATTTTTGCAGACCAGTGCCATTGCTGCCGGGGGGCTGTTCGCTTCGAATACCGAGGCCATTGCCCTGGAACCGAAAATCCAATCGGCCCCGAGTAAGCCTGTAGGCGCGAATGACCGCCTGCGGTTTGCCATTGTCGGTGTAGGGATGGAGGGCTCAGCGTTACTATCGAACGCCATTGCGCTGCCCGGCGTCGAGTGCGTCGGCGCAGCGGACCTCTACGATGGCCGCCATACCCTGGCGAAAGAGATCACCGGCAATCCCAACCTGCAAACGACGCGCGAGTATCGCGAGCTGCTGGATCGCAAGGATATCGACTGCATCATCGCCGCGGTCCCGGATTTCTGGCATAAGCAGGTGGTCGTAGATTCCTGCCAGGCGGGCAAGGACGTCTACTGCGAAAAGCCGATGTCTCACACCGTGCCCGAAGGTTTTGCCATGATTGAAGCCGCCGAAAAGAATCAGCGGATCGTGGAAATTGGATCGCAACGTGTCAGCTCTACTTTGGTCGCCAAGGCCAAAGAGATGTACCGGGGAGGCGCTATTGGAGAAGTCAACATGGTGGAACTGACGCTGGGGCGCAACAGTCCAACCGGCGCCTGGGAATACCCTCCGCCCTTCGACCTTTCGCCGTCCAATCTTGCGTGGGATACGTGGCTGAAAGACACCCCAAAGATTCCGTTTAATCCGGATCGGTTTGCCCGCTGGCGCTGCTGGAGTGACTATGGAACCGGAGTGGCTGGAGATCTGATGGTGCATTTGCTGAGCGGAATGCAAGCCACCCTGGGCTGGAATGAAGCCCCTCGTTCCGCACTGTCGCTCGGCGGAATTTTCCGCTGGAAGGATGGCCGCCAGATGCCCGACTTACAAACCGTTTTATTCGATTATCACGGCATTCCTGTCTATGTCCGGCTCGGCCTCAGCACAGAGACTCCGGAGACGGCTCGATTTATGGGTCCTCACGGAATCATCGATGCCACGGAATTCGGAATTCATTATTCGTCGCAATCCGGTAAGGACACGGCGCCCAGCTATTACGACATGAGCTTCCCAGAAAAGATGCGGGACGAATATGTTCGCGAATGGCATGCCAAGAATGACCCGCCGATCGGAAAAGAACCGCTGACGGCGGAGACAGCCTACACCGGCGACGACTGGGACGACTACAAGCCGCATCTCTGGGCCTTCTTTGAGGCGGTCCGGAGTCGCAAGCCGGTTGTCGAGGATGCTGTCTTTGGCAATCATGCCGCCATCGCATGTCACATGGCGAATCAATCCTACTTCAGCAAGCGTCAGGTTTTCTGGGACGCCAATTCTCGCACCGTAAAGACCTAGGACATCTGCTTCTCGGAGCGTCTGGATAACTTGCCAGCTCATCCATGCGCTGGCGCAACAAAGGGATTCGACTTAGGAGACTTGCCGCAATGAAAACTCAAAAGATACTAGGGAGCGTTCTATCCATTGCTTTCCTTGCTTGTGGCTGTGCCTTCGCACAACCGGTAGCGGCCAATGCAGCTGCTCCATCTGCAAATCAATCCAGCGTAAAGCCGTTCCTCGGCCGATGGGATATCACGTTGAAGACGCCGAAGGGCGAAGCCCCGGCCTGGTTGGAGCTTTCTGAGCAGAACGGTGAACTGAAGGCGCTCATGGTCGGCCGCTGGGGAGGTGTGTGTCCGGTTCCTAAGGTGGACGTGGCAGAGGGAGTGCTTACATTTGGCTCTCCGAAGGAAGGAGATTGCGACACCAACTTGGCTTTCAAAGGGAAGCTTGAACATGGCAAACTGACAGGTTCGGCAACTGGACCTCATGGAACTCCCTGGACGTGGACCGGCGTTCGCGCTCCCGCGATGAACCGGACGACCCCTCCCGTGTGGGGCTCCCCCATCAAGCTATTCAACGGAAAAAACCTGGCTGGATGGCATGAGTTTACAGCCGGGTATTTCCCAGTGAACGGCCACTGGACCGTGGTCGACGGGAACCTGGTCAGCCCAGGTCACGGACTCGAACTGGCAACTGATCGCAAATTCGGCGACTTCAAATTGCATCTCGAGTTCAAGATAGGTCCGGATTCCAATAGCGGTGTCTATCTACGCGGTCGCTATGAACTTCAAATTGAAAATGAATCCGCCGATGAGCCACCCAGTCATCACACCGCTGGTATCTATGGATTCTTAGCGCCCCATCCTGAACTACCCAGAACTACCGATAAGTGGCAGACCTATGACATCACGCTGATTGGTCGTCGAGTCACGGTCGTTCAGAATGGCACGACTGTCATCGATAACAAGGTCATTCCGGGAGTTACTGGCGGAGCTGTCGATAGTAATGAAGCTGCGCCGGGACCGATTTATCTGCAGGGAAGCGAGAAGGGACACGTCTCGTTTCGGAATATCGTCATCACTCCAGCCAAGTAGTGAGATATCGCCGATCGCCGCACACGTCATGCGAGTTTGACGACCGGCGGTCGGCCGTAGTCTACCTCTACCAGTGTTGATCTAGCGGCTGCCAAATCGTAATTGAGAGTAGATCGCCAGTTGTTCCGGCCTCAGGGTGGTGCCCTTCAAAGTGCCATCCGGTGTCTGTCCACTCAGGTCGCCCCAAGCCCACCAGTCCGTGCCGAATGGTTGCTGCGTCGCAGTAAATTTGGGTCCATTGGGATCTCTGCCGTTCAGATAATCCACCAGCGCTTTTGCCCATGCCTCTTGCTGCGCCACTGATATCTTTCCGTCGAAATCCAGCGGCTCATCCAGGCTGGCGCCCATCTCGCCGATCCAAACGGGGGCAGTATTGTGCATCTCCAGAAAGCCCCATGCGGCGTTTCGATCGGCGGTCGAGGGTCCTTCATTATTGACCCCGACATTCGGATAATCGTGGATGGAGTACACGAAGTTTGGTGCAGGCGGCGTCAGGACCACAGGGTGCGATTTGGCTTGGCTGCAATCCATGATGCCCTTCGTGCCTTCCGGCTCGCCATTCAATAACTTTCCGCTGTAATTGATGGGGCACTCTCCAACAATCAGCACGCCGGGATCGGCGGCTTCAACGGCAGAGCCGACCTCTTCAAACATCTTCATGATGTCTGTGGGACCGCCGCCTCCCCAGGTGATCGGTGTCGAGTGCAGTCCCAGGACAAGCGGCTCGTTGTCGAGGTCGAATGCAATCACGGTGCTGTTGCCGGCGTAATGTTTCGCGACCGCGATCCAGTCGGCTTTGAATTGCTCGCGGGTCACGGTGCCTTTGTTGCCGCATCCATCGGTGTTGTCGGAGCCTTCTCCGGAGTCAAACCACAAACCGTTCTGCTGCTGCCCGCCACACAGTTCCTTCGAATCGTCCACGTGATGATCGAAGATCACCTTCATACCGAGCGGCGTCGCAGCGGCCACAATCGCATCCATTTCCGCAAAGGTGGAACTCAACGCTCGCTCATCGAAAGGGTAGCGAAGGCAATTGAAGCCTGCCTTTTTCATTCCTGCCACGTCGCCGACGATATCCTTGCTGGGTTCGTTATAACCCACGCATGCCAGACGCTGCGGGTGCCCGGTCGAGTCCACAATTTGATTGCCGGATGTGCTCAGAAATCCGGGCGAGAGCAGGCCGCCAGTCGAGCTTTGAACAGTGGATGGTTGCGAACTGGGCGAAGTCTCCCGCGTCGCTGCGGAGGCAGTCTCCATGCAGCCAACCAAGGCGCTACCCAACAGCAGGAACGTCCGGATGCGCCGGATCGTTTTGATTTGTGCAGTCTTCATTGCGTCACCGTTCTACCGGGAAAAGGCGTTCCCGGTGTGCGCTTAGAATTCGTCGAAGGCAATCTGATTCTTGGGAACGTTCAGGTTCTCAAGCATCTTTGTCGCGGCTTGCACCATTGCCGGTGGCCCGCACAGATAGTATTCGATTGCAGTTGGGTCTGGATGATTGGCGAGATGTTGCGACTGCAACACCTCATGAATAAGGCCGGTATGCGAGTTCCAATGGTCCTGCGGCTGGGGCTCGGAAAGCGCCAGATGAAAGGTGAAGTTAGGAAATCTTCTGGCCAGGTCCTCGAAATATTCGCGATAAAAACTTTCCTGCAGCGCGCGCGCGCCATACCAGTAGCTGACCCTGCGGCCTGTTCGCAGCGTGTCAAAAAGATGGGATAGATGCGAACGCAGCGGAGCCATTCCCGCCCCTCCGCCTAGATACACCATCTCTCTTTCCGTGTGCTGGATATGGAAATCGCCAAACGGTCCGATCGCTGTGACAGTATCGCCCGGTTTCAAGCAATGGATATAGGTGGAACCGGCGCCGGCAGGACAATCCTGGCCGCGCGGCGGGGTGGCAATTCGAACATTGAATCGAAGCTGCTTGTCGATGGCGGCGTTTGATGCCATGGAATAATTTCGTCGCACCGGAATGTCATTCGCCGCACGAAACTCGAATACCCGTTGCGTCTTCCAGACTTCAGTAAATGGTGCTGCGACTGAAATATTGTGACACGGTAATTCCCCGTAAGCGGGAATATCCAACTGGATGTAATCGCCGGGTTGATAGTTCAGTACCGGCGAACCAGGCTCCGGTTCCAGGACCAGTTCTTTAATAAAGGTAGAGACATTCTCATTGCTGACCACCCGGAATCTATAAGTCGTCGCCGGCTGTGTAAGTCCGCAACCGCCGGCCGATGTCACGTCAAGAAAAATCTTTTCATCATGCTCGTTCACCGTATAGGTTTTTAGAGCCACACAGACCGGCGCGCGTTGCGGAGATCCGTCAATGATATTGAAACGCCCGTTATGCTTGGCGCATTCGATTAGTCTGCCGGTGACGAAGCCATCCGCCAGATGACTGTTCGCGTGCGTGCACATGCCGTCGGTCGCGTACAGGCTGCCGTCCGCAACGCGATAAATCGCATAGGTTTTCTTGTCATGGTCAAAGCGAATGACATCTTCATCTCTCAGGAAGGAACTGGCGCAGACTTCCACCCAGCCGTTCTTGGGCTGACCCTTTGCCGTGAAGATATGAGACGTCGGCGGCGCCTCAGAAGGAAGAGTCGGCGTCGGCAGCTTCCGCTTCACATGGTAGGCAGGATCTTTCACCTGTCGCAACACCGCCGGGATGATCTCACGCCACGCGTCCATCAGCCCGGTATACGGCGTCGGCATGTCGTCCTTCACCAGCGCGTGCAACTTAGGCAAGTTGTAGTAGGGCACCAGCGGAAACATGTGGTGCTCCACGTGGTAGAACATGTTCCAGTACAGATATCGGTGGATCGGGTTTGTATACAGCGTTCTGCAATTGAGCCGGTGATCGAGAACATTCTCAGCCAGGCCCGCGTGCTGCGTATACCCATAAATGTGGTATAGCCAGGAGCCGTATAGGTTAGGCAAGCCGATAAACATCAGAGGAAGAATGCTGCGCATGTAGATGGACAGCCCGATCACGCCTAAATAAATCAGTAAGTAGATGCGAGCCCGCAAAAACACGCTCCCATATTCTGATTCTGGGACGTAGGTTTTCTCTTCCGGCGTGAGTCGCCCAGTCGAGTGCAATAGTACATGCCGAAAGTAGACCGGCATCTCCTTCAAATCGAAGAAGGAAAGAACCATCGCCAGAATATTCGGT
>Ga0307374_10014055_pt1 | contig 10950 bp, 12 predicted proteins | sample OX3MG_FD_202532 | JGI IMG/M metagenome (GOLD analysis project Ga0307374, IMG submission 202532) | Soil microbial communities from Risofladan, Vaasa, Finland - OX-3 | ecosystem: Environmental > Terrestrial > Soil > Coastal area > Acid sulfate soil | place: Finland: Risofladan, Vaasa | collected... | reverse complement strand
TCCTCCGGGTACTGAGATGTTTCAGTTCCCCGAGTTCCCCCCACCCGGCTATCGTTTCACGCGGGTGGTCTCGACCCATGACGGTCGAGGAGTTGCCTCATTCGGGTTCGGATGGCTCTTCGCTCGCGTGCAGCTCCCCATCCACGTTTCGCCGGTCTCCGCGCCCTTCATCGGCTCTTGGCCCCTAGGCATCCTCCCACTCCCCTGCTCCGCTTGGCGCTCCTCTCTCGAGACGTCACAAGGACGCTCAGGATGGATACGTCACAGAGCCGTGCGTTTCCGTGGCTACGCTTCATGCTCAATCGCCACGCCTACATACGCACGCATTTCTCCTCCGCAAGGTCACTCGCTCGCTTCGGCAAAATTGAAGTACATCATCACGATTGAAAACAGTCGCCCGCGCCTGTATGGTGTTGGCCCTTGCCAACACCGACCAGCGCGTTCGCTGCCTCATCGTTCTCTACTACTCATTTATGTGGTTGTTCAGGTGCAGTTGCGTTGGCGCGCGTTGCGCCAGCGTCTCACGTCTTCGCCAGGTTTCCCTGCCGTCCAACCTCGTCACCGCCATGTGTGGCGGCGGCTCGTATCGTCCATTTTTGAGGACGCTTAACGAGTGTACCACAACACAGTCGGTAAATCAAGCAGGACCTTCGGGGGAACGTTCCATCGCTGCGTTGGCCGCGAGGCTTTTTGCAGCGACGACCTGTTTCAGGGCGCTCAATAATATTGCCATAGAGAGGGGTCTCCTGTCAACCCTTTTTGCACGAAGTTTGCCCCAACCTGCGCAAACTCGTCGGCGGTGGGAGAGGTGGGCCAGGGCTGGGGCGAGAAGGCGCACTATCAGCGTACTGTTATGATCACCTGATGACGAGGGCGTTTGCCGACATTGACAACCAGCCACCCCTGCGCCACCGACGTATACTCCGCGATCACCTCGATCTCGCCGACGATCTGCGCGTTGAACTCAGCCAATCGTTCCGCCGGAATCCAGTATTCCTGGTGGATGGCGGAGCTGACGGTGTGGATGTCGTACTGGTCGAGGTAGGCGCGGCGCACGGCGAAGCGCGTGACGTAGCCGCGCTTGCCGTCGCGCGCGTTCCAGTCGCGGCAGAAACGTCCGATTGCCGCTGGCCCGAATCAGCGCCAGCTCCTGCTCGCCCACCGGACGATAGAGCGTCGTCGTCTCGATGTCGGAGTCGTTTGTGCCAATCATAGAATGAATCTCAGTAGCATCAGGCGGTGGCGAAGATACGGGCTTGCGGCAGTGAGCGACCCAGTTCTTGCCACAAATCGATCAGGTCTGCTAACACTTCCTGCCCATTCTGCACGGCTTCCGCGTAGGTAGTTCCATGCGTATGTGTATTCGGCCCCCATTCCGGGAAGCTCACGATAAATTTCTTGTCTTCGTCAGACCACTCGATCACCATTGAGTAGTGCAGCGTCTCAATGCTCATGGCTGTAGCCTCTTTCTCGCTTCACGGAGATCATGCACAGCGTCACGTACATCACGTTCCTGGTATCTATCCGCGTCATCGCCATCTTGGCCAGAAATTACAACCGGATAGGGTACCAGCGGATGCGCCCAATACGTGTGACTTCCCTTCCCACGCTTTGGATCGATGGAGAATCCCTCCCGCTTCAGTTCAGAGCGAAGTTGGCGTATCTTGCGTGGCATACGCTCTCCTGCAAATGGCCCCACCACCAGCAAGCCAGTAGTGGGGCGTCACACGCACATGCGTGGCTAGCGGCGGGGCGCTCCGCCGGTGGCGCCCGTCGCCGGGCGCGCGGCTGTGCCAGCGAAGCCGGTGGGCGCCGGCTGGCCGTGCGCCTTGGCTGCCGCCTTGCGCGCCTTCTTCAGATGCTTGTGCCAGGCGACTTGTTTCCGCTTGTTCATTGAGGTGCTCTTTCTCGCTCGTGCGCGTATCAGCTACGCGCGTCTACTCGGGAGCCGATAGCGCCACATACAGCAGCGACGCCATCGGCCATATAGGCGGCAGGACGGGCGGCGACGCTACTCCTCCGGCTCCAACAGATCGCTCTCTTCGAGGTCGGTCTCGTGCATGTCGGTGTCTTCTTCGTCGTCGTCGCTGTCCACGTACTCGCCATCTTCGTTCAGATCGTCTTCGTCTTCGGGGTGGCGCAGCAGCGTGTCGCGGGTGGCGCCGCGCGTCACTTCGCCGCCGCCCTGCGCCGGGAAGCTGACCCGGCCAAATTGGCTAGGATGCTGGAACGTCTCGCGGACGATCAGCCGCACGAAGTGGTCGTGCAGTTCGGCGATGCCCGCTGCGTACTGGTTGCCGCCCTCCATAAACTTAATCAGGCGGCTGGCCAGACGCGCCTCGATGCGCCCGATACGCTTGCCCGCGCCGTTCAGCGCATAGATCAGGGTACCTTCGCGCTGCAACGTCACCTGCTCGCCCGCCGCCAGCCGCGCCAGCACAGTCTTCGGCGCCAGCTCGACCAGATTGGTGAAGCCTGTCTTACCGGTCTCTTCGATGAAGAGGCGCGGATCGATGCGCTCGTGCGCCCCATGATCTTTCGCGCCGCCCTCGCCGAGTTGCGCCAGCCGGTCGAGGTTTTTGCGCGCGATACCGTTGGTGGGGTCTAGGGCGAGCGTCTCGCTATAGGCCTCTTTGGCTTCGGCGTATTGGCCCAGTTCGCTCAATGCTTTGCCCAGCCGGTTCAGCGTGCTCAGATCGCGAGGGAAGGCGCTCAACAGCTGGCGATTGATGTTCACCGCCTCCTCCCACTGGCTCTCCAGCGCCATCTTGATCGACTGCTCCGTCAGCTGGCGTTGCAGGCGTGCGCGCTCCTCCGGCTGGTATGTCACTTGTGTCATGCCAGTTTCGTATCCTCCATTGGGTTCGCCGTTCCACGCGCAGGTACCCGCCCTGCCAGCGCAACATGGCGTCAAGCGCCTATTTTAGCACATCCAGCACAAATAAGGCCAGCGGTTAAAGATAGGCGCCAAAATCGCTTCGTGCCACCCACGCTACCGCGCCAGCGCAGCCGCCGCCGCGACTGGCGCGACCTGCCGCCCCTGCAACGACCACGCCGACGTCCGCTCGATCTCCACCCGGACCAGATCACCCGGCCTCACCACCGCCCCCGTTGGGCCAGCCTCGCGCGTCGCGGGGAAGAATACCAGCTTGTTCGTGCGGTTGCGTCCGCGCCACTGGCGCTGCCCCGCGCCCGGCTTGGGCTTGCCGTTCGTCGTGGGCGGCGCGCCAGCCGCCTGCTCCGCATCCGTAAGCTGGAGACCCTCGATCAGCACCTCTTCGACGCGGCCCAGATACTGCGCGTTGATCTCGCGCCCGATGCGCTCCTGCACCGCCTCGACGGCGTGCAGGCGGCGCTTCTTCTCGGCCAGCGGCACATCGTCCTGCCACTTGTAGGCCAGCGTGCCGGGGCGCGGCGAGTAGGCCGCCACATGCACGATATCGAAGCGCACCTCTTCGAGCAGATCAAGCAGCCGCTGGAACTCGTCCTCCGTCTCGCCACAGAAGCCGACGATCACGTCAGTCGAGAGCGAGACGCCGGGCCACCAGCCACGCAACCGTTCGATCAGCGCGCGATACTCCGTCAGCGTGTAGCCACGGCGCATGCGGCGCAACACCTCGTCGTCGCCGTGCTGCACCGGGATGTTGACGTGTTCGCAGACCTTGGGCGACGCGGCCATCTGACGGATGATCTTGTCGGTCATGTGGCGCGGATACGAGGTCATGAAGCGGATGCGCTCCAGGCTGTCGATCTCGCTCAGCCGCTCCATCAAGTCGCCCAGGTCGGCGTGCTGGTCGGGCAGGTCCAGCCCGTAGGCCTCCACCGTCTGGCCCAGCAGCGTCAGTTCACGCGCGCCGCCATAGACCAGCTCGCGCGCCTCCAACAGCAACTCTTCGACCGGGCGGCTGCGCTCTACACCACGCCGCGCAGGTACGATGCAGTACGAACAGACCTTGTTGCAGCCCAGGATCACCGGCAGCCATGCGGTCGGCCCACGCAACGGCGACGCGCTCTCGGCGACGGCGCTGACGAAGGTGGGGTTCGCCGCCGGATAGTGCAGTTCGCGGGTCGCCGGGCGCGGGGTGATTGTCATCGGCCCACCCGGCTTCCGCTGGCCACTCGGCTCGGCGTTGTCCTGCTGCCCCGACGCATCCAGCGCGTCCAGCGCGTTGGCGTCGAGCGCGGGGATCGGTTCGGGGGCGGCGAAGGCGTCGGGCGCGCCAGGCTGCACGACAGGCAGCGGCATCGGCAGCACGGGCAGCGCGCCGGAAACGCCGATGGTACGCGGCGCGCCAAGCTCGGCGAAGTCCACGCAACCCTCGCCCGCGATGGGCGTCCACCGCTCGTTGAGGAAGCGCGGCAGGATGTCGGCGTTCTCCACCTTGAAGAAGAGGTCCACCACGGGATAGCGCCGTTTGAGGTCGTCGAGCGTGCGCTGGTTGCCAATCATGCAGCCCATCATGGCGACCAGCATGTCTTCGCGGCGGCGCTTGGCGTGGGCCAGCAACGAGAGCTGGCCGTGGGCGCGGCGCTCCGGCTGCTCGCGCACGCTACAGGTGTTCAGCACGATCAGGTTGGCGGCGTCCATCGTCGGCGCGGACTCCCAGCCCAGGCCGTCCAGGATGCTGGCGACGCGCTGCGAATCGGCCTGATTCATCTGGCAGCCGACCGTCCAGATGTGGTATTTGCCCTGGCTCATCGTGCGCTACCTCCGCGCGCCGCCTGGCGCGCTGTCGTGTGTGGGACCGACTTCACTGGGGTCCGGGCAGTCGGCTTGCCGTGAGAACTGGGCGCCTGAGCGCCGTTCGCGGCGGTCGCCCGCGCGGGCGCTTTCTTCTCGCCCGCCGACGTGCCGCCCTTCGCCGATTTCTCGGACTTCGCGGCGCGCTGGTCCTTCGGTGTTTCGGGGCCGCCCTCGCTCTCCACGTCGTCATCCGTCACCTCGCGCACATCTTCGGGGCGGATGTGATCAATGTAGAGGATGCCGTCGAGATGGTCGATCTCGTGTTGCAGGATGCGGGCAAACCAGCCCTCGGCGCGCACGCGAATCTCTTTGCCCCTGGCGTCGCGGCCCTTGACGGTGACGGTAGTTGCGCGGGGCACATGATCGCCGACGTAGCCGGGAATGCTCAGGCAACCCTCGGTCCCCAGTTCGATCTCGTCGTTGCGCTTGACGATTTCAGGGTTGACCAGCGTCACCTGCTCATCTTCAAACTCGGCGACCAGCACCCGCAACGACTCGCCGATCTGTGGCGCGGCCAGCCCGACGCCCGGCGCGTCGCGCATCGTCTCCCACATGTCGGCGACCAGCCGCTCCAGATAGGCGTCGAAGCGTGAGACCTTCTTGGCCTTCGCCCGCAACACCGGATGTTCCATCGTCAAAATCGTGCGAACTGCCATTGCGCTGTCCCCAAACCTGTAGAATCTGCGTTGCCCCAAACGGCTTCTCTGTATTTTATCACTTGACGCCCCTAAAGCGCATCATCTCATGCGAAACTGATCGAGTGACCAGCGCGAGACTGGCCTACGGGCCATGCCCATATGTGCCTCCATGTGGTATCACGAAGGCGGCAGGCACACCCATTGGGCAAGCGACAGGCCAAGCGACAAACGAGAGATGGTCAACCTCGATACGAAAGGTGGACATGGTATGGGACTCCTGGACGGCAAAGTGGCGATTGTGACGGGCGGCTCGCTGGGCATCGGCGCGGGCATCGTGCAGCGGCTGGCGGCGGAAGGGGCGAGTGTCGCGCTCGACTACCACCTACACGGCGACGCCGCCAACGCTATCGCGGCGGAGATCACCGGCAAGGGTGGCCACGCGCTGGTCTCGCAGGCGGATGTGTCGCAGGTCGCCGATTCGCAACGGCTGGTCGCCGAGACGGTCGCCGCCTTCGGACGACTGGACATCCTGGTGAACAACGCCGGGATCGAACAGCCAACGCCATTCGCCAACGTCACCGAGGACCAATGGGAGCGCCAGATCGCGGTGGACCTCAAAGGGCCGTTCTTCGCCACCCAGGCGGCATTCAAGCAGTTCGTGGCCCAGGGCGGTGGTGGCGTCGTCGTCAACATCTCGTCGGTGCATGAGGACCTGCCGATGGTGGGCAACGCCGTCTATTGCGCGGCGAAAGGTGGTCTGCGTATGCTGACACGCACGCTTGCCAACGAACTGGCCGTCAACAACGTCCGCATCGTCAACGTGGGGCCGGGCGCCATCGTCACGCCGATCAACGCCGCCACGCTGGGCGATCCCACCCGCACCCAGGCGCTGCTGGCGGAGATTCCGCTCAAACGCATCGGCCAACCTGCCGACGTGGCCAGCGCTGTCGCGTGGCTGGCCTCTGACCAGGCCAGCTACGTCACCGGCACGACGCTCTTCGTAGACGGCGGCCTGATGATCTACGCCGGCAGCCTGTAGCGGTCTGGCGTACCGCCAGCCGCCGGGCGGGCGCGTGACCTTCTGGCGTACCGCTAGGCTCCAGCCCGGCGCGTGGCGCGTGGCGCGCCGCAACAGAACTTCGCCGCCAGTACGCTAGCCGAGGAGTACGCGCCAGTTTGGCAGTTGGCGGTACAACAGACGACACGCGCCGGGCTGGAGCCCAGCGGTACGGCAGTATTCCAACGCTGACGTGGCGGCCACGTTGCCGCGCCTCACTTTTATGGAGGACCCACACCATGACCAACCCAACACCCACAACTCCCGACGCGCTGATCGCCATCCTCGCCAGCGTCCCCGATCGGGTGGACGCGCTGGTCGCGCAGACGCCCGCCGCTGGTAGCGCGCCCGCCCTGCCAGGCGAGTGGACGGCCAGCGAGGTCGTCGGCCACCTCTGCGACGCCGCGCGCATGTGGGGTGGCCGCATGCGCTTCATCGTCTTCGAGGACGAGCCGACCTTCGTCATCTTCGACGAGAACGCCTATGTGACGCAATCCGGCTATCGCTACGTTCCCCTGGCGACGCTGGCCGCCGTCTATCGCCTGAACTGCGCGGCCAATGTCGCCTTGCTGCGCAGCCTCGCGCCGGAGCAATGGGAGCGTGTGGGCGTCCACCCCGATCGCGGGCGGCTCACGTTGCGCGACATGGTTGCGGTGGAGGCCGAACACGAGCGCCAGCACGCCGAGCAATTGGCGCGGGCCTAACCCTGCATTTGCATCTTGCGCTCTGCCCACAAATCGGTTACATTTGACGCGACACGTTTGTCACAGGTTTGTGGTGGCGTGGTCAGCGGCGAGACGGAACGGCCAGCCGCGACGATGGCAAGCAATGGTCGAGGCGACCGGGCAGCAGAGGTGAGGCGCCAGATGGCAGAGTTCGATGCCGAGACGGTGGACGCGCTGAATACGCTGCTCGAAGACGAGCGCGCCAGCGTCGAGATGGAGGTTGCGCTCGCCTCTGGCGCATCCGAATACACCGAGCGCGAGACGCTCGTTGCGATGGGCGCCGACGACATCGGCTTCTGCGTCGCCTTGCACGAGCAGATCGATCGCGCCGGGGCGCCCGTGACCCGACGCATCAACGGCGTGGTGTTTCAGGCGCTCGGCGCAGAACGCTATGACGACCGACTGCTGGTCTTCGCCCGCCATCAACTGCTGGTCAACGAACGCTATCGCAACCTGACGACGCGCGATCTCGACGACGAGACACGCGACCTCCTGCAAACCATCACCACCACCCACGACCGGCAGATCGACTGGCTCGAACGCCGCGCCCAGGCGTTCGCCGCCACCCGCCAGTTCGACTTCCGTGGCGGGAACGTCGGCGCGCCCGGCGGCGGTTCGGGCGTGGGCGGATTGGTCGCCGATGTGGAGCAGGCGCCGCCACGCGACGAGCCGCCCGCGCTCACCACTGGCGATGACGACCCTGAAGGGCAATACAACGCAGCGCCCGATAGCTCTCCACGCAATCTTCGTAGCGCCTTCCGTGGAACAGCGCTCGGTCGTCGTGAAACCCCTGCGCCCTCTACGCCAGGCGCGCAGTTGCCAGGCGATGCAGATGGGCGCAACGGCGCGCCGTATACAGCGCCGCCGCGTGAGAACTATGCCGACGACGAGTATGCGCCACTTCCCGAGGCGCCCAATACGCCCTATCCGCCCAATACGCCCTATCCGCCCTATCCACTGTCCCCAGATGAAGGCTTCAACGTGGCGCCTGCGCCAGCCTCGCCGCCGCCTACGCCGACCGTCCGCCGACGCTACGGCGCGTATCGTCCCGGCGCGCCCAACTCAGCCGACAACACTGCCCCGTTCGCTGCGGAGTCGGTGGCGCCCGACGACGCGCAACCCCACATCGCCAATACGCCGTACACCTACGCCGATAGCGCCTACCCCTATAGCGCGCCTGACACGCCCAAGCCACCCCATGCGCCCGACCGTTCGAGGTACACGCCGTACGGATCGGACCCCGACGAGCGCGACAGCGACGACTGACCGTGAGCACGCCATCAGACGCCTCAGATGCCTCGGACACCCCAGCGCCGCATAACGACGCCAATGCGGCGCCAGCGACTTCGCGCTGGGGACTGTGGCGTGTCCAGGGGGCCGTCGCGTTGTTTGGGTTGGCGGGCGTGCTTGGCCGCATGACGGGCCTGCCCGCGCCGTTGATCACGCTGGGGCGCGTCGTCTTCGCGGGCGCCGCGCTGGCCATTGGCGCGGGTGTCGCGCGCGTCTCGCTGCGGCCACGGCGGCGCGCCGACCTGGCGCTGCTCATCGGCCAGGGCGCTCTGCTAGCCCTCCACTGGACGGCCTTTTTCCAGGCCATCGTCGTCTCGAACGTCGCCATCGGGCTGCTGGCCTTCTCCACCTTCCCGCTTTTCACCGTCGCCTTTGAGCCGCTGCTCCTGCGTCGGCGACCCAACGCGCTGCAACTCGGCGCGGCGCTGCTGACGCTGCCCGGCGTGGCGCTGCTCACCCCCACGCTGGACCTGCGCAACGGCGCGACGCAAGGCGTGCTGTGGGGGTTGCTGGCGGGCGCGACTTTTGCGCTGCTCTCCGTCGTCAATCGTGGGTTGACGCGCCAGTATAGCAGCCTGGCGATCAGCCTGTATCAGGATGGCGTCGCGGCGGTGGTCCTGCTGCCGACGCTGGCGCTGACGCCGACAGCGGGTCTTTTCACTTGGCGCGCATTGATCCTATTGCTGGCGCTGGGCCTGGGCTGCACCGCCCTGGCGCACACCCTCTTCATCGCTGGGCTGCGTAGCGTCACGGCGCAGCTTGCCAGCCTGATCGGCGCGCTGGAACCGGTCTGGGGTATCTTCTTCGCGTATCTCTTGCTGGGCGAGATTCCCACTCTGCGCACGCTGCTCGGCGGCGCGCTGATCCTCAGCGCGGTCGTCATTCCCGCTGTGGCTGACGGCGTGGGCGGGGGACGCGAACACGGCAGGCGCGAGCGCGGCGCATGAACGCGCGCGAGGCTGGGCGGCTGAAGCCGCAACTAAGGGCCTGCGGCTTCAGCCGCCTAGCGGGTGTCGCCAAACACGCCCACCCACAAAAAGGAGACTTCACTCCCTATGACACAACCACCATCCATCACACCAGAAGACCGCTACGCGGCGCTCGTCGCGGCGCTACGCAACCAGCCGGGCGTCACCTATCTCTCGGATGGCCCGCCCTCGAACAAGTTTGGCTCGAATGCGCTGAAGGTCAACCGGAAAATCTTTGCCATGCTGGTGCGGGGCTACCTTGTCGTCAAGCTGCCGCGCACGCGGGTAGACGCGCTCGTCGCGGCGGGCGGCGGCGAACGCTTCGATCCCAGCCACGGCCAGGGGCGCATCATGCGCGAGTGGCTGGTCGTCGCGTCGGCGTCTGCGGACGACTGGCTGGCGCTGGCGCACGAGGCCCTCGCCTTCGTCGGCGGCCAGAAGTAGGCGCAAATCGAAGTATGGGCGATGCGATGATGGGCGCCCGACTGTGATCCATTTCACATTCCGGAGCCGTCCGCTTCTGGCATACTGGGCGGGAATAGTTGGGCGGGCCTAACCCCCGGCCCCTTCCCACAAGGTGTGGGAAGGGGGGATCATACATCATCACTGAATCTCCAGGCCGCGTCGGCGGCCTTTGTGGCCACGGCCTCACGGCGCGCGTTCACGCGCCCGCTACGGCGCCCACGGCGCGCCACAGGAGGGTAACAAACGACGTGCGACTCACGAGCGATCAAGTGATAGCGCTGGCGCCCGACGCCAGTTCCGCCAAGGCGGGCAAACAACTCGCCAACACCCGCCACTGGAAAACCTTGGGGCAGAGCGAGGCGGCGTTGTGGGGCGAGTGCCAGGGCAGCGCGCTTTATCAGGTGCGCGTAGATCAGATGACCAACGAAGCCAGTTGCAGTTGCCCCAGCCGCAAGTTCCCCTGCAAGCATGGTCTGGGATTGATGCTGTTGACAATCACCGACCCAACCTCCATACCCACCGGAGAGGCGCCCGAATGGGTGGCGAGTTGGCTGACGAAACGCGCCGCCACGAAGGCGAAGCAGGAGGCGAAGCTCGAGGCGCCCACCAGCGACGCGCCGGTGGACGAAGCGACCGCCGCCAAGCGCGCCAAAGATCAGGCCAAGCGCGCCACCCAACGCGAAACCGAGATGCTCAAGGGACTGGATCGCCTCGATCTCTGGCTCGGCGATCTCATGCGCAATGGCTTGGCCGAGGCCGAGAAGAAGCCCCGCGCATTCTGGGAGACCCCGGCGGCGCAGTTGGTGGATAGCAAAGCGCCGGGGCTGGCGTTGCGCGTGCGTCAGTTGGCCGAGATTCCCCACTCCGGCGCCGATTGGCCCGAACGCCTGGTCGGCGACCTGGGCAGGCTGGCGCTGCTCACCACGGCATATCGCCGCGCCGACGCGCTCGATCCGGCCCTGCGCGACGACGTGCGCCAGCTCGTCGGCTGGACGCTCAGCGCCGAGGAGGTGGCCGCGCGGGGTGAGCGCGTCGCCGACGACTGGCTGATCCTGGGCGCCAT
>Ga0307374_10014052_pt1 | contig 10952 bp, 7 predicted proteins | sample OX3MG_FD_202532 | JGI IMG/M metagenome (GOLD analysis project Ga0307374, IMG submission 202532) | Soil microbial communities from Risofladan, Vaasa, Finland - OX-3 | ecosystem: Environmental > Terrestrial > Soil > Coastal area > Acid sulfate soil | place: Finland: Risofladan, Vaasa | collected... | reverse complement strand
TTGGCAGGAACGCTACTACGATAGCAACATCCGCGGTGAGAAGGCCCGCTCCGAGGTGATCCGCTATATTCATCGCAATCCGGTGGTGCGCGGTCTGGTCGAGAAGCCCGAAGACTGGGTGTGGTCGAGCTTCCGGCACTATGCGACCGGGGTGAAGGGAACGGTCGAGATCGAATCGCAATGGACGGCGTTCCGGCGGGGAAACCAACTGCCGGAGGGAGTGCGCTTACAGAAAGGCGAACGATCGTGCTTTCCCACCCAAGCTGCAAGAAGCGCGAAAGGATGAGGCGCCCACAGTCAAAGGCGACGTAGAATGAATTCGAGGAAGAGTCACCCGCCCGCTCATCGCAAAGAACGCGATGAACGGGGCACAGCGTCTCAAAACTCATGAGCAGTTCATCACGGTTGTTGACAGGGCCACCTGCCCGAGGGTCCGGCTTCGTCCTCTCTTATGCACTTCTTTCGGGAGAACGGAGGACGGGCGGATGAGGGTCGTGATCTCCCATGTCTGAAAATCCAGACATGGGGCACCCATATTTAGGACTGAGCAGACCTGGGCCACCCGCCAAGTGGACACGACGAAAGCCTTAACCATCCCTCAACCCGAGTACACGCTCGGCGGACGGCAGCTTCCCGTGATACTGCCGCTGTCTCCGCTCTATATCGTCACCCAGTGAGGTGCGTTGTGGCACGCCGCAAGCGGACAAAAGACGAACGGGAGGCCACCTCATTTAGGCTCGGAGAGCGTTCCCCTTTTCGCCCCCTGTATCAAGGGAAGTCGGCGGGTAGCCCACCCAACCGCCTGAAATCACGATGGGGGTGGCGGGTGGCCCAGGTCTGACCAGCCCTAACTGCGGGTGCCCCATGTCTGGATTTTCAGACATGGGAGACCACGAACCTACACTGGCCGCCGTTGGCTTTTTCCGGAGAATGTACCGGAGATATAGGATGTTGGCATGACCAGGGGCCTGGTTCGTTATCAGCAATCCGGCTGTTTCCACTTCATCACCTTCAGTTGTTATCATCGGCTCCCTCATCTGGGAATTGCTTCTGCGCGCAGCCTTTTTGAGCGCTCCCTTGAGGCCATGCGCCTTCGCTACGACTTCGTTGTCTGCGGATACGTCGATATGCCCGAGCACGTCCATTTACTGGCCGGCGAGCCAAACGGAGCGCTCCTTTCAAAGGCCATTCAAGCCTTGAAGTTGTCAGTGTCGGTTCAGAGCCGGCAGCGTCCTTTCTGGCAGGCGCGGTATTATGACTTCAACGTGCGTAACGAGCTGAAGCGGGTGGAGAAGCTCCAATATATGCACCGCAACCCGGTACGGCGCGGTTTGGTCGGCAAACCCGAAGATTGGCCATGGTCGAGTTTTCGTCATTACGCGACCGGCCATGAAGGAACCGTCGAAATTGAATCGCAGTGGACCGCCGCTCGCCGCGCCCATCAATTGCCCGAAAGTCTCCGATTCAAATCCTCAGGACAGTTGAGGCTGGCGCATTCCCAGGTCCCAGAATCGAGACCTGGGGCACCCAAATGATAGGATTGGTGCGAATTGAAACCTGGGCCACCCGCCGGCCAACGAATGGGCGGATTACCTGCTCCCATCCCTTTTGCGGAAGACACAAAAAGCTGGAGCACAGCGCCGCAATGCTTTCGGGCCGGCCCTATAACTCAAAAGGTCATAACTCAGCCGGCCGATGCCAGGCAAACAATTCCTGCTTCAGTTTCGCCACGGTCTCCTGATATTCCGGCAGGCTGGCTAGATTGTGCATCTCTTCGGGGTCGGTACGCACGTTGTAAAGCTCATCGATGAAGTGGACCCAGAAGGTGTACTTGTAGTCGCCGTCGCGCACCATGTACTTCGCTGTATTCAAACCCAGATCGTACTCGGCGAAGACGGGGCCGTACTGCGCAGGAGAATCGGGTTGCCGCACCAGATTGGCAAAGCTTTTGCCATCATTGGGACCGGTGACTGGAACACGGCACAGATCGGCCAGCGTAGACGTGAGAGAGATGAGACTGACAGGCTGGGGGCAAATCGAGGGAGCGGCGCCCGGCATCCGTACCAGGAAGGGCACACCGCACGATCCCTCGTAAAACTGGAATTTATTCCAGAGGCCAAGATCTCCGAGCATCTCTCCGTGGTCCGAGGTGTAGACGACAATCGTGTTCCGGTCCAGCCCCAATCGGGTGAGAGCGCCCAGCACCTGACCCGCACAGTCATCCATTTGCGCCAGGCTGCCGTAGTAATAGGCCATGCGCTTGCGCGCTTCCGGGGCTTGCAGCAGCTCCGGCGTCCAGCGGCATTGCTCAATCGAGCGGCGCACCGGGCGCGGCAGATGCGCCAAATCCGCCTTGCCCCAGGTGGCAGGGAGCTTCATCTGCTCGGGCTGGAACATCTCGGCGAATCGCTTTGCCGGCATAAAGGGATCATGCGGCTTGAGGAACGATGCGACAAGGAGGAAGGGTTCGTTGGCTCGCGCGTAGTCCTCAAGAAAGTGAATCGACTCGCGGGCGACAAAGTTATCAAAGTGGTCCTGCTCGTCCATGAGCGAGGGACAGCCAACCGCGACCGAACCGAGACGGCCATCCGGAGTTCGATGCCCCTTCCACGGGTCTCCTTCTTCCCGCCAGAGGCTTTCGATTTCGGGTAAACCGGCTCCTGAATTGGGACCGCCCAGTTCGTCGGCATACAAATGCACCTTTGGTCCCAGATATTGCAGCCAATCGTTGAATTCCAATTTGTACGCGAAGCCGTGGGTTTGCGCATCCACCATGTGCATCTTGCCGACAAGCGCGGTCATGTAGCCCGCGCTGCCAAAGTAGTGGGCGATGGTCTTGTGCTTCGGAGAGAACGGCTTTGCATTGCCTCTGGATTCAAGATGGTGCGTATAGAGGCCTGTCAGGATCGAGGCGCGCGACGGCGCGCATACCGGATTGGTGCAATAGGCATTTGTGAAGCGGACGCTCTCGCGCGCCAGGCGGTCGAGATTCGGCGTGACCGCGACAGCATCTCCCGCAACCCCCATGCAGGTGCGCTTGTGCTGGTCCGACATCAGGATCAGGACATTGGGCATTGGCCCTGGAGCTTTGCTTGCGGCGGCCCCTGGGTCGCCAGTGATGGCTGCGCTCTGGGCGGCGCCGCGGGTTGCATGCAGTCCGAGCGCACCTAGAGCGCCGGTGGTTGCCGAGAGAAATTTTCTTCTATCCATGGGTTCTTCGCTCCTGAACCGCCCGGCCTTGCGGGTCGATCCTCATGACGTCAGATCTATTCCTTCAAGGTATTTTTCAACAAGACCAGTACGTTTACACGTTGAGGCAAGCGAATCAATTGTATCTTCCATCTCGAGCGAGGCGCTGATCGCTTGTCGCTCTCAACTGATTATTGCGCCTGTCGCTCAATTGGCCAACGAAGCGGAAGTTCATGAGAGCCCCCAGATCCCGTTAAGATTAGCGCTCTTAGAATTGCCCTGGGCCGTCCCAGCCTTTAGACTGAGGGCTTGAGGGCAGGCCATGTTAGTTGTAATGAAAGCGCAGGCTACGCCGGAAGAAATCCAGGTGGTCTGCGAACATATTGAGCAGTTGGGTTTCCGTGCGCACCCCCTTCCCGGAGCCCAGCGAACCGCCATAGGCATCACCGGCAACCAGGGTGAAGTGGACCGCGGCAATCTTGAGGCGCTTCCCGGCGTCGCCGAGGTTATCCGGGTTTCAAAGCCGTACAAGCTGGCCAGCCGCGACGTGAAAGAAGAAGACACCATTATTCGCTTCGCGGGAACTGACGCCGCCATTGGCGGCAGCGTCCTGGCTGTCATTGCCGGCCCGTGCTCCATCGAGAGCCGCGAACAGGCCTTCACCATCGCCGAACAAGTGGCTGCCGCCGGCGCGAAGTTTTTCCGCGGAGGCGCTTATAAGCCGCGCACCTCTCCGTATGCCTTTCAAGGCCTTGGCGTGGAGGCGCTGCGCATCATGGCGGAGATTCGCGACCGCTTCGGGCTGCGCATCGTGACCGAGGCCCTCGACAGCGAGACGCTGGAACTGGTGGCCGAGTGGGCTGACGTCATCCAGATCGGCGCGCGCAACATGCAGAACTTCTCGCTGCTCAAGCGCGCCGGCCAACTGCGCAAGCCGGTGCTCATCAAGCGCGGCATGAGCGCCACCCTCGAAGAGTTCCTGATGGCCGCCGAATACGTGATGAGCGAGGGAAACTACGAGGTGATTCTGTGCGAGCGCGGCGTGCGCACCTTTTCAGACCACGCGCGCAACACCCTCGACCTCAGCATCGTTCCAGCAGTGCGGAGGGTCAGCCACCTGCCCATCCTGGTGGATCCCAGCCATGGCACGGGACGGCGTGACAGCGTGCTGCCCATGGCCAGGGCCGCGGTTGCCGGGGGCGCCGACGGTATCATGGTCGAGGTGCACCACCATCCCGAAAAGGCGCTCTCCGACGGGCCACAGTCGATCTATCCCAGCCAGTTTGCCAGCATGATGGACGATCTCGAACGGATCGCTCCCGTAGTGGGCCGCCATTTACCTCGCGGCGTTCAAGTGAATGCGGCAGCCGGAGCTTCATGAACGCGCGAAGCCTCCCATCCGCATGGCTTTTCACCTTCGGTTTGCTGGCGCTCGCCCTTACCGGCTGCCACACCAGCGACTTTCCCCAGTACCCGCCGAATTATCGAGAGTATGCCTACGTGACCAACGGCGGCAGCGGTACCGTGAGCGTGATTGACGTGGTGAATGTCCGCCTGGACCGCGATCTCGCCGTGGGCCAGAATCCGGTGGCTGTTGCTGCCAGCCCCACCCGCAATGAGGTCTATGTCGTCAATTCCGGCACGAGGGACGGCGTGGGCTCGATCTCGGTGATCGACGCGGAACACAACACGGTGGTGGCTACGATTCCCCTCCACCGCCAGCCGGTTTCGATCGACCTTGACCCCGCCGGAAACATCGCTTACGTGGCCAACTCCGGATCCAACAGCGTCTCCGTCGTCGATCTGAAGGCGCGGCGCGAGATCGCGCGGTTCGGCGTCGGAGAGGAGCCGGTCGCGGCGCGCATCTCTGCTGACAGCAAGACGCTGGTGGTCGCCAACCGCCGCGGTAACTCCGTCACGGTGATCGATCCCGCGACGGGGCGCATCCGCGCCGTTTTTGGGGGCTGTCCCGGAGCGGCCGATCCCGTGATCCTGCCCGATTCCTCGAAGGCATTCATCCCCTGTTCGGCCGGTCACCAGGTGATGGTCATCTCCCTGGCCGGCAAACAGGGCAACACGGCCCAGCCCGATCGCCTGGAAACGCTCATGGACGTAGGCCGCGGCCCGGTGCATCTGGCTCTCAAGCCCGATGGCGGCGAAATCTTCGTCTCCAACTCGCTTTCCGATTCAGTCTCAGAGGTCTACAACACCACCGACGAGGTGGGCGATACCTACATGATCGGCAACGATCCCGTGCGCGGGCTGGTTTCGAGAGATAATTCCTTGCTCTACGTCGCCAACTTCCGCTCCCAGTACTTGACCGTCTACTCGATCGACGACGGCAGGCGCCTCGGCTCGGTTCATGTAGGCGACGGTTCTTCGGCCATGGCCTTTTCCGCCGCCGGTCACCTGCTCTTTGTGGTCGATACACGCTCTGGCGATGTGGCCGTGGTGCGCACTGCCGCCGCCTACCGCTCGCTTTTCACGGTGATCCCTACCGGCCGCGCCCCCAACGCCATTGTCGACAAAGCGTTCAAGATGCCCTAAGGACGATTCGAGAGGCGTTTTTTCCTTCCTGGTCAAGACTACGAATGAGAAGCGCCTTATGGCTCCTCAATGATGGCCAGATCCCACGGTGCCAGCGTGAGCACAGCGCCTTTGGCCACGGGATTGTCGGTCAGCAGATTGGTTCCAGCAGCGTAGGCATAGGTCGCCTTTACCTCGGCGCCCGAGTAGTTGAAGTAGTAATGAATGCGCTTGCCGAGGCGGTTGACGCCGTGCTGCAGGTGGACTGCGGCGGGCAACTGCTGGTCGGGGCCGGTCAGTCCAACTTCCTCCAGGGCGCGCTTCAGCACCGCCGTTTGCAGCGCATCGGAGAGATAGGTTCCCTCATAGAGCAGCGTGCCTGAGCCGAACTGGTTTTCGGTGATGGCCGGCCACTTTCCAAAGAAGGGGTGGTCGTAGTACGCCAGCGCCTTGGCGTGCTCGGGCATTAAGAACTCGGCCCAGTACCGGACCTGATTCGCGGCGCCTACGTGGAAGGGATCGCCCTTGAGAACCAGTGGATGCTCGAGGTTCGAAAACTCCTGGTAGCTGAATCCGGCGGCTGTGCGCAGCGGCCCCGGCGCGCGCACCCAGCGCACGGCGGAGTTCTCATTGCAGAAGCCGCTCTTGAAGGTCATCACTACATGGCCGCCATTCTTCACGTAGTCGGCGATGCGCTGGAGCAGGGCGTCGTCGGCGATGTAGAGCGCGGGGACGATGAGCAGCTTGTAGGCGGAGAAGTCCTTGGTGGTGGGGAAGACGAAGTCTGTGCCGACGTTGAGGTCATAGAGCGAGTTGTGCATCTGCCGGAGCAGCGAGGCGTAGTCGGCCACTGGACCGGCACTGCTCCATTGCGGGCCGGCGGAGGTGAAGGGCATGAAGCCGATGGCGTTGAGCGAGTCGCGGCTGTAGAGAATCGCCACCTGGTTGTGAATCTGCAAGCCAACGAGGTGCGGGCCGATCTTCTGGAGTTCGTGCGCGGTGCGGCTCATTTCGGCATAGGCGCGATTGGGTTCGAGATCGTGCGAAAGGATGCCTTTCCAGTAGGTCTCCTGGTTAGCGGCGATGGAGGCCCAGTGCCAGTACTCGACCATGTCGGCGCCGTTGGAGAGGTGAGTGTAGACGTCCTCGCGCAACTGGCCGTCGTAAGGCGGGAACTGGAAGGCGGAACTCCAGCCGGTGGTCTGCGCGTTGGTTTCGGTAATGAGGAAGTTGCCGTGCTTGAGCGAGCGGGTGAAGTCTTCCTGGAGGGACTGGGTCGATCCGTCGAAGTGGTCCTGGGTTGCGTGGTAGACATTGTCGGCGGGAATGTCGAGGAACGAAGCAATGGCGTTTTCATTCACGTCGCGGCGCATCATACCGCCGTAGTCGGTGGTAACGAACTGGTGGGGCGAGGCGCACTCGCGCACTAGCTCCGCCTGCCAGCGCAGAAAATCGGTGACGCGCATCTGGCTCCAGCGGGTCCATTCCAGCTTGTAGCCGGTGCTCTGCGCGCCGTCGCGGGTGGGCAGGTCCTCCCAGGTGTGCAGGTTCTCACCCCAGTAGTTGAGGAACCAGGCCTTGCTGAGAGCCTCCGGAGTGCCAAACTTCTTTTCAAGATAGTGCTGGAAGCCGATGAAGACGTCGGGGTTGGCAGCGTCGTAGCTGGAGGTCTCGTTGTCGAGTTGCCAGCCGATGACCGTTGGATTGTCCTTGTAGTGGGCGACGATGTGGCGGATGAGACGCTCAGCATAGAAGCGATAGGCGGGCGAATCGGTGTCCATGTTCTGCCGCATGCCGTAGGTATTCTGGAGCGGCGGGCCGCCGAACCTGCCGTCATTCAGTCGCTGCGCCAGAATCTCAGGGTGCTCGTGGGCCATCCAGGCGGGGATGGAATAGGTGGGCGTGCCCAGGATCACCTTGATGCCGGCCTTGCCCATGGCATCGACCACGCGGTCCATCCAGGCGTACTCAAAGTGGCCGTCCTCAGGCTCCCAAAGGCTCCAGGTGGACTCGCCCATGCGCACCACGTTCAGGCCGGCGGCCTTCATCAGGGCAACGTCTTTCTGTAGCCGGGCAGCCCGGTCTCCGGGCATGTACTCGTTGTAGTAAGCCGCCCCGTAGAGCACGGTGGGAAAATCCAGGGCTGGTGTGGCTTGCGGGTTCTGGCTTGCTTGCTGGGAGATTGCCGGAACGCCCGCCAGAACCGCTGAGATTGTCAGCAATCCGAGGAAGCGCTTACTCGATAACCGCATGGTTCGTCCTCTCTCAAACGACTTCGAGGGTGAAGAACCATGAAAACACTTCTATACGAATTGCAGCAAGACGATTTCCGGGCGCGATCCGACACGCATGGGCGGGCCCCAGGTTCCAGCGCCGGCCGATGTATAGACCTGCAATGACCCGAAGCGGTGCAGTCCGTGAGTGAACGGACCGAAGACGCGGCGCGTGAGCCAGGTGAACGGGAAGAACTGTCCGCCGTGCGTGTGCCCTGAGAGCTGAAGGCCGATGCCGGCTTGCTCCACGATCGGCAGGCGGGTGGGAACGTGGTTGAGCAGAATACTGGCCTGACCGGGGCCAGGATGGAGTTGCTCCAGCGTGGCACGCACGAGCATGGGATTGGTGGAGTCGCTGTAGGGCACCCCGACAATGTGCAGGCCGTCGACGGTTACACGTTCGTTGTTCAAGACGCGGACGCCGGCGCGCGAGAGCGCGGATACATAGTGAGTCGCGGTTTCGTACTCTTCGTGATTGCCGGTTGTGAAGTAGATGCCAAATGGCGGATCAAGCTTCTTGAAAGGAGCGAGGAGGTGGTCCAGATCGGCCTCGGAGCCGTCAAAAAGGTCGCCAGGCAGGAAGATGATGTGGGGGTCGAAACTGGCGGCCAGGGTGGCCAGGCGCCGGCTGAATCGGGCACCATTCACATGCCCAAGATGAACGTCGGTGAGCAGCACTCCCGTACGGCCGGACCAGGACTCGGGCCGGTGAGGAAGCTCGACTGGGACGCGCCGGACGCGAATCCAGCGGGCATTGACCAGGCCGTAGATACCCGCCAGGAAGGCGCCACCGCCAAGGATACCGACGATCCAGGCACGGGTTGCAACCTCGTTCACGTTCAGGCCGGCAATCCGAACCGCGAACCATGCCACCCAGCAGAGGCAGGCTGCCAGAAAGAAGAAGTTGAGGAACCCCAGCCACACCACCGCTGCTTTGTAGAGGGCCCGCACCGAGCGGTTGAAAAAGCGGAAACTGAGTAGAGCCGCAGCGACGAAACTGAAAGCCACCAGGAAGAATGCGGCTCGCAGCACAAGAGTAGCGGCAGGACTAAGGGGATCCCAGAAGACGATCCAGGTAGCAAAGACGAACCAATGAGCGAGAACCAGAAGGGCCTGGATGAGGGCAATGCCCACGACTGGCCAGGTTTTCAAACACCGACCTCCTGCTTTTCATATGATCTCATGAACCGGCTGGCTGCCGCTACCGCGGGCAGCCCACGCGCCGGCGTGAAACAATCTTTTTATGAGCGGGAGCAGGGACAGCGCGCTCGGCCTTTACGTGTCGATCCCTTTTTGCCGGTCGAAGTGTACCTATTGCAACTTCGCCTCGGGGGTCTATCCTTCCAGCGAGCACGCCCGCTATGTGGCGCGGATTGTTGAAGATATGGCCGCTGCCGGAGCCTGGGCCGCAGGCGTTGGAGTGGACCTGCCGCGGCGGGTGGACACGGTTTACCTGGGCGGCGGAACGCCCAGCCTGCTGGCTCCGGCTCTGGTGGCGCGGCTGTTCGGGGCCATACGGGCGGAGTTCGAGCTCGATCCGGGGGCCGAAATTACCGTCGAGTGCGCGCCGGGGCAGTTGGCGGACGCGACCCTGGATGCGCTGGCCGCCGCGGGCGTGAATCGCGTGAGCCTGGGCGTACAGTCGTTGATCGACGGCGAGGCTCGGGCGAGCGGGCGGCTGCACACCCAGGCGATCGTTCTGGAGGATCTTCGGCGGCTGCGCGCGGCCGGGATTGCCAACCTGAATGTGGACCTGATCGCCGGATTGGCCGGGCAGACATTTGCCACGTGGGAAGCGTCGCTCGTTGTCCTGATGGACTCCGGCGTTCCGCATGCCAGCGTCTACATGCTGGAGGTGGACGAGGATTCGCGCCTGGGCCGCGAACTGCTGGCCGGGGGCGCACGCTACCACGCCGCGTCGGTCCCCAGCGACGATGCCATTGCGCGGATGTACACGCGGGCGATTGAACGGCTGGCGGATGCCGGACTGGCCCAATATGAGATTTCCAACTTTGCCCGGTCTGACTTCCAATCCAGACATAATCTGCGGTATTGGAAGAGGCGGCCCTATCTGGGGCTGGGCCTGGATGCGTCGTCGATGCTGCGGGAGGCGCTGCCAGCAAGGGATTGCTCATCCGAGCGGGCGGAGGACGTTGGGGCCGGCTACGTGCTGCGCACGACGGCGACCGACGATCTGAAGGCGTATATGGAGGTCTCTCAGCCGGTGGAGACGGCTTGGCTCTCGCCGGCACGGCAGCACGAGGAGGCCTGGTTCCTGGGATTGCGGCTGAATGCGGGAGTCGCGTTAGAGGCGTTGGAGCGGGAGTTTGGCCGCCGACCGGTGGCGCGGGCGTGGGAAGTCGCGGAACGGCTGGTGGAGGCTGGTCTGCTGGCTTCCGACGGCAGGTCAGTTTGGCTGACACCCCGAGGACAACTGCTTTCCAACGATGTCTTCCAGGAGTTTCTTGGACTGGAAGCAGAAGAGCGGGAAATGAGCGCGAAGGCGTGGTCTTAGGCCCTTGGGTCTTAGGCGCCTGGAGAGTGCATCCCGGCCAACTGGGCGAAGCCGTCGCCGAAGGGGGCTTGCTTGGAGCGATGCTCAGCCGGGGACACCTCCTTCTACCAAGCCAGAAGCTCCTCGCCGGTGGACGCGGAGAGAAGGGTGACCGGGCCGGGACCGGGGCGCTGGGATTCGCCGAAGCATTGAATGGACTCCGGGCCGGCGGCCTTGGCCAATTCAAGCGCTGTTTCGGCTTCGCGCAAGACCACGAAAGGCGACCGGCCACGACTGGAAGCAATGCCAAAGCAGGCCGAAAGCCTGATGGACTCGCCGGCTACTCGGAAGGGCTTGCAGAAAACATCGGTGCGAATCCGCTGGGCCAGCAGCTCCGCGCTGGCCGTGCTGCAGCCGGGCAGCGCCGCCAGGAACTCGTCCTCGCCGGGGCGGCCCAGCAGGTCGTAGCT
>Ga0307374_10014049_pt1 | contig 10954 bp, 9 predicted proteins | sample OX3MG_FD_202532 | JGI IMG/M metagenome (GOLD analysis project Ga0307374, IMG submission 202532) | Soil microbial communities from Risofladan, Vaasa, Finland - OX-3 | ecosystem: Environmental > Terrestrial > Soil > Coastal area > Acid sulfate soil | place: Finland: Risofladan, Vaasa | collected... | reverse complement strand
AGCAGATCCTGAAGTATCACCTCATCAACGCCCAGGTGGACTCCAGCAAGATCAAGGGCGCCAAAGGGCCTGTGGCGACGGTGGAGACGACGACGCTGCTGCTCGACGGCAGCAACCCCGACGACCTCATGGTCAACAACGCCGACATCATCCAGGCCGACGTCCGCACCAGCAACGGCGGCATCGTCCAGGCCATCGACAAGGTCCTCATCCCCGCCGACAGTCCCTACGAGGCGGAACTGAAGTCGACCTCGGCGAGCGCCGACGCATCCGCCTCGCCGGCCGCGCCGCCGCCGCCCGCCGGCGGCTGAGCGCCGGGAGCGACGCCGCACCCGGGTCGGCTTGAAGCCGAGGTGCGCGGGCCCTATAGCTCCGCCGCCCTGCGCCCTGTGATCCAAGCTCACCCGATGGCCGCCACCTCGCCCCTGTCCTTCCAGGGACTCATCCTTGCGCTCCACGCCTATTGGAGCGGGCAGGGCTGCGTCATCCTGCAGCCGCACGACGTCGAGGTGGGCGCCGGCACCCTGCATCCGGCGACGGTGTTGCGGGCGCTCGGTCCGCGGCCCTGGCGGGCGGCCTATGTGCAGCCGTCGCGGCGTCCGGCCGACGGGCGCTATGGCGAGAACCCCAACCGCCTGCAGCACTACTATCAGTACCAGGTGATCCTGAAGCCGAACCCGGACGATCTGCAGGATCTCTATCTCGGCTCGCTGCGCGCGATCGGCATCGACGCCGGGCTGCACGACATCCGCTTCGTCGAGGACGACTGGGAAAACCCCACCGTCGGCGCCTGGGGCCTTGGCTGGGAGGTGTGGTGCGACGGCATGGAGGTGAGCCAGTTCACCTACTTCCAGCAGGTGGGCGGCCTCGACGTGTTTCCGGTGGCCGGCGAGCTGACCTACGGTCTCGAGCGCCTGGCCATGTATATCCAGGGCGTCGACTCGATCTTCGATCTGGCCTTCAACGATCCCCAAAGCCCGGCCTTCAAGACCTATGGCGAGGTGTTCCTGGAGAACGAGCGCCAGATGTCGGCGTACAATTTCGAGGCCGCCGACGTCGCCGTGCTCAAGCGCCAGTTCGACGACATGGAGCGCCAGGTTCCGCGGCTGCTGGAGGCCAGGGGACGCCAGGGCCAGGGGCTGGTCCTGCCCGCCTACGACCACGTGCTGAAGGCTTCGCATCTCTTCAACCTGATGGACGCCCGCGGCGCCATCGCCGTCGCCGAGCGCCAGAGCTACATCGGCCGCATCCGCGACCTGTGCCGAGCCTGCGCCGAGGCCTGGATCGCGCAGCAAGGCGACAGCGCCGCCCCGGGCGCGACCTGACATGCCGCAGCTGCTGCTCGAGCTGTTCTCCGAGGAGATACCGGCGCGCATGCAGGGGCAGGCGCAGCGCGACCTCGAGCGCATGGCCCGCGAGCGGCTCACGGCGGCGGCGCTGCCGTTCGAGCGCCTGCGCAGCTTCGCCGGTCCACGGCGCCTGACCCTGGTCGTCGACGGCCTGCCGGCGGCGCAAGGCGAGCGCGCCGTCGAGCGCAAGGGGCCGCGGGTGGGGGCGCCGGAGGCGGCGCTCCTTGGCTTCGCGCGCTCGGCGGGGATCGGGACCGACCAGCTGATCGAGCGCGACGGCGTCTGGTTCGCGCAGATCGCCCAGGCCGGCCGGCCGGCGCAGGATGTCCTCGGCGAGATGGTCGAGGCGATCGTGCGCGCCTTCCCTTGGCCCAAGTCGATGACCTGGGGCGCCGGGCGGCTGCGCTGGGTGCGGCCGCTGCACCGGATCCTCTGCGTCTTCGACCGCGAGATCGTGCCCGTCGAGGTCGAGGGGATCGTCGCCGCCGATCTCAGCGAGGGCCACCGCTTCATGGGCGCGCGGCGGCCCTTCCGGGCGAGGGACTTCGACGAATATCGCGAGGCGCTGAGCGGCCACTTCGTCATGCTCGACGCCGAGGAGCGCGCCCAGCGCATCGTCTCGGTCGCCCGCGCGCTCTGCCGCGCCCGCGATCTGGAGTTCGTCGAGGACGGCGGACTGCTCGAGGAAGTCGCCGGGCTCGCGGAGTGGCCCTCGCCGCTGCTCGGCCACATGGATCCGTCGTTCCTCGATCTGCCGCCGGAGGTGATCCGCACCTCGATGCGAACGCATCAGAAGTACTTCGCCGTCCACGACCGGCTGAGCGGCAAGCTCGCGCCGCATTTCGTGGTGGTGGCCAACATCGAGGCGAGCGACGGCGGCGAGCAGGTCGCGGCGGGCAACGCGCGGGTGCTGTCGGCGCGGCTGAAGGACGCGCGCTTCTTCTGGGACGAGGACCGCAAGGCCGGCTTCGAGACCTGGATCGAGAAGCTGAAGGGCGTCACCTTCCACGCCAGGCTCGGGACCATGGCCGAACGCGTGGCGCGGCTGGAGCACATGGCCCAGGCCATCGCCCCGGCGGTCGGCGCAGCGCCCGCCCAGGCGCGGCGCGCCGCGCGCCTGGGCAAGGGCGATCTCGCGTCGGCCATGGTGGCCGAGTTTCCGGAACTTCAGGGCGTCATGGGCGGCTACTACGCGCGCGAAGCCGGCGAGGCGCGCCTCGTGGCCGAGGCGATCGCCGAGCAGTATCGCCCGGCCGGTCCCGGCGATGCGATCCCGGAGAGCCCCCTCGCCGTGGCCTTGGCGCTGGCCGACAAGCTGGAGATGCTGAGCGGCTTCTTTGCCGTGGGCGAGAAGCCGACCGGCTCGCGCGATCCCTACGGCCTGCGCCGCGCCGCGCTGGGCGTCATCCGCATCCTGCTGGCCTCGGAGGCGCGCCTGCCGCTGCGCCAGGCCGTGCGCGAGTGGTATCGATCGCTGAAGTCCTTCGTCGCGCCGGGGCGGGCGGTCTATGCGTCGTGCGGGCGCACCACCGGCTGGCTGAGCGCCGCGCCGGCCGGCCCGAACGAGGGCCTCGAGGCCTATCTGGAGGAGTTCGACGAGGCGCTCACCACGGGCGGCGCCTACGTCATCGCGGTGGACGAGGATCGGGCCATCGCGTTCGACCGGACCGCGCTCGTCGCCAGGGCGCCCACCCAGCCGGTGATCCACGCCTTCCGGCCGGCCCGGGAGGTCGCCGACGAGGTGACCGCCTTCCTCGCCGAGCGCCTGAAGGTGCTGATGCGCGAGGAAGGCGCCAGGCACGATCTCGTCGATGCGGTGTTCGCCCTCGGCGACGACGACATGGTGCGCATCATGCGGCGCGTCGAGGCGCTGGGGCGGTTCCTGGCCAGCGAGGACGGGATCAACCTGCTCGCCGGCCACAAGCGCGCCGTCAACATCCTCAACGCCGAGGCCAGGAAGGCGGCCCTGCCCGCCGGCGCCGCAGCCAGGCTGCCGGGCGCCCCCGCCGCGGAGGCCGCGCTGATCGCCGCGCTCGCCGCCGCCGAGCCCAGGGTCGAGGCGGCGCTCGCCGCCGAGGATTTCGCCGCCGCGATGCGTGCCCTGGCCGCGCTGCGCGGTCCGGTCGACTCCTTCTTCGACGAGGTGCTGGTCAACTCCGAGGTCGCGGGGGAACGGGCCAATCGCCTCAGGCTTTTGTCCCAGGTCCGCGCCGCGATGGATCGGGTGGCGGATTTCTCGAAGGTTTCAGGATAGGCATGGACATGGCGCCGACGCTCGTCAGCAGGGGCTTTGTCTACGCGTTCGGCGGCGGGGCCGCGGACGGCGACGCCTCGATGCGCGATCTCCTGGGCGGCAAGGGCGCCAATCTCGCCGAGATGTCGGCCCTCGGTCTTCCGGTGCCGCCGGGGTTCACCATCAGCACCGAGGCGTGCGCCCACTATTTCGATCATGGGCGGCGCTATCCGCAGGCCCTGGAGAGCGAGGTCCGCGAAGGGCTCGCCCGCATCGAGAGCCTGGCCGGCAAGCGCCTCGGCGACGTGGCGGCGCCGCTGCTCGTCTCGGTGCGTTCCGGCGCGCGCGACTCCATGCCCGGCATGATGGACACGGTGCTGAACCTCGGCCTCAACGACGCGACCGTGCAGGGGCTGGCGCGCCTGGCCGGCGACCGCCGCTTCGCCTTCGACAGCTACCGCCGCTTCATCCAGATGTATTCCAACGTGGTGCTGGGCCTCGACCACCACATGTTCGAAGCCATCCTGGACGACCAGAAGGACGTCATCGGCGCTTCGGTGGACACCGAGCTGAACGCAGAGGACTGGGAGACGGTGGTGCGCCTCTACAAGGAGGCCGTCGAGCGCGAGCGCGGGCGGCCGTTCCCGCAGGATCCGGGCGAGCAGCTCTGGGGCGCCATCGGGGCCGTGTTCGCCAGCTGGATGAACGACCGGGCCAGGTTCTATCGCCGCATGCACGACATCCCCGAGAGCTGGGGCACGGCCGTGAACGTCCAGGCCATGGTGTTCGGCAACATGGGCGAGACCAGCGCCACCGGCGTCGCCTTCACGCGCAACCCGTCCACCGGCGAAAACCGGCTCTATGGCGAGTTCCTGATCAACGCCCAGGGCGAGGACGTCGTCGCCGGCATCCGCACGCCGCAGGCGATCACCCGCATCGCCCGCCAGGAGATGGGCGAGAAGGCCGCGTCGATGGAGGAGGCCATGCCGCAGGTCTTCGCCGAACTTTGCGAGGTGGTGCGCCGCCTCGAGCGCCACTACCGCGACATGCAGGACATCGAGTTCACCGTGGAGCGCGGGCGCCTCTTCATGCTGCAGACGCGCAGCGGCAAGCGCACCGCGCGGGCGGCGCTGAAGATCGCCGTCGACCTTGCCGCGGAGGGCCTCATCGATCGCGAGGAGGCGGTGCTGCGCGTCGAGCCTGCGTCCCTCGATCAGTTGCTGCATCCCACCATCGACCCCGCCGCCGAGCGCGACCTCATCGCCACCGGCCTGCCGGCCTCGCCGGGGGCGGCCACCGGGCGCATCGTCTTCACCGCCGAGGAGGCCGAGCGCCTGGGCGCCGCGGGCGAGGCGGTGATCCTGGTGCGCGACGAGACCAGCCCGGAGGACATCCGCGGCATGGACGCGGCCCGGGGCGTCGTCACGGCGCGCGGGGGCATGACCAGCCATGCGGCGGTGGTCGCGCGCGGCATGGGCCGGCCGTGCGTCTCCGGCGCCGGCGAGCTGCAGATCTACCCCAAGGAAGGCGAGATGCGCGCGCGCGGGCGCAGCTTCCGCGAGGGCGAGATCATCACCATCGACGGCGGCAAGGGCGAGATCCTCGCCGGCGCGGTCAAGATGGTCGAGCCGGAGTTCTCCGGGGATTTCGCCGCGCTGATGACGTGGGCCGACGCAGGGCGGCGCCTGAAGGTGCGCGCCAACGCCGAGACGGCGCTCGACGCCTCGACCGCCCGGCAGTTCGGCGCCGAGGGCATCGGCCTTTGCCGCACCGAGCACATGTTCTTCGACGAGGGCCGCATCGCCGCGGTTCGCGAGATGATCCTCGCCGACGACGAGCAGGGGCGGCGCGCGGCGCTGGCGAAGATCCTGCCCATGCAGCGCGGCGACTTCGTCCAGCTCTTCACCATCATGGAGGGGCTGCCGGTCACCATCCGCCTGCTCGACCCGCCCCTGCACGAATTCCTTCCGCACACCGAGGCGGACCTGGAGGCGGTCGCGCGCGCCACCGGCCTCGACGCCGCCAAGCTGCTGCGGCGCGCCAAGGAGCTGCGCGAGACCAATCCCATGCTCGGCCACCGCGGCTGCCGGCTCGGCGTCTCCTTTCCCGAGATCTACGAGATGCAGGTCCGGGCGATCATCGAGGCGGCCTGCGAGATCGCCGCCGGCGGCCGCGAGGCGCCTTCCCCCGAGATCATGCACCCCCTGGTCGCCGCCGGCGCGGAGATGGCCCTGCTCCGCCAGCTGACCGATCGGGTGGCGCGGCAGGTGATCGAGGAGCGGGGGCGCCGGATCGACTACTGCGTCGGCACCATGATCGAGCTGCCGCGCGCGGCGCTGCGCGCGGGCGAACTGGCCGAGAACGCCGAGTTCTTCTCGTTCGGCACCAACGACCTGACCCAGACCACCTTCGGGATCAGCCGCGACGATTCCGGCCACTTCCTGGGCGTCTATCTGGAGAAGGGGGTGCTGCAGAAGGATCCGTTCGTCTCGCTCGACCAGGAGGGCGTCGGCGAACTCATCCGCATCGCCGCCGAGCGCGGCCGCGAGGCCCGGCCGCAGATCAAGCTCGGCATCTGCGGCGAGCATGGCGGCGATCCCGCCTCGATCGACTTCTGCGATTCCCTCGGGCTCGACTACGTCAGTTGCTCGCCCTATCGGGTGCCGATCGCCCGGTTGGCCGCGGCCCAGGCGGCGCTGAAGCGGCGAGGATAGGCCAGGGGCGTGGCGCCGACCGATTCGCCGCTCGAGGAGCTCGAGCATCACGAGCAGGCCGAGCACGCCGCCCACGGCGCCCGCTCGGGCGACAAGCTGATATCGCGCGTCACCCTCACCATCGCCGTGCTGGCCGTGCTGGCGGCGATCAGCGCCAGCCTGGAAAACAGCGAGAGCGACGCCGCCATCTCCGCCAAGAACGATGCGGTGCTGGCCCAGGATCAGGCTACCGACGCCTGGGGCCTCGCCAATTCCAAGAGTCTGCGCAAGAAGGTCTACGAGATCGCCGCCGATCGGGGTGGGGCGAGATCGGGGGCCTACGCCAGGTCGGCCGCCCACGAGAGCGGCGACGAGCGGCGGGCGCAGAGCCAGGCGCTCGCCCTCGAGCGCAAGCGCGATGCGGCGCTGGGGCGCTCGGAGCGCCACGAGAGGAGGCACGGACGCCTGACGGTCGCCTCGACCCTGCTCCACATGGCCATCGCCATCGCCACCCTGGCGATCATCCTGACGCGCCGCTGGCCGTGGGTCGCCGCCGTGGCGCTGAGCGCGGCCGGACTGGCCGCGGGCGCCTGGGCCTTCCTCTGAGCGCCAGCCGGCCGCCTCGACCGCTCGGCAGCGCCGCGCGCTTCATCCTTCCCCGCGACGCGGGGGTGGAAGGGGCGCGGCGAGGCTAGTCGCGCACGAGCGGCAGCGACAGGCCCGAGGCGGTGCGGGCGGTGAGCAGTTCGCGGCGAAAGCGGAAGAGTTCGGCGGGCCGGCCGCCCGTCTCGACGTCCACGCGCCCCAGGCCCTCGACGAAGCCGGTGCGCTCCACCACGCGGCGGAAGTTCTGCTTGTGCAGCGCCACCCCCGAGATCGCCTCGACGGTGCGCTGCAGCGCCGACAGCGTGAAGGCCTCGCTCATCAGCTCGAAGATCACCGGCCGGTACTTGAGCTTGCCGCGCAGCCGCCCAAGACCGGTCGCCAGGATGCGCCGGTGGTCGGAGATCATCGGCTCGCCCAGACCCACGGCCGCCGGCTCGGCTGGCGCGCCGCCGAGCGCCCGGGTCCGGTCGCGGGCCGCCTCCGGGGCCAGCCCGGCCTCGTAGAGCAGCTCATAGCGCTCCAGCACCCGCTCCTCGTTCCAGGCCGACCCCTCGAGCGCGAACAGCAGGCGCACCCGCGCCAGCCGCGTCGCAGAGCGTCCGGCCCAGGCGCGCAACGCCGGCGCAATGGCGGCGTCGATGAGATCGGGGCGGCCCCGGCGCCAGTCTTCCCAGGGAAAGAAGTTGAAGAACGACGACCAGGCGCTGCCCGGCGCCCGCGTCGGCAGGGCGAGCGGCGCCAGCGCCAGATAGCCGACCGAGATCACCCGCGCCGCCCCGGCCCCGACGTCGGCCAGCGGCGCCTCGCGGCCCTTGTCGCCGAACGTGTAGAGCTGCTCGACGAAGCCGAGTTCGAACCCGGTCTGCTGGGTGACGAATTCGCGCAGCGCGATCTCGAAGGTGCGCTGTCCGTCCGGATCGAACGGACCGAACGGCAATCCCTCCAGGGGCGAGGCGGCGCCATGCTCCCTCGGCCGCACCGCGAGCGCCACCGCTTCGCCGTCGCGGATGGCGATGACCACCGCCGACAGCCCGATGACGATCGGCGTCGCCACCCCCACGCGCCTAGTGCCGGGCGGGCAGCTCGAAGGGAACCCCTTCGAGTGCGAAGCCGTTCGCGCCCATCGCCTCGACGGCCCCGATCATGCGTCCGCCCCGGCCGAGCATGTCGTCCGCGAGCGCGACGATGCGGCGGTTCGGATACGCCTGAGGCGCGGCGCGGCGCATCTTCAGGGCGATCTCCAGTTCGTCGGCGCGCGGATTGCGCTCGCAGGCGAGGACGAACGCGGTCGCGGTCGAGCGGCTGATGCCGGCGTGGCAGTGGACCAGCATCGGCGCCTCGCCGCTCCAGCCGCGCCCGAAGCGAAGCAGCTCCTCCAGCAGGGCCGCATCGGGCGCGGTGAGGCCGGGCTGGGGCGCGGCGATGTCGTGCACGCCCAGGCGCAGATGGCGCGCGGGGTCGATGCCGGCCGGCGTGGCGATCATCTCCTCGGGACCCAGGAGGGTGACGAGGTGCGAAGGGGCGCGCTCGGCGATCACTTCGGCAAGGCGGCTCAGCGGCGAGACGATCAGGAACATGGCGCTACCCGGTGTGCGGCGCCGAGGCGGCGGGGGCGAATCCCGCCGCCTCGGCCAGGGCATGATAACGCTCCAGATAGCGCCTCTGCGCCAGCGCCGGCGCCAGCGGCTCGATGACGAGCCCATAGCCGGCGGGCGGCGCGCCGAAGAAATCCAGGCTCTCGGCGTGGCTGAAGCCGGCGAGCTGCGTCGCCTCGAAGAAGGCGCAGGCCCGGTCGGCCATCTTGATCAGGGCGCGGATCTCGGCCGGGATGCGCGCCGGCAGGCCAAAGCGCAGGTGGATCGCCGTCTCGAGTCGTTCCTCGAAGCTGCGGTAGTCGAACCCCAGCGCCGCCTTGAACGGCGAGATCATGTCGCCGATCACGTATTCGGGGGCGTCGTGCAGCAGGGCGGCGAGACGCCATCGCGGCTCCAGCGCCGGACGGACGTGGACCGCGATCTCCTCCACCACCACCGAGTGCTGCGCCACCGAGAAGGCGTGGTCGCCCAGGGTCTGGCCGTTCCAGCGGGCGACGCGCGCCAGGCCATGGGCGATATCCTCGATCTCGATGTCCAGGGGCGAGGGGTCCAGCAGGTCGAGACGCCTCCCCGAGAGCATGCGCTGCCAGGCGCGCGGCTCGGCCGCCTTGCGACGTCTGGGCTGCGAGGTTCTGACCACCGGACGCCTCTCCACGGGGCCCGGCCGGACCTGCGGCGGGGCGCCTGCGCCAAGAGACCCGCCGCTTGACAAAGTTCAAGGCGCAAGGGCGTCTCGACCCGCGGGGCACGGAGAACGGCGATGGACTGGGCGAGGATCATGGCGCCGCTTTCGGGCGGCGAGAGCGACCGGCGCGTCGTCGCCGCCGCCGCCGGCGTCGCCGCGGCGTTCGAGTGCGAACTCGCCTGCGTCCACGCCCCGCCCGACGTGGCCGACCTCGTGCCCTGGATGGGCGACGGCTTCATGGGCGGCGTGCAGGCCAGCGCCGTCGATTCGATCCGCCAGGCGGCGGCCGATGGCGCCAAGGCCGCGTTCGCCGCGGCCGAGGCCTGCGGCTATGCGCACCGGAGCTTTCGCACCCTGAAATCGCCGGTCTGGGCGGCGCTGGCGCTGCAGGGGCGGCTCTCCGACCTGATCGTGTTCGACGACACCGCCGCCAAGGGCAAGGGTCCGCTGGCCGAGAGTTTCCAGCAGATCGTCGCCGACGAGCAGCGCCCGACGCTGGTGGCGCGCCCCGGTTTCAAGGTCGGCGGGATCGCCGCCATCGCCTGGGACGGCGGCAAGGAGGCCAGCCGCGCGGCCCGGACCGCCGTGCCCCTGCTCGCCAAGGCCGCCAAGGCCGTGATCCTCTCGGCGCCGGTCGCCGCCTCGCGGCAGTTCGACCCGGCCGAGCTGCAGGCCTATCTGGCCGGCCGTGGCGTCGCGGTGGAGATCCAGACCATCTCCGGGACCGGCGACGCTGCGCCGCGGCTCCTCGCCGCCGCCGCCGCTCTGGGCGCGGATCTGCTCGTCGCCGGCGCCTTCGGCCACCCCAGGCTGCAGGAGTTCATCTTCGGCGGCGCGACGCGGACCTTTCTGGCGGCCGAATCGCCGTCGCTGTTTCTTTCGCATTAGGGCTCCCGAACCATGGCCGAGAGAACGCGCCTCTCCCGAATCGTCCTGCGCCTGGCGCGCAACCCCGGCACCGAGTTCGCCGACGGCGACGATCACCGCGGCTATGCGCTGGTGGCGCCGCTGACCGGCGACGGCCATCTCGACGAGGTCGCCTACGGCAAGGCTCGCAACGCCTGCGTGGTGCGCCGTTTTGCGCCCGACGAGGATCCGGCCGACGGACGGCTCGCCCGCGCCGGGCGAAGGTGGTTCTTCGACTATGGCGAGGAGATCGCCGACGACGAACCGGTGTTTCGGCTGGGCGGCCACCGCTTCGCTGTCGGCGAATACGTCAGCATCACCGACGAGGACGGCCGCCTGCTCACCTACAAGGTGACCGAGGTGGCGCCCACCTGACCACGCGTTCGGACCGCTCGGATGCGAGCGGCCCGAACCACGTTCGCTGCGCCGGCGTCAGCCGCGAGGCTGAAACAGCCGCAGCATCATCGTCGAGACCGCCGACCCGCTGAAGGTCAGGGCGGCGCCGAGGACGATCAGGGCCACGCTCGACAGCACGCCGCTGAGGGTGGGGTGCGTCAGGGCGAGGATGCCCAGCACCACGCCGGCGATGCCGGCGATGAGGTGCGAGCCCGCCGCGCTGGAGACTGCGGTGGTCACCACCACGCCGCGGGTGGCCGTCTCGGTGCTGGCGGTCACGGCGCCGGTGGACATGATCAAGGCGCCGCCGCCGGTGATCACCAGGGCGGCCATCAGCACGGGAATGGCGATGCCGATGAGAGCCAGGATGCCCAGGACCAGCGCCGCCAGGCCGGCGAACAGCTCGATGGTGATGCTGCTCGCCGAGAAGCCTGCGCCTTCCTCGCCGAGGGCGTTCTGGCGCGCCGCCACCGCGGCGCCTTCCACCATGA
>Ga0307374_10014048_pt1 | contig 10954 bp, 8 predicted proteins | sample OX3MG_FD_202532 | JGI IMG/M metagenome (GOLD analysis project Ga0307374, IMG submission 202532) | Soil microbial communities from Risofladan, Vaasa, Finland - OX-3 | ecosystem: Environmental > Terrestrial > Soil > Coastal area > Acid sulfate soil | place: Finland: Risofladan, Vaasa | collected... | reverse complement strand
GCTTTTGCAGCCGTGTCGGGCGGGCGGAATCGGAGATCTTTACCGGCGTGTCCAGCAACCTGAAGATCCGCTCAGAACTGGCCATGGCCGCCTGCAGGATGTTGTATTTGTCGCTCAGGTCCTGAATCGGCCGGAAGAACCGCTGCGAATACTGGATGAAGGCAATTGCTGTTCCCACGGTCAGCGTTCCGGCCATAATCATGCCGCCGCCCTTGTACAGGATGATGACCATGGCCAGCACGCCGAGAAATTCCACCGTGGGGTAAAACAGCCCATAGGCCAGGATGGAGTCTTTGTACGCTTTTAAATAGTCCCCGTTAATCTTTTCGAATTCAGCAAAGGTTCTCTGTTCACGATTGAAAAGCTGCAACACGGGCATGCCGGTGATATGTTCGTGGAGATAGGTGTTGATGCGGGCGATGGTAAGCCGGATGCGCCGGTAAGATTCCCGCACCGCTTTCCGAAACAGCGCCGTGGCCAGAACAATCAGCGGCAAAACGGCAAAGGTCAGCAGCGCGAGCCTCCAGTCGAGCTCCAGCATGACGGCCATGATGCTGACCAGGGTGAAGAAGTCGCCGAAAACGGCCACCACGCCGGAAGCGAACATATCGTTCAGGACGTCAATATCCGTGGTGACGCGCGTGACCAGCCGGCCGACAGGATTGCGGTCAAAGAAGCCCATCTGCAGCCGCTGAAGATGCCCAAACACCTGCTTGCGCAGATCGTACATGACTTTCTGCCCGACCAGTTGCATGGCAAACGTCTGGACAAACTGCAGGATGAACGTCAGCAGGACCGTCGGCAGGAATATTACAAACGCGATTTGAAGGATGCCCTCGCGAGGATTGGCGCTGAGAAAATGCAGCAGAAATTGTGGGATCTGGTGGCGCTTTGTGGGATCGAGATACCGGTCGATTTCCACTCCCAGCAGGTAGGGCGGGACCGCTTGCAGCAGTCCGTAGAAAAAGATGGCGATCAGCGCGAAGAAGACCACCCGGCGATAAGGACGCAGATATCCCAGCAGGCGCCGCATCAGCCGCGCGTCATACGCTTTTCCGAGAACTTCCTCTTCGTGTAAGCCGTCTGCCATCAGGTCGTTGAGCTACATTTCCTTTTCAAGCGATTCTTCGATCAATTGTTTGTTGTACAACTCTGTATAATGGCCGTTCATGGCCAGCAATTCTTCGTGGGACCCCTGCTCGACAATTGTGCCGTCGTGCAGCACCACAATCTCGTCGGCATTGCGGATGGTGGAGACGCGGTGCGAGATCAGGATCGTGGTCCTTCCGGCCATCACCTGGGTCAGGCGCCGCAGTATTTTTTCTTCGGTGTAGGTATCGACGCTCGAGAGTGCGTCATCGAGAATCAGAATGCGCGGATCGCGGATGATGGCCCGGGAAATCGCGACTCGTTGCTTCTGGCCGCCGGAGAGCGTCAGTCCGCGTTCGCCCACCATGGCATCGAAACCTTTGGGGAAGCCCAGAATGTCCGGCAGAATGTTGGAGACCTCTGCTGCCTGTTCCGTGTCCCGGTCGGAGGAACCCGGAACTCCGAACCTTATGTTTTCCCGAATCGTATCGCTAAACAGAAAAGTCTCCTGAGGAACAAACCCGATGTGCGAGCGCAGAGTTTTGAGAGGGATATGGTGGACCGGAACTCCATCCACCAGGACCGTTCCTTCCGGCGCGTCATACAACCGGGGAACCAGAGCGGCCAGCGTGGTTTTGCCGGAGCCGGTTGCTCCCACGATGGCGACAGTGCGGCCGGCGGGGATGTGCAGGTTAAGGTTCCTGAGAATCGGGGACCCGTTGTAGGCAAAAGTGAGATTCCGGAATTCGATTTCGCCTTTGAGGGTGCGGACAGGATGGGGGGGGACAAGGCGGTCGTCAATGGCCGCGTGGGAGGCAAAAATGGTCCATAGCCGCCCCATCGAGGCAAGGCCGCGCTGAATGATGTTGGTCACCCATCCGAGCGCGATGATGGGCCAGATCAGATACATCAGGTAGATGTTGAATGCGGCGAATGTCCCGATGGTTATTTTGCCGGAGAGAACGTGCTCTCCGCCGACGACCATGATGAGCAGGAAGGAAGCGGCGAAAAGCAGCGCCAGGGCGGGCCACAGAAAACTCGAGATCCAGATCAGGCTCTTGTTCTTCTCGACGTACAGCCGGTTCATGCGATCAAACTGCCGCATCTCGGGTCCTTCCTGGCGAAAGGCGCGGACCAGCCGGACGCCAGCGAGATTTTCGCGCACTTTTTCGGTCAGTTCCGAATACATCGCCTGAATTCTTTCGAAGCGCTCATGGATCTTCTGCCCGAAGAATTTAACAGCAATCGAGGCCAGTGGCAGGGGCGCCACCGCCAGCAGCGTCAGGCGCAGGTCCAGATGGGCCATCAGGATGATGGTGGCGATGCCGGCCACCACCGTGTTGGCCGAATACATGATTCCCGGCCCGACGATATTGCGGACGGCGCTCAAATCGTTGGTCAGCTTCGCCATCAGGTCGCCGGTCCGGTGCTCATTGTAGTAGCGCGTGTCCTGGCGCATCAGGTGTTGAAAGAGGTCATTGCGCAGATCATATTCAACGTCGCGTGAAATGCCGATCAGAATCCAGCGCATCCAGAACTGAAAGATCGCTTTTACCAGCGCGATGCCCAGAAGCAGACCGGCAAAAAAGAGAAGCTTCTGTGAGGTCACTCCGCGCATCAGCGCGTCAAACGTGTCCTTGATGACCAGGGGAATGGTGACGCCGACAACCTGGGTGATGATGAGCGCCGAGAAGCCAATCACATAGCGCTTTTTGTATTTCGCCAGATAGGGCAACAGGGGTCGGAGAGGATTTCGCATGGATATCTATGCAATGGCAGCCCAAGTTGGGCAGCAGGCGCTTTGTCGGCCCATGAACATTTGATTATAACTGAACCTCCCTGCGGCCTGCCAGCTTCGGTGCTGATTCCAGCAGGCTCCGCGTGGACCGGCGAGCCTCCGCAGGGAAAGGGAATGAATACGGCAATCCGCCAGATCGGGCTGCCGGGAGATGCGGGCGGACGGTTCTTTGCCGGGTCGCGGCGAGTGCCCTCGACGGCCTGTTTCTTGCGATGACCTGTGCGGGTCAGCGCAACTTCTTTGCTCTCTTTGCTTCCGCCCGTTTCGTTTCGGGTTGACCTCCCAAGTGTGCAACCGTAAAATCGGGCTATGTTGCTTTCCCGAAGAGAGGGAGGCAAAAGACAGTACGCATGAAAGGCAGGGAAAGTTGGAGAAGGCCAAACAGTTTTTTCTTATGCTGGCGGTCGTGACTGTTTTGGGCTCGTGCAGTTCCGGCAGCAGGAAGGTTGCGGTTACACCTCCGACCTCGAAAGTTCCTCCTCCAGAATCGCTTCCGGTCCAGCCCCAGGCGTCTTCCGTCCAGGATGTCAAGCCCAAGCCTCCCGATCCGGCCGGAGTCCTGATTTCCAAGGTCGATGCCATCTACAACGAGGGCATGAAGGACTATCATGCCGGGAATCTGGAGCAGGCCAAGCAGGACTTCGACAAGGCCCTGAGCCTGCTGCTTGAATCCGGGATGGACGTTCAGAACAACAACCGGCTTAACGCCGAATTTGACAAACTGGTCGAAAACACCTATGGCCTGGAGGCTTCAGCTTCGGCAAACGGCGATACGCTAAGCCAGCATGATTATGAGCCTCCTCCCATCGAATCGTTTGCGGGGCTCACTTTTCCCGTGGATCCGAGGGTCCGGCAGCGTGCTGAACAGGAACTGGTTTCAGTGCGCTCGGATCTCCCGTTGGTGTCAAACGACTATGTGGCCGGTTTTCTCACCTACTTTCAAACCCGGGGGCAGGGCTATATTGAAAAGATCCTGACACGGGTGGGACTGTACCAGCCGATGATATCCAGCGTGCTCCGCAAGTACGGATTGCCTCAGGATTTAATCTACATGGCTGCGGCGGAGAGTAGTTTTAATCCACTCGCGGTATCGCGGGAGGGGGCCACGGGAATCTGGCAATTTATGGCGTCGCGGGCCCGGGAATATGGACTTAAACTCAACCAGTACGAGGACCAGCGCGAGGACCCCTTAAAATCAACCGAAGCGGCGGCCCGGCATCTGCGGGACCTTTACAAGGAATTCGGGGATTGGTATCTGGTCATGGCGGCCTATGATGCGGGGCCTTTGAACGTCCAGCGGGCCATTGAACGGACCGGATACGCGAATTACTGGAAGCTTCGGGAACTGCACGCGTTGCCGGAGGAGACCCAGAACTATGTCCCCATCTTTATTGCTACAGCTCTGATCGGCAAGGACCCCCGCGCTTACGGGTTTGATGTTCAGCCCGACCCGCCCCTGGACCCTGACTCTGTCGTCGTTACGGTCCCGACGGACCTTCGGCTGGTGGCCGAACTTATCGACAGGCCTGTCGAAGAACTGGAAAGGCTTAACCCAAGTCTTCTAACCTGGGCGACTCCAGGGGACCCGAGCCGGTATGTTCTCAACCTTCCGCATGGAACCAAAGACTTTTATGAGAAGCGAATTGCGGACGTGCCTCCTGCAAAGCGGGTCTGGTGGAGAGCGGTCAAGGTGGAACAGGCAGACACTCTTTCCGCTATTGCGCGCAAATATCGCGTGACGCGAACCGCGCTGGCCGAGGCAAATCACCTTGATCCGGGGGATGACCCGGAAATCGGCGCGCACCTGATCCTTCCCCTTCCTCCAGGCCGGGAGCCTCTCTACCGGCGAGGACGCCTTTTTCGCTATCGCATTCGGCGCGGCGATACGCTCGGCGCCATTGCTACCCGCTTTCACGTGAGCGTTGCAAGCCTCCGCCGCTGGAACCACCTGCGGGGTTCGCAGATTGTTGTCGGCAGGACCTTGCAGGTTTTCGGCCATGGCGGCGCGAGGTCCGGGCGGTCAGGCGAATACCGCGCAGAATTGAGCGGCGGCGTTCGTGTTTACCGTATTCAGAGGGGCGATACGCTCGGCCTTATTGCCAGCCATTTCCACGTGAGCGTTGCAGATCTTCGCCGCTGGAACCACTTGACGGGCTCCGCCCTCGTGGCGGGCAGGACGCTCAAGCTGAGAGGAGAGGGCCGCACAAGAAAAGTTGCTTCCAAGCGCGCCGTTAAAAGCGAACCGAGTCCGGTTTATCACTACCGAATTCGCCGGGGCGACACCCTTGCTGTTATTGCCGACCACTTCAAGGTAACCGTCGCGCAAATCCGCGAATGGAACCACCTGGATGGTTCCCTCATCACGCCTGGACAAGTTTTGGCGCTGCATGGCGTCGCGGATTAATGGGGTGGGTTTGGTAGCGATGATGCCTCTTGACAGGGGTTGTCCGGTGTTATACATCTGGGCCAGCGGAGCTTTTTAGCAGAGGCCATGCATCAGCCAGGATGGAGCTTTTGGCGGAGACGGTCTTATAGAGGAGGATTCCATGCAGTTCGACGACAAAGAAAATGAGTCTGGCGGAGAACTCGAGAACTATGGAGACGAGCTTTCGTCCGACTACGAAGAGGAATTGGAAGAAGAAGGCTTTGGGGAGGACCTCGAAGATCTGGACGAAGAAATTTCCTACGAATCAGAAGAAGAAGATGCGGAAGAAATGGGTCCCGTAGAAGTAAAAATACCTCCGGTTCCCGAACCGCCTTCGCCTGCTCCCGCCAGGGTTCGCCGGCCGGCCCGGCCCACGGCAAAGACCGAGGCCAAGCCGAAGAAGAAGGTTGCCAAGCCTGCGAAGGTTGCCAAACCCAAAAAGGCGGTCAAGGCCAGGAAGCAAGCTGGCAAAGCGAAGAAAGCCCCCAGGGCCAAAGCGGGCAAGAAGCGGGCAGCCGGCAAGAAGGGAAGCGGTCGCCGCTGACTTGGGCGTTTCCCGTAGGTTTTGACTCTGCAGAAGGGGCTTGTATAGCGTTTATCAGGGATGCATGAAGGGTCCGGAAATTTCGGCTCTGGGACCGGTTCGGCGGGCAGCGCGTTTACCGCGCCGTCAACTTCAGAGTCCGGGCCGGCGGATCACGCCGGGGTTCGGAGGGTCCTGGCCACAGAATTTATCCGCCGGATGCGGGGCGGCTCGCAGCCATTCCTGATGGGCTGTGACGATGGCCAGACCTACGTTGTCAAGTTCAGGAACAATCCCCAACACGTTCGAATCCTGGCGAACGAGACGCTGGCCAGCCGCCTGGCAATGCTGATCCGATTGCCGGTTCCCGGCCGGGCGTTCGTGCAGGTTCCGCAAAGCCTTATTTCCGGGACTCCGCTGCTGAAGTTTGAGGCGGCAGGCCGTGAAGAGCCGTGTGCTGCGGGATTGCATTTCGGTTCAAGATTCCCGGGCGCTCCCAGCCGGACGCTGGTTGTGGATTTCCTTCCTGACCGCCTGCTGCGGCGGGTCACCAACCTGGCATCGATCTTCCTGGGCGCCTATGTGCTGGACAAATGGACCTGCAATTGCGACGGTCGCCAGGTGATCTTTTATCGAACCATCGAGCAGAGCGGGAGCTGCTACTCCGCCACGCTGATCGATCACGGGTTTTGCTTCAATGATGGGGAATGGAACTTTCCAGACAGCCCCATTCGGAGCCTTTATCCGCGACGGCTGGTGTACGAAGGCGTCCGCGGGCTGCAGTCGTTTGAGCCCTACTTGTCCCGAATAGAAAATATCGAAGCTTCGGAGCTGGAGGCGTGCCTTCGCGAAGTTCCGCCGGAGTGGTGCGGCAGCGACCCGCAGCAACTTTCCCGGCTCGTGGAGCGGCTCTACGAGCGGCGCCGGCGTGTGCGCCAACTCATTATTGACGCAAAACAAAGTTCGTTGGGACCCTTCCCCAATTGGGATTAGATTGTGGGCAGAGGGCCCCTCGGGGTCAGGTGTTTGTATGGCGGATGTGGAAAAGCTCAAGGAGTGCTCGCTCTATCTGGTGCAATACGTGCCGGACGTGGTGCGGGGCGAGTTTCTGAATATCGGCCTGTTCCTGTTCAGCCCCCGGGAGAACTATCTGGGCTGCCTGTTCACGGATGACTTCCGCCGCGTCAAACGTTTCCATGCCCAGGCCGATCTGGAGTTTCTGCGCGAACTGCAGCAGGATTTCGAGCAGCAGATCGATGAACACAGCGACGAACTGGAATCCTACCTTCGCTGGATGGAGCAATCTTTCTCAAACATGGTGCAGATCGCTCCCGTCAGGGCCTGCCTGCTTCGTGATCCGGCCGCGGAAATTCAGGACCTCTTCAACCGGTACGTGGGCGCCCGTGTTGAAGGGCCGCTTCCGGTGGATACGCGGGTGCGGATCAAGCAGCGCCTGCGGCTTTCTCTTGTCCGCGCCGGAGTGTGGGACCGCCTGGAACGGGGCATCCCGGCGGCCCGCTGGACGCAGCCCGGCGATCCCTTCGCTTTTGACTTCGGATACCGGCCGCTGGAAATTGCGGGCAAGCCGAACGGCCACATCAAATTCGTCCACTCGATTTCGCTCAAGCGTGATGTCGAGCTGGCCAAAGTGCTGGTTTACACCCTGGACCACGTGCGCCGCAGCGAGCCCGCAGAACTGACGGCGGTAGTCGAGGGCACGGCTGGCAGGGATGACGAGGCGGCAACCCTTTCCCAGAATATTCTGGTGGAGGCGGGAATTGCCATCCAGCCCGTTTCGCTTGCCGACGAGTACGCCCAGTCAATCCGCCGCGAGCTGGCCCTATAAAGCCAGAGGCGCGCCATGCCGATGGTTCTCCGCGTTGAATGTTACGCCGGCACCAAGGCTGACGAGCGGCCCCTTCGGTTCCGTTCCCAGGCAAAAGATTCGCGGACGTTTGAGGTGGCGGAGATACTGGGTCCGTGCTACGGCATCGGGTTCCGTTGCTTCGGGCTGCGCGCCGACGATGGGAATACGGATATCCTTCGCCCTGACGAGAAGGAAGATGAAGGGGGCCTGGGTCCTTGCCGCCAAACCCGACCCTGAATGGATCGCTTGCCCTTCCATGACAATCCGAACAACTCATGGTTAAATAACTTGAGATGAGGTCCAATGGCCGTGCCTGAAACTCTCCAGAGCTTTCCCTACTGAGATGCGCAAGGGCGAATTTCTAATTTCGGCGATGCTGGCGATCGTGGTGTTCCTTATTGTTTTGGGGCTCCAGCGTGACTGGCAGCCTTCCAGCCTGAAGGATGCTGCGACCTCAGCTGAGCAATATGTGCTGGGTAAATCGGGTGTGCAAGGAGGTTATCCGGATATTCCAGGCTTTGAGAGGATTGGCACTTTCTCCATTGACCGGCAGTACCGGGCAGCCCTCTACCGGTCCAATTCAGCCAGCCTGGGGTTTGCGCCCGGGCGGCTGGTTGTCTATAACCGTGAAAATCAGATTGCCTACCAGGTGGATACTCTTGAAGGCGCCCGGGATGCCTGGACCGCTCTGTATGATTATGCAGGGCGCCAGGGGTTGCCGGTTCGGAACGCCCGGCCACGCCCGGTTTACCTTCGTGACCTCACCGGTGACGGCAAGCCCGATCTGGTGATCGGACTCTATTCAGGCGGCAACCGCTGTTGTACCACGGTGAACGTCCTGCAGGTTGAAAAGGGTTCCCTGCAAGCGATTGGCCACATTGAGGGGCTGAGTGGATGGCCTTTTGAAGGTCTGGAAATTCGCAGGATCGGCCCTGACCCCGTCCGGGAATTGGTTGCGCACCGGCCGCAAGTGACGGCGTGCGGGCCGCGGGAAGACGCCGCTGACGTGATTTCTGTTTACTCTTTTTCGGGCGGGCAATACAAGGATGAGAGCCTGAAATTTACCGATTTCCTTCAAGGCGTTCTTCGGGAAAACCTCGCCAAATGGTCCCGGGAGAAAAATCCCTCGCTCGGCCTGCTGCAGACCCTTGCCGCGCAATACGCCGTGCTGGGACAGCCGGACCGCGCCAAGACATTCTTCGCGCAGAACCTGGCCCGCTTTCTTCCTCAAATCAAGCAGCAGGGTTTTGACGGTGTGGCGTGCCGGGATGATCTGAACAGTTTGGTTGACCGCCTGGCCAATCCTCAATCCCAATGATCTCTGTTGCGGATGCCACGCGGGAGCGGCGCCACTACAGGACCGGTTCCTGCCAGTTCTCCAGATGATTCTTCAGATGGGCCATAAACTGGTCCGCGACGCCGCCATCGATGATTCGGTGGTCGAAGGTCAGCATCAGATAGGCCGTCGAGCGGATCGCAATGGCGTCATTCCGGATGACCGGCCGTTTTTCGATCACGCCGACTCCCAGGATGGCGACCTGAGGCTGATTGATAATCGGCGTTCCGAACAGGCTGCCGAAGACGCCGGGATTCGTCAGAGTGAAGGTGCCTTCCTGCACTTCTTCAACGTTCAGATGCTTTGAGCGCGCGCGGCGGGCCAGGTCCTGAATAGCGCGGGCCATTTCCAGGAAGTTTTTTCCCTCCGCATGCTTGATGACCGGGACAATCAAGCCTGTTTCCAGCGCCACGGCTATTCCCAGATTGATGGCCTGCTTGTAAACGATGTTGGTTCCCTCGACCGAAGAGTTGAAGATCGGGAAATACTTGATCGCTTCGACGGCAGCACGCGCCACAAAGGGCGTGTAGGTCAGCTTCAGGCCCTGGCGCTGCTCAAATTCCCGGGCCATTCGCTCACGGATTTGCACGATGCGGGTCATCTCAACTTCGAACACGGTGGTCGCATGAGCCGACGTTTTCTTGCTGGCGATCAGGTGTTCGGCGACCAGCCTCCGCTGGGGCGTCATGGCAGCGACGTGGGTTGGGCCGGAGAAGGTAATGGTTTGTCCGTACGATGAGGCCGGCGGCGCCCCAGAGGCGCGCTGCGACATCCCCGGCTTCGCGCCCTGAGTTTCAGCAATGGCCGGCGCCGCTCGTTCAAGGAATGTGAGAATATCCCTCTTGCTGATCCTTCCGCCCAGCCCTGTTCCTTTCACTTGAGTGAGGTCTACGTTGTGCTCGCGCGCAATCCGCCGGACCAGAGGCGAAGAGCGGACCATTTCACCGGGACGGACCGCAGGAGGAGGCGCACTTTCGTCGTGTGGGTGGGCCTGTGCCGATGGGCCTGGAGCGGCCGGGGGCGCGGCCTGAACCTCTGGAGCCGGAGCTGCCGAGCCTTCACTTCCTGCCTCAGTTGCCTGCTCCGGGCCTTGTCCATCGATAATTGCAACAACGGTATTGACGGCTACGGTTTCATTTTCAGCCGCCAGAATCCTGGAAAGAATTCCTGAAGCGGGAGAAGGGATTTCAGCGTCCACCTTGTCTGTGGTGATTTCAAACAGGGGCTCGTCGCGCTCGACGTATTCGCCCGGCTTCTTCAACCATTTGATGATCGTCCCTTCGGCGACGCTCTCCCCCATCTGGGGCATCATGACATTCATTGGCATCCGTATCCTCGCAGCAAATCCCCGCCCATGCAGCCTTTCCGCAACCCGGTGGCGGCAAACGGAAACCCGCGCGCGCCAAACAGCAGCCGGGCCGCCGGCCTTGTTACGGTCAATATAGCGCCAGTCAGCTTCAAGTAGCAAAGCATCCGCTTCAACGCACGGGGTCTTTTTCCCGCCGTTCGCGAGCCGGGCTCGCGCCCGATCGCTCCGGCGGAGTTACCTGGGACTTTGCAGGGGAGTCGGACTGGCCGGCCGGCCGGATGCGGTGGGCTGCCGTTCGGACCGTTTCATCTCCATTCCCAATACGGCGCCAAAGTGGCGGATGACGGATTCCGTCACAGCATCCATGGAGACTGGCTGGCCCAGGAGCTTTTCAAGCGATGTCACTCCTTTGCCATGCAGTCCGCAAGGCACAATCCAATCGAAAAACCGAAGGTCCGTATTCACATTGAAGGCGAAGCCATGAGACGTCACCCACCGCGATACGTGCACGCCCAGGGCCACCAATTTGTCATTCCCGATCCAGACCCCGCGCGCGCCGGCAGTCCGGGCCGCCTGAATTCCAAATTCTCCGGCCACGCGAATGAAG
>Ga0307374_10014046_pt1 | contig 10954 bp, 8 predicted proteins | sample OX3MG_FD_202532 | JGI IMG/M metagenome (GOLD analysis project Ga0307374, IMG submission 202532) | Soil microbial communities from Risofladan, Vaasa, Finland - OX-3 | ecosystem: Environmental > Terrestrial > Soil > Coastal area > Acid sulfate soil | place: Finland: Risofladan, Vaasa | collected... | reverse complement strand
GGCGAGCCCGAGGATAAGGCTGGTGCTTATGCTATCCAGGGCCGCGGTGCAGTGTTCATCGAGCGCCTCGAAGGCAGCTATTCCGGCGTCATGGGACTGCCATTATTTGAAACCGCCACGCTCTTGCGGGCAGCGGGCATACGAATTCTTTAGAAACCAAGGGTGCGGCGATTGCGGCCGCGATTAGGCCATGAACGAGGAGATATTGATTAACGTCACGCCGCGCGAGACGCGGGTAGCGATGCTCAATGATAGTGTGTTGCAGGAAATCTATATAGAGCGCATGCATCACCGTGGCCTGGTCGGCAACATTTACAAAGGCAAGGTGTCGCGGGTGCTGCCGGGCATGCAGGCGGCCTTCATCGACATCGGTCTGGAGCGCACTGCCTTTTTGCACGCCGCCGACATCGCCAAGATAGCCCACACGGATACTGATCACCAGAATGAAGTACCCGCGGACATCCGTAGGTTGTTGCACGAGGGCCAGGAGATACTGGTGCAGGTGCTCAAGGATCCACTCGGCACCAAGGGTGCGCGCCTCACCACCCATATCAGCATTCCTTCCCGATATCTGGTGTATCTCCCAGAGGGCAAGAGCTTGGGATTGTCAGCGCGCATCGAGGATGTAGCCGAGCGCGAACGTCTCATGGGACTTCTACAGGTGTTTGCCGCCTCTGTCGAAAAGGGTGGATACATCGTGCGGACTGCTGGCGAAGCCGCAGGTGGTGAAGCGCTGCGCGCCGACATGCTGTTCTTGAACAGGCTCTGGGAAAACATCCGCGCACGGGCCGTGGGTATCCCGGCCGGCAATTTGGTGCATGAAGATCAGCCGCTTTCGGTGCGCATCCTACGTGATCTGTACAGCGGCGAGATACAGAATGTGAAGGTGGATTCAGCAGAAGCCTATGCACGTATGTGCGAATTCACTGGTATGTTCATGCCGGAACTTGAATCCCGTATCGAACACTACCTAGGCGCGCGGCCCATCTTCGACCTCTATGGCATCGAAGAGGATATCCGCAAGGCATTGGAGCATAACGTACAATTGAAATCCGGCGGGTATCTCGTCATCGACCAGACCGAAGCCATGACCACGATCGACGTAAATACCGGTGGCTACGTGGGTCATCGCAATCTGGAAGAAACCATACTCAAGATCAATTTGGAAGCAGCAAATGCGATTGCACGTCAATTGCGTCTGCGTAACCTGGGAGGCATCATCATCATCGATTTCATCGACATGAATGATGCTGATCACAAGCAGCTGGTTTTGCAGGCCCTGCAGCAGGCACTTGCCACTGACCGTGCCAAAACCCAGGTCACGGAGATTTCCACACTGGGACTGGTAGAAATGACGCGCAAACGCACCCGCGAAAGCCTGGAGCATATCCTGTGCATGCCATGCCCCATCTGCCAGGGCCGCGCTTCGCTGAAAACACCGGAGACTGTGTGTTATGAGATTTTCCGTGAGATCCTGCGGGACGCGCCTCAGTTTGAGGCCAAGGAATTGCGCGTGTTGGCTTCCCAGGAAGTGATCGGTCTGCTGCTGGATGAAGAATCCAACAGCCTTGCAGAATTGGAGGGCCGGATCGGCAAGCCCATCCACCTGCAGGCCGAGGCCATGTATAACCAGGAGCAATTTGACGTGGTGCCCATGTGAAACTACATCGAGGCCGATAGATAAACATGCAGCGTTGGCATCATCTCACCTGGAAATGGACCGTGGGCGTGATCGCAGCGGTGCTGCTGCTGTTTGCCATACTCGTGGGTCTGTTCCGGCTACTGGCACCACTGGCGCCCGGTTATCGCGAGCAAGTGCAAGCGGGAGCTAGTCAGGCACTGGGCCGGCCCGTGAACATCGCCGCTGTGGGCGCGCAGTGGGGTCTGTATGGTCCGGAAGCCACTTTGGAAAAAGTTGAAATCCTCTCGCATGACGGTCAGCGTGTAGTCATTTCAGCAAATGAAATCCGCCTTGGCTATACCCTCGGCGCGATGCTGCACGGGCGATTTTCACGTCCCAACCGCATTATCCTGATACAGCCGAAGCTGGATCTGGATCGCGATGCCAACGGCACCATCAGCATTCACGGACTCGATTCCTCCAGTGCGCCAACTAACTGGCGACAGGAAGGTGGGGAGATATTCGCGCAGAGCGCGGATGTGCTGGTGCGCGGTGGTGAAATCACATTAATTGATAAGCGGAGCTCCACATCACCACTGGTTTTCAGCAACATCCGGCTGAATGTGGAAAACACTGCCGACAGTCATAAGGTTTCCGGACGTCTGCTGTTACCTGTGGTTCTCGGGCGTAGCCTATCTTTCGCGGGTGACATCCAGGGGCGGGCAACCCAACCGGAATCCTGGCAGTGGCAAGCCGATGTGCAGGGTAGCGCACTCAATGTACCGCAATGGCTTTCCTATTGGCCCATTTTCAACAAACGTTTCAGCAGCGGCCAGCTGGATCTGAGTGCAGATGTGTCAGGTCTGGGTGCAAGCATAAACCGGTTGATGGCTGAAGTGCATGCCCAGCAGTTGACATCAACGGACAATCATACCAGCCAACAGGGATTCAATCTGTTGTCGGGTACCGTGAACTGGAGTCGGAGCGCCAGCGGCTGGGTTCTGACCGGCAGCAATATGCAGGTGCAGCGCAACCGGGAAAGCTGGCCGGCCAGTAATTTCAATTTACGCTACACCCACGGCGCGGATGACAGCGTGACCTGGTCAGGGGATACAAGTTTCCTGCGCTTGCAGGATGTAGTGACGCTGGCATCGTGGCTGCCAGCGGATATTTACTCTGGCAGTGGGCGTATGCTGCGCCTTGCACCCAGCGGCGATATCCGGGATATAAAATTCCAAGCCCAATGGAATGGGAAGTCCATCGACACTTGGGCGCTGACCGGCAGCTTCAATGATTTGGGCTTGCGTGCGGACGGCAAAATACCTGGCTTTAGTGGCTTGTCAGGCCAACTCAGGGCCAATCAGGACACGGGCGATCTACGCTTCACAGGTGAGCATGCTACCGCGAATTTCCCGCGGCTGTTTCGCGGGCCGCTGACTGCCACGACCATGAGCGCTCAGGTCCGGTTTCTTCACGATGCCCAGGGTTGGCACATTTCCACCGATGATTTTTCCGCTGCCAATCCAGATCTGCAAGTGCAAGCAAAGGGCGCATTTCTGCTGCCGGCCGACGGCAGTTCGCCGCTGATTGATTTGCAAGCCAGCGCACAGAATGTCAATGCCAAGAGTAAATCTACGTATTTGCCGGTCGGTATCATGCCCAATAAAGTGGTTAACTGGCTGGATAGTGCGATTGTCAGCGGCCAGGTACCCTCCGGTAGCCTGATCTTGCGTGGCCGGTTGCATGATTTTCCCTACGATAACGGGCAGGGTCTGTTCGATATCCGCTTCCATCTCGTCAATGGAGTGCTGGATTATGCGACTGGCTGGCCGCGGGTACAGGCGCTGGAAGCAGACGTGGAATTCAAAAATCAGGGTTTGAGCGTCGCGGTGCAGCGCGGCACCTATCTGGGTGACGATATCAGCGGTGCTTCTGCCAACTTCGCCGACCTGCGCAAGGGTACCCTGATTATAAAAGGCACCGCCCGCGGCAGTGCCGCATCGGCGTTGACGTTTTTGCGCAGCGATGCCCTCAGGCAGCACTCCGGTCATTCCCTCGACAGTCTCACTGCCAAAGGCCGCAGCGATGTTAGCCTGAACCTGGTATTGCCGGTCGTGCAGATGGATGCCTACACAATAGATTGTGTCGCGCACCTTCAAGATGTGACTCTAGGATCGACCGCCTTGCCGAAGTTGGAACTAAGCCGTCTAAATGGCGATGTCAGGATCACTCGGGGTGGTGTCAGCAGTGACAATCTGAACGGCATGCTGTTAGGAGAGCCGGTAACAATCAATTTGCATCCTGACCTCAAACAGGACGCAACCATGCTCAAGGTCGGTGGTGGTGAAAAGGCGGCGATTTTGCTGAGTATCTTACCTGAGCAGTATCGTAAAGCTTTGAGTGGGAACACCACATGGCAAATGAGCGGACGCATCCCCAACAATCAAGGTACGCACAGAAAAAACCTATCATTCACCCTGATTTCAGATTTACGCGGCCTTAACATCAATCTGCCGGCGCCCATGGAGAAGACGGCCGAGTCCTCCGTTCCCCTAAATATAAGTATGAGTGTCACGCCGGATCAGGGAATCTTAGTGCAGGCCCGCTACGGTGAAAATCTTAACAGCTTGTCGCTTTTCAATGATGAGCGCGGCAACTGGCGATTTGATCGTGGGGAAGTGAAATTCGGAACTGGCGTGCCGACCTTGCCGGAAAGCAGCGGGCTGGTGGTGTCCGGAAGCTTAGTGGACTTTTCCGTGGATGCTTGGAAGGCCTATTCCATTCAGTCGGCTGCTCCATCCGGGCAGTTATTGCCGGCCTTTCTAAGCAGTGTGGATCTCGAGTTTAATCAATTCTCCGGTTTCGGCCAGACGATTGATAATCTGCATGTGCAGCTGGATCGTGACATCAGCGCCTGGAAGCTGGGTTTGACAAGCGCTGCCATCTCAGGGCAAGTCAATCTACCTTTCGTTGCAGACAACGCCCATCCACTCAGTGCAGATATGCAGCGTGTGACATGGATAAGCAAATCCGATAAAGCGGATACTGTCACCACGCCTTCAACACTTAAACCTACTGATGTTCCGCCATTGCGGATATCTATTGAAAAATTGCGCATCAACGACCTGAATCTGGAGCATGTCAAGGCGGAACTGGAACAAAAGCCGGATGGCATCAATCTCAAGTCGTTCTCCATCACCAACCCTGCCTTTAGCCTCACCAGCAGTGGTAGCTGGAGCATGCAAATCGACGGCAAGCAGGAATCCACACTCGATGTACAAATGAAAAGCAGCGATATTAAGAAGACCCTGCAAGCCTTCGGTTATGCGCCGGGAATCGATGCTGAGAAAGGCGAGTTGCAGGCCAGCCTCACCTGGGCAGGCGGGCCGTTCGACAGTATTCCTCCGATCCTAAATGGCAAGCTGCATATCCAGTTGAAAGACGGTCGCTTGCTGGAAGTGCAGCCTGGTGCCGGACGCCTGTTCGGCCTGTTGAGCATCAACGCGCTGCCGCGCCGGTTGCTGCTCAATTTCGGCGATGTGTTCGGCAAAGGTTTTGCCTTTGATTCCATCGGCGGTGATTTTCTTATCGATCATGGGGATGCCTACACCAGCAATATGCTCGTAAGCGGTCCTGCCGCCAAGATCCACATGGTCGGGCGCATTGGCCTTGCGAAACACGATTTCGACGAAGCTCTGGTCGTGGATGCCAGCGTGGGTGCAAGCCTGCCGGTGATTGGTGCGATTGCCGCCAGCAGCGTCGGTGTGGGGGCGGTGTTGTTTCTCCTCACGGAAATATTCAAGAAGCCACTCACGGCCGCCGGCGAGGTGCGCTACCACCTCACGGGAACATGGGATAATCCGGTGCTCACCAAGGCGGGAGACACCAAACCCGCAGCTAAAGGCCAACCTTGATGATCTCAATTTTATGAAACCTGCTTTGCTTGCATTTTTGTTTGTTTCCGTCTTGGTCGGCGCCTCCACGGCATGGGCAGGCAGCTACACAATCACCGCGGATATGTGGATGCAGCCGCGCAGCGGTTCGGTCATATTACAGATGCCACCGGTACAGGCGGCGGTCAACGATTGGATGCAGCATCCGGGTTCGCACCTGGTGATCCTGCATTCCGGCGACGACCAGGGCAGCCTATGGGCCAGTGAGGTGCAGGATTGGCTGGTTTCATTAGGGATTCCTTCGACGGAAATCCGCAAACGTGTGAGCGGCCAGGATGAGAGTTCCGTGACGCTATTGGTTGAGCGGTGAGCACCCACAAGATAGCGGCCATCCAAATGACTTCGGTCGCCGAGATCGCGGTCAATCTGCGCGAGGCCGGCAAGCTCATGGCCAAGGCCTCGGCCCGGGGTGCGGAACTCATCGTGCTGCCGGAAAACTTCGCACTCATGGCGAAGAACGATGCGGAACGGGTGGCGGCCGGCGAGCTGGATGGCAGCGGTACCATACAGGATTTCCTCGCGGAGAAAGCCCGCAATCTGCAGGTGTGGATCGTGGGTGGCACGCTGCCGGTATTGGCGGGCAGCGATCGAGTGTATGCGCGCTCGCCGGTCTATGATGCGCGTGGCGAACGCGTGGCTTTTTACGACAAGATCCACCTGTTCGATGTGCAGGTGAACGCCGCCGGCGAAAAATATAACGAATCGGCGCTGACCGAAGCCGGTACGCGCACAGTGGTGGTGGACACGCCGGTGGGTCGATTGGGATTGAGTGTGTGTTACGATCTACGCTTCCCGGAGCTGTTTCGCGAATTGACTGCACAGGGGGCGACCTTGTTTGCCGTGCCTTCTGCGTTTACCCGCACCACCGGTGCGGTGCATTGGCAGTTGCTGAACCGCGCACGCGCAGTAGAAAATCTCGCTTTCGTGATCGCCGCTGCCCAGACCGGCCACCACACCAATGGACGCGAGACCTGGGGGCACTCGATGATCGTGGACCCCTGGGGCGAAGTGCTGGCGGAACGCGCCCATGATCCCGGCGTAGTCATGACGGTTATTGATAACGCTCAACAGTCACGATTGCGGACGCGCTTCCCGGTCTTGCAGCACCGGCGGCTGCATTGATTGCGCGTGAATAACTTTTCATAAGCGGATGACACATGTCTGACACTGACACCATTAATAACCCGTTACAGGTCGCCAAGCAAAGTTTACTGGGCGTATCAGGTATCGACGAACGGCAGTTGCAACAGGTACTGGATCGCATCCTGAGTTACAGGGTGGATGCTGCCGATCTGTATTTCCAGGCCAGCCGTCACGAATCCTGGTCGCTGGAGGACGGCATCGTAAAGGACGGCAGCTACAACATCGAACAGGGCGTGGGTGTGCGCGCACTTTCCGGTGAAAAAACCGGCTTCGCCTATTCCGACGAGATCGTGCTGCCCGCCCTCACGCGCGCCGCCGACATGGCGCGCGCCATCGCCAAGCAGGGCGGGCAGAAGGGTTTGCAGGCATGGAATGGTGGTCAGTCACCACAACTGTATTCGCCGATGGACCCGATCGCCACACTCAAGGACGACGAAAAGGTCAAACTGCTGATGCGCGTTGATAAGGAAGCACGGCGGCTGGATCCGCGCATCAAACAGGTGATGGTACATCTGGCCGGCGTACATGAGACGGTACTGGTGGCCGCCAGCGACGGCACTCTGGCTGCCGATGTGCGGCCGCTGGTGCGTTTTAATGTGAGCGTGATCGCCGAAGACCATGGCCGCCGCGAGCAGGGTTATGCCGGCGGCGGCGGACGTTTCGGCTACGAGTATTTCATCACCTCGGATCGCGCCCTCGAGTATGCGCGCGAGGCGGTGCGTACTGCGCTGGTAAACCTGGAAGCCAAGCCCGCACCTGCCGGCAATATGACCGTGGTATTGGGACCGGGCTGGCCCGGCATCCTGCTGCACGAAGCCATCGGCCACGGTCTGGAAGGTGATTTCAACCGCAAAGGCACTTCGGCGTTCTCCGGCCGCATCGGTGAGAAAGTGGCTTCGGAACTGTGCACCGTGGTGGACGATGGCACCCTAATAAATCGCCGTGGTTCTCTCAACATAGATGATGAAGGCACCCCAACCCAGTGCACCACGCTGATCGAGAACGGTATCCTCAAGGGTTACCTGCAGGACACACTGAATGCACGCCTCATGGGTGTCGCGCCCACCGGCAACGGCCGGCGTGAGTCCTTCGCACACCTGCCGATGCCGCGCATGACCAACACCTACATGCGCGCCGGTAAGCATGATCCCGAGGAGATCATGCGCTCCGTAAAGCATGGCCTGTATGCCGTAAATTTCGGCAGCGGTCAGGTGGATATCACCAGCGGTAAGTTCGTGTTCTCTGCGAGTGAGGCTTATCTGATCGAAGATGGCAAGATCACGCAACCGGTGCGCGGTGCCACACTCATCGGCAACGGACCGGACGTGCTCACACGTGTCTCCATGGTCGGCAATGATCTCAAGCTCGACGACGGCGTAGGCACCTGCGGCAAGGAAGGCCAGAGCGTACCGGTGGGCGTGGGCCAGCCGACCTTGCGGGTGGACGGACTGACGGTGGGCGGGACTGGCTAAATCTTGAAGTCGACGCGACTGTCATCTGGTTATAGCTAAGCATCAAGACCCGGAAAATTCTTAAGACTGTCCGTAAGCTGCTTGCGTGTCTTGCATACCAGTGTGGCGTGGCCGAGTTTGCGTGCCACGCGTGGTTGCTTGCCATAATCATGGTAATGAGCGCCGGGGATCTTCAGCACGCTTTCAATCGCCGGCATCGCACCGATGAAGTTCACCATGGCGGAGCAGCCAAGAGCCGTGGTATCACCCAACGGCAGGTCGAGAATGGCGCGCAGGTGGTTTTCGAACTGGCTGGTGACCGCGCCCTCGATGGTCCAGTGCCCTGAGTTATGCACGCGCGGCGCTGTCTCGTTGGCGATGAGCCGACCCTGCTTGACGAAGAATTCCAGAGTGAACACGCCTGCGTAATCGAAGTGCTGCATGATACGGCGCGCGTATTTCTGCGCCAGCGCCTGGAGTTTTTTGTCGGCGTAGGGCGCGATCGACAGGCGCAGGATGCCGTCGCGGTGCTGGTTTTCGCTGAGGGCATAGAATGTGGTCTGCTTGCTGCGGTTGCGCACTCCAATGATAGAGACTTCACGCGTGAAGTCGATGAACTCTTCCAGGATCAATGGCACGCCACCTAAAGCATTGAAAGCGCTGCCGAGTTCCGCGGGACTATGGATGAAGCGCTGGCCGCGGCCGTCGTAACCTAACCGCCGGGTTTTGAGCACCGCCGGATAACCGATGGCATGAATGGCTTCCTCCAGATCCGGCATGCTGTCCACAGCCCGGTAGCGTGCCGTCGGAATCTTGAGTGTCTGGAAAAGTTCTTTTTCCGAAAGCCGATCCTGGCCGGTCGCCAGGGCCGTCACCGGTGGCAGGAAAGTTTTGTTTTTAGGAATATCCCCGAGCGCTTCGACCGGCACGTTCTCCACATCGTAGGTGAGGACATCCACGCGTGCGGCCAGTTCAGAAAGTTTTTTGGGATCGCTGAACTCGCCGAGGATCACGCGGCCTACCTGGGCGCCGGGCGTATCGTTGCTTTTATCCAGGAACACGAACTTTAATCCCAGTGGATAACCGGCCAGCGCCAGCATGCGGCCCAATTGACCAGCGCCCACGATGCCAATGGTGTTTGCGGGTACGGTTTTGGTTGATTGCTTGGTGATTGCTGGATTCATATCAGATCGCCCTTAAATAAATACGTGTGCCAATGATGGCAAGCAGAGGTCCGCTGAATGTTCGATTACTTGGAAGGATCTGGATGCTTGAGTACCGCAGCGGTCTGCGCCCGGCGGTAAGTGTCCAGCCGCTTGCGGATGTCGGCATATTTGTTGCCGAGGATGGCGGCCGCCAGCAGTGCCGCATTCACCGCGCCGGCCTCGCCGATGGCGAGTGTGCCCACCGGCACACCCGCTGGCATCTGCACAATAGAGAGCAGTGAATCCACGCCTTTAAGGGCCTTGGATTTCACCGGCACGCCCAACACTGGTAACAAGGTCTTGGCCGCCGCCATGCCCGGCAGATGCGCGGCTCCGCCGGCACCGGCGATGATGACTTCCAGGCCGCGACCCGCGGCGCTGGCGCAATAGTCGAACAACAGGTCCGGCGTGCGATGCGCCGAAACCACCCGCTGTTCATAAGGGATGGCCAACTGTTTGAGGGTTTTGGCGGTGTGCTCGAGGGTCTGCCAATCGGATTTGGAGCCCATGATGAGACCGACGAGAGGTTTCATCGGCGTATTCTACCCGTTGCTGTAAGGCAGAGAAACCGCAGCGCACCAATCAACCCAGACTCTGGATATAACGGAACAGTTCCCGGGCATGCTGGGGCGTACGCTCTGCGACGGCATCGCTGGCCGCCTCGCGCATGAGGCGGCGCAGGTGCTGACGATCCGCCTGGGGATGCTGTGCCAGGAATTCGGCGAGCGCCGCATCGCCCTCCGCGATCAGCCGGTCGCGCCAATGCTCGTTCTGGTGGAAGCGTGCATTCGACAGTTTGTCAGTGCTGGTTAATTCATCCAGTTTGCTACGCACGGGTTGCGGATCGATGTCGCGCATCAGACGGCCGACATACTGGCGCTGGCGTTTGAGAGCGCCATGACTGGTGATACGTTGGGCTTGCTCAATCGCGTGGCGCAGGTTTTCCGGCAGCGGCAGCAGCTCCAGCTGCTTTTTCGGGAGTTTTATCAGTCGCTCGCCGAGCTTTTGCAGCGCTTCGGCTTCACGCTTTTCCTGTGAGCGGCTTGGGCTTTCCGGGGTGTGGTCGTTCAAGTCCATGGGGTTACAATGCACGTTTCCCAGAAGCTTTATTAATATGCACGCCAACAGCGCACATGATACACCGGCAGTAAAGCAGGCCGATCTCGAAACCCTGGTGGCGGAGGTGCTGAGTGAGACGCACAAACTCGGTGCCAGCCAGGCGGAAGCCGGTGTCAGCAGCGACTCGGGCCTGACACTAACGGTGCGTCTGGGCGAGGTCGAGACCCTCGAGTACCAGCGCGACCGCGGCCTCGGTATCACCGTGTATTTCGGCAAGCGCAAGGGTTCGGCCAGCACCGCCGACTTGACACCGGCGGCTGTGAAGGAGACGGTGCGCGCTGCCGTCAGCATCGCCCGCTATACTGCAGAAGATGAGTGCGCGGGGCTTGCGGACGCAGCGCTCATGGCGAAGGATCTCTCTGATCTGGATCTGAATCATCCCTGGGCATTGTCACCGGAAGCTGCCATCGAGATTGCGCGCACCTGTGAAGATGCGGCGCGTGCATTCGACGGTCGTATCGA
>Ga0307374_10014045_pt1 | contig 10955 bp, 9 predicted proteins | sample OX3MG_FD_202532 | JGI IMG/M metagenome (GOLD analysis project Ga0307374, IMG submission 202532) | Soil microbial communities from Risofladan, Vaasa, Finland - OX-3 | ecosystem: Environmental > Terrestrial > Soil > Coastal area > Acid sulfate soil | place: Finland: Risofladan, Vaasa | collected... | reverse complement strand
AGATCGCGTTGACGCGGATGCCGCGCGCGCCGAGGTCGTACGCGAGATAGCGCACGATCGACTCGAGCGCGGCCTTCGCGATGCCGGCGAGATTGTAGTTCGGCACGATCGACGTCGATCCGAAATAGGTCACCGCGACGATGCTCGCTTCGTCGTTGAGGACGTCGACGAGGGCGTTTGAAAGCGCGATCAACGAGTAGGACGAGATGTCGAGCGCCAGCGAGAATCCGTCGCGCGACGTCGTGTAGACCTTGCCTTGCAGGTCCTCTTTGTTGGTGTAGGCGATGGAGTGCACCAACGCATCGAGGCTGCCGTAGTCTCGGCGCACCGCTTTGCCCAGCTCGGCGAGCGCCTCGTCGGATCTCACGTCGCAAGGATAGCAGCGAGAGCCGCCCAGTTCGGCGGCGAGCTTCTCGACTTCGTCGCGAACCCGGTCGCCTTGATAGATGAAACACAGGCGCGCGCCGTGCGCGTGCAAGGCCCGCGCGATGCCGGTTGCGATCGACCAGCGGTTGGCGACGCCCGTGACGAGCGCAGTCTTTCCATCTAAGAGTGCCATGAGCCCTCAGTATGCGACGGGGGATTGGGGAGCGCCTTCCGGCGTCGCGGCCTCGGCCATCTTCGCGATCACGTCGGCCGCGGTGTAGGCATGACCGCCGGGCGGCAGGAAGCGCGGAATCTCGGTCAGGTCGTTGCCCGCCGTCACGATTCCCGCCTCCACGCGACCGTCTTCGCGTATCTGCGGCAGCCCGATGGTCGCTACGAGCGCGTTGCAGATGCACTTGCGCCCCACGGTATCCTCGATCTTACCGCCCTTGGCGACGTACAGGTCCGTCGGCTCGCCGGCGCAACGGTAGCCGATCCTCCCCGAGGGGGCCTTGTACGCTTCGCGCAGATAGCCGAGATCGCAGATGCGCGTTCGCTCGGCGTAGACGTCGTCTTCCGACATCGTCCCCTCCAAGTGCGCGACCTTGAAGGGAAAGCTCGTCGGGGAGGCCAGGGCATCGGTCGAGACGCGGGCCTCGCCGGCGAGGGCCTTTTCCAGCAGGGCGCGCTTGTAGTCGTCCCGCAGGCCGGACTCGGCGCAGAACGCGAAGGCGGTCCCCATCTGCACGCCCGCCGCTCCCGCGGCCAGGGCCTCGCGCAGCTTCTCGGGCGATCCGTATCCGCCGGCGAGCCAGAACGGCAGGCCCAACGCGCGGATCTTCTCGAGGTCGACGCAGTCGCGCTCGCCGTAGACGACGTCGCCGGTCTCGTCGAGCTGGAGCTTTCCTCGCGGCGGCGCGTTGTGCCCGCCCGCAGTTGGCCCTTCGATGACGAAGCCGTCGATTCGTCCGTTCGTCCTCTTGACGAGGGTCGTCGCCAGCGTGTTCGAGGCGACGATCGCGATGAACGCGGGACGCTCGAGCGGCGGCAGATCGCCTTCCATGAAGTCCCGCGGGACGAACGTCATCGTCGTGTCGTCGCCTTCCTGCGCGCCGGTGACGGAGAGCGGGTAGGTCGCCGGCTCGTGCTTGACCAGATGATCGAGGACGTCGGGGATCTTCACGGGGATCCCCGCGCCCATGAGAATGTATCCGACGCCGGCGAGCAAGGCACCGTAGATCGAAGGCAGATGCGGAAGCTGGATCTTCTCGAGGTAGTTGATTCCGACGGGGTTTCCATGGCCCTCGCGAGCGAGGAACACCTCGACGAAGTTGGCGGCGATGCACAGCGCATGCAGCTTGCGCGGGCCCTGCTTGACGTGCAGCGGGAGCGTCTTGTACGGCTCGTTCGCCGCCCTGCCGCCGGGTACGTAGTACGCCTTCCAGATGCGCTCGGCAACGCTCCGAAACGGAAAGTGCTCGAGAGCGCGCCGCATGTGCCCGCCCGGGTCACCGTCTTGGAGCCGCCGGGCGAGGATCTGATCGAGCGCCACTCCGGAGACGACCCCCAGTTGGCCGAGCGCGGAGACGGCCCGCGCCAGCCGCCAATTCGAGACCCCCGCGCCCATGCCGCCTTGGATGATGCTTGGATTGCCGCTCGTGTGGAGCACTATCGCACAACTCTCCTCGAAACGTGCGGATGGCTCGACGAAGCCGGCGTCGACTTGGGGGAGCCGCACGCGATGATTCGTCGAGCCGTCCGTACGCGGTTCAGGCATCGAGCCGGGTGAAGGGGACGACACCAAAACACGGGCCGCGCTCAGGCGCGACCTCCATCATGGGTACCACACGATCGTCGCCTCGTTGAGAAGAGATGGAGAAGGACTGAGGAGTCCGCTCTCCGCCGTGATGCGGTGATAGTTGGGCGCTTGCGGCACTTTCATCCGAGAAAGAGCGTTGACTCGTACAGTCAGGCGTACGTGCCGCCCGGGCGGCGGCCGTCTTGAACAGCAAGGAGTATTCTCATGTCAGATCACCGGAAGGGGCGCGAATCGTGACGAGCGGCACCAAGCGCTTGCTCGGGATGGCCGTCGCGCTTCTCGCGGTCGGTGCGTTTCCGACGGCGGCATCGGCGATTCCGGTCTTGGCGAACGGTCAGGGCGGCGTCGATTGCAGTCTCTGTCACACGGCGCCGCCCAACCTGAACGCATACGGGCGGTACATCCTGGCGACGAATCTGTCGAAGGGGCTCGACGCGCACCTCCAGATGATGGAGAACAAGCAGTTTCCGGTGGCGCTGGAAGTCACCGCCAATGCGTCGAACCAGCCGGATCCCACCCTGCCCAAGATCTACAGCGACCTCGTGCAGTTCCTCTCGGCCGGATATCTCGGTCCGAAGATGACGTACTACGCCTCCGTGCCCGTCGAGGAGGGCGGCTTTCCCTCGACGGCGGTGGACCAAGTCTGGCTCGCCTACAACGGCTTCTCCAACGGCAACGGGAGCGTGCAGGTCGGTAAGTTCCCCACGCCGATCTTCGCGCCGTGGATGAGCCAATCGCTCTCGCTCGCGGGCTACGGCCTCGCCGGCATGCCGGTCGGCCTCAACGACTCCACTATCGGTGACAACCGCTGGGGCGTCTCGTACACGCAGACGGGCGCCAAAGGTTTGGTCGGCAACGTCGCCTACCTGACCAACAGCGGCGCCACGGAGCAAGCCTTCGACAACGACGTGGACGCCGGGGGAGAGGGCGAGGCGTGGAGCGGGTCGCTCCAATACATGGAGCCGATGTCCCACCTCTCCGGCGGCGTCGCGGCGATGAGCGGCACCTACCCGCTGCCTTCGGGCGCCAACGACAACTACACGCGCGAGGCGGCGCTCGTGGCCTACTCGGGCCGGCGCTACGATCTCATGGCCATGGGCCTCCTGGGGCACGACGGCAATCCCAACGACGGCGCGACCGGCGCCGCGCAGAGTCACGGCTTCTCGTTCGAGACGATCTACGGACCGCTCGCGTGGATGCACGTGAATCTGCGCTATGAGACGATGGACGACGGGCTCGGGACCGTGACCAACAACTACATCGGCGACCTGGTCTTCAGCCTCCGCCCGAACCTCGTCTTCACCGTCGAGGATCTGGCCAGCGTCGGCGCCACGCCGGCGATCAGCTACCAGCTGCTCTGGGCCGGACCGTGGTTCCGCGGACGCTCCCCCGCGCACGAGGTCTCGTCGACCGCCGGCGCGGCGGCGTCGGCGCCGTCATCGCCCGCGGCGGAGGTCGCGGCCGGGGCAAAGATCTTCGGCGCGAACTGCTCGGCATGCCACGGCGCCGACGGGCAGGGCGGCGTGGGCCCGAATCTGCACGGCATCGCCACGCGGATGACGGACGCGCAGACGGTGCACTTCATCGAGCATCCCGCGGGGAGCGTGATGCCGAAGTTCTATCCCGGCGTGCTGAACGCGCAGCAGGTGAAGGACGTGGCGGCCTTCGTCCGCTCGACGTTCTCGTAAGCGCGGCGTCCGGACCGCGCCGCTCAGGACCGCTCCATCGGCGGTCCGGGCGGCGGCTGCGGCGCCGGCGGCTGCGGCGCCGGCGGCGGCGGTTGCGGCGCCGGCGGCTGAGACGGCATCCCGCTCATGGGTCCGGCGGCAGTGGCCCCTTGCCAGCTCCAGCGCGGGCCGCCTTGGTCGAGCAGCGTGAGCGCGCTGGCGCCCAGGCCGATCAGCCAGACCAAGCCCGTGACGGCCCAGCCGACGAACGGGACGAGCTCGGCGGCGCTCACCAGCACCAATCCCAGCACGAGCGCCCCCAGCGGCGACGGCGTGGCATGCGGGCGAATCAGCTCGTAGAAGCGCCGACCCACCAGCAGGGCGATCGCCGCTTTGCCAAGCCAGATGCCCACCAGATAGGCGATCAGCACCAGCGGAATCAGCGGGATGCCGATGATGGTGATCGCCAGCATCACCACGATGGGAGGCAGGGCCACCAGCGAGACGACGCCCGCGAGTGCGGCGATGCCCGGATGGAGCTCGAGGCGCTGGAGCGTCAGGCGCGAGCGCTGCGGAGCGAGCAGGAAGACCAGCAGCACGATGATGCCGCCGGCCACGTGGGCCCACGCGCGCGCCGTGCCGTACCACGTCTGGGAGAGCGGCATCTCGGAGGGCAGGTGGATCCACGGCGCCACGCCGGCGATCTGCGAGGGGTCGATGGCCGTCTGCGTGCCGTCGATCTGCCCGCCGGGTTCCAGGGTGATCGTTCCGCCGACCACGGTCGCGTCACCGGTGATGTGGCCGGCGACGTCGAGGTTGCCGAAGACCACGGTCACGTCGCCGTCGACCGTTCGCTCGGGCGGGATCACCACGTTGTGAAAGAGCTCGACGACGTCGTGACCGGTGCGTGCGGCCGCGGGAGCGGCGCCCAGCATGGCGACGGCGAGGAAGAGGGCGATGGACGCGGCGATCCGTGTCATGCGAGCTCCAGACGAGTATGGATGAGGTAGATGGCCGTGGCCAGCGCGGCGTCGAGCGCGAGGACGAAGCCCAGGGTGAGGGCGATTTGCGCCGCGTGCCCGCCGGTCACGGCCGAGACGGCCACGATGGCGGCTTGCAGGATGGCGACGCCGGCACCGCCGGCACGCTCGAGGGCGGCGAGCCCGGCGAAGAGGACGGGGCGCGCGATCACGGCCATGACGCCGAGGAGCATCCACGCCGCCAGCAGGTACCAGCCGAGGAACGCCCAGCGCAGCGCGTACCGGGCGCGCGGCTGCGGCATGCTCCGCACCTCCGCCATCAGCGCGATGGTGAAGTTGTGCTCGGGCTCCACGGCGGCCGTGCGCGACGCCGCGTTGAGCATGCGCTCCAGGTCGCGCAGCTCCCCGAGCGTGGCGCGGCACGACGCGCAGGCGGCGAGGTGGCGTTCCACGCGCGCCAGCGCGTAGACGTCGAGCCCGCCCTCCAGGTACTCTTCGAGGCGGTGTTCGCAGGAGGCGCAGCTCATGGCGACACCTTCGTGCCGCCGGCTTCTCGTTCGCGCAGGTGGTGGGCCAGCGCGAGCTTTCCACGGTGGATCAAGGTTTTCACGTTGCCGAGCGAGAGGCCCATCGTCGTGGCGATCTCGGCGTACTCCATGTTGGCGTAGTAGCGAAGGCGCAAGGCCGCGCCCATGCGCTCGGGGATGTGCTCGAGGGCCGCGCGCACGGCGGCGTCTTCCTCGCCGCGCAGGGTCACGGCCTCGGGGTTGGACTCGCGGCGCTCGTCGGGGAGGCGTTGCTCGAGCGAGTCCTCCTCGCCCAGCTCTTGCACCTGCGGGCGGCGCGTCTGGCGGTCGAGCGCGGTGCGCACCACGTTGCGGGCGATGTGGTAGAGCCACGTCGAGAACTTCCCGAGTGCCGGGTTGTAGGTTCCCAAGTGCGCGTATGCCCGCAAGAACGTCTCCTGTGCCAAGTCTTGAGCATCCTCCGGAGAGCGGATGCTCGCGCCGATGAAGTTCAGAATCCCGCGCTTGTGCCGGTCCACCAGTGCGGCGAACGCCTCCGGGTCGCCGCCGAGCACGGACCGGACTAGGGCGTGATCGGCGTCCGCGTCGATCGTGGGCCTCCCTCGTCGGTTCCTACGCGGTGCATACTCGCTCCATGGCGGAAAGTTGCACCACGAGGGCGTATGGACGGAAGCGATGGACGAGAGCGTAGCGCGCCTGGACCATGGCCGGGAGGGGCGGACCGGCATCCCGGAGGTGGTGTTGTGCGAGCGCAAGAGCACCGAGACCGTGGTGGCCATCGTGAGCCGCTTGCTGGAGCGGGAGGGGCGGGCGATCGCGACGCGTCTGAGCCCCGAGCAGGTGGCGCCTCTGGTGGCGGCCTTTCCGCAGGGGCGCCACCATGCCGCGGCGCGCACGTTCGTGGTGGGGGCGATCCCCGAGCCGGCCGGGGCGCCGATCGCCGTGGTCTGCGCCGGCACCTCCGATGCCCCGGTAGCCGCTGAGGCCGAGGAGATCCTGCGCGCCCTGGGGCACCCGGTGATCCGGCACGACGACGTGGGGGTGGCTGGCATCCACCGCACCATGGCGATCCTGCCCGACCTGGAGCGCTGCCTGGCGGTCATCGCCGTGGCGGGGATGGAGGGGGCGTTGCCCAGCGTGCTGGCAGGCCTGCTGCGTCAGCCGGTGATCGCGGTGCCCACGAGCGTGGGGTACGGTGCCTCCTTCAACGGCATCGCCGCCCTGCTGACGATGATGAACAGCTGCGCCCCGGGCGTCTGCGTCGTCAACGTGGACGCGGGGTTCAGCGCCGCCTGCGTCGCTCATAAGTTCGCCGTTGCCCTCGACGGAACGGTTGGCTCGACGAGCGGGAGAAGCCTCTCTACGCGCGCAGGAGAGTGACGCGCCCGGCGTCGCCGTCGACGGCGGCGAGCAGGGAACGGGCGCCGTCGAGCGCCCCTTCCACGGCGCAGCCCACCACCGCGGGAACGGCCAGGGAGCGGGCCACCTCGATGAGGTGGGCGCTCGGCCCGCCGCCGATGGAGATCAGCGCGGCGGCGTTCCAGAGCAGCGGCGCATAGCCCGGCAGCGGGCGCGGCACCACCAAGACCATGCGTTGCGAGGGGCGCGCGGCGTCGGGCCGCGAGGCGAACCACGCGCTGCCGGCGCCGATCCCCGGCGAGGCCGGCGTGCCGGCGTGCGCGCTGCCGTTGGCCACCACCGTCAGATAGACGAAGGGCTCCCACCCCTCGCGCGGCGCGGCCGTGCGGCGCGCGGTGAGGTGCGGGTCCCGCAGGGCGCGCTCCAGGTCCACGGCGCTCAGGCGCCAGACGTCGTCCACCCCCGCCAGCGCTCCGGCGTCCACCAAGTGCCGGCCGATGCCGCGCAGCAGCGCCACCAGGCGCACGCCTTGCGCCACGTTGGGCAGGCGGGCCGCGTCCAGCTTGGCCAGCGACTCCGCTTGCAGGCCGTCGCGCAGCGCGGTCAGGGCCTCGCGCGCCGCCCGCACGCTCTCGGCGCTGCGGTGGCCGTCGTGGCCCCAGGTGGCGGTCGAGAGCGTGGCCGCGATGGCCCGCGCCTCCGCGAAGGCGGCCAACGGATCGGCGGACGCCAGCGGCGCCACGGCGGAGGGCGAGGGAAGATCGAGCGATCCCACCGCCCAGGGCAGGACCAGCTCGTCGCCGAGCGGACCACCGTACTGGGCCGCCAGATGGGCGACGCGCACCGCGATCGGCGCGGTGAAGCCCTCGACGGGCGCCGGGGGCTCGTGCGAGCGCTCCTGGTCCGGCAGCGGCGCCGACGGGCGCGACTGCAGCAGGAGCACGCCCCGCTCGGGCGTCCAGCCCCATTCGATCAAATCGTCCGCGAACGCCGCGCGCACGTTGCGCGAGAGGCTCGCGACCTCTTGGAAGACCGAGGGATCCACGTCGGCCATCTCCGCGGGCGTCTGCGGGACGCCGTCGGCGGCGACGAGCACGCGATGCCCCGACTCCCAGCCGCTGAGCACGTTCGCGGGCGAGCCGCGGGTCGCCGTGATGGTCACGGCGTCGTCGGCGGCGATCACCGCCACGCCCGAGACGCCGAACGTCGCTTCGGGTTGGATCAGCACCGCCAGGCGCTGCTGCTCGGGGGCGACGCCCAGCTCCTCGCAGCGCTCCACGGCATCGCGCGAGAAGGCCGAGGCCCAGCATCCGCGGATCGCCGTCTCCAGCTCCGCGGGCGCCACGCCCACGTACGAGGTAAAGGCTCCGGCCCACGCCGCCTCGAGCTCCAGGGCGCTCGACGAGCGCACCACGAGCGACGCACCCAGCGGCTCCACCGCCGCGTGCAGGTCCGCCAGCAGGGCGGGGTCGAGCGCGGTGCCCATGATGGCCAGACGGGCCCCGCCGGGACCGCGCGTGGCAGCCGCCTCGGCACCGAGCGCCAGCGGGCGCACCGCTTCGCCGGCCGGCACCACCACGCCCGGAAGCGCCGGCAGCCCGAGGCCGCGCGCCTGCGCCAGACGGGCGGCCTTGGCTCCGACGGAGTCGGGCGCAAGCGCGCACGCCGCGTCGTCTAAGGCGACGACGCGGCGTGCGACTTGGTCACCGGGGAGAGTAGGATCCACGTGCTCTAGCCGCAGACGGTGATCTCTTTGATCGGGAACGTGGAGATCAGCTCGGTGCGGTCCTCGTGCACGATGAGCATCTCCTCGAGACGCACGCCGAACTCGTGGACCTTGCCGTGCTGCGTCTCCAGCGCGAAGACCATCCCAGGCTCGATGACCTGCGGAAAGTCCAGCGACCAGATGCGCGAGATCACCGGCATGTCGTACTGCGCCAGACCCAGGCCGTGGCCCCACAGGTTGGCCGCCGCCTGGTCCTCGTCTTCGTAGCCCCACGTCTCCTGCGCCGAGGGCCACTTGGAGGCGATGTCGCGCGTGGTCACGCCGGCCTTGACGGCATCGATGGCGTCGTAGAGCCACTTGTAGGCGATGTCGTAGTAGCGCTTGTGCTCGTCGGTCGGCTGTCCGCCCACGCAGTACGTGCGGTAGTAGCACGACTTGAAGCCGTTCCAGGTGAGGGCGGCCAGGTCGATGATCACCAGCTCCCCCGGCCGGATGATGCGGTCGGAGAAGTTGCGCCAGTTGGGCCAGGCGTTGGGCCCGGAGGAGACGATGATGTCCTCGACGTCTTCCATGCCCGGGATGTTGTAGAGATACTGCATCCCGAAAGCCGTGACCTGATTCTCGGTCAGGCCGGGCTTGAGCATCTTGGAGAACTCGTAGTGCAGGGCGTCGCCGATGGCGCCGACGATGCGCATCGCCTCGTGCTCGTCCTTGTTCTTGATGGCGCGCGCCTCCATCATCGGCGTCATGCCGTCGGTCCACTTGATCCCGGCCTTCTCGAAGGCCCTGATCATGTTGATGTCGATGAAGTCGACGCCCAGCGGCTGGCCCTTCACGCCCGCTTCCTCGAGCGCGTCGAGCAGCGTCTTGACGAACTTGTCGACCTGCGTCGCCGAGGCGGGCCCGGCGGCGCCTTTGATCCAGGCGAACGAGTGCCGGATGTTCTCGGGCTTGAGCCAGGGGGAGTGGCGCTCGACATGAATGCCGATGTCGCCTTGCTCGAAGAGGATGGGATCCTTGCCCTCCACCAGGACCGCGTAACGCAGTCCGGGCTTGAGACGATTCCACCCGGGGGTAAGCGTCGAGGTGATGTACCTGACGTTCTCGTCGTACATGCAGAGGATGGCGCCCAGGCCGTGGCGGCGCATCGCTTCGCGCGCACGCGCCACGCGGTGCTCGCGCATCCGCTGCCAGTTGATCCTCTCTTGCCAATCGGTACCGACGCTGCCGAACGAAGCCATGTTCCGTGCTCCTCGATCGAGATGCGGATACCGCAGCCATGATGACTGCGGCAAAGGCTAATTTATCTTTTGATAAAACAACATGCGAGGCCGTCTGTCAAGAGTCTCCTCGCGGCCGGTGCCGAGGCGGCGCGGGAGCCGCTATTTCGGGTCGCGAAGGCAGGGGCGTGAGGGAAGGAGCGTCGACCCATCCAATGAGCCGTCATCCGTCCGCCGCATCCGCGCGCAATGTCCCAGGAGTCAAGCGCGCCAAGCCCAAGCGCCTGCCGCCGGACGAGCGCGAGCGGCTCATCGTTCGGGAGGCCGTGGCCTTCTTCGCGGAGCGCGGCTTCGAGGGACAGACCCGGGAGCTGGCTAGGCGTCTGGGCATCACCCAACCCTTGCTCTACCGCTACTTCCCGAGCAAGGAGGCTCTCCTCGAACGGGTCTATCAAGAGGTCTACCTCAACCGGTGGAACCCGCACTGGGAGGAGATCCTCGAGGACCGCTCCCGGCCGCTCGAAGACCGCATCGTGGAATTTTACAGCGACTACGCCCGCGCGGTGCTGACCTACGAGTGGATCCGGATCTTCATGTTCTCGGGGTTGCGCGGCATGGACCTCAACGGGCGGTACATGACCGTGGTCCGCGACCGCATCTTCGCCCGCGTCATCCGCGAGCTCCGCTTCGAGAACGATCTGCCCGCGCCGTCGGAGGTGCCGATCAGCGAGGCGGAGTTCGAGCTGGTGTGGTCGCTGCACGCCAGCATATTCTATATCGGGATTCGGAAATGGATCTACGGTCTCGCGATCCCCGACGATGTCACGACGGTGGTCGCGGCGCTGGCGACGGCGTTCATCGAGGGCGTCCCGGCCGTGGTTGCGCGGCTCACGGAGGCAACCCCCGAGCGGCGCGTGAAAGCGGCGGCGCGTCAACGGACCCCTTGACAACCATCCGAGCTTGGTGTTTTATCGAAAGATAAATAGGCGGAACATCGGCTCGTCATTACGACGCGCTCGTTAAGGTCGCTTCAGTGGTCATCCTCGCTCACGTGGACGCCGAATTACACGAGCGCTTGAATCGAGGAGGCTGGACATGCACCGTTCGAAACGCTCTAGGGCCGCTCTGGTACGATCACTCTCGCTTGCGGCCATCTTGGCGGTCGGTACCGCGCTCGTCGGGGGATCCCCGGCGCGCGCCGCCGACCAAACTCCGATCAAGATTGGATTCATCTCGTCTTTGAGCGGCTATCTGGCCGCTCCCGGCAAGTACATGGAGGAAGGCCTCAAGC
>Ga0307374_10014044_pt1 | contig 10956 bp, 10 predicted proteins | sample OX3MG_FD_202532 | JGI IMG/M metagenome (GOLD analysis project Ga0307374, IMG submission 202532) | Soil microbial communities from Risofladan, Vaasa, Finland - OX-3 | ecosystem: Environmental > Terrestrial > Soil > Coastal area > Acid sulfate soil | place: Finland: Risofladan, Vaasa | collected... | reverse complement strand
ACCAGGACCCGCACCTGGATCTGGCGGCGCAGCGCCGGCGGGTGGAAGGGATAGAGGGCCACCTCCGCGATCAGGTGACCACGCTCCTCGAGAGCCAGGGAGTGCGCATTCTGCGTGGAACCGGCCGAGTCAAGGGCCCTCACGAGGTCGTGGCCGAAACGGAGGCCGGTCTCGAGGAGATAGATGCCGACGCCGTGCTGATCTCCACCGGGAGCAGGCCACGAATCCCGTCGTGGGCGGACCCGGACGGCGAGCGGGTTCTCACCACCCGGCAGGCCTATCCCCCGCCGCAGATGCCGGAGCACATAGTCGTGATCGGATCGGGCGTGACGGGCGTCGAGTTCGTGCACATGTTCAGCTCGTTCGGCTCGAAGGTGACCCTCATCGTGAGCCGCCAGCAGGTCCTGCCGAGCAAGGACCCCGAAGTCGCCGCGGCGCTCGAGGACGAGCTGCTCCGCCGCGGCGTGAAGCTGCTGAAGGGCGCACGCGCGGAAGGCATCGACATGCGTCCCGACGGGGTCTCGGTCAGGTGCGACGACGGTCGCGTCGCCGCCGGCAGCCACGCCCTGCTCGCCATCGGGTCGATCCCCAACAGCGACGGCCTCGGTCTGGAGTCAGCCGGCGTCGAGATCGACCGCGGGGGTTACATCTCGGTCAACCACCACTGCCAGTCGAACGTCCCGCACATCTACGCGGCGGGCGACGTCTCGGGAAAGCTTCCGCTCTCGTCGGTGGCTGCGATGCAGGGGCGCAAGATCGCGGAGCACGTGATGGGGATCCACACCCGCGAGCACCGGCACATCGACTACGAGAAGGCCGCCTCGGCGATCTTCACCGAACCGGAGATCGCCGACGTCGGGCTCGCCGAGGCTGAGGCTTTCGCGTCCGGCCGCAAGATCCGGGTCACCAAGGTCCCCTACGCCGCTGCAGCGAAGGCGCTGATCAACGACGACCCGACAGGCTTCGTCAAGATTCTCTCCGACCCGGCAACCGGTGTGGTGCTGGGAGGGTCGATCGTCGGCCGCCATGCCGCTGAGCTGATCTCGGTTATCGCTCTGGCGGTCACAGCCAACCTCAAGGTCAGCGACATCGTCGAGAGCTGCCTGGCACACCCGACCCTGTCAGAGGCTCTCGCCGACGCTGCCGAATGACCTGAAGAGGTTCGTCAGAACCTCTTCAGGTGGCGATGGGGCTGCCTGGGCGGATGTAGCTTTCGAGGCTGGTGATCGGGAAGGAAACGGTCCCCGCAGGGAACGCCACTACCAGCGAGTCGGGCGTGAGGTACCAAACGGAGAAGTCGCCGGCGCTCGGGTTGGAGGCACCGTTCGCCTGCATCTGGGTGACGGCGGTAGAGCTGAGGTACGACTTGTAGCCCCCTTGGAACAGGTCGTCCAGAGTCAGCTGTCGGTTGTCCGCCAGATCGAACGTCGCGGCAGTGAGATGCCCGCCGCACGACCACAGAAACGACACCACTTTCGCGTCGTCCCTCTCGGCGCTGACCGTGCAGGTTCCCGACAGCTTCGACCCGATGGCGGTCAGCTGCGTGTTGACTGACGGCTTGCCGGCGAGTTGTGGCACCGGAAGCCCCGAGACGTGGATGACGCTCACGGCGGGTCCCGCCGCGGCCTGCCGGGCCGTCGTCGGTGAACCACGTTGTGGGCCGCTCAGCCCGGGATTGTCGGAGCTACTCGACCCGCACGAGGCCACTACGGAAGCCGCGGCCATAACCAGCGCGACGGCCGCTCTTTTTCCTACCTCGATTTGGGGGCCTCGATCGGATGCGGCATGCACAGCTCGTCATACTCGGCAATCACGATCTGCTCTTTGGGGATGCTGCACGCCGCGCATTGCGGATCGCGGTTCACCTTGAACGTGCGGAAGGTCTCCTCGAGCGCGTCGTATGCAAGCAGGCGTCCGGCGAGTGGATCGCCGATGCCGAGCAGCAGCTTGACCGCCTCCATCGCCTGGATGCTGCCGATGATCCCGCAAAGGACTCCGAGCACGCCCGCCTCCGAGCACGACGGCGCCAGCTCCGCCGGCGGTGGCTCAGGGACCTGGCAGCGGTAGCACGGTCCTTGATGCGGGAGGTACACGCTGGCCTGGCCCTCGAAGCGGAAGATCGATCCGTGCACCACCGGTATGTCGAGCTTGAGGGATGCGTCATTGACCAGGTATCGGGTCGGGAAGTTGTCGGTCCCGTCGACGATCACGTCGTAGCCCTTGAAGATCTCGAGGACGTTGTCGGCACCGAGGCGCACGTCGTAGGTGACGACGTTGACGTCGGGGTTGAGCGCGGTGAGCGTCTTCTTCGCCGAGTCGACCTTGCGTTCGCCGACGCGGTCACCGTTGTGCAGGATCTGGCGTTGGAGGTTGGACGCGTCCACGACGTCCATGTCGATGATGCCGAGTGTGCCGACTCCGGCCGCCGCGAGGTACAGCGCCGCGGGTGACCCGAGGCCGCCGGCGCCGAGCAGCAGCACCTTCGACTGCAGGAGTTTGTGCTGCCCCGCGACGTCGACTTCGGGCAGCAGGAGGTGGCGCTGATACCGGTTGCGCTGTTCCGCGGTCAGGGCGGCGGGTGTCCTCCATGCGCGTCCCTCGTCCTTCCACTTGTTGAAGCCGCCCGCCATCGACACGACGTCGGTGTAGCCGAGCTGGGTGAGGGTGTCGGCGGCGAACGCAGAGCGGGTGCCGCCGGCGCAGTAGACCACCAGGTGCGCGTCGCGGTCCGCGATGCGCGCCTCCACCTGGCTCTCCAGGTGGCCGCGGGGAATGTGTACCGCGCCGGGGAGCGCGCCTTGCTCGTACTCGTCGGGCTCGCGCACGTCGAGCACCACGGTGCCCGGTCGGGCCACTTCCTCCTCGGCCTGGGTGGTATCGACCTCTTTGATGCGCGCCTTGGTGTCACGCAACAGGTCACGGAACGTCGCCATGGCGTAAATCTTACCTCGCCGGTCAGGTAGTCGGCCTGGGCGCCGCCGGCCGGCAGTCCGGTCTGCGAGTCTCTTGTCCATGGAACTGGGTGAGGTGCTGCGCCGGCGGCGAATGTGCCGCAACTTTCGGGACGAGCCCGTGCCGCCGGAAGTGGTCGACCGGCTGCTCGACCGGGCCCGCCGTGCGCCTTCGGCGGGGAACACGCAGGGCTGGTCGTTTCTGGTCCTCGAGGGGCGCGAGCAGCTGGACGCCTTCTGGGAGGTGGAGTCGGATCCCGAGTGGAGGGACGTCCCCTCCCTGCCGGGTGTGCTGAGGGCGCCGCTGATCGTGGTGCCGCTGTGCAGCGTGCAGCGTTACCTGGACCGCTACTCGGAGCCGGACAAGATCGCGGCTGGCATGATGGAGGAGGGGGCGTGGCCGGCGCCGTTCTGGGTCGTTGATGTGTCGTTCGCTACGATGACCCTCCTGTTGTCGGTCGTCGACGAGGGCCTCGGCGCACTGTTCTTCGGGCTCCGAGGGACGCCCGGCGACTTGCGGTCGGCGTTCGGGATCCCAGAGGGCTGGCAGGCGATCGGCGCGGTGGCGATCGGCTGGCCGGAAGACGACCGCGGCCCCGTCGGGTCGGCGGCGCGGGGACGCAGGCCGGTCGACGAGGTCGTCCACCGCGGGCGCTGGCAAGCAGACCCGGGCCCGGCCAGGCCAAACGACATACCTAGATGATCTGTGGCAGGACCTCGCTGATCGAAGCGTGGAGGAGCGCGTCGGCGTCCGCGTCGTAGGGGGTCGGTTGCGCGTTGACGATGATCAGCGCGGCGCCCGCGTTCTTGGCGAGGGGGACCAGACCGGCGGCCGGGTAGACGCCGAGGCTCGACCCGACCGCCAGTAACACGTCGCAGGCGAGGGCAGCGGCCTCTGCCTTAGCCATGACCTCGGGGTCCAGGGCCTGGCCGAAGCTGATCGTCGCGGACTTGAGGACTCCGCCGCAGCGCACGCAGAACGGGTCGAGGTCGCCGGCTCGAACCCGCTCGAGGGCTGCCTCCATCGCGCCCTCCTCACCGCAGTCCCAGCACCTGACCCGGCGCATGGTGCCGTGCAACTCGATCACCTTCCCCGGGCTGTTGCCGGCCTGCTGGTGCAGCTCGTCGATGTTCTGGGTCGCGATGGCGACCAGGCGTCCCTGCCGTTCGAGTTCGGCGAGCGCCTTGTGGCCGGGGTTCGGCTGCGCCGTCCATGCCGGCGAGTTGAGGCGGTTCTGCCACGCCTCGCGGCGGACCTCGGAGTCGCGCAGGTAGTGGGACAGGGTTGCCGTGCGCTCGGCTTTGGGGTCCTTGGTCCAGGTCCCCTGAGGACCCCGGTAGTCCGGGATTCCCGAGTCGGTGGAGATGCCGGCCCCCGTGAGGACCGTCACGCGCTCGGCACCTCGCAGGATCTGGCGCGCCTGGCCGACGGCTTGCTGGATGTCGTCGGGTGGAGCCATCCGTTCCAGTTTTCCAAATCCTCTTGATGAGTTTCATACACTGTTGTATCATGAAAGTCACTCAGATTGATCTAGAAGGAGGGAGATCGGCGGTGGTACAGCAGATGGTCACTTTCCAGTCGGAGGTTCTAGGCATCCGGCCGTGGCCCGACGATGTGGTCGAGAAGGTCGGCTTCGACCCGCGGAGCCCTTACGTCGAGCGGTTCTGGCTGTCGATCATCGGTCCGAGCGCTACGTGGCTGATGCGCCGCATCGCCGCTGGGTTCGACGCCGCCCCTGAGGGCTTCGACCTTCCACTTGGAGAAACCGCCCGCGCGCTCGGGCTCGGGGACAAGGGCGGCCGGCACTCGCCGCTGCTGCGCACGGTCAACCGTCTGATCCTGTTCGAGCTGGCGCACGCGAGCGGCCCCGACGAGCTGACGGTCCGGCGAAAGCTGGCACCGCTGAGCCGACGGCACACCCACCGCCTCCCGCCGGCGCTGCAGGAAGCCCACGAGCGCTGGCAGGCCGAACAGTTGGAGGAGCCGCCCGGCGAGGCTTTGCGCAGGAGAGGACGCCAGCTCGCCCTCAGCCTGCTCGAGCTCGGCGAGGACTCCGAGGCTGCAGAGCGCCAGCTGCTTCGCTGGCGTTACCACCCGTCGCTCGCCCGGGACGCCGTCGCGTGGGCATGCGAGCGGCACAAGGTCGCTCTCGCGGCAGCGGGAGGACCCGCCTAGAGGTCGCGGGATTGCCTGCGATGGCGCGAACCTCTTCTAGGCCGGCGTGCCCGTACCCTTGGCGCATGAGCGCGCGCACTCCCCGGTTACCGCCGGGCGGCCCAGTAAGGCTCGAGAGGCGAGGGCGGACCTGGGTTTACGACACGGGGCCACCCGACGGAGCCGGCGCGCCCCCCGTCGTTCTCCTCCACGGTTGGACCTCGTCGGCCGCTCTCAACTGGTACCGGTGCTTCGAGCCCCTCGCGTCACGCCACCGGGTCGTCGCGCTCGACCACAGGGGGCACGCAAGGGGGATCCGCAGCCGCCGTCCGTTCCGGCTCGAGGATTGCGCAGACGACGCGGCGGCGTTGATCCGAGAGCTGGGGCTCGGACCATCGATCATCGCCGGATACTCGATGGGCGGCCCGGTGGCACAGCTGCTCTGGAAGCGCCATCGCGACCTGGTGGAAGGGCTGGTGCTGTGCGCCACGGCGGCTCGTTTTCCGGTGCGAAAAGAGCTGGGGAGGGTGATCGGCCCGTTCAGCTTCGCGATGTCGTTGGCGCTGTCGGGCGTGCCGTACCAGCTGCGCAGGCAGGGCGTATCGATGTTGTTGCGCAGCAGGGTGCCGGCCGCGGGGACCGCTCCGTGGGCGTTCGAGGAGTGGGAGCGCCACGACCCGGCGGCGGTGATCCAGGCGGGCCTGGCTCTGGGCCGCTTCGACTCGCGTGAGTGGATCGGGGGCATCGACGTCCCGACGGCGGTGATCGTCACGACCATGGACACGGCGGTCTCCCCGCGCCGGCAGGCGGCTCTCGCGGCTGCGATCCCCGGCGCGGTGGCGATCGAGGTCGCTGGCGCGCACCGCGCGTGCGTCGAGGATCACCGCCTGTTCGTGCCCGCGCTGGTGGAAGCCTGCGGGATCGCCGGTGCCGGGCGAGACGTGCCGCAGGCCCGCCCGCAGGCCGGCAGCCGGACGGTCTAGCCCCCGCTCATTCCGGCTTCCACCTCCCGGGCGGCTGCGAGCACCTCGCGGGCGTAACGCTTCCCGGGACTGCGTGTCGTTCGCTCGATGGGTCCCGATACCGACACCGCGGCGACGGCTTGACCGGCTACTAGGACGCCGGCGCTCACCGACGCCACCCCTTTCTCCCGCTCCTCGACGCTCTGCGCCCAGCCGGTACGCATCGCAGCGGGATCGCCGCGCAACACCTTCGCAGCGGATCCCCGGTCCATCGGGAGCGTCGCTCCCACTGGCACGATGGTGCGCAGGCTGTGCGGCGACTCGAGTGAGAGCACGCAGACCCTCGAGTCTCCGGCGCGCACGAACAACTGGGCGCTCTCCCCCGTCACATCCCTCAGGCGGGCGAGGGCCGGGGCGGCCACCTCCGAGATCGTGCGCCGGCCGCTGATGCCCGCGCTGCCTGCAAGCCTGGCGAGGCGCGAACCGAGTACGAACCTGCCTGCCGCGTCGCGCTCGACGAGGCTGTGGACCTCGAGAGCCTGCGCGAGGCGGTGCGCCGTCGCTCGGGGGAGGTCAGTGTGGTCCACGAGGTCGGGCAGCGCGAGAGGTCCGGTCTCGAGTGCGGCGAGGATCCGAACCGCCTTGTCGAGGACGCCGACGCCGCTTACACTCTCTCCCATAACTTGAACACTATCTCACATCCTGAGATAGCCGCTCCGGATGGACGATCAGACTCGACGAGGGTGGGATGACGCCGTGACCAACCCGCAGACACTGGCAGACAAGGTTTGGGAGCGCCACGTTGTCCGGCGCGCCGAAGGCGAGCCCGACCTTCTGTACATCGACCTCCACCTCGTCCACGAGGTGACGTCCCCGCAGGCGTTCGACGGGCTGCGGATAGCCGGCCGTGCGGTGCGGCGGCCGGATCTCACGGTCGCAACGATGGATCACAACGTCCCCACCACGGCACTCGACCGGCCCATCGAGGACCCGATCTCGGCGCGCCAGATGGAGGTACTCGCGGCCAACTGTGAAGAGTTCGGGATCCGGCTCTACTCGATGGGCGACGCGCGCCAGGGGATCGTGCACATCATCGGGCCCGAGCTCGGGCTGACCCAGCCGGGCATGACGATCGTCTGCGGGGACAGCCACACCTCCACCCACGGCGCGTTCGGCGCGCTCGCGTTCGGAATAGGCACCAGCGAGGTAGAGCACGTGCTTGCCACGCAGACGCTCCCACAGAGGCGCCCGAAGACCATGGCCGTGACGGTCGACGGTGAGCTTCCGGCCGGTGTGACGGCCAAGGATCTGGTGCTCGCCATCATCGGCAAGATCGGCACAAGCGGCGGCATGGGGCACGTCATCGAGTACAGGGGCTCGGCCATCAGGTCGCTCTCGATGGAAGGCCGCATGACGGTCTGCAACATGTCGATCGAGGGCGGGGCCCGGGCAGGGTTGGTCGCTCCTGACGACAAGACCTTCGAGTACCTCCAAGGTCGTCCCTTCGCACCGTCGGGCACAGCATGGGAGCGGGCGTTGGACGACTGGAGGTCGCTCGTAACCGACGACGGGGCGGTGTTCGACAAGGACGTGACGCTGGAGGCGGCGGCGTTGACCCCGTTCGTGTCCTGGGGGACCAACCCCGCCCAGGTCGTGCCGATCGGCGGTGTCGTGCCGTCGCCGGACGAGCTCGGCTCGCCTTCGGAGCGCGACGCCGCTTCGCGGGCGCTCGAGTACATGGGCTTGACCGCCGGGTCGAAGGTTCGGGACATCCCAGTCGACACGGTGTTCATCGGCTCGTGCACCAACGGCCGTATCGAGGACCTGCGCGCCGCGGCCTCGGTGCTGGAGGGACGGAAGGTCGCTCCGTCTGTGCGGGCCCTGGTGGTACCCGGGTCCGGCCAGGTGAAGGCGCAAGCCGAATCGGAGGGACTCGACAAGGTGTTCACGGGCGCGGGCTTCGAGTGGCGCAACCCAGGTTGCTCGATGTGCCTGGCGATGAACCCGGACAAGCTTCAGCCCGGCGAGCGCTCGGCTTCGACGTCCAATCGCAACTTCGAAGGGCGTCAGGGCCGTGGGGGGCGGACACACCTCGTCTCGCCGGCGGTGGCCGCGGCAACCGCCGTAGCCGGCCGCTTCGCCACGCCGGCGGACCTCGGCTAGGGCTGGTCGGGTCGTCACCGATCAAGGTTTACGGGACAGGAGGACTTGAGATGGAAGCTGTGCGCGTGGTGACAGGAACAGCGGTCCCGCTGGACCGCTCGGACGTGGACACCGATCAGATAATCCCCAGCGACTGGTTGAAGAGGGTGGAGCGCACCGGCTTCGGGCAGGGGCTGTTCTCGGAATGGCGCGACGACCGCAACTTCGTGCTCAACAAGCCGGAGCACGCCGGCGCCACGATCCTCGTGGCCGGCCCGAACTTCGGCACCGGATCCTCTCGAGAGCACGCAGTGTGGGCGCTGATGGATTACGGGTTCCGCGCGGTGGTGTCACCTCGTTTTGGTGACATCTTCAAGAACAACTGCACCAAGGCGGGCTTGGTACCGGTGCAGGTGGACGCGACCTTCGGCGAGGCGCTGTTGCGCGCCGTGGTTGCGGATCCTTCTCTGGAGATCACGGTCGACGTCGAGCGCCTGGTCGTGTCGGCGCCGGCGGCCGGCCTGGAGGCGGAGTTCCCGCTCGACGCGTTCACCCAGCACCGCCTCGTCGAGGGTCTCGACGACATCGGGCTCACCTTGCGCCACGAAGGCGACATCACGGTGCACGAGGGTCGCAGGCCGGATTGGATGCCCTCGGTAGGGTAGTTTCCTTGCGTGGTGAGGCTCTTGCGCATGATCCTGCGGCTGTTGTTCCGGGCCCTGGCGGTCGCCGCGGTCGTCTGGGCCGGGCGCGAGTTGATGCGGCGGTGGGTGGACGGCCCTGATCAACCCGCGGTCGCCGGCAACTGGGAGAGATGGGAGCCGACGCGGGCGGGCACGGGCTCCGGCGGAGTGGACGGTGGAGCCGCGGACGATGGCACGCGCACGAACGCGGGAACCGTCACACCGGAGGCACCAGCGCCGAAGAAGGCCTCCTCGGCGACGGCTCCGGCGCGGCGCGCTACCGCGCCGTCCGGCGGTGCCTGGGTCGCGCCGAACGGTTCCGGCGAGACCCCGGCCACCCATCCTGTGAAGGCGAAGCTTTCGAGCCACCTCTACCGGGTCCCGGGCATGCCCATGTACGACCGCATGGTTCCCGACCGCTGCTACGCCAGCCCGGAAGCGGCAGAGACCGACGGGTTCTCCCGGGCGAAGCGCTGAGGAACCTCTTCAGACCCCGGCGAGAGCCACAGCCCCGAGGATCCCGGGCGTCGAACGCAATGCACCCACCACCGCGGCCGGCACTTCCTCCTCGAAGGAAAGGGCCATCATCGCAGTACCGCCCTCGGCACTGCGTCCGAGCTTGAGGTCGACGATGTTGAGCCCGGCGCCGGCGATGATCGACGCGACGGCGGCGACCATGCCGACGCGATCATCGTTGTGCACGAGCAGCATCCAGGGCGACAGCGGAAGCTCCAGGTCGTGGTCGTCGATCATGACGACGCGGGGCTCCCCGACGGTGAACATGGTGCCGGCTACTGAGTGCTTGCCTCCTCGAAGAGTGATGAGGTTCGCGTAGGCGCCACCACCGCTGTGCCCGGACGTGGCGCGCACGGCCAACCCGCGTTCATCCGCCAGCCGGGGAGCATTGACAAACGACACAGGCTCGTCGGAGCTGATCGAGAAGATTCCCTTCTGCACGGCGAGGGCAAGGATCCGGGTGTCCTCGTCTGCAAGTCCGCCGGCGAACTCGATGTCGAGAACCGCGGGAAGCTCGGTGACGATGCCGCCGAACATGCGCCCGAGTCTTTCTGCCAGCGGCATCCAGGGCTTGACCGCTTCGGGCACCTCGTTCGCCGCGATGTTCACGGCAAACGGCACGAAGTCGCCGGCGAGCGCGAGCTGTACCTGTTCCGCGATCGTCATCCCGGCCTTGTCCTGCGCTTCCCGGGTCGACGCGCCGAGGTGAGGCGTGACTACGACAGATTCGAGTTCGAACAACGGCGAGGAGGTGACGGGCTCGTGCTCGAACACGTCGAGGGCCGCGCCGGCGATCGTGCCTTCTGTGACGGCGGTGGCGAGGGCCTTCTCGTCGACGATCCCCCCGCGTGCGGTGTTGACGATGCGAAGCCCGGGCTTGGCGCGCGCGAGCACGTCGACTCCGATCAGGCCAGTCGTTTCCGGCGTCTTCGGCAGGTGGATGGTCAAGAAGTCGGCGACCGACACGACGTCCGCCAGAGACATCATCTCGACACCCATGTGCTTCGCGCGCTCGGGACTGACATAGGGGTCGTACGCGACCAACCTCATCCCGAACGCGGCGGCGCGTTGCGCGACCAGAGCGCCGACCCTCCCGAGCCCTACGACACCGAGGACCTTGCCGTGCAACTCCACGCCCTCCCAGCGCGACCGCTCCCAACGACCGGCCGCCAGCGCGGCATGCGCCTGCGGCACATTGCGGGCCTGCGCGAGAAGCAAGGCCATCGTGTGCTCCGCGGCCGAAAGAACGTTGGACTGCGGAGCGTTGACCACGAGCACACCTTGCTTGGTGGCCGCGTCGACGTCGACGTTGTCCAGGCCGATCCCGGCCCGGCCGACCACCACCAGGTCACGGCCGGCGGCCAGGACCTCGGCGGTGACCTTGGTGGCGGAGCGGATGATCAGCGCCGCGGCTCCCGGCACGGCCGCCAACAGCTCGGACGCCGACAAGCCGACGGACACGTCGACCTCGTGGCCGGCAGCGCGCAGCAACTCGAGGCCAGGCTCGGCGATCTCCTCGGTCACGAGAACTCTCGCCATGCTCAGGC
>Ga0307374_10014042_pt1 | contig 10957 bp, 9 predicted proteins | sample OX3MG_FD_202532 | JGI IMG/M metagenome (GOLD analysis project Ga0307374, IMG submission 202532) | Soil microbial communities from Risofladan, Vaasa, Finland - OX-3 | ecosystem: Environmental > Terrestrial > Soil > Coastal area > Acid sulfate soil | place: Finland: Risofladan, Vaasa | collected... | reverse complement strand
TAGTTCCTCCGCACCCCGCGCCTCCTCGGCCCGGACTTTGGCCTCGTCCCAGCGGCCTAGGAAGATCAACGGGGAGATGGCGCCGGCGAGTGCGCTCAATTCCCAGAAGCGATCGCCGACCCGTCGGGCCAGTTCCAGTTGCTGCCCGCAGAGCTCGACCAGTTCAGCGAAACGATCGCCTGATTCCAACGTCACCGCCAGGTTGTTGTAGGCGCGCATCGCCGCCGGGGTGAGGCCGTGCTCGAGGGCCACCGCTAGGGCGCGCCTGAGCAGGACGTTCGCCTCATCCAGCCGGTCGGTTCGCATCAGGATGATCGCCTTGCTGCTCAGCCCTTGGGAGAAGACCTCGGGAAGCTCGAGGCGTTCGGAGAGCTCGAGTGCTTTCTCGAGCAAAGGTCCGCCGTCCGTATACCGCCCCCCAAGCACCAAGAACCTGCCCAACTGAGCGGCCACCACCGCGAGTTCGGGGTCAGGCAGGTCGGCGGCCATTCCGGCATAGGCGCTCTGCATGCGCTCGATGGCTTGCTCGATGTGACCCCGGAGGTGGTCCACGCCCGCCAGCCGGGCCTGGACCCGGGCGGCCGTGCGGGCCTGGCCAGCCTCCTCAAACATTCGGGTGGAGTCTCCGTAGTGAGCTGCTGCTTCGTCCGGTCGCCCTCTCTGCTCCGCCATCTCCCCGGCGCGCTCGGTGAGGGCGGCCCGCTCTAGCTCCGACTCGCTTAGCTCGGCGGCTTGCTCGAAAGCCGCCTGCGCCTCCTCGGCGGCGGCCAGGGCTGCCGCCCGCTCCGCCGCCCGCACCAGCATTTCGCGGGCTTTGGCCTTGATCTCCTGGCTGCCGAGGGCGTCGGGGTCCAACCGCCACGCCTCGAGGTAGTGCGACGCTACCACCTCGACGATCTCATCGGATGCGGCGCTCGAACTTCGCTCCAGAAAGGAGGCGGCAGCCAGGTGCTTGCCCCGCCGCTCGCGCTTGGAGAGGGTCTCATAGGCCACGGTCCGGACCAGGTCTTGCAGGAACCCGTACTGCCCGCGCTCGGGCGAGCGCGGGTCGGCCTGCACCGCCAGCACCTCTTTGGCCACCAAGGAGGTGAGCATCGGCTGCAGTTCCCCTTCTTCATGACCGGAGAGCGCTGCCAGCCCTCCCAGGGTGAAGGTCTTGCCCAGTACCGAGGCATCCTGAGCTAGCTGCCGCTCTTCCTGGGACATCCCGTCCAACCGGGCGGCGATCAGAGCTTGAAGCGTCTCCGGGACCTCCAGGGTCTCGATTTGGGCGGTGGGCCGGTAGGCCGAGCCGTCCTCGACCAGTTGGCCTCGGTCGAGCAGCATCCGCACGGTCTCGACCGCATACAGGGGTATGCCCTCAGCTCGACCTCGGATCCGATCCAGGAGCGGCTGGGGCAGACCCGGGACCAGACCGGTGAGGAGCTGGTCCATCGCCGCCGGGGAGAGTGGTTCGAGGTGGATCGAAGTGGAGTTTCGACTGGTCGACGCCAGCTGAGCGGCGACCACGTCAGGCCGGACCAGGCTGATCACGAACAGTGGGAAGTCCCGCGACCACTCCATCAGGTAGGCGATGAACTCCAGCAACGAGGGGTCCGCCCACTGCATGTCCTCGAACGCCATCAGCACCGGGCTCTGCTCGGCGAGGCGTTCAAAGAAGAGCCGCCAGCCGGCGAACAGGTCCTGCTTGTCGGGGGCGGTTCGCTCCTCCACTCCGATCAGGTGGGCCAAGCGGGGCAAAACGAAGCGGCGCTCCTCGGCGTCGGGGACGTATTCGTCCACCACCGCCCGCAGTTTGCTGAGTGCGGAATCGCGGTCCTCCGCCTCCAGGATGCCGGCGCGGCCCCTGACCATCTCCGCCAGGGCGAAGTAGGTCACCCCCTGGCCGTAGGCGAGACACCTTCCCCGGTGCCAGAAATAGCCTGACTTCAAGCCGTCCATGTACTTGAAGAACTCCCAGGCCAGGCGGGACTTGCCGATGCCCGCGATCCCGGTCACCTGGACCAGGTGGGCGCGCTGGTCTTCGGCGCAGGCGTGGAACACTCCCTTGACCAGCCTGAGCTCACGGTCCCGGCCCACAAAGGGAGCCTCCAAGCGCTCCGACTTGAGCAGTCCACCACGCCCGGCCACTACCCGGAGGGCGCGGTAGAGCGGTACCGGATCTACCTTGCCCTTCAGATGGTGCGTGCCAGCATCCTCGTACGCGACCGCAGCCTCCGTGGCCCGCTTGGTGGCCTCCCCGACCAGCACCGCGCCAGGCTCACTCTGGGTCTGGATCCGGGCGGCGCTGTTGACCAGGTCACCGGCAACAAAGCCCTGACTGCGGGACCCTAGAGTCACGGCGGCCGTGCCGGTCAGCACCCCGGCTCGGGCGGCCAGCTCGGGGGCACCCACCGCATGCCCGAGCTCGGCGACCGACTCCACCAGGTCCAAAGCAGCCCGCACCGCGCGCTCGGCGTCGTCCTCCTGGGCCACTGGCGCTCCCCACACCGCCATAACCGCGTCCCCGATGAACTTCTCGACCGTTCCTCCGTATCGCTCGATCAACTCCCGGCACACGTCGAAATAGCGGCTGAGCAGCTCCCGAACGTCCTCCGGGTCGCGCGCCTCGGAGATCGCGGTGAAGCCCACCAAGTCGGCGAACATGACAGACACAACCCGGAGCTCCACGGTTTCGGCAGACGGCTCGGCAGGCGAACTGTCGGGAACTGGCGAGGGGGCGGAGGGCCGCGGTTCTGCCGTCGCGGCGGGGGTAGTGGCGGTACCCAGGGACACGCCGCACTCCTCGCAGAACTTGGCGGTCGCATCATTGGCGAAACCGCAGGCCGAACATGCCAGCGCGACCGCCGACCCACACTGGCCGCAGAACTTGCGGCCCGGGGTCGTTTCGGCCCCACAGTTAGAGCAGATCACCAGTTGGCCTTCCTCAACGCGCCCAACGCGATCCGAAGAGTATCGCCTCTACCAAATCGATCACGGGGTCAGATTAGAGTCGCCAGCTATCCCGATGGGAGAGGAGAGCTGGGTGCGTTGCGGTCGACGGTGTGGCGGGCGGCGGGCGAAACCACGTGCAGATCTTCCGGGGGCCGAGCTGGCGAGCCCTGGTCGACGTCTCAAAGTAGCTGGCACGATGGTACGGCGCCGTGATCCCGAAGGCGGTCAAAGGACCGCTTCCGGGAGGGCCGTGGAGCTCCCGTATCCGCACGGCCGGCGGCGCCGGGTGAGGTATGGCAACCGACGAGGGTGCTCCGGACGGCCTTGAGCGGAGCCCCCATTGAGGCGGGGCGGCCCTTGGCGCCGCGGCTGGCTAGAGCCTGATAGCCTCCGAAGGATCATGAGAGGGAACGCCCTGGAGGCGGAGCGATTCGACTTGGTCGTGATCGGCTCCGGCCCGGCGGGGGAGAAGGGAGCCGCCCAGGCTGCCTACCACGGCCACAGCGTCGCGGTGGTCGAGCGCCGCGCTCCTCCAGGGGGAGCGGCGATAGCGGTTGTCGGTGGAGTGCCAGTTAAAGCCCTCCGAGATACGGCGGTCTACCTGAGCGGGTGGTCACGCCGCGACATCTATGGGGTGGGCATCAGCCTGGCGCCCGACCTGGTTATGGATCGACTGAGGGTCCGCACCAGTGACGTCGTGTCGACCTTGGCGGCGGCAGTCCGGGAAAACCTGCAGCGGCATGGTGTCGAGTCAGTCCACGGCGAGGCGAGATTGGGCTCAGACCGGACCGTGATCGTTCGAGAGGTAGGGGGCGGGGAGCGGGTGCTGCGGGCGGCGGTGATCCTGCTGGCGACCGGTTCCCATCCCCACCACCCCCCGGACGTTCCCTTCGACGATCCCGACGTTCACGACTCCGAAACGGTTCTACAGATCGAACGTCTGCCTGAGCGGATGATGGTCGTGGGTGGGGGGCCGGTTGGATCCGAGTACGCCTCGATCTTTGCCGCCCTCGGCGTCAGGGTCACGCTGGTGGACCGGGGAAGGCGGCTGCTGCCGATCCTCGACGCCGAGATGTCGGAGGCTCTCGCGCAGAGCCTGGTGCGGGCCGGAGTCCGGCTCATGCTCGGTGCCCAAGTGGAGTCGGTCAAGCGGGACGCCGACGGATTGGTCGTAGAGGTGGACGGTGAGACCCTTCGCCCCCAAGTGGTGGTGCATGCGGTGGGCCGCGCCGGAAACGTGGAGGGACTGGGGCTGGCCGAGGCCGGTGTGGAATCGGACAGTCGCGGGCGGGTCCGGGTGGATGCCAGCTTTCAGACCCCTGTCCCGGGGATCTACGCCGCCGGCGACATCATTGGGCCGCCGGGGCTGGCGTCTGTGGCGATGGAGCAGGCTCGGGTGGCCATGTGCCGGGCATTCGACATCCGTTTCAAAGAGGCGGTCGACCCGGTGGTGCCGACAGGCATTTACACGCTTCCCGAGGCGTCAATGGTCGGGCTGACCGAAGAGGCGGCTCGCGCCGCCGGCGAGGACGTGGAGACCGGGCGAGCGTTCTTCAATGCCAACGCTCGGGCACGGATCGCCGGATCCACCGAGGGGTTGGTGAAACTGGTGTTTCGAGCCTCGGACCATCAGCTGCTGGGAGCACACATCCTGGGAGAGGAGGCGAACGAGCTGATCCACATCGCTCAGGCCGTCCTGCACAAGAGCGGTATCGTCGATGAGTTCATCGACACGACTTTCAATTTCCCGACCCGGGCGGACGCCTACAAATACGCGGCCTACGACGGGCTCCAGCGCCTCGACGAGCGGTCCGCGCGCTAGCGGCCGCGGCGGCCGCCGGTGGCGTAGCGGCTCCTAAACGCGGCACGTTGCTCCGAGCCTGTTCGCTCTCATCACCGGCCCAGCGAACACGTTCGGGGCGTACCTCGTGACCGCGCGGATCACGTGACCAACCAAGCTATTGATCCACTCGGGGTGTCACCCAGTTCGAATTGAGTCCCGGTACCTTTGCAGAGCCCGGTCTATCTCCCGCTTCCAGGTGTTGACGTCCAGCGATCCCCCTGCCCCACGAATCCGAATTGGGTACCCGAGCTCGGCGCTCAGCTTGTGACTGGCCAGCCGGGTGGACCTTTTCTTCCAGACGAATATCATGGGAATTCCGACCAGGCAGTACAGGATGCAGACTCCCCATAGGCTGGCCAAAGCGATCTGAATGGTTCCGGCGCTGACCACCCCACCAACGAGTGCCCCCAGGCCCGCGACCAAGACGAAGACGAGCGAGTTGGCGAAGTACCGGACCCGAACGCAGTACCGGAAGGCTCTCTCGCCAATCAGCGTAACGAGGATCGGCCGTGTTTTCCGCGCCATTCAGCGCTTGCTCCTTTCCGATCTAGCGGGTCCGACAGCGCTCCCAGGCGTGGCGGCCGATCGTGATTCGTCGTCACTGAGCCTGAGCTAGATTCACCCCGTGACTCCGGTCTGAACCCATCGCCAGCCCAGCATCGATCGTTCTCTCGGGGTTTCCACGGGAGCCTGGCGCGGGAGCCAAGGAGCCCGGGAGAATCCGGGACCACGAGACGGAAGTTTAGAGCGCGCTTGTCAGGAGCTCCCGGACGTTGCGCTGGCCACTGCCGGGTCCGTTCCGGAGGTGTCTTAGCTCCAGCCGTCATACGTCCCGGCAAACGCGCAACCGGCGAGCGCGTATCAACTTCGATCGGAGTCAGACCTGACCAGGCGCTGGCCGGTGAAACGAGAACCTCGAGCCGCGCTCGCCGAAGGTTCACGACGACGGCGCGGTTCCTATTGACTCGAGCCCGGTGCATACTCCGGCTCTGCGGACCTCCCTTGTGCACCGATTGGCGGCGGCACCCGGTCCACCCAGTCGATTGGCGGAGTACCTAACCCATGCGACCGCGGTGGCGCTGGGATGCGTGGCCCTGCAGGTGGTGGGGATGGCGGTCTTGCTGCGCTCCAGCGCGCGGGACTGGGTCGTTACCGGGGGGCTCGCTATCTTCTATTCGGTGGGGATGGCCGTGATCGACCGCAACTGGTTGCGGAAGGGGCTCGCGAAGGCCCGGGACGTGGCGATGGCCCTTGGGTGAACCCGGCAGAGTTTGGCGGCGGGTGCTGTTTGTCCCGGTCTATATCGGCGTCGTGGACGGCGTGATGGTGCTACTCAGAGTACCGATCAGCATCCCTCGGATCTTTACCGGGATTCTGTTCGGAACCGCGCTGTGGGTCCTGCTGCAGGCCGAGATGGTCCGCCGCTGGGAAGCTCTCGAGCACAAGGACCTGCTGGTGGCGGAGCGCACTGGGTGGCCGGTGCGTTTCGACTACTTCACGCGCAATCGCCAGCGTCAGCGGCTGTTCAGCCTGGCAGGACGAAATGGGCGACGAGGACCGTGGGTCCAGCTTTTGACCGCCGGATCACCGTTTGGTGAGCACGAAGGTCCAGCCGGGCGGGTCCTCCTGGAACCTGACCTCCTGGCCCGGAGTAGCTCGCTGGAACCGTCTCGCCGCAGCCTGGAAGTGGCGGTTGGGAACTGCTGGGAACTCCCAGGTGGAGAGTCCACCGGCGAGGAACGCGAGGCACAGCAGGACCACCGCTAGGGGGCGCAGCAAAGACGTCCTAGCCCGAAACGCGACGATTGACAGAACGACGAGCCAGGTCATGGTCGGGAAGAACCAGTAGCGGAGCACCCCGCTGCTATGGAGCATTGCCAGCCAGAGATTGCGCTCGATCGCCAGGGTGGCCACCAACGTCACCAGACCGACGGTGATCACCAGCCGCTCCTCGATGGAGCCGTGGCGGATGGCGATCGCCACCATCACTGCTCCCAGGGCGAGGATCCCCAGTAGCAAGGGCGCTCCCCCGAGTTGGGACGCGTAGAAACCGAGTGGAGTTCCCAGAACTGGGACCAGGATCATTCGGGTCGCCACCAGCTCTGCTCCGACGAGCCAGTGGAACTGCCCCGCCACGAGCACCGAAGACCGCTGATGGGGAAGGTTGTGGACGAGCACGCCTGCCTGCAGGACCGCCAAGGCCAGCACCAGGGCCGCGAGGGCGACCTGCCCCCGGGTGCGACGGATGCCAGCCAGAGCTAGGGCTGCCGGCGCCAGGAACAAGGCATACGGCCCGCTCAGCCCCGAGAGCGTGACCGCCACGAAGTCGAATGCGCGCCATCCGGGTTGCCTGGACCGGGGAGACACGACAACGAGGACGGCCAGTACGGCGAGGTACCACTGAGTCTGGGTCACGTAGAGCGTGCTCATTTGGACTGCGGGGATGACCAGGTAGCCGAGCGCGATCAGCAACCGAACCCGCCGCCGCGGGATTAAGGGCGCCAGTCGATCCGAGGCCAAGAAGGCCACCGGTAGCACCTCGACCACCAAGGAGACCCAGGTGAAGAGAACCGGGACGAGGGACAACGGCAGCAGCAGCGCCGCTCCGGCGATCAGCCGCTGGAAGGTCTCCAGGTAGCCGAGATACGGCCACAAAAGGGGTTGGAAGGGACCGAACTGGTAAGCATTCTGGAACCAAACCCGGCCGTCCTCCGCGAAGAGCTGGGGATTCACCACCGCGCTCGGCTGGCGCGAAACGAGTAGCAGCAGAGCGAGCACGCTTGCGCCTAGCACGAGGGTGGGACTCGCCTGCAACCACTGCGGCCGGCGGTTGACCCGTCCTTGAGCCACTAGGTCGCCTCAGCTTCCGTGGTGCGACGCGGCAAGCGCGCTCCCAAGCGCATCCCGGCAGGGTAAGCGCCAGTACGTACGCTTAGTTCTCTCCGCGCCGTCACTTTCGCCAGGCTGTGCGGCCCCCAAAGGCGTACTCGCCGAAATTTCTGAGCGCCAGTTCGACAGATGGTCACTGCCTGATCTGGCCGTCGATCGGCGACGGTCGCCCTCCCGTTGGTCGAGCGGGGCGGTTTCAGGAAAGTCTCAGGTCGATGTGAGAGGCTACGGTTGTGACGGTCCGACGTGCCGACGCGTCTTCGAGCGCTGCCACGGCGCGCCCTTCTGCGGTTGCCGTGGCGTCGTCCCCGGAGACCGTCGGAAGCTACGCCGGATCGCTGGCCCAGTCGGCCCGCCGGGTGATTGCGAGGCCAAAGATCAACAAGATTCTTCGGTATGCACTCACCTCCGGAGTGACCACTGGAATCAGCGAAGTGACCCTACTCGTGCTCTACGCCAGCGGGTTCCTGGGCGCGACCGGGTCTTCAGTGATTGCCAACCTGGCGGGCACCGTCCCGTCCTACCTGCTCAGCCGGTACTGGATCTGGCCCGAGGCGGAGCGGAGTGGAGTGACTCGTCAGATGGGGCTCTACTGGGCTACTTCGTTTGTCAGCATGGTCGTGACCACCGTCGGCGCCAGCTTTGCCGGGGCCCACGCACCGGCGGGCCACACCAACCACGTGATCGTGGTGGGCAGTGCCTACATTGCGACCGTGGCAGTGCTGTGGGTGGCCAAGTTCATCGTCTACCAGCGGATCGTCTTCAACAGCTCCCCGCTGGGGCGTTCCGGCGCCGACTGAGCCTGCCCGGTGAGCCTCGAAGTGCCGCGACCCGCGGCGGGCCTCGGAATCGCCGTCCCAGCCATCGACTGATCGATGCGCCGGAGCGGCGGGGGTCGTCCGTCAGGCCGTCCCCAGACCCTGGCTTCGCCCAACGCCGCGCTCGCGCGCAGCTCATCGCGAGGGGGGGAGGTCGTCTCAGCTCTGGTCGGAAGCTCTGGGCTGAGCCCCAGCCCTGCCGCGTTCAACGGAGGGGCGACCGGGGCCGCGGTATCTACAGCGCGAGTAGTCTTTGGTAGAGACCCTGGCGGCCGCGGTCGTTTGACCGGTTCCCGGTCGGAGGCTATACTCACCCTAGCTCGGCTCGGCCGGGCGTTTTTGTCTGGAGACTTTGACCTTGCCCGCGACCATCATCACCCTGCAGTGCGGCCAGTGCCACGAGCGCAACTACACCACCCAGAAGAACAAGCGAAACGACCCCGACCGGGTGGAGCTGCGCAAGTACTGCCGACGCTGTCGCCAGCACACGTCTCATCGCGAGACCAAGTAGGGGCCTCCACCGAGACTCAAAGGGGCGTAGCTCAGCTGGTAGAGCAGCGGTCTCCAAAACCGCAGGTCGCACGTTCGAGTCGTGTCGCCCCTGCAGGCACTTGGGATAGGCGCAAAGGAGCGAGTTTTGGCGAATGTCGCCCGGGGGGACCGGCCCGAGTCCGACGAGGGCGGCTATCTCCGCGGGGTGTGGAGCGAGCTGCGCAAGACGGTCTGGCCGACCTGGCCCGAGCTGCGACAGATGACCGGAGTCGTCATCGTCACCGTGGTCCTGCTGGGAGCGTTTCTTGGCCTCTTGGACTTCGGACTGACTTCGGCCCTGAAGCCCCTTTACACCTCGCCAGCGCCAACCGCAGCGGCGACCGCGACCCCCTCTCCGACCACGGCCGCGACTCCGACCCCGACTCCATCCGCTACTGCTGCTGCCAGTCCGTAGACCTCAGAATGAATCGAATGGGAGCCTCGAAGTGAGCGTTGCGAAGACCACAGAAGCCGTCGAGCCAGCCAGCTGGTACGTGATCCATGCCTACTCCGGGCACGAAGAGAAGGTCAAGGCGAACTTGCTGAAGCGGGTTGAGTCGATGGACATGCACGACAAGATCTTTGATGTGATGGTGCCCACCGAGGACGTCATCGAGATCAAAGACGGCCAGCGCCGCCATGTCGCGAAGCGGATCTTCCCGGGCTACATCCTGGTCCAGATGGTGATGTCCGACGAGTCCTGGTACGTGGTTCGAAACACGCCCGGGGTGACCAGCTTCGTTGGGTCCGGCACGCGCCCGGTGCCGCTCCAGGAGTCCGAGGTGCGGGTGATCCTGCACCAGGTTGAGAAGGAAGCCCAGTCCAGGGTCCAGGTGGAGTTCAATGTGGGTGATTCGGTGCGGGTGGTCGACGGTCCCTTCACCGACTTCCATGGCAAGGTGGGGGAGATCAATCCCGAGAAGGGCAAGCTCAAGGTGATGGTGAACATGTTCGGGCGGGAAACCCCGGTCGAGCTCGACCTGCTGCAGGTCGAGCGGCTGCGTTAGGAGTACTCAAGCGTGGGCAAAAAGAAGGTCAAGGCGGTGCTCCGCCTCAACATCGAGGCGGGCAAGGCGACCCCCGGTTATCCGATCGGGCCGGCGCTGGGCCAGCACCAAGTCAACATCATGGAGTTCTGCCGTTCCTACAACGAGCAGACCGAGTCCCAGGCGGGGCTGGTGATTCCCGCTGAGATCACCATCTTTGAGGACCGCACCTTCACCTTCATCACCAAGACACCCCCGACCAGCGACCTGATCAAAAAGGCGTTAGGCATCGAGAAGGGCTCGGCGACCCCTCCTCGCGAGGAGGTCGGCGAGCTGACCAGGGAGCAGACTCTGGCCATCGCCAGAACCAAGCTCCCAGACGTCAATGCCACCGAGCTGGACGCTGCTGCCAAGATGGTGGCGGGTACCGCCCGCTCGATGGGCGTCAAAGTCGCCAACTAGCAACCAACTAGCTGTGGGAGGACGCCCTTGGCGTCCGATTGAACCACGGGAGGATCGCCATGGCAGGACGACACGGGAAAAAGTACATGGCCGCGCTCAAGCTCCTGGAGGAGCATGAGTTGGTCGATCCCAAAGAGGGGGTCCGTCTGGTCAAGGCGGTGAACACCTCGCGGTTTGCCGGAACCGTGGAGCTTCACGCCCGTCTGGGGGTCGACCCCCGCCACGCCGACCAGATGGTCCGCGGCAGTGTGGTCTTGCCGCACGGAACCGGCAAGGTGCGGCGGATCGTGGTGTTCGCCCAGGGGGAGAAGGAGCGAGAGGCGCGCGAGGCGGGGGCCGAGATCATCGGGGCGGAGGACCTGGTGAAGCGGGTGCAGGAGGGTTTCCTGGACTTCGATGTGGCCCTGGCCACCCCGGACCTGATGGGCTCCGTGGGCAAGCTGGGGAAGGTGCTGGGACCGAGGGGCCTCATGCCCAATCCCAAAGCTGGCACC
>Ga0307374_10014041_pt1 | contig 10958 bp, 17 predicted proteins | sample OX3MG_FD_202532 | JGI IMG/M metagenome (GOLD analysis project Ga0307374, IMG submission 202532) | Soil microbial communities from Risofladan, Vaasa, Finland - OX-3 | ecosystem: Environmental > Terrestrial > Soil > Coastal area > Acid sulfate soil | place: Finland: Risofladan, Vaasa | collected... | reverse complement strand
TCCTGGAGGCATCATGGCATTGCATCTTCACTTCGACCCCGAAGTCGACATCGCGCTGATCTCCCTCGAGGACCGGCGCGCCATCGCCGAGGAGCACCCCTGGGGCCTGATCGAACGCCACCCCGACGACGGCCATCTGATGGGCTTCGAGATCTGGGGCGCATCGAAGATCCTCCCCGCCGAGCTGATCGCCGCGCTGCCCCTCGCGGGCAGCCCCACGGCATCCGCCGCCTGAGGCCGGGTCTCCACGCCCGCAGCGGCGCCGATCGCGGATCCCGTCCCAAGCGCGGCCTATGGTCCTTGGCCGGTCGTCGATCCCCGGCGGCCGTTGACGATCGGAAAGAGAGCTGGCATCATGAAAGTCGTGGCGAACGCGCAGAGGAACGGGAAGATCGATCGGCTCAGCGCCAGAGAGCCGGCCGAGATCACGCACCCGCCCAAGTACGAGACCGTCGAGGAAAGACGGGCGGCTCGATCGCGCTGCTGAGATCCGGCGGTGCATCCCCATTCCCTCTCCTCCCGATTCCCTCTCCTCCTCCTTAGCCGACCCGGCGTAGAGAAGGGTTTGGTTCTCTCTTTCCAAACCTTCGTGTTGCTGTCGTGAAAGCAGCATGGACCACCAACCCACGCCCGTCAATACCGTTAACGCAGGTGTTCGGAAGGGGGGTCGCAGGGTTGGGGCATACAACGCCTCCGCGAGACCGCGGGAGAGGATTGGGTCACAGAACGCCTGCTCCACTGGCTCGAACAGGACATCCACGTCAACGAGCAGAACCTGAACCGCAAAGAACCACTGTTCGACCAGGCGCTGATCTTCCTGGCGCTCGCGGTCACAGTCGAGCTCACCGGGGCGCTATCATGAGGCCCATGCGGGACACCCAGCACACCATGATCGACGACTACGATCCCCACTACGACTCCCAGCGCGTCCCCGGCCTCAACTTCAACGGCACGCTGGTCAAGATCGGCCACTTTCTGCGCAAACTGCTCAAACGGCCCACACCGTCGCACTGACACCGCGGTCCGCCCACTATGCGAACCCGAAGACCTCGTGAGATAACGAGGCGACCGGCTTAGCGAATGAGACGTTTCGAGACAGCAGGATGAGACAGCAAGGCGAAGGGCGGAGAGGGCTTTAAGACATCGCAGCCCCGGGTAGAAGAGGAGAACAAGCGGGGGGACCGCCCGGCAATTTTGCAGCGGCCTTGCAGGGAATCGACGGCGCTGCTGAGATCCGGCGGCGCATCCCGATTCCCTCTCCTCCCGTTGTTGCTCGTTCGCGTGAACGACGCGCCCAGAAGAAGTTTTGCCTCGGCGTGTCCCGTTTGGGCGCTCGCGTCGGATGAGGGAGTAGGGCCCCACGACCGAACGACCGACAGGAGACCGCGATGCCCACTCATCGGAGCTCACCCCCGCCGAGCGACACGCTGAACCACGCCTATAGCCGCCGCCCCGACGACGGCCACCTGATGGGCTTCGAGATCTGGGAGGCATCGAAAATCCTCCCCGCCGAGCTGATCGCCGCACTGCCCCTCGCGGGCAGCCCCACGGCATCCGCCGCCTGAGGCCGGGCTTCCACGCCCGCAGCGGCGCCGATCGCGGATCCCGTCCCAAGCGCGGCCTATGGTTGCTCGCCGGTCGTCGATCCCCGGCGGCCGTTGACGACCGAGAGGAGAGCTACCATGGCGTCCATGGCCAAAGCGCAGTCCAACGGGAAGATCAAACGGCTCAGCTCCGAGGAGCTGGCCGAGCTCCTGGTGCCCGCCGTATGCAAAACCCCCGCGGAAAAACGAGCGGCCATCAAACGCGCCACCACGGGCCTGCGCGCCAATGTCCGTGTTACGCGCGACATGTACCGTCCACGGTAGGCCCCGATGAGTCCTCCAGGCGGGCGCCGGCTCGTCGTCACCCGCGGCGTCTTCGCGATCGAGGATCAGGAGTTGCTGCTTCCCGACCCGATCGCCCTCGACACCAGCTTCGTCGTCGAGGCGCTGCTCACCACGCAGCCGCTGCACGGCGTATGCAGCGCCCTGTTCAACCGTATCGGCGAGAGCGACGCCACCGTTGTGACCAGTGACCTGCTCGCCCTCGAGCTCGCCGAGAGCGCCTTCGCTATCACCCTGAAGGAACGCTGGGGCGGGCGCTGGCGAGGACACCGCACCGACGGACGCTCCCGCCGTCCCGTCACGCAGCGGCTGAACCACACCGTCACCCGCTACGAGGCACTGCTCTCCTCCGTCACCCACCTACCGATCCCCGTCCGCCGGATCATCACCGAGGCAAGAGTCCTGATGAGCGACTACGGCCTCGCTTCCTACGATGCCGCACACGCCGCCGGGGCGATCGCCGCCGGCGCCAAAGCGATGATCACGCTCGACACCGGGTTCGCGCTGCTGCCTGCCTCGCTGCTGACCGTCTACACCGACCGGTCGCGACTGGCGTCCTGCCGGAAGAAGCGGCCCCGAGGTCAGAGGTGACTGTTCCCTTTGGGGAGGATTTTTATTACTCACAAACTCACGACAAACAGGTCAACCGCAGCCGTGCGGACTGGCTGATCGAGGGCCTGCTCCCTGACGGACGCCACTTCGTCGTCGCCTACGACCATCCCCACGGGCTCGACCGCACCGCGGTACGGATCGTCAGCGTATGGGACTTCTGATGACAATCTCGATATCCTGGAGGCATCATGGCATTGCATCTTCACTTCGACCCCGAAGTCGACATCGCGCTGATCTCCCTCGAGGACCGGCGCGCCATCGCCGAGGAGCACCCTCATGAACATGACATTCGCCTACTACGACCCCGACGCGGACATCGCCTGGTTCCCCACCGGCGAGTCTCACGACGTCGTCAGCGAGCGCGTCCCCGGCGGTCTGCGCGATACTGATCTGCGTCGGGCCGAACAGCTCGTAAACGAACGGCAGCAGGAGATCCGAAATGCCTGGAACGACCACTTCGCCGGCTGAGGTAACCAACATCTCCCAACATGGCTTCTGGCTGTTGCTCGATGACAGAGAGTTGTTCCTACCGTTCGAGCAGTACCCGTGGTTCAAGCGCGCCGCCGTAGAGCAGATCCTGCGACTCGAGCGCCCACAACCGGACCACCTGCGCTGGCCCGACCTCGACATCGACCTATCCGTCGACTCGATCGAGCACCCCGAGCTGTATCCGCTGAAGGCAAAGCCGTAGCACGCGCCATGAGCGTTTTCGCGCCAGCTTTTTGACGCGAACCCCTGGAAACACTGGGCCGAACCTAAAGATTCTGTGCCACCTGGCGCGAGGGCCATCACGGCTGCCCGCCTATGGTGCGCGGCCGGCGATCGATCCCGCTCTTCTGCGCTGCATATACCTTTAAAGCAGGCATTCCTTCCCAATGCCACGACGCCCTCGTGACTCCGGCGCCGATCAGGAGTAAGGTTTCTCCCGAGCGTCACGGGCGGTGCGCGGTGCAGAGGCGGAGGACACGGTGAGTTGCGAGGGAGAGGAAGGGGATCCAGATGTCTGCTAAACACGCGGTGCTGGGGCTGCTGCTCGACCGCCCCGCCTACCCGTACCAGATGGCCGACCTCATGCAGCAGCGCCTCGGACCTTCCTGGCGGGTCAACTCCGGCTCGCTCTACAACACCGTCAAAGCGCTCGAGAGCGACGGGCTGATCGAGCGCGTGCACCGCTCTCCCGACGGCCAGGACGAGCGCCACGTCTTTGCGATCACGCCGCGTGGTGTCCGCGAGTTCGAGCGCTGGTTCGAGCAGACGCCCGACACCGTGCGTCTCTCCCGCCGCCCGCTGCTCGTCAAGATCACCTTCGCCGGCCCAGACCGCCTCGCGCGGACGATGAGCAAGCTCGACGAGTACGAGCGCGACTGCGCCGAGCGCCTGAATGCGATCGTCGGGATGCGCGACGCCCTCCCCGGAACCGACGAGAAGCTGCTGCGCACCGACCACCTGCTGCTGCGCCTGAATCTCTCGAGCGACATCTTCGCCCTGGAGGGCGAGCTGCGCTGGGCCCAGCACGCACGCGAGCTGCTCACCTGGCTTTCCGAACAGGAGGGCGCGGTCTGGCCGAACCGGTCGGGTGGCGAGCGGAGCCCGGCTTCCGCGAGCGCGCGCAGGCAACTGTTCACGCGCATCGCCCGTGCCGGGAGCGACCGCGAGGAGGACCCGAACACGCCGCGCGCGCGGCCTCCCGCACCCAAGCACGCCGCCGGCTGAAAGAAAGAAACAGACACGATGCTGCTTTCGCTGGACCGGGTCTCAAAGCGCTTCGAGCGCTCGAGCGGCGCCCGGAAGCTCGCGCTCACCGACGTATCGCTCGAGCTCGAGCGCGGACAGATCCTCGGCATATACGGGCCCAGCGGCGCCGGCAAGACGACGCTGCTGCGAATCGCCGCCGGGCTCCTGGCGCCCGAGGACGGTGAGGTCACCTACGACGGGCGGCGTTTAAACGAGCTGCCCGCGGGCGAGCTGATGCGCCTGCGCCGGCGTGAGATCGCGTCCGTGTGGGCCGCGGAGACGCCCCCGGCCGGACTGGAGGTGCTCGAACACGTCGCGATGCCGCTGCTCGTCGACGATCGCGACCATCGCGGCGCCGCACTGCGCGCCCACGAGGCGCTCGCCGCCTGCGAGGCCGACCAGTGCGCCGAGATGACGCTCGAGGAGCTCTCCGACGGCGAGCGCCAGCGCGTGGCGATCGCCCGCGCGATCGTGATCGAGCCCCGGCTGCTGCTCGCCGACGGCCCGGCACGCAACCTCTCGCTCGTCGAGCAGGAGTCGATCATGGTGCTGCTCTCCTCACTCGCGCGCGACGCGCGCGTCGCGGTGCTCGTCACCGACAGCGACTCAGAAACCCTGCTCGGAGCCGACTCCGTCCACTACCTGCTCGGCGGCAGATTCGTCAACCCCGCCGCGAGCACTCAAGCCGGCAAGATCTACCAGTTCCCCGGGCGCTCACGCCAAGCCGCGGCCGATGCCTGAGAGCCCCGGGCCGCCGGTACTGCTCGAGCTCGAGAACGTACAAAAGGACTACTCGAGCCCCGGCGAGATCGTCCACGCCGTACGTGGCGCCTCCGTCACCGTGGGCGAGGGCGAACGCCTCGCGCTGCTCGGTCCCTCGGGCTCCGGCAAGACCACGCTGCTGCTGCTTCTCGGCGGGCTGCTCCGCGCCGACAGCGGCAGCGTGCGCTACGCCGGGCGCGACCTCGCCGAGCTCTCCAAGCGCGAGACGCTCGCCTACCGACGCGAGCACGTCGGCTTCATCTTTCAGGGCTTCGAGCTCACGGCCGGCATGAGCGCCCGGGAAAACGTCGCCATCCCGCTGCTGCTGCGCGGTGTCCCCCACTCCCAAGCGAAGGAGCGGGCCGCCGTGGCGCTCGTCGAGGTCGGCCTCTCCGACCGCGCCTCACACCCCCCCGAGCGGCTCTCAGGCGGCGAGCAGCAACGCGTCGCGATCGCCCGTGCGCTGGTCGGCGAGCCACGCCTGCTGCTCGCCGACGAGGCCACCGGCAACCTCGACTCCCAGACCGGCGATGAGGTGCTCGCGCTGCTCGCCGAGCTGCCGGCCCGGCACGGGGCGGCGGTGATCCTCGTCACCCACGACGCCCGCGCCGTTGGCCACGCCGACCGCGTCTTGGAGATGCGCGACGGGCACCTGCGGGAGAGCGCGACACCGGACGCGGCGGCGGCCGCCGGACCATGATCGGCCGCCTGCGCACCCTCGCCCAGTTCTACCGTCGCCACCTGCGCGTGCAGCCACTGCGCGAGCTGATGGCGATCGCCGGGATCGCCGCCGGGGTGGCGCTGCTGTTCGCCGTCCAGGTCGCGCACCGCAGCATCACCGGCTCCTTCGAAGAAGTCGCGCACGGGGTCGCCGGGCACGCCACGCTCGAACTCGCCGCACGCTCGCCCGAAGGCTTCGACGAGCGCATCGCCACCGAAGTGGCGCGGATGCCCGGAGTCGCCGCCTCCGCGCCGCTGCTCACAGTTCCGATCCGCGCCGCCGGGTTGGGTGGGCACCGTGAACAGCGCGCGTTGACCCTCGTCGGCGCGGACGAACGCGTCTTGGACCTCCACGGCAGGCTCTCCACCGCCTTCGAGCGCGCCACCGAAACCTCCAGGAGCGGCCTGCTGCTGCTGAGCACGCCCACCGCCCAGGCGATCGGCGCGCACACGGGCGGCCCGGTCACCGTGCTGCTCGCCGGGCACACCGAACACATGACCCTCGACGCGACGCTCGGCTCTGCGCAGATCGGCGCCGCCGCGCAGAGCCCGATCGCCGCCGCGCCGCTTGCGATCGTGCAGAACATGACCGGCCTCTCGGGCCGCGTCACACGCGTCCTGATCGAGCCCCGGCCGGGGCGCGAAGCCCAGTTGCGGCGCGCCCTCTCCGCCCGCTACGGGGCCAGGCTGAACCCCCGCCCGATCGGCACCGAAGGACACCTGCTCGCGAACGTGGCCTTCGCCGAACGACAGGTCACGCTGCTGTTCAGCGTGATCAGCCTCGTCGCCGGCATCGTCCTCGCCTACAACGCGCTGCTGCTGGCGAGCGGCGAGCGGCGGCGCTTCATCGTCTACCTGATCAAAACAGGCACCCCCGATGGGCTGGTGCTCGCCTCGCTCGCATTCGACGCGGCCGTGCTCGGTCTCGCCGGCGCCGTCCTCGGGCTGCTCGCCGGCGAGCTCGTCTCGCTGTATGCCTACCACGGCGTCCCCGGCTACATCGCCGCCGCGTTCGCCGTCGGCGCGCAGCACATCGTCACAGCCCAGACCGTGCTGATCGCGCTCGGCGGCGCGATCCTCGCCGCGTTCGCCGCAACGCTGCTGCCCGCCCTCGCGATCCTCCGAGCCGGCGCGAACGCCGAGCCCGAAGGCCTCGGCCGCACGCTCTCGCTGACACGGGCGATCAGACCCTCCGAGCGCGCCGTCTTCGCATGCGGGGCGATACTCGTGTGCGGCTGCACGCTCGTGGCGCTGCTCGCGCCGGACAGGACGGTCGTCGCGCTCGTCGGCCTCGCCGCCGGCCTCGTGATCTGCCTGCCGCTCTGCGCGCGTGGACTGCTCACGCTCGCGCGAGCGGCCGCACGACACTCCAGCGACCCCGCCGCACGGCTATCGATCGTGGAGCTTCGCAACTCGCCCTCACGCTCGGTCGCGCTGCTCGCGACCGGTACGATCGCCGCCTTCCTGATGATCGTGATCGGCGGATCGGTCAGGGACGTCCAGGGCGCCGTGCGATCCGGCGCGGGCGATCTGCTCTCGAGCGCCCAGATCTGGGTCAAGCCCGGCGGCACGGAGAACGTCTACACGACCGAGCCGTTTGCATCGGCCGCGCTGCAGGCACGCCTCTCCCACGTGCCCGGAGTCAGCTCGGTGCTGCCCTGGCGCGACTCGTTCCTCGACCTGCACGAACGGCGCGTCTGGGTACTCGGCACACCGCCACAGTTGCAGGCCCAGATCGTCCCCGGCCAGCTGCTCGAAGGCAACCTGCGCAGCGCGGACGCGCGCCTGCGCGAAGGCGGCTGGGTGGCGGTCAGCCAGACGATCGCGCGCGAAAAGCATCTTCATCTCGGCGAGCGCTTCTCGCTGCCGACCCCCGCCGGCTACGCCTCCTTCCGGCTCGCCGCCACGACCGCGAACTACGGCTGGCTCTCGGGCGCGGTCATCATGAACGGCGCCGAACACGCGCGGCTGTGGGGCAGCTCGAGCGCCACGCAGCTCGCCGTCGCGCTGGAGCCCGGCGCATCGCTTCCGGCCACCAAAGCGCTGATCGAACGGGTCCTTCCGCCCGGCGCCGCACTGGCCGTCAAGAGCTCAGGCGAACGCCAGAGCGAAGTCAGCGCCGTGCTCGGCAGCACCCTCTCGCGCCTCGACGACATCACGATCGTCGTGCTCGTCACGACGATCGCCTCCGTGATCGCGCTGATGATGGCCGCCGTCTGGCAGGGCCGGGCGCGCTTCAACTCCCTGATCTCGATCGGCATGGGCCCGAGCCAGTTCGCGCGGCTGATCTTCTACGAGAGCGGCCTGATGCTGCTCGGCGGGTGCGCGATCGGGCTGCTCGCCGGTCTCTTGGGCCAAGACCTGATCGACGGATGGCTGGCGCGCACCACCGGCTCGCCCGTCCACTACTCCCCCGCCTGGCAGCTCGCGCTGCTCACCCTGGTCATCGCGCTGGCGATCTCGCTGGTCGCCTCGCTGATCGCGGTGCTTCGAATCAACGCGACACAGCCCCGCGCGGCGTTCTCGATGCAGTGAGCGACGATATGACAACCCAAACGATGACCGACACCGCTCCACCGAGCAACGACGGCGGGCTCGCCGCCGACGAGAGCACATTCGCCCCCGCGATGCGCCTGCTGGGAGGCCAGACGAAAGCCGACGTGCGCACGCTGTATGGGGTGCTGCGCACGATCGACGACCTCGTCGACGAGGACGACCCCAGAGCGCCAGAACGCGTGGCGGCACTCGAGCGCTGGGCGCGCGGCGGCGGGGGCGGGCGGGCCGACTCCCCCGAGGCGCATGCCCTCTCAGCGCTCGCCGAGCGCCACCCGCTGCCCCGCGAGCAGCTGCTGGACTTCTGCCGGGGGATGCGCCACGACATCGCGCGCGCGACGATCGCCGACGAGCAGGACTTCGACCGCTACTGCCAGCAGGCCGGCGGCTCGGTCGGGATCGTGCTCGCGGTCCTACTCGGCGTCGCCGGCCCCGACGAGCAGCGCGCCAAGCAAGGAATGGCCGCGCTCGGGCGCGCGATGCAGGTCACGAACATCCTGCGCGACATCGACGAGGACCTCGCCAACCGGCGCGTATACATCTCTCATAGCGCGATCGAGCGCTTCGGCTTCCCCTCGCCCGGCGCGCGCGAGCAGCTGCTGCGCGAGCACATCGCCCGCGCCGACGCCCTCTATGAGGAGGGTCTGCCCGCGATCGGGCTGCTCGCCCGTGGACGCCAGGCGATGGCGCTGTCCGCGGCCCTCTACCGGGAGATCCTGCGCCAGATCGAACGCGAGGGCTTCGGTCGCGAGGCCGGCCGCGTCGTCGTGCCGCTCGAGCGCAGGAAGCTGCTGGCCAACCACCACCAGCGTGCCATCATGACCACACGGGCAAACACACGCCCGCGGAGAGAGAGGAAAGGGGACAGATGAAACTCTTGAAATGGACGGGGCCGCTTGCGAGCATCATCCTCGCCGGCACTTGGGCGCTCAGCTCGGCGCCCGCCGGCTCGGCGGCCCTCGCGTATGCGGCCCACACCATCAGCGGCGCCGACAGCGCCCATCTGCATCTGCGCCGCCAGGACGAATCGCTGCTGTTCGAGGAAGGCAGGGCGACCGGTGTGCTGCCCGGACGGATGAGCGCGCAGCTCACCGTCGCCCAAATCTACTCCGGCACCTGCACGATCTACACCAACGGGGGATCGGTCACCGGACACGGCATCGCCACCCCACACGGCAGCGGGCGCTTCCAGAGCTTCTCCGGAACGCTGACGATCACCGGCGGCAGCGGCCGCTTCCGCGGCGCCCACGGACGCACGGGTCTCTATGGAACCTTCGATCGCAGGACGTTCTCGCTCGTCATCCAGACGACCGGAACCTTCTCCTACTGACGTGCGGCTCGCGGGTATCCTCGGCGTCTGTGCCGCGGCGTTGCTCGCGTTCGCGCCGGCGAGCGCGCTCGCCGTACCCAGGGTGACCCTGCACGCCGGCTTTCACCCGGAGCGCCTTGGACAGAGCACCACCCTGAGCCTGCGCATCCTCATCGCCCCCGGCGCAGAAGCGATCCCGCCCCCGCTCGTGCATGCGGAACTGCGCTACCCCGCCGGCCTCGACGTGCAGCTCAGCGGCCTCGGAATCGAAGCATGCACCGCCGCGACGCTCGAAACGGCGGGCATCGGGGCCTGTCCGGTCGACTCAGTGATGGGCGAAGGCCATGCGATCGCCGAGTTCCTGATCGCCCACCACATCGTCCACGAAGTCGCCTCGCTCACCGCCGTCCGCACAACCGAACGGGAAGGCCACCTGACGATGCTGCTGTACCTGTACGACGAGACCGCCGTCAGCGCTCAGCTGATCCTCACCAGCCAGCTCCTGCCCGCCGGCGGGCCGTTCGCCGGCCTCGTCGACATCCAGGTCCCCCTCGTGCACAGTCTGCCCGAAACCCCCGACGTGTCGGTCTCCGAAATCCAGCTCGCCCTCGGCCCGGAAACCCTCACCTACTCCGAAAACGTCGCCGGCAAGATGGTCCACTACATCCCCGAAGGCATCGCCCTGCCCAAACACTGCCCCCGTGGCGGCTTCCCCTTCGCCGTCACCCTCGGCTTCGCCGACGGTAGTCACGCGAGCGGCCGGACGGCCGTGCCGTGTCCCGCGCGGGCGGCGCGGCGAGGCCGGGGGCGGTAGAGCGGGTGAGAGAGCCTGGAGAGCTTGCCGGTAAGCTCTCGAAAGCGACGAGGCCGTTCGTTATCCGGTCTCGCCTGCGCCCGTAGCTCAGTGGATAGAGCGCCCGCCTCCGGAGCGGGAGGTCGCAAGTTCGAATCTTGCCGGGCGCGTTGCGATTCCGTTTCGGCCCGCGTCGTTCACCGCGCCTGAGAGTCTGACGCCGAGCCTCATGCACCCGGCCAGCGCAGCCGCGGACCGTGGGAGCCACCCGATACGAACCGCGCGGTCGCGCGGCTGAGCACGAACTCGTGCGTGATCCCCTCCTCCTCACCGCGGACCTCCAGCCGCCGGCCGCCGTCGTGGACCGCCTCCACCGTCCCCTCTTCCCAGGCGGCCAGGTGGACGATGCGGACCGTGTCCCCTACCCGCGGGACACGCCTGAGCTCTGCGCCCGCGCCGCTACCCTCGTGATCGCCGGCATCGGGCATGTGCATGTGCATGTGCCCTCCCTGGCTCCCGCCTCCGCGCAAGGCGCCGAGCCGCGGTCGCGCGCTATTCCTCTGAATCCTCGCCCGTCTCATGCTCCTCG
>Ga0307374_10014038_pt1 | contig 10959 bp, 10 predicted proteins | sample OX3MG_FD_202532 | JGI IMG/M metagenome (GOLD analysis project Ga0307374, IMG submission 202532) | Soil microbial communities from Risofladan, Vaasa, Finland - OX-3 | ecosystem: Environmental > Terrestrial > Soil > Coastal area > Acid sulfate soil | place: Finland: Risofladan, Vaasa | collected... | reverse complement strand
TCGAAAAATAAATTCCATCGGCATCGGTCTGCAAATAGACATAGTTGCTATCACCGCCGAGGTTAAAGTTCGAACTGTATTGGCCAAGGTCGCTCCCTTCCGTGCGCCATGTGCGCCCACTGTCGCGCGATGCGAGAACACCTTGTCGGTACGTCGAAGCAAAAAGTACAGGGCCGATGCTCGTCATCGACTGAATATAATCGAGGTTCGAATCGACACGAGTCCATGTAGCGCCATCACCCGTCGTCCGAAAAATCTCAGACCCGGACGCTACGAATTCAATGGAACCGATATTGGCCAGTGCTTCAACGGTAACTCCGTACGGACCGGGTGTATGCTTCCACTGGGCATAAGACGCCTGCATGGAAAGAAAGATGATGACACCGCTAAGTGCAAAAATTCGATTCATTGTGAATCAAGTAATGACGGTTTTTGAACATTTTGGGCTGAGAGAAGTTCGCCTTTTGTTCATTTAACTCTGCGATATGGCTCGCCTCTGTTGCTTTTTTCTCCTCCTCGCGTGTTCTTGCTGCATGAGCCGCGAAACGATCCTCGCATTTTCCGCGATTCTCTTTGCCGGTTGTGCGACGGTTGCTCCCGTTTCCACTCCGCCGTATTTTCCTCCGAATCCCAGCGCGGTATTGCTCTCGCACAAAGGGGAACTCCGTGCGTCGGCGAGCGCCTCCACCGGCGGTGAGACGGTCACGGCAGCCTATGCCCTCACGCAACACTTCGGGATGCTGGCGAGCGGCTCGGCTGTTCTCCGCAAGAGCGGCGATCCGAATGGAAATCAATATTCCGGCGAGATCGGCGCCGGGTTCTTCGACACCACGACTTCAAAGAGTTTGTGTAGTGAGGTGTATGGTGGAATCGGATGGGGAATCGGGAATTCAACGTTTCAAACATTGGATGGTGGCCTTATACCAGAAATAGGATGGCAAATATCCGGGAACGAACAAACCCGTTTCGCAACAGCGTGGATACAGGGCGCGGCGGGGTATGACCGGAACAATTTTTCCGTCATGATTCTGCTTCGAATTTCCGATGTCGATGTTTATCATGATGTGAGCCAGGAATCGGTCCGGGGTGCTGGTCTGGATAATAATGAATCAGTTCCTCACGATACGACCGTTTCAGGTACTGGAAATGTCTATATTTGGTTCATTCCCGGCTTCGAAGTACGATACGGGCTCGATCGTATTCAACTGATCGCATCCATATTCGGGACCCAATTTGCGTCCGGGGAGGCTATTGGGCCGCTGGTTTCTGCCGGTCTTTCCTATGAGTTTTGAAACGCCTTCTGGCAGCTCGATTGCAGGAGCATTCCGACGCCATGCGTGTTTCACTCGCGATGCTCCAACGCCTTCGCCGTCTTTCTAGCGAAATCATCCATAAAAATCCGTGGTGGGAATACCGGCGGGATGAATATCTTCATCCCGATGGCTCGCCGGGGGAATTTTATTATGCTCACACCAAAGGCGCGGTGTTCGTCATTCCAGAAATGGAGGATGGGCGAATTCTGATGCTGCGGCAATTCCGGTATCTCAATCAACGCGAAAGTCTGGAATTCGTGGGCGGAGGGATGAAAGATGGATTGACGCATGAACAGGCGGCGCGGGAGGAATTGCTCGAGGAGGCTGGTTTTCTGGCATCGGAATTAATTCCGCTCGGATGGTTCAATCCAATGAACGGAGCCAGTGATGAGGAGTGTTACGTCTTTATTGCGCGTGGACTCGCCAAAGCGGAAGCCCACCCCGAAGTGAGCGAAGAGTTCGAGCCGGTAATGGTCACTCTGGAGGAACTCGATCGCATGATCGCAAACGGCGAAATCTGGGATGGCATGACGCTCGCGGCCTACGCGTTTTATAAAAATTACTCTCGTTGAGGTCAATATGATGCAAATTCATAAATTGGTTTTTTTAGGATTGGTTGCTTTTTTAGCGGCCGGGTCGGTCGCGCGCGGGCAGATAGCATCGCCCGTCCCGAGTCCGCGAGGGATGCGCATAGAGCCGATCACTCATCCCATATCGGAATTTCGCCTGCAATTTCACGAGGGCGATCTTCACCGCGTAGTTACGAAGGAAGTGCTGAAGCTTGCGATGCACTTTCCGCAGGTCGATGCGAGCGGCGCGCGTCCGAGCATTCGAACGTCCGTTTATTCCTTCACGGAGACCGTGGAAAAAGTGCTTCCCGATGGTTCCGCGATCATCGGCGCATCGCTCGATTCGTTCCAGACCGGCATTAATTTTGGGGAAGGAAAGCACGCGGAAAATTTCTTCCGATTTAATTCCGCGGACGATTGGAGCATTACCCACGAGCTGCACGATATCAAAGTCCTGCCGCGCGCGCAGTTTTTGGGGCATGTCATTCGCTTCGTGATGCGGCCCGATGGAACGATTGCGCGCTTCCTGAACCTCGATGATTTTCACGACGATGCGGTTGGCCACGGCTATGCCTATGATATGGTTCACGCGATGCTTTCCCTTACCGACTCGCTTCGCATGGGGCAATTGCTCGAATATGGGATGGGCGGCATGGCCGCGTTGAACGCGCCCTATACTTCACCCTCGACCGCCACGGAAATTCCAATTACGCGCACCGTGACCTCGAACCGCGATGGGAATAACAAGCTGAAAGTTCGCGCAAGCTATTTCGATCCGCCGCAACGGATCGAATACCTCGAAGGAATCGCCACGCCGATGGGCATCCTCCATTTTTATGGCGGTGGAACGGGTGAGATGGCCGTGAGCAATGGCTATTTAAAACACTCCTTTTATCAGGACACCGCGAATGTTAAACTGGCCATCGATATCGATACCGTGCCGGAAGAAATCACGCGGACGGTCACGACCGATGTCTATCCGATCCAGGTGCTGCACGCAAGCAAGATTACGATTCGTGAAATAAAATCCCATCGCGCGGTTTATAAAGATCCCAACGCCGGCGAGTTCGATTCCGACAGCACAGCGGGCGCGGAGATTAGAAAATCCCCGAATCAGCACTAAACACACACTTCACTTTCTTCTAACTTTCTTCACTTTCTTCTAACTTTCTTCACTTTCTTCTAACCTCATGCCCTTTTCACGTTCTTTCTTACCGTGCCTTTGCGGCCTTGCGGTGGCCTCAGCCACGATGCTTGCCTCGTGCAGCAAAAAGGAATCGGCAGTATCCTCCACGAATACCGCCGCGATCGATACAAGCCAGCCGGCGAAAGCCATCCCGATCTCCGACACAAACCATCATTTATTTTTTCGGCCGAAGCCCGGCTCCGTCGAGCGGTATCACATTACTGACAGGATGACGATGAGTTCGAACGATATACCGCCCAGCGGCCCGGCCCTGACACATTCGGCCACCAGCACCACGGAGTTTTATGTGACCCAGACCGTGGGGAAAATCGGGCGGGATAGTTCGGTTACGCTCACGTATCGCGTGGATTCCATTCAACTGACATCTCAGCGCGATACTTCTAAGATGCACTATTCGAGTAACGATCTTCGCGATCGAATGAACGATGAATTTCGGGAATTCAATATTATTCTTGGAAAAGATTTTACGGTACGCGCCAGTAAATATGGCGATCTCGATACAATGCTCGACGTGAGCCAGATCACGGCGGGGTTGCTTGCCCCCGTTCCGGACTCGACTCGAAATCAGCCGCGTATTCGCCAGCTTGCGACGCGGCAGGCCGAGGAGGTGGCGAATGCTTACGTGATGCGCGTGCTCGTCCATAATCCCACGCGCGCGCTCGTCACTGATACGACCTGGCGCGATTCTTCCGATGTCAATCTGAATGTCGCGGCCGGGCTTTCCTTTCCGGTTCACATCGCTGCGTCGGAGACGGTTCGGGGTCTCGAAAAACGGGGCGATCGGGTGCTGGCCGTCCTCGAAGATAATACGACCACGACACCGAGAAAGCGGGCCTTTCAAGAAGGCCCGACCACGGCAACCATTCAGAATTTCGTCGCCACCTCGCATAGTGTCGTGCATATCGAGGATACGACCGGCCTCCTCTTTTATCGTGCGATGCAGGAGAAACGAAATTTCACACTGACGATCGAAAGCAAGGAACAGCCTGGTGAGAAACGGACCGTTACGCAGAACGGCTCGGAAAATCTCGTGACCGAGATTCTGGAATAGCAAAAAAAAAGGGAGTGAACGTCCGTTAATAAGGAATTCCTCTTGGCTCTTAGAGGTTCGTGTATCGGTTGACGCAGCCCACAATCATCGTTAATGTAAAGCATGACCGACGAGGAACGCGATGATCTCGAAACAGCTCGCCCGAATTCGGAACCTCCTTATGCCGAGGATGGTCCATCGCGGCGAGAAGACGGTTCTACCGATGGCGAGCACAAGCGTATGAAAAAAGTTACCTTCGACGATTTCCAAATTACGCGGGAGGGCCAGCAGGCCCAGGTCGAGGAAGAGCGCCGGGCGTGGCAGGAACGCCAGGATCGATTGGAAAAAGAAAAACCTTCCCTCATTCGGTTTGCCGTTCCGAGAATAAAATCACTTCGCGATGAAATGATCGGCGTGCAGAATAAACTGCCGTTCTTTCGAAAACCTCACCACGCGGACGAAGTTGCGCGCGGGCCGGCACCGGTTTCGAATCCGCTTCCGGCCGATTCCTCGGTTCCTTATTTTGCCGAGCATGAACGCGCCGTCGTTCGCGTAACTCGCGCGCACCACGAGGAGGTGCCGGAGCCAGTTGTTCCGCGTCCCGGCACGCCAGAACCATTGTTTGCCATGAGCCAGAAAGCCGAACCACGGATCGAGCTGCACGACGATGCCGAACCAACGCGGGATTCCTTCTCGGACCCGACCCAAGCCGCGGATTTTGCCAGCGAGATGAATGGAAAGGTAGAGCCGGAATTCGAAATACCCGATAGCCGCGCTGAGGAAGAAGACATATTCGTAGAAGAAAACCTCGATACGGAAATCGAAGAGGAAATGCTCGAACAACAAATTCTCGATGAGGAAATTCTCGATGAGGAAATTGTCGATGAGGAAATCACCGATAAGGGAGGTATCGAAGAGGGAAGTATCGATGGAAAAATATTCGATTCATCCTCTGATGATTTTGAAGGGCTTCGGACGGCTCCGACGATAATCCCACCATTGCGGGAAGTGGAGATTGAAATGCCGCTTGAACCGAGAATCGAGCCGCCGCTCCTGGCGTATCTCGATGCGCTCCGTTCCTTCGATTCGCGCCCGCGCCGTGCCAGCGAAACGCGCGATCCCCGAGCCGATTTTGTTGTCATCCTGGGCGACGTCCTCGATATTCTTCGCGACGAGTTGAATGCGACAAGCGCCATGTTTTTTTGGGTCAATGCAAAAAAGCAGCAACTCGTGCTCGAATCCGCGGCACTGGATGACCGGGCCTACCAATTCCTCGCGGCCGATAAGCGGTTCCCGATCGAGTTGGATGCCGTGAGCAGGATCGTCTCGAAAGGCCGGCCCGAACTCCATTCCACCATTGCGCCGCAAGCCGAACTCGACCTCATTCCCTATTATCGAGACGCCATTGGCATCGCTTCTTTTGCTGGGATGCCGGTATTATTTGGCGAAGGGCTTGTGGCCGTGCTGACGGTCGATTCCGCCGTGCCGGACCATTTCAGCGCCGAGACTCTCCGCATCCTGACGGACTATTCGAAATTGCTCTCCGGGCTTATCCGGTCGTACATCGAGAAATACGATTTGCTTGCGGCCGCGCGCGCGCTGGATGCTTCCCGAAAGCTTCACGAAATCGTCAGCCCCGATTCTTCGCTCCGGGTGTTGCGCGATCAGCGGCGGAATCCCGATTATATTCTTCGCGCGCTTACGGAAGCGGCCGGAGAAATTATCGAGTGGGACTGGTTGGCCGCCGCGTCCTTCGATGATTCCCGCCGGCTTTGGAACGTGAGCAGCCTGCAATCGAAACGCGGCGGCGCGTATGTTCCGCCCATGACTCCGATTTCGCTCGAGGAAAGCATCGTCGGGAAGTGCCTTGCTTCGGGCAAGAGTATGCGGCTGGATTCGCTTACCGCGCAAAGCGTTCGCTACAATCTCGAAGAAGACCGCCAGAATGCGGTGGGCCATTCGTTCCTGACCATACCGATTCGAACGGCCACGAAAAATTACGGCGTGCTCGCGATCGAGCATACGGAGCGGGCGCGGTTTACGAGCGCGGATGTCGAAACGCTCGAGCATCTTGCACGCGGCGCGGCCACGGCACTGGAAATCATCGCGCTCGGAGAGATGGTCGGCGCCCGCGCGCTTACCGACCTGCTGACGGGAGTGCTCAATAAGCACGGCTTGCTCGACCGCGCCAACCAGGAATTATTGCGCGCCATGCAATTCGACGAGCCGCTTACGTTCGTGCTGTTCGAGATCGATGGAGCCTCGGAATTCACTTCGAGATTTTCGCAGGAGGATTCCGATACGATTGTGCTGGCGGTCACGCGCCTGCTCCAATTTGGAGCGCGGCCATTCGACGTCATCGCTCGCACGGAAGAGCATACCTTCGCGGCAATGCTCGTCAAAATGACGGACGAAGATGGCTATCTCTGGAGTGAAAAAATGAGGAAGATGATCGTCAGCGAAGTCATCGCCATCGGCAAGCGAAGTTATTCGGTGACGGTCTCGATCGGAGTTTCCGGCGCTCGGCGGGATGGGACGGTACAGGAACTAATCGAAGGCGCGGAACTCGCGCTCGAACGAGCGCGCGAACTCGGCGGTAATAACGTTATCGTCTATTGAAATTCCGCTTCTTCCAGAGCGTGGGCGGGGATGGTTTACACAGGCCGGAGCGGTCCAAATTTCCGGGAATATACGATTATTTTTGTGTAAATCCAAATATTTTTCGGAACGTTCGAAAATGAAGGCTCGTTCACGGAAGCATCTTCGTAAAAACAACAAAACCGAATGGCCTTCCTCATCGAAGAAATTCCGGACCCTGGGCGTTCGATGCTCCGCCGTAAGGCTGCAAGAATGCGGCACGCGGCCCATGCGTTTAACCATTATTTGAGGAGCGCAGTACGTATTATCAGCACGTGATACTCCATTCGCAATTGATATTCGTTCCACTTATATTCCTTGCTCGAACCGGAGCAGCCGCAGGGCCACGCGCTGGCAAGCGCGCGCAAGCGGCATCGAACACGCCGGTTATCTTGTCGCCGAGGTCCCATGGGGCTTCGGCATCGTTCGTCACTTACTGAAACTCGAGAAGCACTATGCGTATTTCGAAACAATACACGAACCGCGAAAGCGAGTCGCTGGATATTTATCTTGCGGAAATTGGCAAGGTCGATCTCTTGAATTCCGAAATGGAGATTGCGCTTACCAAAAAAATCCGGGAGGACGCGTCCGATTCGCAACGCGCGCTCGAAATCCTCGTCAAGGCGAACCTTCGCTTCGTCGTTTCCGTCGCGAAGCAATACCAGAACCAGGGCCTCTCGCTGGGCGACCTGATTAACGAAGGGAATCTCGGACTCATCAAAGCAGCACGGCGCTTCGATGAAACGCGCGGCTTCAAATTCATCTCCTATGCCGTATGGTGGATTCGCCAGTCGATCCTCCAGGCACTTGCCGAACAATCGCGCATCGTCCGGCTGCCGCTCAATCGAGTCGGTGCCTTAAATAAGATTTCGAAAAAGTTTTCCCAGCTCGAACAGGAGTTCGAGCGTGAACCGACCGCGAGTGAACTCGCCGAGAAACTCGATATGTCGCCGATCGAAGTATTCGAGACGCTTCGGGTATCGGGCCGGCATCTTTCCGTCGATGCGCCTTTTGCGGTCGGGGAAGATAATCGGCTGCTCGACATCCTACAGGACATGCAGCAGCCGCCGCCGGATTCGGTTCTCATGAGCGATTCGCTCAAGCTCGAAGTGTCCCGCGCGCTCACGGCACTCACCACGCGCGAACGGGAAGTGCTCGAGCTATATTTCGGCCTTAACGATGTGCATCCGTTGACGCTGGAGGAAATCGGCGATAAATTTGCGCTCACCCGCGAGCGCGTGCGCCAGATCAAGGAAAAAGCCATCCGCCGGCTGCGGCATACGCCACGAACGCAGCCGTTGCAGAATTATTTGGGATAGTGTTCAGATAAGCTTCAGCAACTCCTTTAACTCCTCGATCGCATAATCCGGATCGAGTTCTCGTAACCGTTCGCCGCCGAAGCCATAGAGCGCGGCGACGGTCTTTGTCCCCGCATTTCTTCCTGCTTCGATGTCGGCGCGCGTATCGCCCACCATAATTGCTTCTTCCGGTTTTACAGCAAGGAATTGAAGCGCTTTCAACAGCGGTTCCGGGTGGGGCTTATGAAATGTGACATCTTCCGCCGAAATGATGATGTCGAAGTATTTCGCGATACCTGTCAGTTCCAATGAGCGAATGGACGTTCGTAGCGATCGCGTGGTAATGGCCGAAAGCTTCATTCCGCGACGCGATAGCTCGGTCAGCACTTCCATCGTCGAAGGGAAAAGATGCACTAACCGCAAGTTATCCGATTGGAACATCCTGTGGGACTGGGCGAGCAACGTTGGATCGGAACCCGGCGCCATCGTTCGATAGACTTCTTCCAAAGGGCCGCCCATCAACTCGGAAATACGCTCGCGGGAAAGCGGGGAGAGTCCGTGTTCCGTGAATGCATATTCGAATGCGCCATAAATAAAATCGAACGTATCGAGCAGCGTGCCGTCAATATCGAAAAGGACGGCGCGGATTCCGGCGAGCGGGTTTTCAGGCATCATTCGATGTAAGATCGCGCTCCATCGCGAAACTTGGAATGATTCCCAATCCCAGGACCGGAGCCGTTTCGATAAATCCATTCCGCTTGTAAAAAGCGCGCGCGGTACGCGTGCTTTCAAGTGTCACTTTCCGAAGGCCGAGCACGCGGGCATTGTGAAGGAGATTGTTTAGCATGGCTGTGCCGATACCGCGTCCCACATATTCGGGAAGCAGATAGCAGAGGTGAATTTCGCCCGAGCTCGTCATTAGCGCCGTGCCTGCAATAACCTCATCATCAATGGCGACGATCCAATAATTATTTGGATTCTCTATTCCGCGACGCATATTTTCCGGCGTTTTATTCGCGCACCATGCAGAGAGAATTCTTTCGTCGTTATCGTAATCCGGCCCGCAAAGTTCGCGGATGGAACGAATGAGAAGCGCGGCAATGGCTTCCGCATCTTCCGGCAGTGCTTGGCGGATTAGCATGGAACGAACTTAGCTTTCCTTTTCGAGCTTCCGCAACCGGCGTTCGATGCCGAACATAAAAAGAAAAAGTCCGAGCCAGATCACCGCCGAAATAATTCCGACGACGTAGAGAGCGTTATGTTGAAGAAAATCCATGATCGTTAATAAAGTTGTTCCGCCTGCTTATCCTGCAATCGAAGAATGCGCGTGTAAAGATCTTTGATCCAAAGAAATACCATGAGGAATAACACCACCGAAATCCAATACATATCGAGCAGCGATGGCGCTGTGTGTGTTTTTCCGGAAAGATTGAGGATGGGCGCTTCTGTGCCGCCGCCCCCGGGATGCAAGCTTTGCGTGATGCGCGGCACGACAAACATAAGGAACGGCACGCTCACGAACGCGATGATATTATAAACTGCGGCGATACGCGCCTTTTTGTCATCGCTCTCCTCAAGCAGCGAACGGAGCATGAAATAGGCGGCATAAATGAGGAGCAGGATAAAGATCGATGTTTCGCGCGGATCCCAATTCCAGAAGGTGCCCCAGCTAAAGCGCGCCCAGATGCTGCCGGTAATCGTTGCGAGCGCGGTAAAGAGAAATCCACCGGCGGAGGCTGCACGAGCGCGGCGGTCGTAATCGAAATCTTTTTTGATGAGATAAAGAATCGAATAGATGGTGCCGAAAAGGAATGCGATAAAGGCGACCATCGACATCGGAACGTGGAAGAGCATGTTGCGGCCAAGCTCACCCAGGCCCTGAATCATCGGGAAGGTCATCACCGGGTTCACGCGAATAATCTCGACGAGGTCGAAACCTTTTCTAGTGGGTTGGTATTCCACGCTCATCACCAGAACATCGCCGGGCCGATAGGACGAATAGGTTCCATAAGACCCATTCGTCACACTCACGCGCCCAGAATCTCCATAAAAGTCAGCGAATAACGCGCTGCTGGAATCCACGGAAAGCAGCGTCGCCTTCACGGGAGTGACATCCTGCACACCGTTCATCTTGAGCATTGCCGCATCGCCGAAACTGCCACCGATTGGCGTTTCGAAGGAAAGGTAAACCTGAACTGCCAGAGCAATTCCGAGGCACCAAAGAAAAATATTCGAACGAAAGATTTTCAATATTTTAGTCCCGCCAAATTACATCGAACAGCACATAGCTGACGAGCACCATCGCAATATCAAACGAAATGAGGATTAAAAAGTCCCCGCGAGCACTCGCAATGGCGTTCGACGATTCGAGCGTGATGCGTGTCGCATCCGTGGTGGCAATGACGAGCGGCATGAGCACCGGCAGCGCGAGTATCGGCAGGAGCGCGCCTTTCTGCGAAGCGCGGCTGATGAGCGCCGAAAGAATCGTCGAGACGGCCGCGATGCCGATGGCTCCAAGCGCGAGTTGCAACATGAACGCCGGCCAATCCCGAATGTGAAAATCCCGCGTGAAAAAGAATTGAAAAAAAAGGACGGCCGAGATCGCAAGCGCGAGCATCAGCGCCAGATTATAGACAAGCTTTCCAATGAAGACGCTCTCGCCATCGGCATAAAGGCGGAGCATGAGTGCTGTACCGCGCTCTTCCTCCGAAACGAAAGATCGTGCAAGTCCGGTCATCGCGCCAAAGAAGAGGGCGATCCAAAGAAAGGCGCTAAGAATGCTTGGCTGAAGCTGTTCGCCCGGCGTCGAGTAGAGAATCACGGCGACCGTGATGAGCAAAAACATAATGACCGCGCTTACGCCATAGCGCGTGCGAAACTCGACGCGCAAATCTTTGCGGAGAAC
>Ga0307374_10014037_pt1 | contig 10959 bp, 9 predicted proteins | sample OX3MG_FD_202532 | JGI IMG/M metagenome (GOLD analysis project Ga0307374, IMG submission 202532) | Soil microbial communities from Risofladan, Vaasa, Finland - OX-3 | ecosystem: Environmental > Terrestrial > Soil > Coastal area > Acid sulfate soil | place: Finland: Risofladan, Vaasa | collected... | reverse complement strand
CCTGGATGCTAAGGTTTTTGATGGCGATGGCGAACTTGACGAAAATTATAGACGATGCGGCGCGGGCGCGCGGGTTCGCGATGGTGGGATTTGCACGCCTGCATCCGCTCGATGCTCGCGACAAATTTTTCGCCGATTGGCTCGCCGACGGGCGCCAAGGCACGATGCAGTATCTCGCGCGCGAGCCGGGGCGGCGCATTGACCCGCGCGTCCTCGACCCGCGCTTCCAATCCGTCATCAGCCTGGCCTACCCCTACGCCGCCGTGCGCGCCCCGGAAATCGATTGGCGGGCCGAATTGCGCGGGCGAATGGCGGCATATGCGCTGGGCCCTGACTATCACGACTACGTTCTCGCCGCCGCGAAGTCGGTCGCCGCAACGCTCGTCGCCCAGCGTCCCGATTCGATCACGCGTACCTACGTCGATACCGGTCCGGTCTTTGAACGCGAATGGGCGTCGCAGGCAGGGCTCGGATGGTTCGGCCGCAACACGATGCTGCTCAACCGGGAGCATGGGTCATATTTTTTTCTCGCCGAAATCTTCACCGACCTCGAGATCGACGCGCCGGCCGCACCCTATCGCGACCATTGTGGAACCTGCCGCCGATGCGTCGATCTGTGCCCGACGGGCGCGCTCGAAGACGGCTACAAGCTCGAGCCGCGCGTGTGCATCTCATACCTGACGATCGAGCATCGCGGCGCGATCGCGCGCGAGCTTCGTCCGAAACTCGGCCAATGGATTTTTGGCTGCGACATCTGCAACGACGTATGCCCATGGAACGCGCCCGAGAACGATAACGATCAACTATCTGCACTCCCGTTTCTGCCGGACGTCCTGGCGCTGGACGACGCGGCCTTCAGCCGCAGATTTTCCGGCAGCGCGATCAAGCGCGCCAAGCGGCGCGGGCTGTTGCGCAACGCCGCCATCGTTCTGGGCAACACCGGAAATCGCGACGCGGTTCCCGCGCTTGCGCGCACGCTCGAATATGAATCCGAACCCATCGTGCGAGCACACGCCGCCTGGGCGCTCGGAAATCTAGGCGGCACGGCTGCGCAGAGTGCGCTCGAACGAGCGTCGCGGCGCGAGACTCTGCCCGAAGTGGTCCAGGAAATCACGCTGGCGATTGGCGAAATCGAAAGCCAGGCGCTTGTCAAAGCCCGCGCGCCATTAGAAACTCGGAAGTGATGGAATCCCGCAATGAACGATGACGCACGCCGCGAGTTCACCTCGATCGCCGCGCGCGAGCCGGTTCCCCTGGCGCGCGGCGCGTTGCTGATCGCCAAGGAGGAATATCCCGCGCTGGACCTGGACCACTACCTCAATCGAATCACCGAGCTTGCGCGCGAGGCCGAGCCGATTGTTCACGCCGGCAGCGACACGGTCGAACGGATCCAGCTTCTGTCGCATTTTCTTTTCGAGCAGAAGGGCTTCCAGGGCAATCGCGACGAATACAGCGACCCGCGCAATTCGTTTTTGAACGAGGTGCTCGATCGCCACAAGGGAATTCCGATCACGCTCTCGGTGATCTATCTGGAAGTAGGACGGCGGCTCGGGCTCAATCTTTACGGCATCTCGTTTCCGACTCATTTCCTGGTCAAGGCGGTCGATGAACGCGGAGAGCTGGTGATCGATCCGTTTTACGACGGAAAAATCCTGACCCTCGAGGATATTCGCGCGCGCCTGGCGGAGAACTTCGGCCAGCCGGTCGAGTTGCATCCGGCGATGCTCAAGCCGGTCGGCGCGCGCGCAACTCTCGCGCGGATTCTGCGCAACCTGAAAGGAATCTACCTGGCGGCGTCGGACTGGAACCGCGGGCTTTCCGCGCTCGATCGCATCCTGCTGCTCGACCCGCGTTCGGTCGAGGAGCTGGCAGAGCGCGGCGGCCTGTTCGAGCGGCTCGAATGCTTCCAGGCCGCCCTCGATGATTTTCAGAGCTTCTTGTCGATCGCGCCGGAGCATCCCGGAGCGGACAACGCGCGCGAGTCGGTGCTGCGCCTGGTGCGCCAGGTCGCGCTCATCAATTAGCCGGCGCGTAAACCCGCGCGCCAAATTCGTCTGATGCCTGAATCGCACAAACCGCGCGACTTTTTTGAGGCAAGCGCCGCCGGCGCCGCCGACCACGAGCTGCGCCGCAAGCTCGAAAGCGCGAGCGCGCGCCATCTCGAGCACTTCGAACAAGTGCGCGACGAGTTCTCGCCCTACGAAGCCGAGCGCACCGCCGCACGCGCGATCAAGCAGGACGCAATTGGAAGGCTCGACGAGTTGCTGGTCGAGTTGGCGAAAAAACTCGAAGCGCACGGGTGCAAGGTCTTCTTCGCCGCGAACGCCGACGAGGCGCGCGGCTATATCTTGAAGCTCGCGCAGGCTTCAGGAGCCAAACGCGTCGTCAAGGGCAAGTCGATGACGACCGAGGAGATCACGCTCAATCCCGCGCTCGAAAGTGCTGGAATGGAAGTGCTCGAGACCGACCTCGGCGAATATATCGTGCAGCTTCGCCACGAACCGCCTTCGCATATCATCACCCCGGCGATTCATCTCTCGAAGGAAGACATCGGAAATCTTTTTCACGAGAAGTTCGGAATACCGTACACGCCCGAACCGGCCGAGTTGACCGCCGAGGCGCGCACCCGCCTGCGCGAGAGTTTTCTGCGCGCCGATTTCGGAATCACCGGGGTCAATTTCGCGATCGCCGAAACCGGCACACTGGTCATGGTCGAAAACGAAGGCAACGGCCGCATGTCCTCGACGCTGCCCGAAATCTTCGTCGCCATCATGGGAATCGAAAAGGTCATTCCCAGGCTCGCCGATCTGCCGCACTTTCTTGAAATCCTGGGACGCACGGCGACCGGGCAGAAGCTCACGACCTACACCAATTTTATTCGCGGACCGCGCACTGCGGGCGAGCTTGATGGTCCGCGCGAGATGCACGTGGTCATCCTCGACAACGGGCGCAGTGCGATGCTCGCCGACCCGGTTCTGCGCGAAGCGCTGATGTGCATCCGATGCGGCGCGTGCCTGAATGTGTGCCCGGTCTATCGCCATATCGGCGGCCACGCGTACCAATCGCCCTATCCCGGACCGATTGGATCGATCATCAGCCCGAACCTGGTCGGCTCCGCCGCCGCGCATCTGCCCTTCGCTTCGACGCTGTGCGGCGCGTGCAAAGATGTGTGCCCGGTCAAGATCGATATCCCACGCATCCTGCTGCATCTGCGCTGGAAGGAAACCTCGTCCGCGACTCCACCCGATTGGCCGGCCGCGGCAAACCGCGCGCGCGCGGGAGCACGGCGCTTCGCAAAGATGGCGCGGCATCCGCGCACTATCCGAATCCTCGGGCGAATCGCCGCGATGATTCTGAAACCGATAGCGCATGACGGATGGATTCGGCGGATGCCGCCGCCGTTCGGCAATTGGACGAAGATTCGCGACTTTCCGCGCCCGCGGCCGAGAGCGCGCCGCGCCGCCGAAAGCCCCGACGCGAAGATCTGACGATGGCCGAGCTCCACAAACTCGTCGCGACGCTCAAGTCCGCTCTGGAAGCGGGCGCACCAATGCCTGCGCAGGAGCATCCGGTTCACGCGGCGGTTCCTCTGGCCACCGATGCGTTTCGCGCCGAGTTGGTGGCGCGTTTTGCGCGCGAGCTGGAAGCGGTGGGCGGACGCTTCTTGGGAGTTTTTACGCCGGCCAAAGCGACCGACCGAATCGTCGCGCTGGCCAAAGAAACGAACCCACGGCTGGTCGCGATCGGCGACGGCGTCGCCACCTCCGATGCGGATACGATTGCTGGCGCGCTCGATGCGGCAGGTTTTGCCCTGATGCGCACCGCGCCGACCACCGATTCCGAGGCCCGCGCCGCGATTCGCGATCGCATGGCTCGCGCCGATATCGGAATCGCGGAGGCCGACTACGCGATCGCCTCGACCGGCACGCTCGCGGTCCTGTCGATGCCGACGCGGCCGAGCTCGCTCACATTGCTCCCGCCCGCCAGCGTGATTTTCGTGCGGATCGATCGAATCGTTCCCGATCTTGCCGCCGCGCTCGACGCGTTCGGTTCCGACACGCTCGCCGCAAACCGCATGACGCTCATCACCGGGCCGAGCCGAACCGCCGACATCGAAAAGCGCATCGTGCTTGGTGTGCATGGGCCGAAATCTCTCGACGTGCTCGTCATCTGGCCGCACGATGACTGAAGTTCAGCTCTTTTCGACTTGCCTTGCGGAGGAATTTTTTCCCGAAGTCGGCGACGCCGCGGCAACCGTGCTCGAGCGGCTGCGGCTAAGGGTGCGTCCGCTGCGCGGCGCGTTCTGCTGCGGACAAGTCGCCTTCAACGAAGGCTTTCGCGACGAGGCGGTCGATCTCGCGCGGCGTTTCCTGGCCGCGTGCAAGCCCGACACGCCGATCATCGTGCCTTCGGGTTCCTGTTCAAGCATGCTCAAGATTTTCTACTCCGATCTTCTCGCGCACGACCAGGCGCTCGCGCAGAAGGCCGCCGCGATTCGCCCGTGGGTTTACGAATTCTCGCAGTTCATCGTGAGCGTGATGAAGGTCAAATACGTCGGCGCGCGGTTCGAGCGCGCGGTCGCGTACCATCCTTCCTGCCACCTGATGCGCGAGTTGCGCGTGCGCGAGGAGCCGATGACGCTGCTGAGCGCCGTCAACGGAATTCGATTGGTCGAGGTGCGCGACCGCGAGGAATGCTGCGGCTTTGGCGGATTGTTCTCGGTCAAGTTTCCGCAGATCTCGGGCGCAATGCTCGAGGACAAGCTCGCGCGAATCCGCGAAAGCGGCGCCGAAGTCCTCGTCTCGAACGATTGCGGATGCCTGATGCAGATTGGCGGCGGGTTGCATCGCGCGGGCGCGGGAATCGAGGTACGCCACCTGGCGGAGATTCTGGCCGCGCGCTGACCATCAGCCGGAGTTGCGGTTCTCACGCGAAGCGCGCACCGATCTCACCGCGCACAAGCACGCAATCATCAGCGCCGTGATCCCCAGCGCGAGCTGCATCGAACCGCGTGCGCCAATCGTCGCGAGCGCGTACCCCATCATCCACGGCACCAGGATCGCGCCGATCGCGCCGCCGGCCGCAACGACTGAGGTCATTCGTCCGACCTCGGCGGGAAAAGCCGCCGCCCCGATCGCGATCATGTTCGGGAACACCGGACCGTAGCCGGCGCCGATCAGAAAAATCATGACCGCCGCGAATCCAGGCGCGGACGGTCCCGCAACCAGTCCCGCAATCGCCGCCGCGCTGAGCGCCGCCGCCGCGACCGACATCGCCTTCGGCCCCGATCGATGCGCCAGCGCGCCGCCCGCCATGCGGCCCGCGACCAGCCCGAACCAATAAAGCGAGACCGCCCACGACGCGACCGCGGCCGATACCGCCGTGCGCGCGCGCAGGTACGAGAACAGCCACGCGCCGACTCCGGTCTCCGCGCCGACGTAGAGAAACAGGACGGCGGCGATTATCCAGATCATCGGATGCGCAAGTACCGCGAGCGCGCCCTCGATTTCTTCCGGCGCGGCGCGAGTATCAACCGACGGAGCGCGCCACAGCATCAGCGCCACCGCGGCGGTCACCGCTGCGCCAGCGAGGAACGTGATTGAATAAGGAACGTGATCCCGCAGCGCGAACCCGACGATGACCGGACCCAAAAGCGCGCCGATTCCGAACATCACGTGCAGATAATTGAGCGCCGCGCCCAGCCGCTCGCGGTTCAGATCGGCGACGATCGCATTGCTCGCGATATCGATCGCGCCCTGCCCGAGGCCCACCACCGCCGCCGCCGCGAGCATCAGTCCAAGGCGCGGTGCGAGCCCGACGCCGCACAGTCCCACGCTCACCAAAACCATCGCGCCGCGGAGCATCTGCTGCGCACTGCGTCGATGCGCGATTTCGCCGCCCGCAATCAGCGCCGCAAAGTAACCCGCCGCAACCGCACTGACTATCAGGCCGCCGCGATCGATCGGCACGCGCATCGAGGCGGAGATTTCGACCAGGAATGGTCCGAGCCATCCGACGTTCACGCCCTGCGTGACCATGCATGCATACGCAAGGCGGGTGAGCCGGTGCTCGGCGCTGCGCGGCTCGAGCGCGGAAGATTTGGCCAATCCGGACTGAATGGGAATTACGGTCAGATCCGGCCGGCTTGGGTGGTCGCGATCAGATTCGCGATTTTCTGAATCCGCTCTTCCAGCCGCACTTCTTGCTCGCGGAGATGCGCCTCGAGCTTGCGGGCGTGCTCGGAGAGCTCGCCGACTTTGCGTTCGAGGTCGGCGATTCGCGTTTCCAGCCGAGCCTCACTCCCGGACGGGTTCTTCGTTCCACCGTTTGACATGACGTTTCCTCCAGCGGCCCGCGTGTCAGTGACGTTCGTGTACGTAGATTCCCGGCGCGGGATCGGAAGGATGGTAGCGATCGCCGCCAAGCTGCGACGGCGCGGGCTTTTCCCATCCGGCGCGCGCGGTCAGCCACTTGAGCCAATGATCCCACCAGCTTCCCTTGCTCTCGGCCGCGCCCTTCAGCCAGTTGTCCGGATCATCGGGCAGGCGCTGGTTGATATAGTAACGCGCTTTGAAATTTCCCGGCGGATTCACCAGGCTCTGGATATGCCCGCTCGAGCCGAGCACGAACTCGACGTTGCCGCCGAACATCCGGGTCGAACGATAGCACGCGCGCCATGCGCAGATATGATCGGTCATTCCAGCGACCAGGTACATATCGTTCTTCACCGAGCGCAAGTCGATAGGAGTTCCGAGAATAGTCACTTCGCCTGAACCGACCAGTGGATTGCTCAAAAAGAGACCGAGAAATCCCTCGTGCAGTTTCGCCGGCAGGCAGGTCGAATCACTATTCCAATATAGTATGTCGAATGCGGCCGGCTGCTGGCCCATCAGGTAGTTATTCACCCAATAGTTCCAGACCAGGTCGTTGGGCCGAAGCCACGCGAACACGCGCGCCATGTCGGCGCCGTCGAGTATTCCCTTGCGTTTGGAACGCGCGATGGCCGACTTGATCGCGTCCTCGGTCGCGAACATCCCGGTCATCGAAGGCATCGACGTATCCAGCATCGTCACCAGCAGCGTCGCGGCATGCACGCGGCTTTCCCCGGCCGCCGCCAGATGTCCCAGCATCAGCGAGGTGGTGATTCCGCCCGCGCAGACCGCGACCACATTCGCATCGGCGCTGCCGGTTATTTCGCAGGCGGCGTCGATCGCCTGTTTGCACGCGGTTATATAGTCATCCAGACCCCAGTCGCGGTTAGCGGGCGTCGGATTGCGCCAGCTGATCGTGAATACCTGGATTCCGTGCTTGACTGCGTATTCGATAAAGCTGCGGCCGGGCGCCAAATCCATGATGTAGTATTTGTTGATCTGCGGAGGAATCAGCACCAGCGGGCGCTCGAATACTTTCTCGGTGGCGGGTGCGTACTGAATCACTTCGCACAACGGAGTACGCAGTACTACCGCCCCCGGCGAGACCGCGAGGTTTCTGCCGACCTCGAACGGCCGCTTGTCCACCTGCTCCGGCATCGCACCGTTGTAAATCGCGTCGCTCACGAGATTTTTGAGTCCGCGCGCGAGGCTCATCCCCGCGGTATCGAACACGCGCTTGAGCGCGGCCGGATTCCCGGCCAGCGTGTTGGTCGGCGCGAGCGCCTCGGTCATCAGGGTGACGGCAAAGCGCATCTGCTCGGCATCTTTCCAGTCGCCGAAATCATCGTCGCCCACCAGATCGTGCATCGCGGTGCGCCACGCCAGATAGGACTGCATCACGCGGCGGTAGAGCGGATGCTCGCGCCACGCGGCATCGCCAAAGCGCTTGTCGCTGGCTTCGGGTTCAATTTCCGACGTGCCGGCCGCGACCTGCGCGACCTCGAGGCCGAGCTTGATGCCGCGCGAGGCCACCGCGCCCGGATGCGCCGCGAGGTGGCCGAAGAATCGCGCAAGGGTGCCGGCTATTTGCGCGGCGTCGATCCCGACGAATGGATTTGCGCCGAGAATCGCGTTGAGTGCGGGATGATCTTCGTCTGCGATTCTCTCCGCGTTTTTGTGGTCCGCGGTATTGACTTCGACCCGGGTCTTCGCGGCGGCATCCATAGTCTAACCTCGCGTTCGGCTCGTTCGAGATCAGCCCAGCAGCTCGATCCCATGCGAGAACATCGTGGGCGCGGACAGCGCTATATCTTCCCAATGCGGATCGTCGCGCTTGCCCCGCCGATGCAGCATCAGGTTGAAGCAGGTGATCACGCCGAAGCGGTAGCCCGCGAACGCGCGGAACCATCGCACTTCATCCGTCGAGACCGGAACCCCCGCGACCTCCGAGTACGCCGCGATAATCTCCTCGGCGCTGAGCGGCGAGGTCCGATTCGCGTCGTTGGTGACGTAGAAGCTGGCAGGGTCGGCGAAGAAAGAGATCCAGCCGACATCGAGCAGGGTCGGGCCGCATAGCGCGATCTCCCAATCGATCAGCGCGGCGACCTCGCCATTATTGAACATGATGTTCGACCACTGGAAATCGCCGTGGACGCATCCGACGCGAGGGTTCTTGGGCAACGACGCGTACAGCTTTGCACGCAGCTCAGGACCGCGCGCGACCACTGCGGGATCGAGCGTCGGACGGTCGAGCAAATGATCGAGCCGCTTCATCTCGTCGCTGAGAGGGGTCGGGTCGCCCCACGCCTGGCGCCGCGTGCTCCAATCGACGCGATGCAGCGCGCCGAGCTTGCCGATGGCCTTCAACGCCAGGCTGCGCGCTTCACCGCGAGAGATGGGAGGATTGTCGGCGAGGCGAAATCCGTCGAGGAATCCATCGACGAAATACGGCCGTCCGAAAAATTCCGCCTCGTCGCCGTACCAGATTATCGGCGGCACCGGCACGTCGGTATCGGCCAGTGACTGCATGATCCGGGCCTGCCGAATCACGTCGGCCGGACCCGAAATTCTCACTCCCTCGGGCGCGACGCGCAGCACCAGCTTACCGACAGGCGCGCCCGGCGTCGTGCGCTCGAGGATAAAGCTGTAGCCGAATCCGGCGTGGCCCGGCAGCGGCGAGATTTCCCGCACCGCAGCGTTCGTATCGCCGGTTTTCGCGCGCACCAGCCGGGTCAGTTGGACGGAGATCTCTTCGATAGTTGGCGGCATGGCCCGATTCCAATACGCTCGCGCGTTATCCTTTCATGCCGGTCTGCGCCGACGCCGGATGCAAGCTCGACTTTGCGCTCGGCCGCGCCTCGACGCGCTTGAACCATGCGTTCAGATTCGAATGCGAGGGATCGATCTTCTGGCCGACGCCGGAACCGAAGTCGAGCGCGCAGTACAAAATAATGTCGGCGATCGTAAACCGCTTGCCCGCGATATAGTCGCGCCCGGCCAAAAGGCCGTCGAGCCACTTGAGTCCGTCCTGCGAGACCTGCTTCAAACCGGGCGCGGCCTCGGGCAGGATCCGCATGCGGTCCTTGAACAGCGCGGCGCCTTCGGAATAGCGAAAGCCGTTGTATAGATGCTCGGTGATTTTGAGCTCGATGCGCCGCTGCCACATCCGCGCCTCGGCGCGCTCTTCCGCAGTGGCGCCGATAAGCGCCGGGGTCGGATGCTTCTCTTCCAGGTATTCCCAAATCGCAACCGTTTCGCCGATACACTGGCCGTTGTCGAGTTCGAGCGCGGGCAGTTGGCCGCCGGGATTGCGGTCGGTATAGGGAGCGCGGCGATTCTCCGCCTTCATCAGATCGACATCTTTCGTTTCGAGCTTGATGCCTTTTTCCGCAAGAAACATTCGCGTCGCGCGGGGGTTGGGTCCGAAGGAATCATATAGTTGCATCGGCGTCTCTCCTTGCCTTCGGGCGAACTATACCCGATCGCGGCGCCGGGCATAAACCCGCCGCGCGATGCCGTATTGCTAATACCTGATCGCGTCAGGTAGGAATCTGACCAGGCAGGAATTTTGAGCATGAGATTTTGTCCGCATTGCGGCGCCCCGTTGATGGCTGGCGCGAAGTTTTGCGTCGAATGCGGCCGCTCGCTCGGCGCCGCGGCTTCGTCCGCGGGCTCCGCGGAGGCGGCAAAGGCGTCGGCGGTGTCCGTCGCGAAAGAGCCGATGCCGATCACGTTTGCGTTCGTGGCGGTGTTCATCGCGATAACCGTGATCGGACTTGGCGCCGCCGCGTGGATCATGTGGCGCACCCCGGCGGCGGTAAAGCAGCAGGTCGCGTCGGCGCCGGTTGCACAAACCGAAAGCAGCGGACCGCTACCAAACGGCGGCGCGAGCAACTCGCTCGGCGGCACCGCGGGCAACAACGCTCCCAATCAGCTTCCGGCGGGACATCCGCGGGTTCAGCTTCCGACCGAGGCGCGCAGCTTTATCGACAAGATCGAAAAAGACGCCAACGCGAAACCAAAAGATCCCGCCGCGTGGATCGAGCTTGGCAACGTCTCGATGCGCGCCGCGATGTTCGACGACACCTACTACTCCAAAGCCCTCGACGCATACGGACACGTGCTGAAGCTCGACCCCGACAACCTGCAGGCGCTGCGCGGAATCGGCGATATCGACTACGACACCAACAAGTACGATCAGGCGGTCGCCGCCTACGAGCATTTTCTGAAGAAGAAACCCGACGATCCCGAGGTGCGCACCGATCTCGGCACGATGTACCTCTACACCGGCAATCCTGATCAGGCGCTGGTGCAGTATCAGCGCGCGCTCAAGATCAAGCCCGACATGTTTCAGGCCTACTACAATATGGGCGTCGCGTTTGCTCAGCAGAACAAGCAGGGCGACGCGCAGGCGGCGCTGACCAAGGCGTACAGCCTCGCGCCCGACGACAACGCCAAAAGCCAGGTGAAAGATCTGATGGCGAAGATCGCGGGCGGCGGCGCGGGCCCGGTCGCGTCGGCGGCGCCGGACGCGAACGCGCCGCAGGCGGCGTCGGCCTCCGCGGTGACGCAGCCTGCCACGACTTTT
>Ga0307374_10014036_pt1 | contig 10960 bp, 2 predicted proteins | sample OX3MG_FD_202532 | JGI IMG/M metagenome (GOLD analysis project Ga0307374, IMG submission 202532) | Soil microbial communities from Risofladan, Vaasa, Finland - OX-3 | ecosystem: Environmental > Terrestrial > Soil > Coastal area > Acid sulfate soil | place: Finland: Risofladan, Vaasa | collected... | reverse complement strand
GACTTGCACCAACGAACCTATCCAATTGACTGTGCTCAAAACGATTTCGGAAACTTCGCAGGCACCGATAACAAGACTTGTCGCAGTTCGCTGGACAACCCTCCAGCAAATAGAGTGCATCATCCAAGATCTGAATGGCCCGGGTCCCAACCTCCCGTGCGAACCCAGCGCCACCTGACAATGTGTCATACAAATAGATTTGGGCTTCGAGACCCTGTTTCCCTAGATCCGAGAGAGCAGGACGAAATTCGGCCTGTAATTCTCCAGGTTCGATCTCCAATTTCGTTGTAGCAGCGATGGTGATGGCTTCGGCAATCGTTCTCAATGCAACCTTCGTTGCCAAAAGCGATGGTCGAAGACTCAATGGTTCGTCGACTCGGAGGTCAATGAGCAATACGTCGGAAACGAAGTCAGTACCGAGAACCAAACCTCTGGTGCTGCGGCCGCCAGGACAGTCAGGTTGTCGATGATCCGGAAATGGCTTGGCGTGGCTCGAATGGATTGATCCGGTCGAAATTGCAGTCGGTTCAATCAAGCCGCAAAGCAGACAGTACGTGTAGCCCTCTTGATTCGGACCTGAGTTTGTCACCAGAAGGAAGTCTCTGTTGAAGAATTGTCTAATTCTGGGCGTTAAAACCGTCCACCCTAAGTCCTGATCGGGCCCAGGTGCCACCAACTTTGCCCTCGTTGCAAAACTTCGCGCTGGTTGGTCGTCGGGCGAGGTGCCTTCTTCCAGTGAACAGGGATGTGCAAATCCTGGTGGTCGAATCCAGGTCCGAGCTGCGCCGAAAGCATCATGAGCTCCACATGCAGGGCAATCCAATCGGTCGCCCTTTTCAGCTTGATGTTTTCCAACGGTTCGAGCGAACCCACACACGGAGCATTCGAAATACAAGCGACTATCGGTCCACGCTTCATATAGCTCTGAACGAATCGGCGAATACAGAGCTCCAGATGTCCACAGTTTCCCGTCAATCCAAACTTCCTTCCCAGGTGCGTACTGACTTAGAGCGACAGGAAGTCCTTGGCTCGGCGAATACTGATAAGTGGGTCGATATGAAGTGGAATTTTCGTAGTCAAAGACGTGGAAAGTCACGACATCAGTTGGAAACGCATAACGTGGCAAAACTCCTTTGTATAGAAGTCGATCGAGCAGATTCTCTCTCACTCCTACCTGGTTTGATTTCTCCTCTCCCGGCTCAGCTTGAACTTCGATATCTTCATCGGGAGAGCCGCTTTCATCCACGAATTCATGATCGGACTCGGAGACGACTACATCGCCTTCGCTGTCAGCCCTATCGATCAGATCCCAGTCGATAGCGCGATCTATTTCCGAAATTGTGTGCGTCGCGAGATCTCTGAGGATGAGTGTTTTGGAGTCTTCGGATAATTGAACAGGCAACCATGCGCTCACTTGTAACCGCAACGATGCAATATTTAGATTCAGCCACTTAAGAAAGTCATCTCTGTTCAAATCTGAATCATTGGAAATGAATTGCGCGACTTTCCCAAGGACCTCGAAGAGCTGCGGCTGACCTTCCGGAAGAATATTCGGAAGACGCTCCGAGTAGTACTGCTGCAACAAATATGCCGTTACGTGTCTTCGGGCAATGTCGATATTGTCAAGTGAAAGAATTGGATCGTCGACTTGACCCCTGATCATTTCACGAGGTTCTCGGAAATATTGCTCGTCATGGCTGTCAGCACTTCCAAAGGCAATCACAGTGGCAATTGAATTCCCCCTTCTGCCGGCTCGCCCAGCCCGCTGTTGATAATTCGCCCGTGACGGTGGCATATTGCGCAGAGCTACTCCGGACAGCGCGCCAATGTCGATACCGACCTCCATTGTGGTCGTGCACGAAAGCACGTCAATTGCCGAACTATTTTGAGACTCGATTACCGCACCAATATCGATATCCTGAAACAACAGTTCATGTTCTTCTGACTTCGAGAAAATGTCGTCGCCTTGTGCGTCCCCAAGTTGCGCAGTGTGTTCCGCTGCTACGAGCACTGTCGGAGCCTCCGGCGGTTCGTTAAGTGCACGCTTAACACTTTGGCGAAAATAGCCCTTTCGCGCTGTGAAAACCGGGTCGACATCTGGATCAATGAGTCGCACTGTCGAACGCCTGCAAGCAATACATTTATTCAAGTCAGGAAACGGTCTCTGAGTTGTGCGGCAGGTATCGCAATAAGCCCAATCGCCGTCAGAATTCAATACGAGTCTGACTGCGCGCATTCGATGCGTATTGCCCTGCGGCTCGCAGAAGTTACTGAGAAGAACTGGAAGCCAGTCTTTTTTGAATGATCGACTGACTTGGCGGTCGCCAAACCAGTCTCCTAAGCGCTTGAATTCTCCCTTGTGGCCCCTGACTTCATTCATCCACCATGCGGTAGGCATCGTTGGAAACCAGATACCAGGACCTGTCCAACAATTAATCCATAGACGGACCAGCGCGAGTTTTTGTTCGTTAGTTTCGAATGGAGGTAAGTTCGGGAGTTCGCCTAGAAGTCGATCGCGGTCGCGGTCGCGCTCCGAGAGTGTCGCAAGTCCCAATGATTCAAGACCGGTCCACCGATTCGTTAACGTTCCAACCATCGCCCGCAATAGCGAGTTCGGGGAATTCTCCGATCTAGCTTCAATCAGCAATTCAAAAAGAGCTTCGGGGTCCCCTAAGTCCCCTCTTCCATGCGCCAGATCCAAGTCTCGTTGCAATTGCATCGATTCACCAGTACGCAACTCGGGTCGCAAGCGAATATTGAATTCCCTCGCTGCCAACATGACCGCAAAATAGAGATCCTCCAAGCCAACCCGATTACCAATTCCGGGCGTCCCGTGAAGTCTTGAGAGTCCGCGCAACATGAGGGGGCGAATAACATCCCGCATTGCGTACGTCTGTAAATTTGGAGCGAGACGAGCAGCTACCTGTCGACTGTCGGAGAAAACTAGTACTTTTCGACCACGAAGTGGCGCAAACTCGGTAGCCGGCTGAATCCCCGGTGACTGCACCTCAAGTTGGCGCGTGACCAACGCTTGGAACGGTTCATCTCCTTTGGTCTGATGATCTTGAACGGAACTCTTTCCGTAGCTGGCGTGCTTTTGACAGATCGCGCAAGGATAAAATTCTCCCGCGGGCCGCACCCTCTTAACTGTTGTACTACTGCCATCGTCATCGTCATCGTCATCCGAGTCATTCGCTAATTGGGCTTTCCTTTCACGCGGTAGAAACACCCTCCTCGTGCGAGCGCCGAGTCGTAATGGGTTGATTCGACCCGTTACCAAGTCCAAGTCCACAGGCTCCGCAGTATCGGCAAGGGGTTCCTCGAGGCAAAGGTCCAAAGCTTGGAGTTCGTGCACCTCACCTTCGGAACTTTCAAAGGTCATTCCCTGTTCTGACCAGAGAAATGTCGGATCGGCCACATTGTCTGTATAGGCGCGAGAGTATGCCGAACCACAATGTCTGCACGTATAGAATTCGAAAACACGCGCACCGCAAACACACACTTCGCGCGGCTGGCCATACAGTCTTCCAATCGTGCCGACATCCGTAATTTCTGAACATTCGGGATCCAGGCAAGCCCATAGGCCTGGGAGACCTCTGAAGAATGCGTGAACTCGACAAGGAAGCAGACCCGCATCAGCGGATTGTGCCTTAGCCATGCTCGCTAATGCGACAAGAGCTGTAAGTGCCTGGTTCCCGACCATTTCATTCGCCTCGAAACAGTCCGCAGCGAGTTCCTGTAATGCTCGCGCTTCACGCATTGTGCGATTTACGAGTCGGCCTAATGGAGGAAAATCTTTCAGAGCTGCGAAGAGATCCTCCTCGAGGTTTGTACCTGAATCGACACCGCGCAAATTCAACACCCGTCGAACAGCCTGACGACGCAACTCCTCGTTCGTTGAATATAAGTCTTCTGTTCGGACCGAGGCAAACACCTCTGCCTCTTCAACTGTCCCTCTTCCATCTGCAGGGCGAAAATCATAGATTCCTTGAATCGTGTCAAAGTCGATTGATTGTTTTCCAGAAAGATCGGCCGCAAACTCGCCGGCTCTGACTGGATTATTGAAACTCGCGCTCGTGCAAATTACTTGAAGGCGGTTTGGATCAATTCCAAGTCGGTCGCGCAATCTTCGAATCAGAAGACCAACTTCGGCACCTGCTGCGCCTCGATACAAGTGAGCTTCATCAATGACTAGAACGAAACTCTCTTCTGGATGAGTCTCGAGCCATTTCCGCGTTGCGTTGAAGATTGGACGCTCTAGTGGCCTCATGAGCATGTACTCAACCATGGAATAGTTCGTAACCAGCACATCCGGCGGTCGAGCCAAGACTTCGTGTCGCGTAAATAACTCTGCGTCATGAGGAAGAGTTACTCCCCGAACATATTCACCATTGCGCTGCCATCGACTTCCTGGTCTTCCAAACCATTTCTGCAGGTCAGGCTTAGAGGGCCATTTTCCGAGGCTCTGAAGTTCGAGGATCAGACTGCGTGCGCTCTCTGCACGAACTCCATCGCCATCGGCCCTTTCCATCAGGTCGACATAAAACTTTTGAATCGGGCGTAACCGAACGCTGTCTTTCGAACTCGTGCGGACTCCTGGATAAAGAGTTCTGCTCGTATATCTAGCGAAGCGGACGGGGCGGTCGGCCCATTTCGTGAACTGGTCCGATACACCCGGGTCACCGAACATCAATCGGAGCCGGCCTAGTTGATCGTTGACGAGCGCATTCATGGGGTAGAGAACCAGTGCACGTACAGCAGAAATCTGAAACGATTCTCGGCGCTCTCGAGCTTCGTCCGCGAGTTTAGAAAGTATGGGAAGCAGAAACGATTCAGTCTTTCCAGAACCAGTTCCCGTCGTAACCACCAAACTCCGGCGTTCGACGACCGCCTTGGTGAGCGCTTCAGCCTGGTGAAGATATGGAGGGTCGTGCAACAATCCCAACCCGCCACTGTTCGTTGGTGCCGCCATCATGCGGAGTAGTTCACTTGCCGCCGGAGGAAGTCCGAGCGAAGAGAACTTTGGTCCCAAAACGTACCGTGGTGTTGACTCCAGATACGGAACCTGCGATATGGCGCCCGATTCATCAAGAAGAGATTGGCGTTGCTTAACGATTTGTTCGTTACTGATGTGATACGTCGCCTCAATGTAATCGCGAAGAGACAGACGAATCTGTTGAATTGTCTGTTCAATGGTTGTCACTGACTCAGACATTTTCGATCTCCTTGACCAATTGAGGTTCCATCCAAAGGTGTTCTTTCACGAATTTAAGTTCATCTCTTACGTGTTGCGCTCGAAACTCGTAAGCGCTCAAGGCACCCCTGACTTTCACAGGTTTTCCCAGAAGGTCCCAGCGACGTTGCAGCCATCGGGGCGGCGGCATCGTGATTCCCAGTTTCACTCTGCCATTACCGGTCGACTGAAATATAATTCTCTGCGGAGTCTCGTTAATCTTGTCGATTGCGGCCTGCAGTTGCCACGCCTCGTCACAGCCTCGATTTTGCGGATCAATTGGGAGATCCACAAACCGTTCTGCGCGACCTTCACGAACTTGAACGTAACACCAGAGGTCAGCACCATAACCTTGTCCACGACGACTAACAAATTGACCGTTCATGTCATGATCTGCGATTCGCCAACGTCCCCGATAAAAGTTCGTTGAAGTATTCGGGTCGAGAACGCTCAGTTCCTCGATGTCGCCTGAAGGTTGTTCACGTTGGAGCAAAGCGTCATATTCATCAATCAGTATCTGAGCATCCCGTGGTTCCTTATGGCCGAGCCAATGGAAGTCAGTTATCTCTCTCAATCCGTACTCCTTGAGACCGGACACGTCGTCAGCTGACGCATTGGGCAACCACCTCAAATGACCGATCATTTCAACCCGAGCAGACAATTCCTCACCAACGAGTGACGTAGCGTCTGGCCGAGTCCCAATGAGAATCACATCACCAGAGTCTCTTCTGACGAAGCTCGGAGCGCCGAGAAATATTGTCCGCCTGCGAATACCGGCACTTAATTCTGGCCACTCCACCAAGTCTCCGGAGGCAATTACCGAATCCAGAATTTCCGTAAGCGCGTCGACGGAGTTCAAGCACAGAGCTCTAGCAGCAGAAGTGAGAAGTTCATTTGGGGTGGTGGGACATTGGAGTGAAGCCGCACGCCTCAGTACCGCAGCAAATAATTCAACATCAGCAACATTCGCATCAAGTTCGTGCGCCACGATTGTTGCCCGTTTGAGGTCGCCTTGATCGACGATGGCTAGTTCCATTGCCACGCGCAATCATTTTGGAAGGCGGAAATATGTAACATCCGAGCTGCTCGGAATGCCATCGGATATTCAATGACCTTAGACATCACTTCGGACAATCCGCCTTCTCCGAGATTCAACGTCCAAGGTTGCGAAGCCAAGCGCAGTAAGAGCTCTGGGAATCGAAGTTCACGTTGGGCGTCATTTAATGTTGCTTCAGTTCGCTTATCTTCTGATGTATTCGCATCGAAATCTCCGACAACTTGACTGAGCAATGCAGCGAATTGCCAGACAGGCGGTTCGTTTCGACTGGATTCAGCGAGCTTTCGTACGCCTTCTCGAAATGATCGCCAACTTCCCGGTTTTGCGAGACCTCCTTCGAGTTGGACTAGAGAAAGCCGCGAGCCTCGAGACCTTGCTTCCTCTAGAGAAATCCATTTTCGCCCACCGATTGAACTGGCGACCGCCGCCGAAAATGCAGTTAAGACCGACTGGCGTGACATTTCTACGATCAAATGCCCTGGACTTCTGGCTCGCGCCCAAGCTTGCGCCAGTTCGATGCTCGCGGCAACTTCCTTCGCGCCTCGCATTGGAACTGCAATTCTCGGCGGAGGTGGCATGAGATCCTTCAGTCCCAAGACCTCTCTCGGAAGAATCGCCCCGCTCGAAATGCTTCCCACCTTTGCGATAAAGAGGCCTCCTTCATTATTCGCGAATGACGGCCCAATGGTGGTTACCTCTGCGAATTCAGTTGGATGCTCGAAACTCGCGTATCTGACTTCGGTTCGAACTCCAGTATCACCACTCTCAAATAGTCTCAGTTCGGGCTTACCGTGTATTTCCTTGAAGGCCCATCTCAATGGATATTCTTCGCGTTCGAAACGAATTTCCGCAGACCCTAATTCAAGGTCCGAAATCTCTACGACAAGTTGCGCAGCTTCATCATATGCATCGGCAAGTTTGGCAGAACGTCTCATGTGACGATCGTGAAACGCCGGCCATTCGCTCGAGGGCATTGGAAGTTGGATCCGAAACCTCGTCGTCGCCAAATTGGTTTCATCCGTTGCAAGAAGCATGACTACCGCTTTGCAGCGGCTTCCTATCGGGCCGTTCACATCAAGGGCTGCTTGCCCGTCCCACACATCTTCTATTGAGGCACTGGGGGGCAGTACACGAATCTGCAAAGGGTCCCGGAAGGTGCCAGACACTCTGCTTACTTCCGCTTCTCGAATTCGACAATCAACGTAACCATCTGAAACAGCTTGTGCCCCTTCGCCAACAGCGAACGAAATGCGAAGTCGATGTAATCCGACTGGAAGTTCGGGAAGCTGAATGATTGGGTGAGGGTTCTTCACGTTCCAGTCAATGAAAAGTGGATTCGCCCCTTCAAGCATTACACAGCAAGTCCGGATGTCATGGCTCGAACTGAGCATCAAAATTGGACTATCACCAACGATCCATTCGGCGTAGCCCGAGCCATCCCAAAGTGCGGGAACAAGTCCAATTGGAACGATATTCACATTGGTCTGAATTCCGAAACCGAGCTTGGCGACTATGGATGCGGCATCCTCGGTCAAGACCTCCGGAGTTTGAATAATGACCGCACTTGCGCCTCGTAGGTCCACCGGAGCGTTAGCAATCCATGATGCGGCGGGATATTCGTTATGTCCCCTGATTATCAAGTATCGAGTTGAGGACTGAATCAGCCCCGATTTGACCAGCCGACCAGTTCCATCGGCACCTAGACGGAACAACCACTGATCTAGATTTGGAGTTCGTGACTCGAGGGCCACTCGCTCAGACGTGAGAACGGAGGAATCTTCGAGACTGAAAAGCGGTTCGTCAACGCCAGGCCACTCCTCAAGTGAAACCCGTTGCCCGCTGTAAAGAAGCCAACCGCGCGCTCGCGGACGCGGTGAACCACCTCGAACGAAGCAGCGGGCAACGGCTAGTTCCTCCCGCAACTCTGGAAATCGTGCCAACAAAGGGGAGAAGTCCGGCACTCGAAAACTCACTCCCCAACCATTGATCCCGTATTCCGCGAAAAAGATTGGAGGCGGCGTCTCGCGTGAGTGCATTCCATTGGCATGATTCGTCGGGGCTGACCCGCCGCGAGACATCCCTGCCATTCCTGATTTGTTGACTTTGTCTGCAGACGCGCGGGCACTTTTAAGCAATCTCCCTGCTTCGCGCGGAAAGTCACTAATGATTCGTTCCAAAGTGCTCGGAAGCAAAGTGTCGATTGCATGACTCTCTGAAAGGAGAACAGCTGAAACATATCCCAACAACTCGGTATTGGCGGAGAACTGCTGAAAGCGTTTGGAATACTGATATGAATGACTCGCGAGCGCCTGCCCAAGTTCACCGGAATTTTCAAACTGCTCGTAAGTTAAAGATCCTCGATAATCGAAGAGCATTCGCGCGAGCTGAAGTTGCAGGTCTGACGGCAGGATGGCGTGCGTTATTGGCCAACAAATGGTGGTGAAGTGTGATGCCCATTTTCCCTTCGGTTCGGCTCCCCCAAATTTCTTAGCGAAAGCACGAAACTGATACTTCACAAACTCCCGACCCACATGCGCTTCCCATCCTGGAGTTTGATCTTCCAACGTCGGCCAGTATTCCTTACCGGTGTATCGATATCCCACTTCGGTTGCATGAATCACATACGGCAGCCAAGATTTCCCAGGATGTACTTTCTGTCTTACAGCCTCCGTTACAGTTGCCGTCAAGACCGTAAGGTCACCGTCTCCGAGTCCGTGTTCAAGTGCAAATATTGGAAGACCGGGGCGTCGAATATCTCGATCTCGTCGAAGTTCGTTGAAGTGACGCTCGAGAGTCTCATGAAAGACGTCGAGTGATTCTCGTACGGACATTAAGGAAGTGTTACCTAAAGTTGTGACACGTGCTAGAAATACGAGTCCGTGTGGTCCGAGTCTGAGGGTAATGAGACTCGAGCACCATGTTTCCGAGCCATTCCAGGTTTATGCCTCATGACCCTCTCGATTCGATCACTCGTTCCAAGGCGATCCCTGAGCCAGCGTTCAACCCACCAATCGAAGATGACCTTGGAATCCCCTTTCACGGCAGTCCGAAATAGATAGCGCGGCCGAAGGTCGATTCCCAAGAGGTATGGAAGGAGGTTGTCTACGAGAGTTACCCCATAAATGATTCTGGGTCGCCCATGTTGGAGCAAACTATCCGATGGCCACCCGAGCAAGTCAAGTCCTTGCCTAATCTTTCGGAACTTGGGACTGACCCCTTCTCCAAAAATACTGTTTACTCTGCTTCCTTTGTTCGACTGCTCAGTGAGCTCTGTAAGAGCCATGACGGTACGGTCAGACATGTGAGAAGTTCCGTAACTCTGACTCTTTCCGAGCCTGCGAAACTCAATGGGTGCGTTGCCTCCGAACACCTTCGCGGGCAGACTCAATCGGTTGTACTGACTTGTTTGTGATCCATAGAGTGAAGTTGTGCCAATGAAGACGAGACGATTTCGTCTTCGAATCGGCCTGCCTGCGCAGGAAGAAGCAATCAGGCTCGCATATTCGGAATAGCGAGAATGGTAGGCCCGAATTACGGTGGGACTTACGGCAAGCATTGCAACTAGCTTGCCTCCGAGTATCTCATTGTATGGAGCTATTGCTCCGCATACATTGAGATCAGCAATCTCTGTTCCAACTGAGTCGGACTTCGCTCTTCGTCCGACTGAGGCGATCGCCTCGCGTCCCCGTGGATCATCCAAAGCTAACCTCAGGGCCGATTTGGTTGCTCCATTCGCGAAAAATGGGAGGAGAGCAAGTCTCACTTCAAGCAGTTCAGAAAGTGCTTTGCATCGTTTGCTTCTGAACAATGCCGACTCAGTCCTGAGTAAAAGTTTCGAAGCGTCTTCAGCGTCGAATCTATTTTGAAAGTCTGAACGATCGACAAATCGGTTGTGCTCGTTGCGACAACGTATGGATTCAAGTCGAAGCTTTGCAATTGCATCCTCCGTCGGAGATTTCCAAAGAGCGGGCCAATATAGACCGTCAGCAATTAAATCATTCAAGTACATTTCGCTGCGCTGCTCTTCGAGGCGTGACCAAATCCACCTCGCAATTCCTACGGTTGGAGAGTTTTCGAAAGCGTCGACAACTTGTTCGCGCTGCCACCCAATCCATTGATCTCGTTCTCTCATTTGAATGACGGAGCTACCGAGGGACGCAATACCAATAACCGGGTGATCGTCGGCCGCACGGTCCCGGATGATTATCATCATGGACCGGCCGGGCGTGCTTGTGAGTTGATTGGTCCACGTATGTCGGAAATATCTCCAAATGTCGTTCAGCAACAGCCCGGTGAATACGCATCTCTCGCCAGATTCGACAATCTGAACGTACGGATCGATCACACCTTCTAGTAAGTATTCGTGTCGAAGATCCTGGCTCTCGACTCTCGCTAGTTTTTCGCCAAGCTCGGTGCCGTCTCGCATGAGATTGAAAATTGAAACGAAGCGACCTTTGAATTCCCGAGGTGACTCCATCGCGCTAATGAACTGAGCCACCGACGGGCGTCTTAGCTGTTCATCTCTCTTTACCTCCTCTTGTCGTCGCACTCTGGAGCGTTCCAGATTGGGATCTCGGCTGGACTCAGGTGGTGTCACTTGTACATGGCTCGGCTTAATCTCGATAGTCCATCCCTGGCGATAAAGGTCATTGACGACAAGAACCGAAGCC
>Ga0307374_10014035_pt1 | contig 10960 bp, 9 predicted proteins | sample OX3MG_FD_202532 | JGI IMG/M metagenome (GOLD analysis project Ga0307374, IMG submission 202532) | Soil microbial communities from Risofladan, Vaasa, Finland - OX-3 | ecosystem: Environmental > Terrestrial > Soil > Coastal area > Acid sulfate soil | place: Finland: Risofladan, Vaasa | collected... | reverse complement strand
CTGCCGCGTCCCCGTAGGGGGACGCAAGGCTCCCCTCTCCCGCCACAGCGGGAGAGGGGCTGGGGGTGGGGGCGGTGTGATCTCCACCACACTTCCCACCGTAATCAGTACGGAATGTGAGCGTCTTCTCGTTCCCAAGCGTTGTACAGTACAAGGACTCACGGCCATCACGAGTCGTCTGGTGACGCCATTTGGGAGCATATGGGGGAATGATGCGGCATGAGTAGGGCGCAATGGCGCTTAGCGCAAGGTGGAGCAAGTGGCGTGCGCATAACGCGCCAGCCGCGTGTACTGACATTCGTCGGTGTGGTGGCGTGTCTGGCGGCGCTGCTCGTCGGATGTGGCGCCGCAGCCGCGCCATCCGGCGGGCCGGCGGGCAAAGCAGTAGGCGCCAATGTCATCGGCGCCAAGACAGCAGTGACCTTCGATCCCAGTGTTGGCGCGCCATTGCCCGACAATCGCATCGTCGCGGCGTATGGCATCGATGGCGGCTCACAGGTGAACGGCCCCGCCTCCACGCTGGATATGCTCACCGCCTTCCTACCGCAACTGCAACAGCTTGGCCAGCAGTACGCCGCGCTCGACCCCACCCATCCTGTGATCCTGGGCGTTGATCTGGTCGTCAACTCGATCCAGCCATGTAGCGCGTTCCCCAAGTGGTGCAGTTCCTTCGCCTTCGATTCCGACCTCCAGGCGTATGTCGCCTTCTGCAAGCAGCACAACCTGCTGCTCTTCCTTGATTTGCAACTGGGCACCGAGCCGGTGCAAGACGCCATTATGAACCATATGCTGCCCTACCTGGAGGACAACTCGTTTGTCGAGCTGGCGCTGGATACTGAGTTTCACTTCCCCAACACGCCCCAGGGCTACGCCGACGCGGAGGGCTATCCGTGTTGTCTGGGCTGGATGAACGCCAGCGAGGTCAACTGGGCGATTGGCGAGTTGGCGCAGATATCGCTACAAAAGCATCTGCCGCGTAAGGTGCTGATCGTTCATGAGTGGAACTCGGCGGTGTTGCCAGACAAGGACAGCATCAAGATCAACCCCGACGTGTCGGTGGTGCTGCAATCGGATGGTTTTGGCTACGCGGGCAACAAACTCGCCGACTATCAATACTTCGTGCAGCAGGATTTGCTGGAATATGGCGGCTATAAGTTGTTCTTCACCTATCCCGGCGGCACGAGCTTCGACACGCCACTGCAATCGCCCAGCGACGTGATGAGCATCTTCCCGCAGCCGCTGTTCGTCTCGTACCAGTGACGGGGAGACGCCAACCGCCTCGCCGTTGAATGACCATGTTTGAAGAAACCAAGGGATCACCATTGGCCACCACCTGTAACGAAGATGCACAGACCGCCAGCCTGCACGGGCCAGCGCACTGGCTGCTACGCAGACTACCCCCCATCGGCGCGCTGCTCGTGCTATGCGCCGTGTTGCTGGCTGGGTTATCGGCGTGCAGTAGTGGCAGCGCGGCGTCCGACAAGACGTTGAAGCTGGGGACGCTGCTGCCGACCAGCGACGTGGAGGGCGCCGTGGGGCTGGCGATGCAACAGGCGGTGGACCTGGCCGTCAAGCAAAACGCCGCGCTGCCCAATGGCTATTCGCTCACCGTCACGCATGTGGATGAGAACAGCTTCGACGGCGCGACGGCAGCCACCATGCTCGCCAACAACAGCCAGGTGATCGGCATTGTCGGCCCGCTGGAAAGTGAGACGGCGCTGACGATGCTGCCCGTCGTGGAGCAGGCGGGGATCGCGACCATCACGCCAGCCGCCACGCTGCCCGGGCTGACGCAGGCCAGCGCGGCGACCACGGAGGGGCTGACGTTCAGCCAGCTTCATCCCCGTGGCGCGCCCGTGGCCTTCTTCCGCCTGCCCGCCACGGATGGCGCGCTGGGCAAGGCGGCGGCGGATGTGGCCACGGCGTCCTCGGCGTCGCACGGGCTGGGCGCGCACGCGATCTTCGTGGTGGACGATGGCACGGCGTCGGGCCGGGCGCAGGTGGCGGCGTTTCGCGCCGAACTGAAGACGCAGGGCGGCAGTGTGGCGGGGCAGGCGTCGCTCACGCCTGACAACACGCAGTCCATCGTCTCGGCCATCATCGACGCCTACCCAGACGCCGTCTTCGTCGCCGGTGGCATTGCGGCGGACGTCGCGCTACGCAGCGCGCTCTCGCTGACCGGCGCCCCGCAATTGCCCGTGCTGACCGTTGGCCCCAGCGCCGACGATCCCGGCTGGGGCGCGGCGGTCGGCGTGACGGCGGCGGCGGCGAACACGACGGCGATTCTGCCTGCGCCTGCGCTCACCGCCCTGCCCGACGCGGCCACCGTCAGCGCATTCACGACAGCCTACCAGGCGGCGTATCACACCACTCCGCTGCCCCTAAGCGCGCTTGCCTATGACGCCGCGATGGACGAGATCACCGCCATCAAGTCGGTGATTGCGGCGGGGAAGTCGCCGACACGCGCCAATGTGCGGGCGGCGGTGGCGGCGGCGAAGTATGCGGGCCTCATTGGCCCCATCGCCTTCGACCCGAACGGAGACAATACCACGCCCCCCGGCTTCGCGCTCTACACCTGCGACATCCACGGCGCCTGGACGTATCAGACCAGCCTCAAAGCCTGACGCTGACCGTTCAGCCGTAAGCAGGACCTATTGCTTGCGGAGCCGGGTGAACGCTATAATTCTACACGTATCCACACGGAGTCTTTGGCCGTGATCTGGTAGAAGGTGGTAGCCTCAGCATATGATCAGACACGAGGTCATCATTCGCTTCAAGCCCGACCTCAGTCGGGAAATCATCGACCGCACGCTGGCGGAGGCGCGCAGTTTGCTGTTCGAGATTCCCGGCGTCGAGCGCATTCGCTCCGGCGTCAACAACGCCCCCGCCTATCGGCATGCCATGCTGGTGGTCGAGTTGACCGACGAGGGCGCATTACATCGCTTCGGTCGGCATCCTCAACACGCCCGCGCCGTCCGCCTGATCAACCGGCTGGCGGAGTCCTCCTGCGTGGGCAGCTTCCTCATCCGCTCCGAACAGTTTTAGCCCTCACTCTCGCCAAGCGTCTTCACCAGCCGCTGCGCCAGCTCGATCGAGTAGTTCTGCCCCCGGTCGTGGGGATAGACCTGGAACATATTGGCCACGTAGAGGCCCGGAATGGGCGTCTCGAACGGCGGGATGTGTGCGCGGTAGTCGGTGGTGACGATGGGCTGGGCGAAGGGCGCGGCGAACGACCGGCTTTCCGTCACCCAACTGCTCTGGAACGCCGGATTGATGCGCGCGATATGGGGCAGGAACTCGCCAAGGATGTCCTCTTTGCTGGCGGTGAAGATCGGATCGGTCATCGGGCGGTAATTGCCCAGGTAGACCAGCGTGCGCCCGCCGTAGTCGGCGCGCGGCATATAGTTCGTATGCTCCACCAGCGCGAGGAATGGGTAGCCGGGGTCGGCGATATTCATCCAATACGAGCCGGTCAGCGGGTGGTCGAGCGAGAGAATCAGGCAGTGCGCGCCATACGCCTGCCCCCAGTCGTAGCGGGCGCGATACCCGGCAGGCAACTCCGGCGCGAGGCGACACGTCAGCCGGGTCGGCAGCGTCGAGATTACGCGGTCGAAGTTGGCACGGCGCCGCCTCCCTGGCTCGTCCGCCGTCTCGTATGTCACGCGCAAACGCCCACTCGCTGCGTCCGCCCCGGCTGGCGCCTCATGGTCCTCCACGCCATCGCTTGTTCTCTCGCCTTCGTCGCCCGTTTGTGCAGCGCCATCGCTGGCGCCGCGCTGGGCGATCTCATGCACGGTGGCCCCAAAGGTGAGCGCGCCGCCCAGTTCGCGCACCCGCGCCGCCAGCCGATCGTAGAAGCGCTGGAAGCCGCCGCGCACGTAGCCCAGTTCCGCCGTGCGGTCGTGCAGCCGCGCCCAGAACCACGGCAGCGAGATCTCGTCGGCGACGGCCCCAAACTTCCCTTTCAGCAGCGGTCCCCACACGGCGTCGTAGGCGGCGTCGCCCATCGTCGCGCGCAGCCACGCCGCCGCGTGGCGCCCCTCCAGCGGCTCCGGTGAGGGCAGGAAGCGGAGCGCGGCGAGGCTGGCGCCCATGCGCAGGCGGTCGAACGGCGAGATCGGCGCGAAGCGTAGCACCGACGGCGCCGAGTCCAACTGGTACGCGCGCCCGTTGCGCAGCGTCACCGTCAGCGGACGCCGCCACGTCAGCGCGTCGCCCAACCCCAACTCCTCGATCAGCGCCACAATTGCGCGGTCGGTGCGGAAGATGTGATGGTAAAACTTCTCCAGCCAGACCGGCTCAGCGGACGCCGGGACCGGGATGGGGAAGCCCGCCGCCAATCCACCCGGCAGGGCTTCACGCTCATACAGCGTGACCTGATGTCCCTGCTGCGCCAGCCGCAACGCCAGCGTCAGCCCCAAGACGCCGCCGCCCAAGACGCCATAGCGCAGTTGCATCATGCTTGCTCCTTGCCCAACGCCGATCCCTCCATGCGCTTTCACGTCTGGACGGCTGACATCTGCCACCGTGTCAAGATGTCTTCTCTATGCTACAACGCAGCGCCACAGCTACTGGTTCCGTTCGCCGCAACATTCTACGAAAGTAGTCTGCCATAGGTCACTCCGATACTTCCAGAGCGATCTCACCAGCCCCACAACTTGGCCGTTGGCGCGAATAACCATGTAAGTGATCATGCGGCTCGATGTGATATACTTTTATCAGGCGCTATTGGCAAGAGGGGGGTATTACATCATGGCAGAGCAACTCACATTTGAGCTACCTGCGCCATCCGACTATCTTCAAGAGCGGAATGGCAATATCTACATCACCGCCACTCGCGTAACTTTGGCTTCCATTGTCTTGCTTTGGCGGCAAGGCATGGCTGCCGAAGCAATTCAAGCGGATTTTCCTAGCGTATCGCTGGCGTCGGTTTATGGCGCCATCGCGTACTATCTCGATCACCAATCCACCATCGATCAGTATCTTGATACGCTGACGGAACGCCAGAGAACACTTGAAACGCGCGCGGAGGCTACCCATCCACAGTTGTACGCCCAATTGCGTCAGCGAATGGCTGAGGCCCGTCGGGATGTAGTCACGCAGCACGATGACACAATCGCGCCCCAGAATGAGCGCGTAAGCCGTACCGTGGAGTCACCGACCGCATGAGTGATGAGGAGCATGTTCGTTTCCTGGCCGACGAAAATTTCCGTCAGGCTATCGTCGTCCAACTGCGCAAGAAAAACCCGCAGATTGACATCATGACCGCAGCCGAAGCAGGCATATTAGGCGCGCCAGATCCCCAGGTTCTCGCGCACGCCGCCAGCGCAGGACGAATTCTTATGAGCCATGATGTCACTACCATTCCAGGGTACTTTGCTGAACTGTTGATGAGCGGCGCGCACAGCCCTGGAGTTTTTCTCATTGCGCAAACGACGCCAGTTGGCGAAGCCATCGCCGCATTCCTTCTCGTGTGGAGCGCAAGTACGACTGATGAGTGGCGCGATCAACTGACATTTCTTCCGTTTTAGAAGCACGCAATGATTATGATGTCATACCCTCCACGCGCCCGGTTGCAGATACACCTTGACCGCCGGGCGCATCAGCGCCGTCACCTGCCGCACGATGCGCCAGACCAGCGGCGCCGCCAGATACAGCAGCACGACGCCGATGTAGCCCGCGTACCAGAAGGAGTCCGTGGTGAGCTGCTCCTTGGCGATGAAGATGGGCGTGAACCCGTGTATCCAGTACATCGAGAATGGGTGGAAGAGCGCGCTGAAGTCCAACGTGTAGAAGCAGAGGGTTTCCAGGCGATAGCCATTGGAGCGGCAGACGGGGCTGAGATCGTGCTGGCCAAAGATCGCGCTGTCCAACCCCACCCAGACCGTTAGCAGCAGCACCGCCAGCGTGACGACATTGGCCAGCAGCGATTGATCGCGACTATGCAGCCAGACCGCCAGCGCCAACGAGGCCGGGATCGACGCGATCAGGAAGAAGCGCGGCCCCCAGAACCAGCCGCCATACCACGCCCACCACTTCGCATAGATCACCACCAGCCCCACCAGGAACAGCATCCAGTAGCCGTACAGGTCCAGCAGTTGACGGCGCGCGGCGCCACCCAGCGCCAGCAGTCGTTTCCGCACCGGCAGCAGGATGCCCGGCGTGTAGAAGAACAGCCCCTTGCCAAACGAGAGCAGGATCGAGAAGACGCCGAACAAGAATGGATAGCTGAACCCCGAATGGCCGGAGAACGGCATTAGTGTCGTCGCGCCGCCATCATGCCCGTAGCCACTGTTGAACGGGTCGCCGCGCCGCACCCACGACTCAAGCAGGATCAGCGCGCCCGCCGCGACGCCGACCAGGATCACCCGCAACCGACGATGTTGCAGAAGGTGTTTGGCGGTGACGAAGGCCAACCCGGCCAGCGTGGCGGGCGCGTTGGCGACGCCGATCACGACGCCGACCCAGCCCCAGCGCCGCCGGAAGACCACCAGCGTCAGCCCCACCGCGACACACAGCGCGGTGAAGACCTCGCCGTAGTAGTTCTCGATATGGTTGGGGAACATCGAAGCCGCCACCAGCAGCAACAGAAACGTGCGCAAGATCGTGTGGTCGAGATGATTGCGCAGCAGCCAATACAACGCTGCGACCGCCAGCGCCAGCAGCAACAGGTTGTAGCGGCCCAACCAATACTCGGCCCCGCCGACCACCTGGCCCAGATACCACAGCGGCGCGGAGAAGATCGGCCCGTAGATCGAGTAGCGCGAGCCATCAAGTTGCCCCTGGCCCAGCAGCGTATTCATCATCTTGAAGCGCACCTGGCCGTCGTAGCCCTGGTTGATGATCAGGTGGGGCAGCCAGAAGAACTGCGCCACCAGCCCAAACGCAATCAGCGCCGTCTCGGTCGCCGCGCGCAGCCAGCCCCACGTCAGGTAGCGCGCCATCCAGGTGGGCGCCCACGCCGAGAACGGGAGGGGCGCTGCGCCGGGCAAACGTGGCGCCGACGCGACGTGAGCCGCGTCGGCGTCCAATGGCGCGTTTGGTTGGTCATCGCCTGGCGCGATGGGTTGGCTGTTCGGGAGGCCAGACGCGGCGTCTGGGGAAACGTCCGCTACATTCGCCGCCGCCGATGACGCTGCGGCGTCCGCTGCTGATAGGGTTGAGTGCGCTGATTCCGTTTCGTCTGTAGGGAGCGTGCGCTTTTGCTTAGCGACCATCCAACCTTGATCCTTCTCCGGGCGCCACGGAAACCCATCGCCACACCGTCGGCTCGGCGTACGTCACACGCCGATCGCCACGCCATACCGCTTAAACTATACTACACCACCTTGCGTAGTACGCCAAGGCGCGCCAGTACGCTCACAATGAGTAGGACTACGTTAGGCTCAGCGCCCGTGACTCCGCCGGATTGCGCGTATCTCCTCGACGTGCTCCAGCGCATGGTCCGCCATAATGCGCACGATGGCGCCGACGGAGATGGTCTCTGGGTCCGTGCGACCGAATCGTGTCATCTTGAACTGCCGCTCCCATGCCCCAGGGATGTTGTTCACGAGTTGCGCGGCATACGCCCGGCCCGCCCGCAACAGCGCAAGCGCCGGGGCCAGGGGCAATGTCGCGTACAGCAGCCGTTCCGCCATCAGGTCGTTGCCCCTGTACCAGTCGTGGTAGAGGTTGTCGGGACTATGCAGCGCGACCTGGAGGCGTGTGCGCCACATGTCGTCGCCATCCACGAGATGACGAACGATCTGACGGATGCTCCACTCGCCCTCATCGCTCTGGCCTGTGGAGTGTATGGGCGCGAGATCGAGGTCTTGCTCGCTCAGCCCCGCCAGCGCGTCGTCGAGCGCCTCAGGCCCCTGGTGAAAGAACGCCAGCGTCTCCTCTTGGGAGAGGACGGTCTGCACGATGAAGGTGAGCCGATAGCCATCCGGATCGCGCACGGTCAGCGTCTGGTTGCTCCACGGCGTTTCGATGAAGCTGATGGTGTCGGCGGATGCGCCGCGCGCCAGCCAACGTTCCTGGAGCGTCGGCAGATCGGCGCCGCCAAACTCAATCACATCGCGTGGTTTGAGGATCAGCGGATTCTCGTCCAGATGTGGCGCGAGGTCGCCTGCGCGCGGCCCCGCCACCAGGATCAGGTCGCCATCCTGGTCCTGGATGACGGCGACATCGGCGGCGTCATCGCGCTCACGCGTGGGAAACGCTATTACCTGCGCGTAGAAGTCGAGGCTGGCGTCGAGGTCGCCAACACGTATGGCGAAGTGGGGTCGCTGCGATTGCGGGTCCAGGGGGGTAGACATGCGATGTTCTCCCTATAACTATCCGTTCACCTCTGGTGTCATCCCTCGCGCATGACGGTGGGGTAGCCGTCGTGGCGCAGGCGTAGGTCATAGAGCAGCGTGGTATAGGTCAGCGTCAGCAGCGGTGTCGCCACCATCACCACCAGCGGTGTCACGATGGCGACGCCCACCAGGTACGACGCCGCCTGCACGTTGCCGAAGACACCCTCCACCAGGCTGACAATCAGGCCGATGAGGAAGATGGCCCCAAACGTGCGCCACCAGTGGCCCTGTGTCAATTGCCAACTGCGGCTAATCGAGCGACCCAGCCCCAGCGCGGCGATATACGGCGCCAGGGTCAGCCGCACCGAGAGGAAGATGGCAAAGACAACGCCTGCCGAGATCAGCACAAAGCCCAGGAACGCTGCGCCCGCCGAGCCAGTAGCCGCCGCCAAAGTCAACGCAATCAATCCTGGCAGCAGCGCCGCAAAGGCGATCAGAGCGACCAGCAGCGTGATTCCCAGCGTCGGTAGGACGCGCCGAAGTCCCGCGCGCACTGCCGCGCCCACGCGCACCGGGCGACCCAGCGCCGCCTCACGCGCGCCCTGCGCCATCAGTGCGACCTCCCACGCCCCTGCCAGCAGCGCGACCAGTACGACGAGCAGATTCAGTTGGCTGTACACCTGAAACTGGCTGATCGACAGCGTGGGTCCGGTCAGCCCGGTCGCGGGGACGCTGGCGCCGAGTTGCTTGAGCAACGGCGTTGTGGTGTCGAGCGCGGGCGCCAATGGGTTCGCGCCGACAATCACATAGATGGCGACCTGGGCCAGCCCGACGATCACCTCCGGCAGCAGCACGGCGACCAACGCCAGCCGGACCAGCGGCCAGAAATACTTGCCGTACCTGGTGAAGATTGCGCCCAACAGATCGCCAAAGCCGCGCGGATAGGGCGGCAGGCCGCTGGCGGGCGCGCCCGGCGCAGCGAGTGGTGGCGCATAGGGATACGCGCCGTAAGGGGGATACTGTGCGCCCGGCGGCAGGGCGCCCGGCGCATAGGGCGGATACGGCGGCGTCGGTGGGTACGCGGGGTTCGGCTGATAGCCAGGCGCGCCCGGCGGCAGCGGCGCGCCGGGGTAGGGCGCGGAGCCGGGGTAAGGCGGATAGGCAAACGCAGGCGGCGCAGCGGGGGTGGCGTCCCATGCGGGCGCCGCAGGCGGTGGCGTCGGCGGCGGCAGCGTCGTGGGCTGAGTGGGCGATGCGGGCGTCGGCGGCGCGCCGTCAACCGGCGCCGTGTCAGCGCCCGCCGCCTCCCCAGGCGCCGTGTCAGCCGCTGTACCCTGGATCGATTCCCACGTTGGTGTTGTGGGTGTTGACGATGGGGCCGCTGCGGGCGCGCCGGTCTCGCTCTGGGCGCCGCTATTCACGTCGGGCGACATGACGACGCCGGTCGCCGTGGTCGCCGCTGGGCGTAGCTCCGGGCGCAGGCGATAGAGCGCGTCGAGCGCGACCGCCGCGTCGCCGGGGCGCGCAGGCTGAAACACAATCTGCCCCAGCGTCTGCGCCTCAAACGCCAGCGTCTCAGGGACGGTCGCCAGCCGCTCCGCGCTGAGCAGCGTGGTCAGCGCGAAAAACCGCTGGCCATCGCGTATCCCATCCGGCCCAATGGCCAGAAATCGCCCGTCAATCAAGGGAATGACGACCTGCGGCGGCTGTGACTCGCCCATGCTAGTTCCTTTCGTATCGTTCCGGCTGTGTAGCCAGTATTCTATCATGTTTCTGTGTCATACCTCTGAGCCATACTTCTGCATGGCGCGGCGCGGAGTGACGCCGACGGTTCATGGCGCGTTGTTCCACGCCTGGCCGAGCGTGTCGCGGTAGCGGTCGAGCCAGAGCCAGAAGCGGTCGGCCCAGGCCAGCCGCGCCAGCGCATCCACCTGGGCGCTCGCCTGCGACGCGGCCTCAGCGGGCGACTCGTAGTCGTCGGCGAAGATCAGGTCCTCGCCGACGGCGTTGGCGAAGACGATGGGGAAGGCCAGCGTCAGCGCGTCGCCCAACAGCGCAGCCTCGCCCAGCGCAGGTGGCGCCTCATGTCCATACGCGCGCAGGAACGCCTGGGCGCGGACGACATCCAGCCCGTCTTCCACCAACGGCGGCGTCACGCCGACCCGCCCGCCAGTTACGTCGGCAGTTTCGGCGCCGCCCCAGCGGACGCCGGTGAAGAAGAGCAGGCTGTAGGCCAGCTCGATGATGCGCTGCTCCCAGCGGGCGGCGTCGAAGTCGTAGACGCCGACGACGAGGCGCGCCTGCTCGTCGTCCCTTGCTGTCCCGTCTGGCGACGAGTCGGCGGGGGCCGCGAAGCACAGGTTGTGTGGCTGGTAGTCGCCGTGGATGTGCAGTTCCGGTGGGCTGGGGTGGGCGGCGAGCGCGTCGGCGGCGGCGTCTATGCGCTCGTCGCAGGCGTCGGCCAGCCGCGCCAGCCCCTCGGCGACGCTGGCGTCCAGCGCGTCGTTCGCGGCGGCCTCGCGGATCAGGTCGGTGTACGCCTGGGCCAGCGCGGGCGCGGAGCGTTCTTCCGGCCAGGCGTGCGCCCGCCAGGCGAAGTCAGCGGAGGCCAGGTGCAGATCGGCGAGTGTGCGGGCGGCGGCGCCGAGCCAGGCGTCGGCGTGCAGGTCGTCCTAAGT
>Ga0307374_10014034_pt1 | contig 10960 bp, 14 predicted proteins | sample OX3MG_FD_202532 | JGI IMG/M metagenome (GOLD analysis project Ga0307374, IMG submission 202532) | Soil microbial communities from Risofladan, Vaasa, Finland - OX-3 | ecosystem: Environmental > Terrestrial > Soil > Coastal area > Acid sulfate soil | place: Finland: Risofladan, Vaasa | collected... | reverse complement strand
GCTTCGGCCACCTTCTCCGCACTGGATATGGCCATCCGCAAGCGCACGCTTTCCGAAAACACCGCCAACCGCTACAAATCGCGCCTGACTCTTGCGTTGAACGCGCTCAAGGCGAAAAAAGCCTAGGCGCGGCTTTATCAAACAATCCCCACGGCGCCCCCCAGGCTGGGCGCCGTTTTATTTTCTGCGGCATTTCCCAGACGATTCGCTCAGGCCTGCGATGCGGATGGCGCGGTCAGCCGCGCGATGAGGAACTCCATGAATGCGCGGGGATTCGGATTCGCGGACTTCAATTGGCTGTCCGCCTCGGCCAGCGCCACGAGCCCGGCGAGCAGTTCTTTCTTAGGGATGCAATGGGCCTGGCGAACGGCGGCTTCGGCAGCCTCCGGACGCATGCCCAACTGCCGCGCCGCTTGAAATCCGCTGGTGAGCGCGGGCAGCCCGCGCGCTTCGATCAGCTTGCGATACATCCAGGCCAGCGCGCCGACGATTCCGGCAGGCTGCTCTCCCTCGCGCAAAAGATTATCGAGGAACGCGAGCGCAGCGTCGCGCTTACGGCCGGCCAGCATGTCGGCAAGCTGCCACACAGTATTCTTGCGCGCCGCGACCACTAGAGCATCGATATCCGCCACGGTAATGCGTCCCCGCCCGAGCGCGTAGGTGGACAATTTTTCAAGTTCGATGCGCATACGCGCCGGCTCGCCATTCAAAATCTCCGCAAGCGTCGCAGCAGCTTCGCCGTCGATTTCCACGCCCAGGTCTTTAGCCATTTGCTGGGCCAGCACGGAGGCCGATTCTCCGCCGATCGTCAACTCCACGATGAGCGCATGTTCGCTCAACAGCTTGAAAAATTTCTGGCGTCCATCCAGCGCGGGCGCTTCCAGCACCAGCAGCGTGAATGGCGCGGGCGACTCGAAATATTTCGCGAGCGCTCCGAGAATTTCATCGCGCGACTTGTCGCCCAGCTTCTCGGTGGACTCGGCGCCCTCGACGAGAATCACCTGACGAGGCGCCAGCATCGGTAGGGTTTGGGCTCGCTGCAGAATTTCATCCCAGCCTGTGTCTCGCGCGGAAAACCGCGCCACGGCCCAATCGCGCGTTCCCTCCGGAACGCACGCCGCGATAATTCCATTACGGCACATTTCCCGCAGATACGAGTCCGTGCCGAGCAGGACCACCGCGGCCGGCAGCTTGCCCCGCGTCAAACGCTCCAGAAACTTTTGAGGCGAAACTGCCGCCATTAGAATCCCTCCAGGACGTTCGCCACCACGCGGGATGCGAAATCACGGGACATGCGGTCGAGCGCCGGCCCCTCTTCCTGGAAGAAGCTCTGCACGTCGCCCGAAATCTGGTATTGATCGCGGAAAACCATGTCGGCGTTCTGATACACCGGCTTCTGGGTGCTGTTGTCGATGAGCTGCACTTTTGTGTGAATGGTCACAAGCATGGCGGTTACTTCTCCCGTGTTTGCGTCAAACAGGACGGGATTCGTCTCGATGGAGAGTATCTCGCCGTGCAGGATGGCATCCGCCGATTCGGTATTTTGCACGATGCGGTATTTAGTACGCGAAATGAACTCACGGATTACCGCCTCGGTGAATTGCTGCTCGATGCGGTACTGCGTCGTATCATTCGTGAACGCGGGAATAGCGATAGTCCTCCACTCGGCAGGCACGCGCGCGGAGTGCCCCGCAACGTGATATCCACAGCCCGCCAGGAAACACACCGCGATGAATATCGCTGGCAGCATGGCAAGAGACAATGAAAATGCTTTTCTCGGCTCCCGCACCCTCGAATCCCATTTTTGATGTGCCGCGCCCATTCGCCTATCCCGCCGATCCCGTGCGGAGTTTCTCCGCGATTCGCACGGCATTCGTGGCCGCCAGGCGCAAATTATCCGCCACGCCCCAGAGCCACACACCCCTGGGAACGCCAGGATCGGACTCGATCCGTGCCAGGTGAATTTCGCTCTCTCCCGCGACGCTCGCGTTGTTTGGGATGGGGTCATCCAACGCAGCGATCTTTACGCCCAGATTTACGAAGGAGCTTTCGAGTTGCTCCGTGGAAGTGGGAGACGCGAATTCCGCGTAAGCGGCGAAGGCATACCCGTAAAACACTGGCGCTTGTATCAGTTGTATGGCGGGAACCGGGGCGCGTCCGGCGAGATACTGAGCTACGTCGCGGGCAATCCCCCGCCGAACTTCCGCCAAGCTCGGCTTGCTGCCCTCGCCGTAAACCGACAAGAGATTGAACGCCACTTGCGCATCGAAAACAGGCTGTTCGATGGGCCGGAACGATAGCAGGTTCGCTGTCTGCGCTTCGAGATCCTCGATACCCGGCTGGTCTCGCTCGGAAACAGGAGGAAACAGAAGCACGGCGATGCCCTGCGGCGAAAGCTTTCCCAGCGCTGCTGCCAGCGTACACGCGATAATTACCGGAGTTTGCGGAGAAAAATACGGCGCGGGATCCCCTGAGCCGTTGGCGCCCGGTCCCGGCCTGGGCGAAAGCAGCGGAGCCAGAGAAGGGATCCACGCGGTTGCCCTGCCGGAAGCTGTGACCGCTCCGGTCAAGTCGATCACCGTCGCACCGGCGCGCTGGGCAGCCAGGCAATTGCGCTCCGTATCGAACGCGGTACCGCAAAAAAATGCGAACCGCACGCCTTCAAAGCTGTCTTCTTCAAGTGCTCGGATGAACGTAGGCTCGCCGGCGGCTTCGGTGAGAGTTCCCGCCATCACGCTTTCATCAAGCAGAAGGATGTCGTCCGTGGGGAAATTGCGGTCTTCGAGCACCTGCTTCAGTTCTTTGCCGCGCAGCGAAGAGGCGCCGGTAATGGCGACGCGATTGGAGGCTTCAGGCCCGGGGGGCATAGTCTAGGCCGTGCGGGATGCGAGGCGATGTCGTACCGTGCGCACCACTTGGATCACAATACCGTGAATGGTATACGCGCTCGCCAACACAAGCAGTGTGATTCGTGAGAAGTAAACGACTGCGCCCACAAGGAGAGCCAGCAGCACGACGGCCAGCGACGGCTGCCGACGCGTCCATTGAATGTCCTTGAAACTGTAGTAGCGGAGCGTGCTCGACATCAGCACTCCCACGATCAGCACCAGCAGCAGCCATAGCACCGATACCTTCGCGTCCTCGATGGGCCCCGGTACGAAGTGGACCACAGCGGCGATCATGCCCGCAGCCGCGGGTGTGGGCATACCCACGAAGAATCGGCCTCCGCCAGGCGCCATGCCCTGGATATTGAACCGCGCCAGCCTCCACGCGCAACAAACCACGAAGAAAAAGCCGATCAGCCAGCCGAGTTGGACCAGATGCAGCGCCTCAGGAGCATTGATTGCCGCCATGGCCCGTACCCCCCAGTCGTATGCCAAGAATGCCGGGGCGATGCCAAAACTCACCATGTCGGCCAGCGAGTCGAATTGTTTGCCAAACTCGCTGTTCGTCCCCATGGCGCGAGCCACGCGGCCGTCGAATGAATCGAATAGGATCGCCAAGCCAATGGCGCGAGCCGCATTGTCCAGATCGTTGACCTGCCCTGCAAGTGTCGCGAGAATCGCATAATAACCGCATAGCAGGTTTGCCACCGTTAAAAAGCTGGGCAGAATATAAACACCACGCCGCAGGCGATGGTTGCGGGGGGATCGCCGGGGTTCCTCGTCGTGGCCGATCGAATCTAGGTCGTCGAATTCCATTTCGCCAGGATGCTTTCACCGCCCTTTACTTTTTGCCCCCGTCGAACCGCTACCTGCGTTTCCATCGGCAACCAAACATCCACGCGAGATCCAAACCGGATCATGCCTACACGCTCTCCCAGCGCCATGATTTCGCCTTCTCTTTTCCAGCATATCACGCGGCGCGCGATCGCTCCGGCGATTTGTTTGAAGACCACCCGGCCCTTTGTCGTATGGATATAGATGATGTTCTGTTCGTTCTCCCGTGAAGCCGCCGAACGAAGCGCCGCATAAAACCGGCCTGGCCGGTACACCACGTCCGCGATGCGCCCGGCTACAGGCGCCCGCTGCACATGCACGTCCCAAATCGAGAGGAAGATGCTTATGCGATGCCCCATTGTTCCGTCGAGCAGCTCGTCAACGATCTGGACCACGTGCCCGTCCGCCGGCGATACCACTGTGCCGGGTATGATAGGAATTTTACGTTCCGGATCGCGAAAAAAATAGAAAACGAACAAGCCGAGGAAAATCAAAACCCCGCCGGGCCACACCCACCGGAACAACAAGCACACCGCGCCGACCGCAAGCGGCGGAATCGCAAACTTATACGCATCTTTGACCATAGTCGGTAAGTTAAAATCTGCCTGGCGTGGACGAACGTCTGCGCCCTTCCTGCCGAGGGTACACCAGTATTGTACGACAGAAGAGAACGAACTGCGGGACGCTTAGTGCAGCACCGAATCTCTTCGGTGCCGCGCCACGATCATCTCCATCTGATCCTTCACCCACAGTTTCAGCTTTTTCAGAACTGTTTCTTGGATGAGATCGTCGGAATTGACGTATGGCTCTTCGAGAATTGCTTCCAGCTGGGATTCGCAACGAGAGTGCTCTTCGGCGAGTCTTCGAAATTCGGAGTCTCTTGCCAATAGGGATTGCCGGAGTTCCTGGCTTGTCATCGCCATTCTTTCCCTCCTAGTTGGGTTATCTCCATCTTTCACATGACAGTAACAATTACCACAAAGCGTTTTCAGAGCCAATAGAGATCCTGCTTCTACTCGAGTCTCAGAGCCAGCACCAGCGCATCCTCGATAGGAGCGGTATAGTACTGCAAGCGGCGGCCCGTCGGCTTAAAGCCATGTTTTTCATAGAATTGCAGAGCAGCTAGATTCGAAGCGCGCACTTCCAAAATTGCTTTTCCCGGGCGAAACGCCTTGCTCCAATGCAGCGCTTCTGCCAGAAGAGCGGCACCCACTCCCTGGCGCCGCGACGCGGGGCTCACCGCAAAATTCAGAATCTCCAGATCGCCCACAACATGGCGCGCCACGAGAAAGCCGCGAATCCCGCCTTCTCCTTCCGAGGCCCATCCGGCCATTTCGATTTCGCCTCTCGCGACGCGGTCGTAATCCCGAAGCGTCCACTGCGCGATCTCGGGAGACGCGGATTGAATTGCCAGAATGGATCGAACATCCCGAGGTTCCAAAAGCCGGACCATCGATGTTTACGGCTGCTTCCAGTGGAGTTCGGCGTCCGTCCGCCGGACGTAGCTCGCATCTAGCGATAGCGCATCGGTGAGGCTCCCTCGCTGTGCCCGGAAATAGCCTAACTGCCCCACAACAGGCGCAAGAACGGAGGAAACCTGCTCCACGATGATTTGTCGATTTGGATCGCGCACAGCAGTAAACCGTGCAAGCGCGCTGGAAATCGCCGCGGGCGTGGAAGTCACAATCGCAAACTCTTCTGTCCCGGCTCGTGCATCCACAGCTTCGAGGAACTCTTCGGGCGTCATCACGTTGGCATCACCCTTGACATCCAACAAGAGAGCGTCCTGCTTGCGATAAAAGGCGAAATATACCTGGCCTCGCCGGGCATCCAGCACTGAAACCAGCACCTTGGCAGGAGACGTATGCGACTGCGCGGCAATTGCCTCCAGAACATTGATGGCTGCGATCGGCTTGTTGTAAACCTCCGCCCATGCCTTCACTGTCGCCAGTCCCACGCGCAGTCCGGTAAACGATCCAGGCCCAGCAGTCACCGCGAAGAGATCGAACTGATCCAGGCTCAGCGACAACTCACGCAGAAGGAATTCAACGTGGCGAAACATTCGTGAGGAATATATCTCATCTGTCCATGTTGAAACGGCGCCAATCACCCTTTGACCGCGTAACACCGCCACGCTGCCGCCCGGTGAGGAGGTATCCAGAGCGAAGATAAGCACGCCCTATTATAGGGCAATCTGGCTGCCAATCTCCTTAAAAACAGCGGTTTCCGCAAAATTCTATCCTGTAGGAACCGATTAGAATTGCTTGACCTTCACACTACATGTACCTAAACTTCAAACATGCTCGTCGGGGAGGGGACTTCGACTTATGGAATTTAAGCTAGGCGAAAAGGTCGTGTATCCGAACCACGGTGTTGGGCTCATCGAACAAATCAGCTACGGGTACGTGAACGGCAAATCGGAACGCTTCTACATGTTGCGGATTCCATCCAGTGGCCTGAAAGTTATGGTGCCGCAGTCGAACGTGGAAAATGTCGGCCTCAGACCCATCATCCGCTCCACACAAGCAGGTGCGGTCCTCTCTTTCCTGGAAAAAGGACGCTCCTCTTCTCACCACGATTGGAAGCATCGCTTCAAGGAAAATTCAGACCGGATGCGTACGGGCTCGTTGATGGAGGTCGCGGCTGTGCTGAAAGGCCTGGTCGCTCTCAGCCGTACCAAACCGCTCTCTTTCCGCGAAAAAAAGATGCTCGATCGTGCGAAGCATCTTCTCGTAAGTGAACTGGCCACGGTTCGCAACACGACTGAGCAGACGGTTGAAGTCAATATCGTCCGCGCTCTGGCCAAGGCTAAATTGCAAATGCCGGAGACGGCTCCGCTTCCTGACTGATCGCTCGCTGTCTTTTTTGGTTTCTGCCGGGCGCAATCCTTTCGATTGTGCCCGGTTCTATTTTTCGGTCCTTCGGCTCTTCTACCGCCCGCCCTTGCCTTGGATCGAAAGTAGCTCCACCTCGAAAATCAGCGTAGCATTCGGTCCAATGTCGGGTCCCGCGCCGCGCTGGCCATACGCCAGATCGGATGGAAGGAAAAGTTCCCACTTCGATCCCACTGGCATCAGTTGCAGCGCTTCCGTCCATCCCCGGATCACTCCACCGACCGGGAACGATGCTGGCTGGCCGTGCCGGTAGGAGCTATCGAATTCCTTCCCGTTGACGAGCGTGCCTCTGTAATTGCATACCACCGTGTCGCTGGCCGAAGGCTTTGGGCCCGTGCCTTCTTTCAATATCTTATACTGCAGACCGCTGGCTAGCGTCACCACGCCAGCCTTTGTCTTATTGGCGGCCAGAAATGACTCGCCTTCTTTCTGATTCGCCTCTCCGAGTTGCTGCATCTTTGCCTCCGTCTGTTTCTGCATGTCGGCCTGCAGTTCCGCCAGAGCCGCTCGTTCTTGGTCTTGCGTCAGTAACGTCTTGCCAGCCAGCACGTCCTTCAGGCCTCGCAGGACCATGGCCGAGTCCAACTCCGACGATTGTGCTTTCAAGCCGGAGCCGAAATTCATTCCCAGTGCATAGCTGGCTCGGTCCTTTTTCGTTTGCAGCATTGCGTTCCCGCTCTTTGTCGCACTGCCTTGCGCAACCTTGGAAGAAGCTCCCTGCGGAACCTTCGCCGCAGAAGCCTTTTGCGCCTTGGCGGGCGCAGCCTGCTGAGACTTCGCCACGGAACTCTGTTGCGATTGCGTCGAATCCTGGCGAGCAAGCACGCTCCCGCCCAGGATCCCTCCGCCAAGCACCGACCCAACCACAAATATCCTGGCCGCCGTTCTGATCACTGCCCCTCTCTGTATTTTTTGCATTCAGACATTGTCACACGGTCTCACGCGCCCGCCAAATGGGCTTTCCAAATCCAGGTGCAACGCAGCGGTCCGCGCCGCAAAGTCTGTATGGCAACTCAGGGGGAGGCCTATGGTTGTGCTTTCGCGCAGGAGGGCGCGCGCTGCCCATTTTTCAGCACATCCTGGAACAAGTGTACCTATTGCCGGCGAGCGTGTGGCAGATCCTAAAAAAAAAAAGTATCTTTGTTTTTTTCTGCACCGCAGGGCCGAAAAGCTGGACTCGCGACAGATCGTCTACCCATCGCCCACCTCCCCACTTTCCGAACAGGAACGGGAAATCATGCAGTTGTTCTCGGTTGGCCTCGCGCCTGTTACAAAAGGTCGCGAGGCCAACCTAATCAAGGCAGCCTTCTAAGTCGCTGATATTGCCAAGGATAGTTTTCGCGCCGTGTTCTCGCAGGAGGGTCGCCCGTCTCTTCCGGTCATCGCCTCGGCCGAAGAGGATCCCCACGAATGGCACTTGTGCTGAGCGGGCCGCGATGGCGTCGTCCACGTTATCGCCCACGTAAATTGCCGTGGCCGGGTCGCGCCCATTCAGGATTTTTAGGAGGCCCTCCGGGCTGGGCTTCGGCATTTCGACATCTTCCACAGTGACAATTTGCCGGAAGAATGCGCGTGTGCCGCAACGTTCAAAGGTGTGGTCCATCTCTCTCCGAGTGCGCCCTGTAAAAATTGCGAGCTCCGACTTTTTAGCAAGCCGTCGCAAGGTCACGCTGGAAAGCAGCCACTTCTCGCGCGTCACGTTCCCCTTGCCGTCCTTGCCCCAGTAGAGTTCGACGAATTTGCGTTTTACTTCCTCATATTCGAACTTTCCTCCAAGCGACTGTACCCATGCGGTGGATAATTTCCAGTCGTCGTTAAACCCCGATTTGTTTTTCCAGCGCTGTAGCTCGGCCCGCGTGACGCGTTTCCGGGTGAAAAACCTCACGGTTTCAAGCGTGGTGCGATGAAACGAGCCTCGCACGTCAACCAAAACGCCGTCCACATCGAAGATAATCACTTCGGGAGGTAGCGACGCTGCATTTGATTTTTTAGGATTCAAGGAATTTGAATAGAGATTGGCGAGTGTATTCAGGAACTGGATTCGTCCGCGTTGCCGGATACCGCGGGCGGCTCGCTGTCCGATGCCTCTGCAGGCGCCTCGCGGGTTTCCGGCCCCTGTTCTGATTTTTGGCCGGACGCTACAACCACTGCATTGACAGCGGCGCTGGCTGGCGCATCCGTGCGAAGAGATTTGAGTCGCTTCTCGATAGCGTCCGTGAACAGGTCGAGAATCAGAATTGCTCCGCTCCCATCCAAATCCTTGGCTGGATTGTAGCCGGTTACCTCGATGGCCGCCAGGTGCTGCTGTTGCACGAAAACTTCCAGCGCCTCTCGAATTTCGGCAACTCCCAGCCCGCCCGTTCCTGGATGATTCGTTGCCTGAAAGTCCGCGATTACGTCTACATCGAAGTGCAGAACGAATGGGGAGCTGTTCCCGTGAATGCGTTCGACGGCCGCCCGCGCGGCGTCTGCGGCGCCCATCCGCCGCACACTCGCGGCGAGATATTGGCGAAGCGATAAATGCCACAGTGCTTCTTCTTCCGCTGGGTCGAGACGCGCCACGCCGAACAGTGCCAACTCCGGCTCGCGAACCAGCGGCGGCTCGCCCCAGAACCGCACCAATTCGGCCGCTCCACGTCCGGTCAGATGCGAAACCACCATTCCGTCCACCGATCCCGACGACGTTGTGGCTGGCGTGTTTAAGTCCGCGTCGCGGTCCATGTACATGAGGCCCACATTTCGGAAGTAGCGACGTACTCCCGCAATCGTGGCCAGCGCGACCGAGCAGTCACCGCTAACAATCAGTGGCAGTGCGCCGGATTTGACGGCTTGCTCAACGCGCGGCTTCAGCGCTCCGAGCGCGGCAATTACGCCGGAAAGGTTTCGCGCCCGCGGGCTTTCGTCATCGAGTCTGTAAATCTGGGGGGGATCATCGCCGAAATCGGTAACTTCGTAGCCAATCGACCGCAGACGCCCGACTAATCCAGCCGCGCGAAGTCGCGCAGGCGCCTCTTCAGTGCCCAGCGACGTGGCGGCCGCACTGGTCGGCGCGCCTAAGAGCCCGATTTTATTGGGCTGGCGGACGATTTTGACCGCCACTCACACGCTCCTGTAACGACGTCGTTCACCTGCACCACAGTCGTCAACGCGCAATTGGTCCCTGGCTCTGCCGTGCGGCAAGCTCCGGTGGAAGGGTGAAGCGAACATCCTCCCGGATCAGATCTAGGTCGCGGTGATTCGTGAATCCAAACCGAGAGAGCCGCTGGCTCACCTGCTCGACCAAAATTTCCGGTGCGGAAGCGCCTGCGGTTAGCCCCAGGGTCTTAACCCCTTCCAACCACGAGGCGTCAATGTCATTCGCGTCCTCGATCAGTCGCGCCGGCACTCCCGCGCGGCTGGCGACTTCCACCAACCGGTTCGAATTCGAACTGTTTGCCGAGCCTACCACTAGAATCAATTCCACCTCGTGGGTAAGAGCCTCCACTGCTTCCTGCCGATTCTGAGTGGCGTAGCAGATGTCGTCCGATGCAGGACCCACAATTGCAGGAAAGCGCTGGCGCAGCCGCGCCACGATTTCCTGGGTGTCGTAAAGCGAGAGCGTCGTCTGCGTCAGAAAGGCGAGCCGTGCCGGATCGGGAACCTGCAGTTCGTCTACTTCCTCAACGCTGCCAACAATCACGGTTTTATCTGGCGCTTCTCCCGACGTTCCCACAATCTCCTGGTGATCGCGATGGCCGATCAGGATCAGCGTTCGTCCCTCACGCGCGAACTTGAGCGCCTCCAAATGAACCTTGGTTACCAGCGGGCAGGTCGCATCAATCACGCGCAATTGACGCTCTTGTGCCTCGGCGCGCACGCGCGGTGGCACCCCATGCGCGCTGAAAACGAGCACGGCACCTGCCGGCACTTCGTCGATGCCCTCGACGAAAATGGCCCCGCGTCGCCGCAATTGGTCCACCACGTAACGGTTATGTACGATTTCGTGATGCACGTACACCGGTCGTCCATAAGCCTCGAGCGCCAATTCCACAATGTCTACCGCGCGTACTACACCCGCGCAAAAGCCGCGCGGCCGCACGCGCACCAGTGTCTTCTCCCCGCTATTTGTGCCCTGGATGTTAGTTAGCGTCAAGGTCTTCTCCGCGAACGATCATATTCTACCTGAAAGTGTCGGTTTCCTGCCACTCTGTTCCCTTTTGTTTTGTTTCGGATAGAGGCCATCTGGATACTTCCGATGGTATCATGCCCGTTCGACTTCGGCCGATGGAGGCGGAACCAATGGAACTCAGCGGACAAATCGCGATCATCACTGGCGGGGGCCGAGGAATCGGCCGGGCAATTGCGCGC
>Ga0307374_10014033_pt1 | contig 10961 bp, 11 predicted proteins | sample OX3MG_FD_202532 | JGI IMG/M metagenome (GOLD analysis project Ga0307374, IMG submission 202532) | Soil microbial communities from Risofladan, Vaasa, Finland - OX-3 | ecosystem: Environmental > Terrestrial > Soil > Coastal area > Acid sulfate soil | place: Finland: Risofladan, Vaasa | collected... | reverse complement strand
GGAGGCCGTCTGCCCGCTCGCGCCGTGGAGCGGGTGGATCACGTGGGCCTGATCCAGGGCGATCAGTTCCTCGGCACTGACGTCGATCATCGTACTCCTTCCAAGGCCGGTCGGTCTCATGAATGAGCAGAGGTGTCGCCGGCGGTGAGCCTTCGACCGGTACACGGCCATTGTAGTGCCGGAGTGGGGGTGGAGCAAGGGGCACGTGCCCGTTGCCGTTTTGCAGCAAGACAGCTACACTGCATGAGAGCACAGTGGGAGGTACCATGGCCGAGCGAGTCCACAGCGTGCGCCTGACCCGGCGCGGGACGCTGACCCTGCCGAAGGAACTCCGTGAACACCTGCCGGACGAGACCATCTTCCTGGTGACCGAGCGCGACGACGGAGTGATCGAGCTTCGCCCGCGCATTCTGATCGATCCGTCCCAAGCTTGGTTCTGGTCGAAAAAGTGGCAGCAGATGGAGCGTGAAGCCGACGAGGCGATCGCCCGAGGCGATGTCTATCAATTCGATGACGCCGACGAGTTCCTGGAGTTTCTAGATAATCCGGAGCACCCGGATCTCGAGCGTCACCGGGTCGAGCGGCCGGCGCCGCGACTCGATCTGTGAAGTTCGACGTTGTCGGACCCTTCGTAGCTGAGTTTGATCGCCTCTCGGATCGCGAGAAGGTGTTGTTCTCCGAGGCGATTCGGGAGATCAATCGGACGTACAGACGGCAACACCGTGGCGGCATTCCCCACTGGCCAGGGAGCTTGCGGATCAAGCGGGTCGAGGGGTGGCGTGGAGTCTGGGAGATGACCTGGAGTTTTGCAGGTCCCGCAGGCCGCGCGACCTTCGAATACTTCGACGCGGGCGATGGCGAGGTGGGAATCCGGTGGCGGCGCATCGGCGGCCACGAGATCTTTCGGGATCCGTGAATCCGGCGTCACCGGCGAAAGCCTCTGACGCACGGAGCATGACGCAGATTCGTGCGGACCTCACCCGCTCGGTGAGGCCTCGCGTGGTGCCCCGACGGTTATGGATCGAACCCGGTGTCCAAACGGCAATTGCCGGGACACAGCCTCCTCGCTATACTCAGTCCAGCGGCGGCCGATCACGGCAACTCCGTCGACGAGGAGACCAGAATGCCCATTCGTGTATCCTGCCATGGAATCGCCTGGGGCCGCGATTTGATGCAGACCGTCAAGGACCTTCAGACACTGGGCTTTCGAGGCTTCGAGGCGTTCGCCTGGGTCGCGGACGACTACGGGTTCAGCCGGCTCGGCGAGTTTCAAGATCTGCTCACGCGATACGGGCTGGAGCTGGTCGCTCTGTACGGTGGCGGCGCGATGCACGACCCGTCGCTCCACGACGAGCTGGTCGCGCGAAATACCCGACTGGCGCGCTTCCTCGCCGCGAACGGCGCCAACCGCCTGGTTTTGGGACCGGGCCGTCGTCCAGAGCGCGGTCCATCGCGTGAGGATTTGCTCAATCAGGTCCAGTGCATGAACGAGATTGGCCGCCGATCCCTGGAGTACGGCGTGCAGTCCTGCGTGCATCCGCACGTCAACACGATGATCGAGAAGCTCGCCGAGATCGACTCCATCCTGGACCGCGTCGATCCCCGTTATGTCGCGCTTACTCCGGACACCGCGCACCTCCGCAAAGGAAATCCCAATAGCCCGACCGCCGAAGTCGACGTCTTCCGCGCGTATGCCGACCGGATCAAGTACGTTCATCTCAAGGACTGGGATCCAAACCTGCCGCCAGAAACCAGTGGCGACGGGGGCACGGCCGTGATCCGCGACTTCTGCGAGCTCGGACTGGGCATCGTCGATCTGAAAGGTGCGATCGGCGTCCTGAAGGAGACCGGCTACGACGGCTGGCTGACGATCGAGCTTGATTACACGCGCCGGACGCCGTTCGAAAGCGTGGAGATGAGCAAAGACTATTTGCTGCGGGAACTGCATCTGGAACTGTAGGCGAAGTCAGGAGTCAGAAATGGAAACGATCGGCGTTGGCATCATCGGCGCGGGATTCGTCGCCGGTTTGCACTGCGAGGCGTTGCGACGCGTCCCGGAGGCGCGCCTGATCGCCGTGGCATCGCCCAGCGCGGGGCATGCCGACGAATTCGCGCGCCAGCACGGAATCCCTCACGTCTATCCAGATTACCGAAGCCTGCTCGAACGTCAGGACATCGAACTCGTCACGCTGGCGCTCCCGAACTACCTGCACTGCCAGGCGACCCTCGATGCGGCCGCCGCTGGGAAGCACGTCGTCTGCGAAAAGCCGCTGGCGCTCAACCTGCCCGAGTGCGACCGCATGATCGACGCCTGCCGCGCCGCCGGCGTCAAGCTGATGTACGCCGAGGAGCTCTGTTTCGCTCCGAAGTACGTGCGCGCGAAACAGCTCGCCGACGAGGGCGCGCTCGGTCGGGTCTATCTGGTGAAGCAGTCCGAGTGCCACTACGGCCCGCACTCCGACTGGTTCTGGAACGTCGAGCGATCCGGCGGTGGCGTGCTGATGGACATGGGCTGCCACTCGGTCGAGTTTGCGCGGTGGATCCACGGCAAGCCGCGCCCGCTCTCCGTGTACGCGCAACTCGGGACGTACGTCCACCAGGAACGTACCCGCGGCGAGGATCATAGCGTCTGCGTCGTCGAGTACGAAGGGAATCGCATCGGCGTGGCCGAGAATAGCTGGGCACGGACTGGCGGCGTCGACGACCGCGCGGAGATCTACGGCTCGGCCGGCTTGACCGTGGCCGATTTGCTGCGCGGGAGCTCGCTGACCACCTTCAGCGAGCCGGGTTACGGCTACGCCGTCGAAAAGGCGCCGGACACGCGCGGTTGGACCTTCACCATGTTCGAGGAGAACTGGAACTACGGCTTTCCCCAGGAAATGTCGCACTTCGTCCACTGCGTGCGCGACAACCTCGAGCCGATCGAGAACGGCGAAGACGGTCGCCAGGTGATCGAGCTGATTTGCGCCGCGTACGAGTCGGCCCGCACCGGCAGGAAGGTGTCGTTGCCGTTCAAGACTGACGCCGAGCGACCAATCGACCTCTGGAAGCGCGCGTGAGGGAAACGGGTGGTCCTCACGCCTGTACCGCGTCGCGCCGATTCTCGCGGTACTTTTGCACGAGGGCGTACGCCCGCGAGATCCACAGACCGATGGACAGGAAGAGGAGCGCTGACGACAGCAGCCCCAGCGTTGTCTCCGGTTGAGCGGTCTGTGTAACACTGAACGGGAAGAGTGAGCCAGTGGCGGCGAAGCGCGCACCATAACGCAGGAGATACGACCCGAGCCAGACCACCACATAGAGCACGCCACCCTGCATCCAGAGCTCGCCAGTCGTGTCGTCCCGCCAGAAGCGAATCGAGCGCATCATCTGCAATCCGAGCGCGATGCCAACCGCGAGTCCGATCAGCATCAGGACCACGAAGAGGGTCTCGGTCATCGATCGGGCCGTCGCGACGATTCCGAAAAGCGACACCACCACGATCGCCGCGGTGATGAGCACGGCCCGCCACGGTCGAACCTTCTGCGCTCGGGTCCTTCGATAGACCGAGAAGGCGAGATAGAGAACGACAATCAGAGCAATTGGCAACACTGGCGCGTTGCCCGGGAGCGGGCTCGCTGTCGAAGGCATAACGCTTCATTCTCCCGCGATGCGACGTCAGACGCATCATCATTAAGAAATTATCTCAAAACTGCTGTTTGGGCGCCCACCGGGGGCGCCCAAACAGGAGTTTTGAGATAATTTTTAAGCATTGCTGGCATCAGCCAGGTCGATTATACAGGAGCATAGATGGATCACTTCATCCGCCGTGCCAAGGAGCACGATTTCCTGGCGGTAAGTCGCTTGCTCGAGGTCTTGGGGCGGGGCAAGCTCAACGCGGCGACCGAATCAATCTTCCTCGAGCGTTACCGCCGCCACCTGGCTCGCACCGACACGTCCAGTTTGGTCGCAGAGCTCGACGGAAAGGTCGTCGGCGCTCAGCACTTCGTCCTTCAACGTCGCGAGGTACGGCAGGTTTCTCAGCTTTTGCTGGTAGTCGAGGCCGTAGCCGACGACGAAGCAGTCTGGGAGGGTGAAGCCAACGTAGCGCAGCGGCAGGTCGATCAGCCGATGGGCCGGTTTATCCAGCAGCGTGGCGATTTCAAGCGACGCCGGCTGGCGTAGTCGCAGGATGCGGAGAATGTAGCTCAAGGTGAGACCGGTGTCGATCACGTCTTCGACGACCAGCACGTGCCGGCCCTCGATGCTCTGGTCCAGATCTTTGATCAGGCGGACTGCGCCACTACTCCGCGCTGCCGGGCCGTAGCTGCTGACCGCGATGAAGTCGATGGACGTGGGAGGAGTGATCGCGCGGACGAGGTCCGCGACCACCACGAGAGACCCTTTGAGCACCGCGATCAGGTGGACCTCGCGTCCGTCGTAGTCCTGAGAGATCTCCTGGCCAAGCGCGCGAACGCGCCGTTGAATTTGCGCGGCATCGATCAGGACGCGGTCGATCAATCCATCCGCGAAAGTCAGCTCGTCGGCCAACTGGCTTGACCTCGGGGTCGCCCAGACGGTATAATTAGTCTGTCGTGGGGGCGTAGCTCAGCGGGAGAGCATTGCGTTCGCATCGCAGGGGTCAGGGGTTCGAATCCCCTCGCCTCCACCACGATCACTGTTCTCCGCTCCTCCGCCGATCCATTGCTCCGAGCTTCGCGACGCGTCGTCGGAACTCGTCGTCAGTCGAGAAGCGCGCGGCCAGGTACGTTCGCACGATCTCCAGGGCCATCAGCTCTCCCACGATCTGCGCCCCGAGGCAGAGTACGTTTACGTCGTCGTGTTCGACGCATTGATGCGCCGAGTACAGGTCGTGGCACACGGCCGCTCGGATCCCCGGGACCTTGTTCGCGGCGATCGCCGCCCCAACCCCGGTGCCACAGATCATGATCCCGCGTTCGACGTCGCCGTCGACCACCGCCGTGCAGACCTCCTTGGCGACGTCGGGGAAATCGACCGGCTCTGGAGTGCGCGGGCCGACACGACGGACCTCGTGGCCCCAGTGTTCCAACGCGCGAACAACCGGGGCCTGGAGCGTGAATCCGGCGTGATCGCCGCCGATGGCTACGCGCATCCCGTTCTTCCCCCGTCCGTTGCTTTCGCAGGGGAGGTGTTCGGGAATGGCTGGTGGCGAGGTGGCCCGCGGACCACCTTGCCACCAGCCATTCCCGAACACCTCCCCTGAACCGTCTTTGCCTGAGTTTACCACACTGAAGGTCCTGGAAATTATCTGGACACCGTTGTTTGGGCGCCCCGGGGGCGTCCAAACAACGGTGTCCAGATCACATTTCAACCGGTGGCGTAGCACTTGCACTTTCTCTCGGTCGACAGCCATGGCCCAAAAAACGAGTACGACCAACCAGCCCCAGCCCGTGATCCAGTACAAGTCGCCGATTGGCGCCCAGGATATCCGCGACACGATTGTGATCAAGGAACAGGACCTGTTCTTGATCACGAATCTAGATGGCAACGTGCCACAGGGAAACGTCAACGGGCTAGGGTTGTACTACCACGATACACGCTACCTGAGCACCTACGAGCTCGTCCTCGAAGGGATCACGCCGATTTACCTGCTTTCCACCGGCCGAGAGCGGTTCAGTCTGGTCCAGGAGCTGACGAATCCCGACCTGCTGACCCAATCCGGTCAGCACGTGCCGCGACAGGTCATTCGCATCCAGCGCCAGCGAGTCATCGGTCCGGATCTCTGGGAAGAGATCACACTCGCCAACTTTCACATCATCCCGCTGCAGCTTCGCCTGTCCTTCGCCTTCGGGGCCGACTTTGTCGACATGTTTGCCGTCCGCGGACTGGTGGACCACGCTCGCGGCAAGCTCTACGCGCCACGGTGGTCGGGAGGCAACACGCTGATCTTCTCCTACGACGGACTCGACGGCGTCACGCGCACGACGACCATCACCTTCGATCCCCCTCCCACGTCGACGTCGGCAGAGCGAGCGGAGTACTGTCTGGCGATCCCCGCGCGCGGGCAGGCGCCGAAAATCCGCCTCGAGGTCTCGGTCAGCCCGGGACCCAGTTCACCGGTTGCCGCGACCGACGTCCCGGCGCTGGTCAGCTCGCGGAGCGAGAAGTATCAGCAATGGCTGTCGGGCCAGGTTGGAATTTCCAGCGATAACCCGGCCTGGGACGACACCGTTCACCGTGCCCGTTTCGACCTTCGCTTGCTCACCAGTCGAATCGACGGGGCGAACTATCCCGCCGCCGGAGTCCCGTGGTACGTGGCCCTGTTTGGTCGAGATTCCCTGGTGACAGCATTGCAGACCGCCTGGTTCCCCACCACCAGCGCCGAGGTCCTGCGGGTCCTCGCGAAGCGGCAGGGAACCACGGTTGACGATTGGAAGGACGAGCAGCCAGGGAAAGTGTTGCACGAGTTGCGGCAGGGTGAGCTAGCCTCGGCGAAGGTGATTCCCTACAGCCCATACTTCGGGTCCGTCGACGCGACGATTCTCTTCGTGATCCTGCTCGATCGCTACTATCAGATCACCGGCGATGTCGCCCTGCTGCAAGAACTCGCGGGCTCGCTGAAGGACGCGCTGGCCTGGATGGAGAGGTACGGCGATCTCGATGGGGACGGATTCATCGAGTACAAGACGCGCTCACCGGCCGGCCTCCGCAATCAGGGCTGGAAGGACTCCTGGGACGCCATTATGAACGCCGATGGCTCCCTCGTGGAGCCGCCCGTCGCGCTGGTGGAAGTCCAGGGCTACGCCTACGCGGCCCGACGCGCCGCCGCTGAGATCTACCGCGCGCTGCACAACCCCGAAGACGCCGCCAGGTTCGACTACCAGGCAGACTGGCTGCGCGATCACTTCAACGCTGCCTTCTGGATGGACGACGAAGAGTGCTACTGCCTCGGTCTCGACAAGGACAAGCGGCAGGCGAAAGTGGTCAGCTCGAACGCGGGGCAGGCCCTCTGGAGCGGTATCGCACCCGCTGCCCGCGCGCAGAAGGTCGCCGAGCGGTTGATGCAACCCGATATGTTCAGCGGGTGGGGTATCCGGACCCTCGCCACGAAGGAGGTCAGGTACAACCCCATGGGCTACCACGTCGGAACTGTCTGGCCCCACGACAACTCGTTGATCGCCCTGGGCTTCAAGCGTTACGGTCAGGACGACAAAGTGCTCCAGTTGCTCAGCGGGCTGTACGACGTGGCGCTACGTCTGCCCGATGGTCGTCTCCCCGAGCTCTTCTGCGGCTACCCGCGAACCGGCGACGAAGATCCCGTCCGCTATCCCGTGGCTTGCAGTCCCCAGGCCTGGGCGGCCGGCGTCTTCGACTTCCTCGTGCAGATCACCCTCGGGATTCGTCCGGATGCCCCCGGCGGCGTGCTGCGGCTCGTTCGTCCTCGCCTTCCCGATTGGTTGCGCCAGTTGACCGTGCATCGGATCCCGGTGGGGCCCCACTCGGTCGACCTCTCCTGCCGCCGCGAGGGCGACCATACGTACACCGAGATCGTCAACGTCCGCGGCAACGTCCAGGTCACCTTCACCGAGGAGTGGGGCGACTGAAGCTCATCTCAGGCCAGGGTGAAGACTGCACGGCAAATCCAGCACCGCCGTGCAGTCTTCACCCTGGCCTGAGGTCAAGAGGGGCCGCGGCGAATACTGTTCACCGCTTCGACCACACGGTCGACGTCTTGCGGTCCCGTGAAATAGGCCACCGACAGACGGATCCCCTCCGGGTCCCGAACGGCTCGCTGCACGATCTTCCAATCGTCCCAGAACCGCTGGTTCAGCTCGCGGCCGGAAATTCCCTCGATCTTGAAGTTCAGAATCGGCGACGAGTGCTCCCAGGGCATGGGGGTCTGGACCTTCACGCCGTCGATGGCAGCCAGTCGCTGCTTCAGCGCGGTGGCCATCGCCCGCTCGTGCTCGGCGATCGCTTGCCAGCCAATGGCCGACAGGTATTCCACCGCGCTGGCCACGCCGGCGTAAATCGCCGGGTTGCGCATTCCATACTCGAACCGCGTCGCGGTCGGATGGAATTTCACACGGACGTCCTCCGGGTGATCGAGACGGTCCCACGGAAACCCATCGGCGAGTGAGCCGCCGCCGACGTAGCGAGGGGTCAGCTCGTCGAGCCGGTCCTTGCGGACGGCCAGCATGCCGGTGCCTTTTGGCCCGCAGAGCCACTTGTGAACGCTGCCCGTGAGGTAATCGCAGCCGAGCGCGTGGAAATCGACCGGAAAAGCTCCGACAGATTGCGCGCCGTCGAGCAACACCCGGACCCCTCGGTCGTGGGCCAGGCGGGTCATCTCGACGGCCGGCATGCGGATCCCGGTCTCGCAGGACACGTGGCTGAAAGCCGCGAGCCGCGTCTTTGGAGTGAGCTGAGCGGCGAAAGATGCGAGGGTCTGGGCCGGATCGTGGCAGAACTGAAAGCGGCGCACGGTGACACCCGCCACGGTCTGGAGAGCGAACGAAGGGTAAGCAATGGCCGGGTGCTCTTCGCTGCCGATGACGATCTCGTCGCCCGGCTGAAAGGTGAGGGCGCCGAGGACGATGCTGACGCCATCGGTACCGCTGTGCGTGACGCACACCTCCTCGAGGTCGGCGTTGACGACGCCGGCGAGCCGCTGGCGCGCCTTCTCCATCTCCGTCGCGATTCGCCGTCGGTCGTAGTAACCGTATCGCTCGAAGTGCCCGAGGACGTCGAAATAGGACTTCAGCACCGGCTCCGCCATGATGCCCTCGGTGCCGCTGTTCATGTAGGTCACGTCGGCCAACGACGGCAGCGCCTGCCGGATCGCCGCGAGATCGTAGGTTTGGGTTGATGCCATGCTGATTCCTCCTCCACTATTGTCCATGGAAGGCGCTGGTGAACTCCCGACTGGCTCCGATCAGCAGCGCCGGTGCGCCGACGGTGATAATCCGGCAGCCGCGCTCGACGTGACGGCGCGCCTGCTCGAGGTCGTTCGCCGGCAGGCCGGTCGGCTTGCCGACGCGGCGACAGTGCGCGATCACCTGATCGACGACCTTCTGGACGTCAGGATGCCACGGCTGGGCCGGGTAGCCCATCGAGAACCCCAGGTCGTTCGGCCCGACGATCAGCGCGTCGAGACCATCCACGGTCAGGATGTCGGGCACGTTGTCCAGGCCCTTCACATCCTCGAACAGCCCGATCACCAGGGTTTGTCGATTGGCCCGCTGGATATACTCGCTCGCCGACTCGCGGATTCCGTAGCCGCCCGCTCGCCCGCCGGCGAAGCTCCGGTTCCCTTCGGGACCATACTTGATGGCCTGCACCGCCCGCTCGGCGTCTGCGCGCGTCGTCACGTGCGGCACGATGATGCCCGACGTGCCAATGTCCAGGTACCGTAGGATGACGTGCGGCTCGTTCTTCGGCACGCGGATGATGACCGGCTTGTCGAGCAAGTCCGCCGCCCGCACCATGTCTTCGCACTGGAACTCGTCGATCGAGCCGTGCTCAGCGTCGAGATAGACGTCGTCCACGTCGGTATAGCCGAGCATCTCGACCACCGCGGCCGAGTGGAAGCTGACCCCCACGCTAATGATGACCTGATCTGAACGCATCTTCGCACGCAGTCGCTCGCCGCGCATTGGCTATCCTCCCGGTGAAGTGTGATCTTCGGCGCTGCCTATTGTACACTGCGATAGCGCGCTCCTAACTGAATCCGGGGTGGAAACCGCGAGGATGTGCTGGATGTGCTGCGCACATCCAGCACATCCTCGCGGTTTCCACCCCGGCCTCGAGTCTGGTTGCGCGCAGCGCCCTGCCGGGCGTACAATGTTGCCGATGGCCATGGATTGGCGACTGCCAACCGTGAGTCAGGTCCGTTCGAGGACATACTACTTTCCGCTTGGATCGCCACGACCGAGACGGAGCGTACCGGGGCACGCCTTCGGCTCGGCTGGTGTCGAAGGGACTGAGGCAATGCCAGCGGTACACTCGATCGTGGACGTGCCGGGGATCAGCGTCGGTCAGACGACCGACCTCGATCACCTGACCGGCTGCTCCGTGGTCCTCTGCCCGGATGGCGCGGTCGGGGCCGTCGACGTTCGCGGCGGCGCCCCCGGAACGCGCGAGACCGATCTTCTCGGTCCCGGCCGATTGGTCCAGAAAGTCCACGCCGTGTTGCTCACCGGCGGCAGCGCCTTCGGGTTGGCCGCGGCCGACGGCGTGGTGCGCTTCCTGGCAGAGCGAGGTTATGGCCATAGCATCGGGTCCAGCCGCGTGCCGATCGTCCCCGCTGCCGTGTTGTTCGATCTCGGCATCGGAAACCCTCAGGCCTTTCCCGACGCTGCTGCCGGCTGGCACGCCGCCGAGAGCGCTCGCTCGGACGTCCTCGAGGAGGGCTGTGTTGGCGCCGGGACCGGTGCCACGGTGGGCAAGGCGCTCGGGATCCACCAGGCGACGAAGTCGGGCGTCGGCTCCGCGGCGCTTCGCCTCCCCAACGGCATCACCATCGGCGCGCTGGTCGCGGTCAACGCCCTCGGCGACGTGGTGAATCCGGTCAGCGGCCAGATCCTCGCCGGGACCCGGCATCCGGCCACCGGCGCCTACGTCAGCACCATCTCCCAGATTCTCCAGAGCGCCGCTCCGCCGACGCCGCCCCTCGGAACGAACACCACCATCGGCGTCGTGGCAACCGATGCCAGCCTGTCGCGCGACGACCTGTCGCGCCTAGCGACCGCCGCTCACGACGGGCTGGCGCGCGTGGTTCGCCCGGCACATACCCTCTTCGACGGCGACGCCTTCTTTGCGGTGGCGACCGGACGGTCGGCCGCCACCGCCAACCCGGTCGCGCTCGCGGTCGCAGCCAGCGAGGTCGTCGCCACGGCGATCATCCGGGCGGTCATGCGCGCCCGCCCGCTCGGGAACCTGCCCAGCGCAACGAGCATCCAGGTCTGAGAAGGGATGTGGGAAGGGTCATGAGGCAAGGG
>Ga0307374_10014032_pt1 | contig 10961 bp, 10 predicted proteins | sample OX3MG_FD_202532 | JGI IMG/M metagenome (GOLD analysis project Ga0307374, IMG submission 202532) | Soil microbial communities from Risofladan, Vaasa, Finland - OX-3 | ecosystem: Environmental > Terrestrial > Soil > Coastal area > Acid sulfate soil | place: Finland: Risofladan, Vaasa | collected... | reverse complement strand
CGTCGAGGCGCGCGACGAAGGCGACACCGCATGCATCGTGTTCGAACGCGGGGTCGTACAGGCCCTGCTTTCTCATCAGCTCCACCCCTCGCCTGACTCTTGGCTAGTCCGGCGGGGCGAGGGAAGTGCGGAGCCGGCTAGCGCTGTTGCGGGCGCGACTTGACCACGATCTTCGGAAAGAGGGCCGGCGCGCTCATCGCTTCAAAGAGTAAAGCATTGACCGCGCCGCCGCAAATCGGAGACCGAGGCGCCCGCAACCGCCGCCCCCAGTATTACTACATAAAGTAAAGTGATGGTGTGAGCCGCAATGGAGTGACCTGGTCGAATGCCGGAAGCCGCTGGAGCACGGAGCTCGTCGACTACGCGCTCGACTGGTACCACCGCCGTCATCTGCGCGTGCCGACGGTCAGGGAGCTGCGGGCCGGCGTGGACGGCCTGCCGAGCCACGCGACGATTCGCCGGATGTACGGCTGCGCGTCGCATATGTACGAGGAGCACGGCTACCGGGCCCGCAAGCGCGGCGGCCAGCCGGGCCGCGCCACCACGCTCCCGCGCGACCCTTGCGGCAGGTTCCTGCCGAGGAGCAGGTAGCGGCCGACGCGGACTCGACACCCGCAAACGCTTCCTTGCAGGCCGTCCAGGGAAGACCTCGGACACGTCGCCTCAGACACGACGTTCCCGGACACGAAGGAGCTGGCAGAGCTCTCGCACTGATCAGCGCTCCCAGAGCCTGTACGGGGCTGGGTCGTCGTAGCCCGCGTCCGACAGCGCCGAGGCAGAGCCGGCCTCCGTCACCTGGTCGAGCGTCCCGACCGTTGATTTGACGCGGCGACTCTTGCCGCACTTCGGTCGGTGCCTGGCACCGACCAGGGCATCCCGCCCCAGTCCCCTGAGATTGCCGAAGAACCCTCCGAACCGCAAGGTGTCCGGGCGAGAGATTCCACTTTCGGCACACGTTCGTGGCACTTCTGATGGTGCCTGGCACCGTCCGTCCTGGCGGGAGGGCGGCGCGCGGCGCGCTGGCTAGCGGCGCGGGTTCAACGTCAGCAGCTTCAGCTCGCTCATCTCCTCGATCGCATAGCGGACGCCTTCCCGCCCGAGGCCCGAGCTCTTCACGCCGCCGTACGGCATGTGGTCGATCCGGTAGGTGGAGACGTCGTTGATCATCAGGCCGCCGACGTCGATCCGGTCGAACGCTTCGTCGATCACGCGCTGATCGCTCGTGAAGAGGCCCGCCTGCAAGCCGAACTCGCTGCGCCCCGCAGCCGAGATCGCGTCGGACACGTTCTCGAAGCGTGAGAGCACGACGACGGGCGCGAACAGCTCGTCGCAACTCGCGCGCAGATCCTCGCGCACGCCTTCGAGGACGGTCGGCTGCCACAGGCTGTCCTCGCGCGACCCGCCGGCGAGCACTGAGGCGCCCGCCTCGACGGCCTCGTCGACCCACTCCTCGACCCGGTCCGCGGCGCCCGCGTCGATCACGGGGCCCACGTCGGTCGTGTTGTCGAGCGGATCGCCCACGACGAGCGCCTCGACACGCCGGACAAGCTCAGAGCGAAACGCGTCGTAGACCGCCTCGTGCACGTAGACGCGCTGCACCGAGATGCAGGTTTGGCCGGCGTAGGTGAACCCGCCCCAGGCGACACGCTCGGCCGCGTAAGGGACGTCGGCGTCGTCGTTGACGATCACGGCCGCATTGCCGCCGAGCTCGAGCGTGACCCGCTTCCGGCCCGCCTTCGCCTTCAGGCCCCAGCCCACGATCGGGCTGCCCGTGAACGTGAGCATCTTGATGCGGTCGTCCTCGACGAGCGGCCGCGCAGTGTCGACCGAGCAGGGCAGGACGGCAACCCCGTCGGCCGGCCAGCCGGCCTCGAGCACGATCTCCGCAAGCTTCAGCGAGCTGACCGGTGTCTGCGATGCGGGCCGCAGGACGATCGGGTTTCCGGCCGCAAGCGCCGGGGCGACCTTGTGGGCAACGAGATTGAGCGGGAAGTTGAACGGCGAGATGCCGACGATCGGACCGAGCGGCACCCGGTGGATGTGCGCGACGCGACCGTCGTTGCCGGGCAGCCAGTCGAGCGGCACGATCTCGCCGTAGATCCGCCTGGCCTCCTCCGCGGCGACGCGAAACGTGAACGCCGCGCGATCGACCTCGAGCGCCGCCGTCTTGATCGGCTTGCCGGCCTCGAGCGCGATCGTGCGGGCGAGCTCGTCTCGCCGCGCAGCGATCCCGTCACTGACGGCCTGGAGCACCTCCGAGCGGCGCCAGCCGGGCAGGTGCCGCGTCGTCTCGAACGCCTCGACGGCGCCGGCGATCGCGCGCTCCACCTCTGGCGGCCCCGCGCGGTGCACGACCGCAACGAGCACGCCGTCGTACGGGCTCCTGATCTCGACGGTCTCGCCCGTCTCGATCCGCTCGCCCCCGACAACGACCCCGAACTCACCCAGCTCTGCCGACACGACAGCCATCTCAACCCACCAATCCCGCCGGCTCCTCGATCAGCGAGGCCAGCGTTTCGAGAAATTCTGCGCCACGGGCGCCGTCGACCACACGATGGTCGAACGAAACGCTCAGGTTCAGCGTTGGACGGACCTCCGGCCGGCCGGAGACCGCGACGACGCGATCTGCGATGCGGCCGACCGCCAGGATCGCCGCCTGCGGCGCGTTGACGATCGCGTCGAACGAGTCGACCCCGAACATGCTGAGGTTCGACACGGTGAACGTCCCACCGCTGACGTCCTGCGGCGTCAAACGACCGGCACGCGCCGCGTCGACGAGCTCGATGCGGCGCACGACGGTGTCCGCGACCGACAGCCGGTCAACGTCGTGGACGACGGGAACCACAAGCCCTTCCTCGACGGCGACGGCGATGCCGACGTTGATCCGCTCGCCGGGAACGATCGTCCCGTCGCGCCACGTCGAGTTGACGCGCGGATGACGCCGAAGCGCTTCCGCGACGAGCTTGACGAGCAGGTCGGTGTGGCTCGTGCGCTCCTGACCGGGCTTCGCACGCGTCACGGCCCGCCAGTTCTCGAGCCGCGATGCGTCGACCTCACGCCGGAGATAGAAGTGCGGCACCGTCCGCCAGCTCTCCGTCGTCCGCTCGGCCATCACGCGCCAGATGCCCGAGACGGCCGCGCCGCCCGCTCGATCGGGCGGCGCCGTGACGTCGGCGGCGAGCACTGCGCCGCCCGGCCCGCTGCCCGCGAGCGCGTCCAGATCGACTCCCCGTTCTGCCGCCAGGCGCCGCGCCTTCGGCGAGGCGAGTGCGCGCCGGCGGCCCACGGGTTCCGCGGGCGCGGGCGCCTCACGCACGTCGAGCGTCGTGGGTGCCGGCGCGACGGCGGCCAGGCTTTCGCCCGCAGCGAGCAGGAAGGCGATCGTCTCACCGACCGGAACATCGTCCCCCTCGGCGGCCCGGACGCCTGCGAGCACCCCCGTCGCCGGCGCCTCGATCTCGACGGTCACCTTGTCGGTCTCGATCTCGAGTAGCGGCTCGCCCTTCTCCACCGCGTCGCCTTCGGCCTTGAGCCAGCGCAGGACCTTGCCCGTCTCCTGGGCCATCCCGAGCGCCGGCATGATCACGTCGCTCGGCATCAGTCGGTGTGCGCCCCTTCGAAGCGAGCGGAGTCGACGACCGCGTCTGCGACGACACGCTCGTTGTTTTTGTGCGACTCGGTCTCGCGGATCGGAGGCAGGCCGCCGCCGACCGTGTGGTGCCTGCCGCCGGCGACGAGTAGCTCCTCGGCGGGGAAGCGCGTGATCACTTCACAGCCGTCGGCCGTGACCACAAGTTGCTCCTCGATGCGCGCCGCCTGCCAGCCGTCGGAGGCGGGCCAGAAGGTCTCGAGGGCGAAGACCATCCCCTCCTCGATCACCTCCGGGTAATCGAACGAGACGAGCCGGCTGACGATCGGCTTCTCCCAGCTCGAGAGACCGACGCCGTGCCCGTACTGGAGCGCGAACGCCGCCTCCTCGTCGGGGAAACCGAACTCCTGCGCCTTCGGCCACACGGCGGCCACCTCGGCGGTCGTCACGCCCGGACGCACCATCGCGATGCCCTGGTCGAGGATGTCGCGACAGCGTTTGTACGCATCGACCAGGCTACGCGACGCGCTGCCGACCGCGAACGTGCGGTAGTAGCAGGTGCGGTAGCCGTTGTAGGCGTGGAGGATGTCGAAGTACGCGGGATCGCCGGGGCGCAGCATCCTGTCGGTGAACACGTGCGGATGCGGGCTGCAGCGCTCACCCGAGATTGCGTTGATGCCCTCGATGTGCTCCGAGCCGAGCTCGAACAGGCGTTTGCTGACGAGCGCGACGCATTCGTTCTCGCGCATTCCCGGCTTCAGCGCGCGGAACAGGTCGTCGTAGGCGGCGTCGACCATCGCGCACGCCGTGTTCAGCAGCGAGATCTCGTCGGTGGTCTTGACCTTGCGGATGTCCTGCATCAGCGCCTGGCCGTCGACCACGGTGATGCCCGCCGCCTCGAGCGCCCTGAGAACGGGCATCTCCACGATGTCGACTCCAAGCGGCTCGTCGAGCAGGCCGCGAAGCTCGAGCTCAACGCGGATCTTCTCGGCAACCGCCTCGGCCCGGCCCTGGACCGAACCGCGCAGCGTCGAGATGCCCGCACGCGAGCGGTCTTCGCCGAGCCACGGGTTGTGCAGCTTGTGGTGGCGCGCCGCAGAGCCGAAGTCCCACATGATCGGGTCGTCGCCCTGCGGCAGCAGGCAGAAGCGCACGTACTTGTCGACCGCCCACATGCCGATGTGGGTGGCCGTGATGTAGCGGATGTTGCTCATGTCGAAGCAGAGCAGCGCGCCCAGTTCCGAACGCTCGAGCCCGGCCCTCGCCCGAGCGAGCCGTTCGGTGCGCAACCGTTCGAAGTTGACGCGCTCCTCCCAGTCGACCCCCATGACACCGTCACTGCGAAGTTTCATCGCTCTCCTCTCTCAGGCCCGGCCGCAGAGCTCGCGGGCGGCGGCCGCGACGAGCTCGACAGTGGGCACGGTCTCGTCCTCGAGCGTCGGCGAGAACGGCACGGGAACGTCGAGCGCGCCGAGCCGGCGCACCGGAGCATCGAGATGGTGGAAGGCGCCCTCGGCGATCACGGCCGCAAGCTCCGCGGTCACGCCGTAGCTGCGGTGGCCCTCGTCGACGACGATCGCGCGACCCGTCTTGGCAGCCGAGTCGATCAGTGCCTTCGTGTCGAGCGGCGACAGGGTGCGCGGATCGACGACCTCGGCCGAGATCCCCTCGACCGCCAGGATCTCCGCGGCGGCGAGACAGATGCTCACCATCGAGCTCGTCCCGACGAGCGTCACGTCGTCGCCCGCCCGCTTCACGTCGGCGACCCCGAACGGAATCAGGTACTCGCCGACCGGCACGACTCCCTTGACCCGCCAGTCCATCTTGTCCTCGATGAAGACGACCGGGTTGTCGTCGCGAATCGCAGACTTGAGCAGCCCCTTTGCGTCGTACGGCGTCGAGGGCAGAACGACCTTGAGGCCCGGAATGTGGGCGACCCACGCCTGCAGGCTCTGGCTGTGCTGCGCAGCCGAGCGCCGGGTCGCGCCGAGCGTCGTGCGTAGCACGAGCGGAACGCGCAACTTGCCGCCCGACATGTAGTGCGCCTTCGCGGCCTGGTTTGCGAGCTGGTCCATCACGAGCGTCAGGAAGTCGCCGAACATGATGTCGACCACCGGCCGCATGCCCGTCATCGCGGCGCCGACGCCGAGGCCGGTGATTCCCGCCTCGGAGATCGGCGAGTCGAGGATCCGCTCCGTGCCGAACTCCTCGACGAGACCCGAGAGGACCTTGAACGGCGTACCGGCCTCGGCGACGTCCTCGCCGATCACGAACACCGTGTCGTCGCGACGCAGCTCCTCGGCGAGCGCCTCGTTGATCGCCTGCGCAAGCGTGATCTCGCGCAACGCCTCCGGAGCGGTAACGCTAGGCGAAGACATCTTCGGTCACCTCGCCCGGCTCGGGAAACGGCGCGTCGAGCGCGAATGCGGCGCCGCGCTCGACGACCGCGCGCACCTCGTCGTCGATCGCACGCAGCGCGTCGTCGTCGGCCAGCCCCTGCTCGCGGAGCCACCGGCCGTGCAGCACGAGCGGGTCGCGCTCGCTCAGCCAGAGCTGCTCCTCGTCCTTCGAGCGGTAGTAGCCGCGGTCGACGTCGCCGACGTGATGGCCGTGGTAGCGGTAGGTGTTGCAGAGGAGGAACGCGGGCCCCTCGCCGTTGCGGGCGCGCGTCACGAGCTCGCTCGTGACGGCGTGAACGGCGCGGACATCCTGGCCGTCGACCTCGCGTGACTCGATCCCGAAGGCCTTCGGCCGGTCGAGAATCGAGCCTGCGGTCGATTCGAGGTAGTGCGTGTACTCGTTGTAGAGGTTGTTCTCGCAGACGTAGATCACCGGCAGGCGCCAGAGCGACGCCATGTTCATGACCTCGTAGAGCAGACCCTGCCCGAGAGCCCCGTCGCCGAAGAAGCACACAGCGACCTGGTCGGTGCCGCGGCGCTTGGCCGAGAAGGCCGCGCCCGTCGCGATCCCGGTCGAACCGCCGACGATGGCGTTCGCCCCAAGGTTGCCGTTGGCATGGTCAGCGATGTGCATCGAGCCGCCCTTGCCCCGGCAGTAGCCGGGCTCGCGGCCGAGCAGCTCGGCGAACATCAACGCAACGTCGGCGCCCTTGGCCAGGCAGTGCCCGTGGCCGCGGTGCGTGCTCGTGATGTAGTCGTCGCGGCGAAGCGCCGAGCAGACGCCGACGGCGACTGCTTCTTCGCCGTTGTAGAGGTGTGCGAGCCCCGGCATCTTTGCGCCGCGGTACAGCTCGTTCACCTGCTCCTCGAAGCACCGGATCGTCGCCATGTCGCGGTACATCGCGAGCGACAGGTCGGCGGCAGGGGCCGCGCCCGACGTGAATTGCTCGGCGGTGCTCATAGGGCAACCTTCGGCTGCCCTATGAGTCTCCGCTCCGGCGCCGGCCAAGCCGGCGCCTCCGCTACCTGTGAGCCTCCGTCAAGCCTACGGCTCATGCCCGCTCCCGGCGCCGGCCAAGCCGGCACCTCCGCTACCTGTGAGCCTCCGTCAAGCCTACGGCTCATGCCCGCTCCCGGCGCCGGCCAAGCCGGCGCCTCCGCTACCTGTGAGCCTCCGTCAAGCCTACGGCTCATGCCCGCTCCCGGCGCCGGCCAAGCCGGCGCCTCCGCTACCTGTGAGCCTCCGTCAAGCCTACGGCTCATGCTCTGACGCCCGTCTCGATGCCGGACATCGCGGCGAGCACGTCGAAGAGAACCGCGAAGTCGAGCTCGGCGAGACCCATGGCGCGCGCCGAGGTCAGCAGCTCGTTCGTGACCGCGGTCGTCGGCAGCGGCACGTCGACCGCCCGTCCGAGCTCGAGGGCCAGGTTCATGTCCTTCTGCATCATGTTCACATCGAACCACGCCTCCTCGGGCTGCTCGAGCACGAACGGGCCGCGGTAGGCGATCATCGGCGAGGAGATCACGCTCGCGAGCAGCACCTCGACCGCCTTCTCGCGTGTGATCCCGCTCTTCTCGGCCAGCAGCACACCCTCGCTGAACGCCAGCATCTGCACGGCGAGGCTCAGGTTCGTCGCGATCTTCATCGTCACGGCGGCGCCGTTTGGACCGACATGGATCACCTTCGGCCCGATCGCCTCCAGCACGGGCCGCACCCGCTCGGCGACCGCCTCGTCACCGCCGACCATCACCGACAGCTTCCCCTGCTCGAGCGTGATCACACTCCCCGAGACGGGCGCGTCCAGCATGTCTGCGCCGAGCTCCGCGACACGGGCAGCGAGTGCGCGCGAGTTGTCGGGGCTCGCGGTCGACATGTCGATGTAGACCTTTCCCGGGGCGAGCCCTGCGAGGAGTCCGTCCGGGCCTTCGGTGACGGCGCGGACGGCGACGGTGTTCGTGACCATCGTGAAGACGATCTCGCTCTGCTCGGCGACTTCTCGCGGGGTCTCGCCCCACTTCATGCCGGCGTCGATCAGCCACTGCGCCTTTTCCTTGGTCCGATTCCAGCCGGTGACGCGATGGCCGGCGTCGAGCAGGCGCTTTGCGACTCCTCCGCCCATGACGCCCAGCCCGACGTAACCGACCTCAGCCATTGATGCCTCCTGTCGCCGCTCCCGCGGTGAGTGCGTTGTGAACGTCCGATTCGACCCGGACGAGGTGTGCTCGCATCTCCGCCCGGGCGGCGACCGAGTCGCGCGCCGCGATTGCGTCGCGGATCGCCCGATGCTGCTCGAATGAGCGCTCGGGGCTGTCCGGAACGAGAAAGATCGACGTCAGGGCGCGCCGGATGACTCCGCGCAGCGCGTCCATCGTGTGCAGCATGACCCCGTTCCGGGTCGCCTCGGCGATCGCGAAGTGAAAGCGAAGATCGGCGTTGATGTAGCGCACCCCCCGGTCGCTCTCGTCACGCTCGAGCGCCGCCGCCATCTCTTCGATCGCCTCGTCCATCAGCGCGAGGTGCGATTCGGCGTGGCGCTCGGCGGCGAGGCCGGCACCCTCGCACTCGAGAATGCGCCGCAGCTCGTACACGTCCAGCATCGTCGCCTGGTCGAGGCTGAGCAGCAGCTGGACGCTCGAGTTGAGCGGGTTTGCATAGCCCGCAACCGCGAACGAGCCGTTGTCGCAGTGCTCGATCACACCCTTGGACTCGAGCATGCGCAGGGCCTCGCGGACAGACGAGCGGCCGGCCCGAAACGCATGGGTCAGCTCGCGCTCGGTGGGCAGAGGATCACCGGGGCGAAGCTGCCGGTCACCGATCCGGCGCAGCAGCTGATCGGCGATCAACTCGTAGACCTTCTGGCGCTCGATCGGCTGGTAGCTCACCGCCCGCCCCTTTGTCTGACAACCGGACAGGCGAGACTGTACAGCCCTCCACGAGCTCGGGCAAGAGTGGCGGTGCGCTCTCGATCACGATCTGCTTGTCCGACAAGAGAGCGTGCCGCCGGCCGGGGCGGACAGCCGCCGCCGGCTCGGCGCTTTCCTCGGTAGTTCCCCCGGATGCGGGGTTCGCCCCGGTTGGGCAGCCTTGCCTGCATGACGTTTGCGTTCGTGGTCGCAGCTACGCCGTCACCCGCACTCGCCGCGCTCTCCGACCAGCTCGATGCGGAGTTGCGCGACCGCGGCTGGACGCGCGTCACGGACGTCGACGACGCGAAGCTCGTCTTCAACCTGGTCGATACCGCCGAGCCTCGCCCGTTCCGCCGCCATGCGCGCGGGACGTACGCGGCCACGCTGTACGACGGCCCGATCGACGACGCGGACATCATCGGGACCAGCTACCCGCTGCTCGTCCGCTCGCTCGCGAACATCGTGCTCGCCCAGACCGGCGACGCGGTCTGGTTCACCACCATGGAGCGCGGCACCTACCGCGCGAGTGGGGCGTCACTCGCCGCGGCGGTACTCGACCGGCTGCTCCCGCTCGCAACGGCACGGCTCGTGATCGAGAACGACTTCCGTCGCGACCTCGAGCCGGAGCTCTGGCTCGGCGATGCCCAGACCGAGGAGATCCGCACGGCCGGTGAGCGGATCGACGAGCTCGGCCTCCTCCCCGCGCCGTTCCCGATCGAGGATCTGCTCGACGAACGCGACCTGCGCCACGTCAAGCGCCTCTACGGCATCGGCGGCCTCTCCTACGGGAACCTGTCGGCCCGCAAGGACGCGCGCCGGTTCTGGATGAGCGCATCGGGCGTCGACAAATCCAAGCTCGAGATCCCGGGCCGCGACATCCTGCTCGTCAGCGACTACGACGCCGACCGCGGCGTGATCGTCCTCAGCGTCCCGCCCGACGTCGAGCCGCGCCGCGTCTCCGTCGACGCGATCGAGCACTGGATGATCTACCAGGCGCATCCCGACATCGGCGCGATCCTGCACGTGCACGCCTGGCTCGACGGGATCCCGACGACCGAGTTCAACTACCCGTGCGGGACGGAGGAGCTTGCGATCAGCGTCGCCGACGCGCTCGCCTCCGAGCCCGACCCCGCGCACGCGGTGATCGGCCTCACGAACCACGGCATCACCGCCACCGGCTCGAGCCTCACGGAGATCCTGGAACGGATCGGCTCGTCGCTGCGCGCGCAAGTCCCGATGGCCTAGCAACCCAGAGCCAGGCAACGCTAGATTCGCTCGGGTGACGGTCGCGGATCGCCTCACGGATTGGCTCGTCGCGCACCCGTCGAATCCACTGCGGCTTCCGGAGGCGCCGGACCCGGTCACGGGCACCGCACACGAGCGACTTCAGTCGGCGGCGCGCGGCGGGGACGCGCTCTTTCACGGGTCGAACGCGCGTGACATCCGCCGGTTCGAGCCGCGGGATCAGTTGACCGCGAGAGACCGGCCTGTTCGCGCTGTCTTTGCGACGCCGGATCCGCTCTGGGCGATGTTTTTCGCCGTGACCGATACCGGCAGATCCGTTGGCCGCTGGAACGCCTGCTTGCGTCCCGAGCAGACCGGTTTTGCGCGCAGCCGCTACCACTTCGCCGTTCGTGGAAACCCGGAGGCGGTCTGGACGAAGGGCGCCGTCTACGTTCTGCCACGGAGCCGGTTCGAGCCGAGCGACATCCCGGCCGAGTGGATCAGCTTCGAGCCCGTCGAGCCGCTCGACGTCGTTCCCGTCACGCGAAGCGACTTTCCGTTCGCCGATCGCGTCTTTCGCTTTGCGCACCCGGAGTCGGACTGGATCCGGCTCGGCCGGCTCGTCAAGGATGGCCTTGCGCACGGCCGCGCTTAGAGGCTCTCAGGCAGCCGGCAGGCGCACGACGAAGCGGCCGTGCACGTCCGGGCGCGCCTCGACGTCGCCCGAGGCTGCACGCGCGAGCCGGCGCGAGAGCGCAAGGCCGAGACCGGCGCCCGCGGTGGCGGAGCGCCCGGCGCGGCCCCGCACCGCCGGCTCGAAGATCGACTCCTCCTCGTCGGCG